>Ga0209527_1000175_pt1 | contig 14550 bp, 9 predicted proteins | sample JacPinW_OM2H0_M2_FD_187968 | JGI IMG/M metagenome (GOLD analysis project Ga0209527, IMG submission 187968) | Forest soil microbial communities from Algoma, Ontario, Canada - Jack Pine, Ontario site 1_JW_OM2H0_M2 (SPAdes) (version 2) | ecosystem: Environmental > Terrestrial > Soil > Boreal... | reverse complement strand
CGAAGCAGACCCCGTACAGGGTCAATACCTGTACTTAGATTGGCCTCCCAGACAGTGTTTTCAAGTCCCAGGCACGCGTATTCTACTCCACGGGTAGACTCTGGAGCTGCCTGGAGCATGAGACTTGGATCGCCTGACCAGGGATTGGGCCAAGCTACTTTTCTGCGGAAATCAAGTTTCCGCGTGCGGCCAGCGCTCTTGATGACGGGGTTAATCACCTCCATGGCTTTGTCCTGGGGTTGTTCCGGTATTACCAGCGGAAATTCATCCACCCAGCCTCCGCAAACGTACGACATCTCCGGAACAATCAGCCCGACCGCGGGCGGAAACGCTGCGACGGTCGCACTAAGTGGAGCAGCTAGCGCTACGGCAACGGCGAACAGCTCCGGCTCTTACACCTTCACTGGATTGGCAAACGGGACTTACGCGGTTACTCCCAGCCACATCGCTTACGCGTTCAGTCCGACCAGCCAAACTGCAACGGTCAGCGGCGCCAACGTCACCGGAATAAATTTCACGGACATTCAACAAAGTGCCACGTATACCATCTCCGGGACGATTAGTCCGGCTGCGGGCGGTAATGGAGCCACCGTGATCTTGAGCGGGGCCGCCGGGGCGACGACGGTTACGAACGCGTCGGGCGGTTACAGCTTCTCTGGTTTGGCAAACGGGACATATACCGTAACTCCCAGCAATACCGGCTATGCGTATTCTCCTGCGAGCAACAATGTGACGATAAGCGCCGCCAACGTTTCCGGTGTGAATTTCACCGCAACGGTGCAGCAAGCGCATTCTGTAGCGCTGTCTTGGATCGCCAGCACTTCGACAGTGGCTGGGTACAATGTATATCGCAGCACCGTGAGTGGCACTCAATACGCCAAGTTGAATTCTTCGTTGGTGAGCGTCCTGGCTTATACCGACGGGACTGTGCTCGGCGGTACTATCTATTACTATGTCACGACGGCGGTGGACGCCAGCGGCAACGAAAGCGCTCATTCCAACGAAGTGTCTGCCAACATCCCTTAACCGCGCGCGGAATGACTTAGCGAGTCATTTCCTCCTGCTTCTTTGCTGAACCAGCATTCCCTCGAAGAAAGTCCGTGAAAGGCCCTCTTCGAGTGGCATACCCCCAAACAAGACATTGCGCCAGCAATGCGCCGAAGGCATCGATCGCCACGTCGCGCGGTGTCGCATGCCTTAGCAAAACGAATGACTGATGCCACTCGTCGAGCGCAGCATACAGAAGCGCGATCACCAGGGTCGTAAAAGCCCAGCTGAATTTCCAACCGGACCTTCCGGCACGTATCCCGCGAAACACCGTAATACTGAAGATCCCAAACTCGGTGACGTGTGCCGCCTTGCGAATGCCGGAGTGGAAGAGATGGAGCATTCGGTGTGTGGCCCACGGGAAGAGCCAGTGTAAGACTGGGAGGATGACGCCGCCCGTCCGCTCAGCGGCAAAGTATTGTGTTGAGAAGACCGAAATCAGGATGGCGACAAAAATCGCTGGAAACCAATAGCCCAATGGCGTCGTTCCGTTGGGTCGATCAGACATAGCTCACGCGAGATCTCCCGTCTTCCGCAATTGTTTTAGGTAGGCGCTCAAGGCGTCACGCCAGGGCCTCATCCTCAGGCCGAGGGCGTTCAGGCTCGCAGGTGAGAGGACGGAGTCGGACGGGCGTCTTGGAGGACGGCGTGCCTCTGCATAGTCATCGGCGATACGCGAACGGATCAGAGATTCTCCTGACACGCGGCGAGAAAACGCCTACGTACCCGTGGCTTGGCTGAGCGCCCGGCGGGCTTCGTTGGCAAGTAGCGATTTCGGGTCGAGGCTGATAGTTTTCTCAAACTCTGTGCGAGCCCTGGCCAAATCGTTGAGCTTTTGATAAGTCAAACCGAGGTGGTAGTGATAAGTCAAGTTCCCTGGGGCTTTCTTGACGGCATCTTCGAAGAAGGGCGCGGCAACCGAGTATGCTCCGTTGTGGTAATACGCCCAGCCAAGCGTATCCGCGGAATTCGGCAGGTTGGGCAGTCCGCGACGAGCAGTCTGAGCAAGCGTAAGCGCTACATTCACACTTTCCTTGTGCTCGATCATGATGTAGGCCAGGTTGTTCGCCGCGAGCGCGTCTTCCGGTTGCGTCGCCAACGCCTTCTGGTAGAGGGTCTGGGCTTGCTGCCAATTGCCCTGGCGCTCATAGAGGCTGCCCAAAGCAACATAGAGCCGGACTTCGTTGGGCGCAATTCCAATGGCTCGTTGATAGTTCCGAACCGACTGATCAAACTCTCCAAGCGATGACTCTATTTCTGCGAGCAGGACGAGTGCACTGACGTTTTGTCCATCGAGTTCCACGGCCCGTTCCACAGAGCGCGCGGCTTCTTCCGGCTGCTTGTTTTGAAGCAGAGCATTTCCCTGCAATAAATAGAGAGCCGCATTTTGGGGATTGGAATCGAGTTGCTCACGAATGAGCAGCAACGCCTGGGCAGGCTTGTTGTTGAGGAGATCCAGGTCGACCAGTCCCCCGACAGCCTGCAGAGAATCGGGATCTCGAGCAAGTCCTTGGCGGTACATTTTTTCTGCCTCGTCCAGGCGCTTCTGTGCCACACGCAGTTGGCCTAGCTTGACGTATCCAAGCGCGCTGTTTGGCGCGATCAGGAGCAGTTGATTCAAGTCCGTTTCCGCGGCCAAGGCATCGCCTTGATTCATTCTAGCTGTTGCATGGTACAGATAGCCCTCCGCCGAGCGCGGCGCGATTGCCTTGAGTTGATCAGCGATGGCTTCGAGCTCCTTCCAGTCTCCGTGTTGCAAAGCATTGGCGCCGAGCGCGCGCCACGCTTCAGAAAAGTTGGGACGCAATCGTGCCGCCTCGCGCCACTCGCCCTTTGCCTGCTGAGTGCTGCCCTTCTGCTGGAATGCGACACCAAGCTGGAAATGCCCCATGGCATTCTCGGGGGCGTACTTGAGAGCCTGCTCAAACAATTGAACGCTTTCATCCACTTTCTTCTGCCGGAGCTGAATCTGCCCCTTCAGGATCAGGGCCTCCGCATCCTGCGGTGTTTTCTTTAGAATCGCGTCATTGAGTTGGTTGGCTTCGTCGATCCTTTTATTCGAGATCAGGAGTTGAATGTAAGTCTTTCTTACGGTCAGATCATTCTGATGTGCCGCTGAGAGAGCGCCGAATTCCGCGACGGCCTTGGCGTTTTCTCCGCGGCTCAGATAGTAATCACCGGGCATGCGGTATGCCGCTGGATTGTCACTCAACTGTTGTTTGGCGTCCGTCAGAACCTTTTCCGCAAGCGACTCTTGCCCTTGAGCAAGATAGAGACCCGCCAGAGCACTACGTGGCATGGTTGAATTGGGCGTGAGGCTGATCGCCGCCTCAAGTTCTTTCTCTGCGTCGGCCCACCGTCTCTGGCGCTCGAAGAGATTCGCTAAGGTTAACAGCGGAGTAACCGATAGAGGATCGAGGGATTGTGCTTTCTTGAAACTTGCTTCTGCGTCGTCAAAGGCGCTGGCTTTCGCCTGGATCAGACCCAAATTAATAAGACTTGCTGAACGATCCGGGGCCAATTCTGTGGCTTTTCTTGCTTCCTCGAGAGCGTCCTTCAAATTCCCTAAGGCGGCATCTGTGTCGGACAAAAGTAATTGGGCGTCCGCATGGTTTTCGTCGTTTTGAAGGATGAGAAGGGCGCGATCTTTGGCTTCCTGAGGTTTACCACCAGCGAGCAAGAGTTGACCCAGCTCTAGCTGGGCGGGCCAGTTTTGTGGTTGCAGATCAACCGTGCGCGAGAGCTCCTGGAAGGCCGCCGCCCAACTGCTTTGCTTTAGGAGGCACTGGGCGCGCTTGTAATGAGCCTCGACAAAGCGGGGGTCGATCTGCAAGGCACGGCTGTAGGAGATGTTGGCTTCTGGATACTTCCCCTTTTCGAAATAGACGTCACCTTGCTGGAGGAACTTCAGTTTGCGCACATTGGGGTCGCGCGAGCAGCCAGCCACGAGGGCGGCCAGGAGCAGGAAAAGCCCGCAAGACAGTAGCAAACCCGCCTTGCGCCTGATAGGCGCTGATTTACAAGAGTACACAGGCAACACCTCTTTCGACAAGTACGGGTGCAATTTTAAGCCCTGGGAAAGAGCATTCGGAGCGAGGTTTCGGCTTTTCTGTAACTCTTTCATTACAAAGGTTTTCCATTCCTTCGCAGTGGGGACCTGAAGACCTTTGAACGGGGCTTAAAGCCGATTTATCGGCCGGTGGAACTCAGGTCAGGGGAATTAAGGGGGTTTTATGGGTAGAATACTTCCACTTCCTGTGCTCGAACGAAGACCCGGACTAGCCGCGGCCAGAAATGACGGAAAATGTCTTTCATAAGAGTATGATAAAAAGCAACTTAAATGGGACATGGGTACGACGATGGGTTGTACTAGCTGGCATAGCCCGTGCTTCCCAAGTCTTGCTACCGTGGCCTGCCTGGATCGCAGTGGGGACGAGCAATCTCCAGGGAATTTGGCATCCGGAAGAGAAGGCCGCCGCGGGAATATAGGTAGAGTAAGGACGAGGTCCTCATGGTCCGGAATGGCGAAATTGGCTTGGCAGAAGCGAAACGCACCTTGCGGCGCTACTGGTGGATTCTCCCGCTATCTACGGTCTTCCTAGGAGGATTGGGCCTGGGTGCCGCCCTAGTCCTCCCCAAGCGATATACATCGCAGACCATGGTGCTGGTTGAGCAGCCAACGGTTGGTCCGGACTACGTAAAGCCGGTTGTCACCGAAGACTTGAATCACCGTCTTGCGTCGATGAAAGAGCAGATCCTCAGCCGGACGCGCCTGCAGCCCATCATTGAAAAATTTGGCCTGTACGCTGAGGTCCGAGGCCGGGTACACATAGAAGATCTTGTCGAACGGCTGCGAACTGCGGTGGAAATCAAGCCATTGGAGCCGACGCCTGGTACGCAGAGCCGGCAGCTGCCGGGTTTCTACGTAGACGTAACCTTTGATAATCCACAAATTGCTCAACAAATATGTACTGAAATCACCTCAATGTTTCTGGAACAGAACGCGCGTGAGCGCAAGCAACAGGCCAATGAAACCACGAATTTTCTTAGCAAACAACTTGAGGAGGCTAAGAAGAGCTTAGATGACCAAGACGCGAAAGTTGCCCAGTTCAAGCGACAGTATCTAGGGTCTTTGCCGGAAGAACAACAGAGCAACCTAAGTATTTTGACGGGGATGAACGCACAGCTAGAGGCCAATACGCAGGCCTTGAGTCGCGCGAACCAAGATAAAGCCTTTAATGAGTCCCTTATCGCCCAGCAAGAAGCGAATTGGAAGGCATCACAGACAAGCCAAAACCCGGAGACCGCGGAACAACAGTTGGGCGCTTTGGAAGAGCAGCTTAGGAGTTTGCAGGCGCGCTACACTTTCGAGCATCCCGATGTCGTCAAGCTTAAGAAACAAATGGAAGAACTGAAAAAACGGATGGCAGGAACACCGAAGAATAATCCAGCTGCGAATGGTTTGACGCAAGCTTCAGCGGTGGAACCTCCACAGATTCAGCAACTCCGAGCAAAACTACGGCAGGACGATATGAACATCGCAGATTTGACCAAGCGACAAGGTCAGATTCAAAATGAAACTCGCCTGCTACAAAGCCGCGTTCAGGCTAGTCCCATGGTCGAACAGCAGTTGAAGGAATTGATGCGCAACTATCAGACAGCGCAGGACTTCTATAACGATCTTCTGAAGAAAAGGCAGAACGCAGGCGTAGCTGGCGATCTTGAGAGCCAGCAGGAGAGCGAGCAGTTCCGGGTGTACGATCCACCGAGCCTTCCGGATCGACCCTCGTTTCCGAAGAAAGTCCCACTTGCCGGCGGAGGTTTTGGTGGCGGACTCGCTCTCGGGCTAGCGATTCTTTACTTGATCGCCATCGCTGACAAATCGATGCACACTGAACGCGACGTCGAACTTGCACTCAAACTTCCGGTGCTTGCGTTAGTCCCGGTTCTTGAAGCGCTGTGTCAAGGAAAGAGTGAGGCGCCTAAGAATCAGCCAAGCTTTGGCGCAATCGGGCCGCATGTTTGAGCGTCAACGGTTGAGCGGATATTCGAGAGGAAAAAATGAGTCGGATACATGACGCGTTGAAGAAGGCTGCGGAAGAAAGGGCGTCGCAGCCGTCGGCAAGCTCATTGCAGACTTTCGTCGATGTGGCGGAAGGAATTAGTCGCTCTGCCCAAGCTGGAAATGAACTGGACACAACTACGACAAACCGCATTGGAAAGGCGAGTAAGCAGCCTTTCGTCCGATTCGAACAGCTCCTGAAGCGGTGCGCCCATCCGAAATGGACACCGGATCCCCGCATGAGCGTGTTCGGAGGCACCGACAGCAAGAAAATCGGGGCCGAGCCTTTTCGAACTCTGCGATCGCGGCTGTCTCAGATTGCCGATACGCGCGTGTTGAAGCGCATCCTCATTACCAGCAGTCTTCCCGCAGAGGGCAAGACGTTTGTCGCTGCAAATCTTGCACAGTCCATAATCCGCCAGCCTGACCGTCGCGTTCTTCTGATTGACGCTGACCTCCGGGCGTCGCGACTTCATGTAGCCCTCGGGGCGCCTTCCACGCCCGGCTTGAGTGACTATCTCCGCGGGGAAGCCGAAGAGTATTCGATTATTCAAAGCGGCCCGGACGAGAATCTGTGCTTCATTCCGGGAGGCAACCAGGTATCGAATCCAAGTGAACTTCTACCCAGCGACAGGATGAGACACCTGCTGGACGTCGTCACACCACTGTTTGACTTTGTGATCCTGGATTCCCCGCCGGCTACTCCAGTGCATGATCCGAGCGTGTTGGCGGATTTGTGTGACGGCGTGCTGTTTGTCGTGAAGGCAGGAGTTACGGATTTCGAAGTAGCAGAGAAGGCCGTGGCCGAGTTCCGAGAGAAAAATCTATTGGGAGTAGTACTGAACGGAGCCGAACGGGAAGCGGCTTACGGGCAGTATTATAGTCACTACACGGGCGGCTGATGCCCTGCTGTTGGGCTCAGGACGTATTTCATTGATGCGGTTATAAACCTCCGCCTAGGCAGTCGGGAGAACTCCATAGCGTCAGTTCCTTTGTTCGGAGGATGAGGCCAATTTCTTCATTCCCGCCAGGGCCGGTGATTCTCCGCGCTGCAGCAATAAGAGAACAGGCAGCAACAAGAGCAAGCCCAGCAGGAAGAAAACAATTCCACCATCACGGTGAAGTGTCCCAAACAGAAAACTCGGATCCACGTACATCGCTAACAGCGTCAGGGTAACGATACGAATCCCGTTTTTCAGAATCGTCATCAAGAATACGCACGCCCAAAAGAAGAGCTTCCTCCACAGAGAATGCAGGCGGTAATGGGCAACAGGAAGAGTCAGAATGAAAAGTGCTATGGTAGAGCGGATGCCGCTGCATTCTCTTGCAACTTCGATGTTCACTCGCGGGAGGTGGAAGACCAGCCCCTCTCGCAGAACCGGAACTCCGGTCAAGTTGAAGAGCACTTCGGTGATTTCTGCGGATCCCGATTGCAACCAAGAGATGATGCGTTCCAATAGGAAATTCGGCAGAGGAACAGTCAGAAAAAGAAAAAGAAGAGAAAAGTACGCTGATTTTACGGCATCCTTCCCGAAGGAAAAAGCAAATCCCGCTATCCAAAGCAAAATGACGGCCAGGACATTGCCCGTGAGCCCGAGATCGGGAGTCATTGCGTCGCCAGCCAAGCGTACACTGATAGCGATGATGACAGCCAAGAAAAGGAAAATGCCGCCGCCCACACTGAAGGAAGGATTGTTGAAGATAGTGCGGCGTTCGACGAATAGCAGGCCGGCTGTGAGGAAAGGAATCAGTATGAGGTGGGAGGCATTGTCATTCGTGAGCGATAAGCGAACGAGGGCAATCAGGGGTTTTGCAAAGAGGAGCGAACTGACAACAATCCAGACGCCAAACAACAGCCAGCGTTTTAAAACATTGTTCCTCGGCTCATCCAAGGCGCCAGACTCCGTTACGATTGCGATCCCCTCAATTTTCATTCACGTACAATCAGTCGTGCTGCCTCGACCGAACTATTGCACCCTGGACTTCGTGATCAGCCCGTCGACAATGTCAAGGTACTCGTGCTTCTTAGCGGTCCAATCATTCTTGGCGATAAACTCAGTGGCATTCTCCACTAACGTCCTTCGTTTTTCCGGATGTTGAATCAGATCGAGCATACAATCCGCCAGATCATCTTTATCGCCTCCACGGAAAAAGCGGACGAGGGAATCATCAAAGTAGTATCGGTCGATGCGAGTATCGGACACAATGACCGGGACTCTCATGGACATGAACTCGAAGATTTTCGTGCTGAAGGCCTCATTGCCAAAACCATCCGTACGCTTTGGAACAATTCCAAGGTCCGCATTTTCAATGACTCTGACGATTTCACGGAGTTTCTGGGGCTCATGAAGAAATACTCGCTTCTGTAGGCCTAGCTCATTCACCAGACGGGCGAGGAGCTCCTTAGATGGTCCTTCGCCGTAGATGTGGAATTCAGCCTGGGGAACCTCGGAACTGATCTTTGAGAAAGCGCGAATCGCGATATCCAACCCTTGATGCCAGTTGAGTGTTCCAGGATAAAGTAGAAGAAAACGATCGCTTTTCGCTGGCGGTTCTTTGCTCAGATGAAAGATAGACCGGTCCGGGGAATTGAGCACGACAGTACATTTGTCGGGCTCCACCGATCGACTCAAAAGTCGCTCTCTCCAGAGATGATTTGCGATGATCACGTGACTTGCGAATTTGGCACAAACCCATTCCGTCAAGCGCAAGAGTCGAAAGATCAGCGAGTCTTTTCCGCCTCCAAACTTGCCCATATAAAACTCTGGCAGGATGTCATGAATGTCCAGAATGACCGGCGTGCCCCGCAACCGCGGCACGAGGGCGCTGAAAACGAGAAAGTCGGGGACGGAGTGGACGTGAACCAGATCGTATTTACATTTGAAGTCATGTTTCGAAACTTGATACAAAGACCGCATGAGGAATAGGAGTATCCGCCAGACATAGGTAAGCTTCGTTTTCTCATTTATGAGGCGACCCTGCAACCGATATACCTTAACCCCGCCGAGCACCTCCTCTTGGGGATCGTCCCCTTGCTGGAGGGCGAAAACCTCGACCTCATGACCCTCTTGAGCGAGCGTTTCCGCATACCGCATCACTCGATTGTCAGCCTCATAAAACGAATACGCCACCATGCAAACGCGAAGCCGCCTTGGTGATTCCCCACTTCTCCGTGCCGCGGCCTTCAGGTCCGCAGGCTTTGACGGCACTTCCTGCTGTTTTATCAATGACATACCAATCTTTGCGTTCTCTGCAACGAGAAGTGATTCATCTTGTGATGCAGTTAGAGGCAGATTCTCTGCCTGGGTTTGCTTGTGGGCGGCCATCGATTGGGCCGCCTCCTCGGGATCGATGACAGCGCCAGAAGGTGGAGTTCCACATCCACCAAACGAATTCCTTTCACTCAGAACGAACTTCGGCGTCGCGGGCTTGTTCTCGACTGTGGCCACTTGACTCTTGTCGCCCTCTTGTGCGGAGCTCTCAAAGTTATACTGCACCCGACCCTCAACTAAACTTGCATAAGCGATCCTGGCCCGCTCACTGCCTTCGCCTCGAATTTGCCAAGAATCGCCGACGCGAACGATTTCCATGTGGTGGCGCATCCTCCACCAGCGATCAATGTCCGATGGTAAGGTGGCCCAAACGTTCTCGGCTTTGCATGTCTCTGCAAGATAAGCTAGTAATTGCCGATAGGTACTCCTTGCCTTGTGACCGATGAGATAGTCAGGGTGGGTGATCAAACTGATGAGCCCATTCCCCTGTAGAATTGTCTCAGTTTGCAGTTTCCATAGGTCAATGGAATATTCATTTAAGATGTGAAAAAGGGAATAGTCTTGGGTCTCAGTAACGGGTATCTCTAGTATATTCCCCACGAAATACGGCATGGTCGTGCAACAGCCACCACCCTGCGGCTCCAGATGGCCGACGTTCGGTACGGACATATCGTAAGAAATGTCGAATGCGTTGTACCAATCGAGCTGGCGATATAGGGCGCCGGAACGGAATCCCCTCGTTCCGAATCGAACCAGATGTTGATTGATTCTTTCAGCTCGGCGGCGAAATTCTTTTACCTCGCGAAAGAGGTTCCCGTCATGATTTAGGTCATGAACGTTCACTTCGAAGTTACGAGTCCTAAATTCTTGCAGAAAGGAATCGGTTACTTCATATCTCTTCTCTGGCACGATCTGAAACGCCGAGCGGAATCCAAACTCATTGTCAAGATCCATCAGCCTCGAACAGAACCTCACTCCCGCCGCCGTTTCCACGTCGTGCGTTAGTATGAATGCTGCTTTTGCACCATCGGGCCAAAACCAAATGAAGGGAATCGCGACGTTTCCGTTCGCCTTCAGCGCCAACTCCATTAATTTCTCAAAAAGGCGTTCCACGGTCCGGTCCACCGGCCATTTAGGAAACGGATTCTTCAGTTGCTTTCGGAGGTAAATCCGCTGAAGGATGCTGCGGATTGCCACTGGCATTAGAGGTCTGCACAGATAATAAATGTCCCCGATTACGGCATGGGCACCCAGCCGGCTGGCTCCCTCACCGGGTGCTTGAGTGTAACGTTCATATCGAAGGCAATCCACCACCTGGTCGGGGTCAAAGGGGAGTCTGATCTCATCGCCTATTACGCATACTGCCTGTAAGGCGTCCCCAAGGCTGCCAGCCGCATGCCTAGCCAAAGGCACAGCAACGGTCGTCCCGTAACAGGTCAACCCCTCACCAAATTGGAAGTAGCCCATGTCAGTTGAGAGGCCTTCTTTGATGCCAAACCGAACGGCGTCGCTGGGACACCGGAAAAACTCAAAAAAACTTCGGTTCATAGTGGGCGGCTTACTCCGATAGCTAGAATGCTATCAACTATTCGCGAAAATTACGGACTCTTAGGTAGTAACTCGTCATTCGATAGCAACTTCTGAGTTGGTTTGCATTGTACCACCGTGTCGTTCCGGTGGCCGCGTCTTGCCCGGGGGTACAGGTCACTGATCCTGTTCGGAATCTGGCCGCTCTGTCAGTAGATTCCATCTCAGGACGGGCATTACCCTCATTGAGGGGATGGGACGGTACGAACCAGGTCCAGCAGCGCACGAAGGAGCGAGCGTCCTACTCTCCTCGTTTTGCTAAACTGAGAGACCACACCTTCCCCGCGGGCCCCGCATCGTATGTCTTGCTAGACGGAGCGCGGTGCACTGATTGGGTTTTCCCCCATATCATATGCGCTGATCGACGAGATCAAACGAGGTTTCTTGGCACTGTCATTGTATTCGGGCAACGCGCTCTTCGTGGACTTCTCGTGCATCCCATTTTGCCTAGGCATAGGGTCGGTCGGTTCGAAAAGAGTGGCGTTTTCGACGTTTACAGATAACCGCATTTGCGCCCTAGATACATTGCAAGTAACCTTTAGCAGGGCATTTCTCCAAAGCAACCGGAGAAAACCTCTCGGAGGCCGATGCAATTGTTTTCAATCGTTATGTCTTGAAAAATGGTTACCGTGAGGCGATCCGGTTACATAGCTTTTTAAATGGATTTTGCGAGCTTGAAGCATTGCATTTAGCTAGCTGCTAAGGAGAAATACATGTTACGGGGCCGGCGGTTTCCTTTTTTCATCTCCTTGCTCTTATTGATGATTCCAACTGCCGTCAAGGGACAGGCGTGGTCAGGAATCCTCGATCCAACCCGGGCGATTGATTGGTCCACAGCGGGGATTCCCGGAGGCATTCCGAGCCGCATCGCGGCCTGCGCGACACTCAACGCTTCGACGTATGGGAATGGTTCAACGGACGCCACAACTGCCATTAATAATGCGCTGAGCGGTTGCGCTTCCGGGCAATACGTATCGCTTTCAGTCGGAACCTTCTTGGTAAATGGGCACATCAACATTCCATCGAACGTGACCTTGCGTGGTGCTGGTGCAAATCAAACCATTCTAGAGGCTCACAACACGTCGGGCGCGGTTATTTCCCTGGGTACCGGAGGCGTTCCCTATGGTCAATCAAATGCAGTTACCATCACGGGGGGGGCTTCCGCGGGTTCGACAAGCATCACACTGGCCAGCGCTTCGGGAATCAGCGTTGGAAGCTATCTCGTGATCGATCAACTTAATGACGGGACAATCGTTACGACGCATGGCAGCGAAGGCGCGTGCACTTGGTGCGATAACGGCCAAGGTGGGACCCGAGTACAGGGGCAAATTGTCGAGGTTACGACTGTAAGCGGGACCACCATCGGCATCAACCCCGGGCTCTACGTTTCCTATACGCTAACTCCTCACGCCACACCGTTCTCGGCCACGAAATATGCCGGCGTCGAGAATCTTCAGGTATACGCCGGCAACACGGGGGCGAGCACGAACTTCGCGATGAATGGCTGTGCCTATTGTTGGATTAGAGGCGTCGAGGGCAATTACGCGGATGGTGACCACGTTGAGGCGGATTTCTCCTACCACAGCGAAATCATCAACAGTTATTTCTCGAACGCCTATCGGCACACTCCGGGCACGTACGATTCCGACTTGGCACTTCGGAACAAATCGACAGGAATGCTAGTCCAAAATAACATCTTCGAGCGGTTGCACGTTTCGGCCATGATGGAGTGGGGCCCAGCTGGGAATGTCCTTGCCTATAACTACATGTTTGGGAACTTCGATTCCGGGGCGCCAAACGTGATGATGTCGAACCTGAACACTCACGGGGCGCATCCTCAGTTCAATCTGTGGGAGGGCAACATCGTTGCGCAAATTCATCCAGATTCGATTTGGGGCTCGGGCGGGAATCTGTCAACCTTCCGTAACTGGGCCACAGGTGCGACGAAGGTTTGCAATCCGATGAGCGGAAGGGGAACCGTGACATGTTCGCCGATGGGAGCGCAAGGCGGAGCAGGTGTCAATGGCTGGTACGCAATTCAAGGCGTGCGTGTCATGGATTATGATTTCCTAGTCAGCAATGCCAATATGGTTGCAGATGTGATTGGTTCCTCAGTCATGGCCGGGCTGACGCGGTACAACAATGGCACGCAGCCTTTGACTCAAGTGCAGCAGGTTGCGGCGGTCTGTGGTCCTTCCCCATGCGGTTCGGGCAGTCGCGGCTACGACACATCCGCCTATGCATACACGCTGGGATACGGTGAAGCATCTGATACGGGCGGCGGAACTTACGATAGCCTGACGCCCTACAACACAATGTTCCAGCACGGCGAGTACAGCAACGTTACCGGGACAATTAAGTGGGCATCGAGCGTCACGCAGACGCTTCCCCCTTCCTTTTACTTGAGTTCAAAGCCCGCCTGGTTTGGCAGCGTGCGGTTCCCCCCAATTGGCCCCGACGTGTTGGGCGGCATTGGCCCCGGTGGCCATGCGAACAAGATTCCCGCTGAGGTTTGCTATGAGAACGTGATGGGCGGAACAGACGGTACAGGCAGTCCATTAGCCTTCAACGCAGATAGTTGTTACGGCGGCCAGACTTCCTCGACCGTGGCTCCACCTACCGGTCTAACCGCCACGGTGAACTAAACTCGTGATAGGCCGAATGGCCGGATCTTGGGCTAGGAACGCGTGTCGTGGTGCCGCGTCTTCCCGAGCCTGGCGCTCTCTTGTGCGAGGTTTTGCAGCCTCCAAGCCTCCCAGTATAACGACAGTCGCCTGCGCAGAAAGCTGCTATTGGCCCGCCAAGCACCATCCATCAAGTGAACGCCGAGATCGCCGAAGCGGTTCCAACTGTCCTGTTCACACACGTCCATACCGTCCGGAAAAAGGACGGTAACCGTTTTGGCTAACTCGGGGCTTTCGGCCAGGGTGCGGGAAGCCATTCCGGGGCCAGTGGTGTTCAATACAATGGATTCGTTTCTGAAGAAGGGTGTGAACCCTCGCATCAGGGGTTTGCTCCAACCAGGATCTTTCTGCGCCCGTAAACAGTTTTCGATTAAAGCTTTGAGGAATGGATGTCCCGGTGCGGCGCCAAATGCGTAGTTCCCAATTTGCCAATCCATTCCAAGATCGTTGCGCAAGAAATGACTAAAGGTGAGGCCCTCAAAAGGAAACACGCAACCACACTCAAGGAGACTCGAAAGATCGGAGGCGAGCAGAACGTCTAGATCGAAATAGAATCCCCCGTAAACATAGACTGCCAAATACCGAAAAAAATCGTATCTCTGAATGGGAAACGGAAAAGAATCGAACACCGCACGGTACTGTGGAAATTCCCGGTCGAAGAAGGTTTTGACTCCGTCGTCGTCAAAAAACAGATATTCATAGTCTGGATTCAACAACCTTAAGTTCGAGACCATAGCTCGGATCCGCAGTGGGTGGCATGCATTCTTGCCGGTCTGAATGATGCGCTTGGGGATTCGAAACTGCATGGACTGTGGCGTCCCCCGGTTGTGAAATTCGTCGTTTCTGCAGGACAACTCAGTGCTCCACCGCGTCAAGCCATTTGAGAATGTAACCCTAG
>Ga0209527_1000174_pt1 | contig 14576 bp, 9 predicted proteins | sample JacPinW_OM2H0_M2_FD_187968 | JGI IMG/M metagenome (GOLD analysis project Ga0209527, IMG submission 187968) | Forest soil microbial communities from Algoma, Ontario, Canada - Jack Pine, Ontario site 1_JW_OM2H0_M2 (SPAdes) (version 2) | ecosystem: Environmental > Terrestrial > Soil > Boreal... | reverse complement strand
ACGTTATGGGCGGGAGGGAAGGTGAGGTTGAACATTTCGTGGCGAAAGAATCCCACCACACCGACCACTACCAAAATTGCTCCGCTCAACACGACATAGATCTTTGCCAACGCGCTTCCCATTTCTCCCTGGCCACCCTTCGCTTCGCGCGAGATTCAGATTCAATCGCGGAATTTCGTGGAGCTTACGGCTCGAGCTAACAGGCCGTCAAGTCCACTCCGGGCGGCACAGGGAATCTCCGCGAGCGACACTCGTTCGGTCGAGCAAATTGATCAGGCAAGAATTGGCGAGGAACCTGGAGGCTTGGCCGTTCGGAAATGGATTGGTTTTAAGGCTATAATCTGCGCCAATCGTGAGTCTATCTGCAGGGAACAGGCTTGGTCCTTATGAGATCGTCGGGCCGCTGGGCGCGGGCGGCATGGGCGAGGTGTATCGCGCGCGGGATACGCGGTTGGAACGCACGGTGGCGATCAAGATTCTGTCCGCACAATTATCCTCGGATCCCATTCGCAAGCAGCGCTTCGAGCGTGAAGCCAAGACAATTTCCAGCCTGAATCATCCGCACATCTGCGTACTCCACGACGTCGGCCATCAGGACGGCATCGACTATCTCGTGATGGAATGCGTGGAAGGCGAGACGCTGGCGAAGCGGCTGGAGAAAGGCCCTCTTCCACTCGATCAAGTCGTAAAATTTGGCGGCCAGATCGCCGACGCCCTCGACAAGGCGCACCGCAGCGGCGTCGTGCATCGCGACCTGAAGCCCGGCAACATCATGCTGACTCCCACGGGAGCGAAACTCCTCGACTTCGGCTTGGCCAAGCCTGTCGTGGCGCTGGCAACTGGCGCCACCCTCACTGCGGCCGCGACGCCCACGACTCCCGTGACGCAGGAAGGCACCATTCTCGGCACCTTTCAGTACATGTCGCCAGAGCAGATTGAAGGCAAGGAACTGGATAGCCGTAGCGACATTTTTTCGCTGGGAGCGGTGCTCTACGAAATGCTCACTGGCCATCGCGCATTTCAGGGCAAGAGCCAGCTGAGCGTGGCATCGGCGATTTTGGAGAGCGAGCCTGCTCCCATTGTTTCCGTAAAGCCACTCACTCCTGCTTCACTCGATCGCGCCATCCGCCGCTGCCTCGCCAAAGACCCCGAAGAGCGCTGGCAGACCGCCCGCGATATCGCCATCGAACTGAAATGGATCGCCGATTCTGGCCCATCGTCCGGCGCCGCGGGCCCGTTGGCAAATCGCGCCAGCTCCCGCGACCGCATTCTGGCGATTGCGTTGGTGTTGGCCGCAGGCGCAGCCATCGCCTTCGGAGTTCTTTACGTTAAACGGCCGGCCACTGACACCCGCGTCACGCGCACCTACGTTAAGTCAGAAGAAGGTTCGGGTTTCATTTTTTCTGGGGACCAGAAGGGTTTCGCCATCTCTCCCGATGGCCTCAATCTGGCTTACGTGGCTTCGACCCCAACTCCCGATTCAAAATCCGCACTATGGATTCGTCCAATGGATTCGCTTCATGCTCGATTGCTGCCGGGAACAGAAGCCGCCGGATTTCCCTTCTGGTCGCCTGACGGCAGGTACATTGGCTTTTTTGCCGGAGGCAAGCTGAAGAAAATTGATGCCCGCGGTGGTCCGCCAGCCATTATCTGCGATGCTCCGGATGGGCGCGGGGGATCCTGGAATCAGCAGGACGATATTGTTTTCACGCCGACTGTCAATTCTCCCATCTACCGCGTATCTGCCTCCGGGGGCCCCATTTCTCAGCTCACGACGCAGGATCCTTCCAAGAACGAAACCACCCACCGCTGGCCCTCGTTCCTGCCCGACGGGCGTCATTTCATCTTCTTGGCCGGAAGCACGTTCACTCCCCGCGAAAGCGCCACCAACTCGATCCTCATGGGTTCTCTCGATTCCAAGGAGACCAAGCTTCTTTTTCACACTCACTACCAGGCCTCCTATGCATCCGGGCATTTGCTCTTCTTGCGCCAGTCCTCCCTGATGGCCCAGCCCTTTGACGCGAAACGTTTCGAGATCAAAGGAGAAGCCGTCCCTATCGCCGAAAAAGTGCTGGAGGATTCCAGCATTGCCCACGCCTGGTTCTCTCCTTCCGCAAATGGAATGCTTCTTTACGCCGAAGGTGCGCCCAAGAATCGCCAACTGGTTTGGTTCGATCGCGACGGGAAGCAAGTCGGAGCGGTGCCAGGGGATGATGCTTACGCGGGCATCGCCGCATCGCGGGATGGCAAAAAGCTCGCCTATTATCTTGATGGAACCGGTTTTGACGTATGGAGTTTCGATATCACGCGTGGCGTAAAGATCCCTCTGACTTTTGGTGCGTCTTCCGGACAGGGGAACCTGTATCCGGTGTGGTCCCCGGACGGAAAGTACGTTGCCTATACCTCTTATCGCGACGGTAAGTACGGCCTTTACCAGAAGTCTGCCGACGGCTCTGGCGGCGAAACGCTTCTTCTGGAGGGCATCGACCACTTTCGAGTCCCAACCTCCTGGTCCACCGACGGAAAATTTCTCGTCTATCACGAAGGTGTTTCCGGAAGGACGTATGCGAACGGGGTTCCGGGAGGCTGGTCTGTATGGGTCCTGCCTCTCTTTGGCGACCGCAAGGCTTATCCGTTCATCCAATCGACCTTCAGCACCCGCGAAGCCAGCTTCTCTCCCGACGGAAAATGGCTGGCCTACTGCTCGAATGAGTCGGGCGAGTATCGCGTCTACGTCGTCCCCTTTCCTGGGCCGGGCGGAAAATGGCAGGTCTCTCTTGGCGACGGACGCGGACCGCTCTGGCGTCGCGACGGCAAGGAAATCTTCTATCTGTCTGCGGACAATAAACTGATGGCCGTAAAAGTGGAAACTTCGGGCGGTAGCCTTGCGGCCGGAGGAGCGCGTGTGCTCTTTGACTCCCACTCTTACGGCGTTTTCGGCCGTTACGACGTAAGCGCGGATGGCCTGCGCTTCGTGGTTGTCTACGAAGGAAACCGGCCCTCCAGTACGCTCACTGCCGTTGTGAACTGGACCGCTGATCTCAAGGAGCGCTGATCCGTGCATAGGTCTTCCACAAATCAGCCCAACACGAGTCGCCTCGCGAGCATTCTTACCGACATCCATTTTTGGGTGCCCGTCGCCGTCCTGATGGGTGGATTGCTTCTACTTCGGTTTATTCGCTGATTTCTTGATTGGAGCAAAATGCCTCCTGTCTCGCCTTCCCAGTTCGCCCCTGCAATCCCAGACGTGTCGCGTGCGAAAAAGCTTCAACTGCTCGGAATCCTTTGCGGCTTCGCGGCGGGAGCCTGGCTCGGTGCCGCGGAAGCGCCCACGAAACTCGTGACCATCGGCATCTCGCCGATGGTCATTTCGCTCATCATGGTTATCGGAGTTTTTCTGGCGCGCTGGAGCCTGCCCGCGCTGATTCTGGGCACCTCGTCCGTCCGCGCCGATGTTCGCCGGGCGCCGCACCTCATCATTTGGGCGCTTCTTGCCGGATGTCTCTGGGCCGTGGCCAACACGCTGACGATTTTCGCCATCCGTGACATCGGCTTGAGCATCGCCTTTCCCTTGTGGAATTCGAATAGCCTTCTCGGCATTCTCTGGGGTTTTCTTTTCTTCAATGAGCTGCGCCAGGCCGGCTGGCGGCGCTGGACGGGTGTGTTGGGTGGCGCGCTGGTAATGTGCGCGGGCGCGGCCTTGCTGGCCGTGGCCTCTTCCACCGCAGCTCCCGCGGCGCATTCCCTGCGCGGTGTCTGGGCCGCCCTGGGCGCGGGAATCCTCTGGGGGACAATGTACATCCCCTATCGCAAAGCGTACTTGACCGGCATGAATCCACTTTCGTTTGTCACCTTCTTCACGTTCGGGGAGCTGGGAATGATGGCCACTCTCGCCGTCAGCTACCTCGGCCTGGCTCCTCTCTGGCGCGAACTAGCGAGCGCCCGCGACGTTCTCTTCTGGCTGATGCTGGGCGGCTTTGTTTGGGTGATCGGTGACGTCTTTCAGCAATACGCGGCCAAGTACATAGGCATCAGCCGGGGCATTCCGCTTTCCAATTCGAATCAGCTCTGGGGTCTGTTGTGGGGCACCTTGGTCTTTGGTGAGTTGCACGGCCGCGGTGCCTCGACCTACACGCAAGTCATTGGAGGCTCCCTCCTGATGATGTTGGGCGTCGGCGCAATTGCCTTTTCTTCCGCCATCGGCAAGGAACAAATGCGCTGGAAGGACGCCGCGCAGCGCGAATCCCAGCGCTACGGCGTTTCGGCAGACTACGTGGAAGCCCGCATGGACGGGCGCCAAGCCGCCGGTGAACTAAAACCTTCAAGGAGCGCGCTGGACTGGTTCGTGGTTGCCGTGGCCACCGGTATCTTCACGGTTTTTGCAACGATGGCGCGCGCCCCGCGCCTCTCTTTCCATTGGGGCCCCGCCGCCGTTTTGAGCGCCGCCACATTGGCTCTTCTTCTCGTTTGCGGCCTCAAACTCTGGCGAACGACGCGTTTTCACTGAGTCAGAGGTCCGCCTTTGCAAATTCCGGCGCTTCGTCTACAGTGGCGCAGGCAAAAATGGCCGAATCCTCCAAAGTTGACGTCGTCGGCGTTGGACTCAATGCCACCGACACCCTGATTCCCGTGGCACACTATCCCGCGCGCGGTTCCAAGGTCGAATTTCGTTCCGCGAATGTCTTGCCCGGCGGCCAGGTCGCTACCGCCGTGGTTGCTTGCCAGCAATGGGGATTGCGCACCCGTTACGTCGGTAAACTGGGCGACGACGGCGCTGCCGCGATGCACCGCGCGGAATTTGCCCGGCTCGGCGTCGAGGCGCATCTCTTCATGGCCCCCGGGTGTTCCAGCCAGCAAGCGTTCATTCTGGTGGATGACGCCGGCGAACGCACCGTTCTATGGAAACGCGACACGCGCTTGGCCCTTCGCCCGGAGGAACTCCGGCGCGAATGGATCACCGAGTCGCGTGCTCTTCACGTGGATGGGCACGATACTGCCGCGGCTACCGTAGCCGCAGGCTGGGCCCGCGCCGCCGGCGTCCCGGTTATCGCTGATTTGGATGAAATTTATCCGGGCGTCGAAGCGCTGCTGAAGAATATCACCTACCTCATCACCAGCCGGGACATTCCCGGGCGGCTCATGGAAGAACCGGATTTGCGCAAGTCCCTGCCCGTGCTCCGGGAACGATTTGGCTGCCGCCTTACCGCCGCAACGCTGGGCGAAGGAGGCGTATTGGCTTGGGACGGGGCGCAATTCCACTACGCCGCCGCGTTTTGCATCCAGCCCGTTGACACCACCGGCGCCGGAGACATTTTTCACGCCGGTTTTATTTACGGGCTCTTGCAGGGCTGGCCTTTGCCGCGCCAGCTCGATTTCGCCTGCGCCGCGGCCGCGCTCAACTGCACCGCCGTCGGCGCCCGCGGCGGCATTCAGTCGGTTGAATCCATTGAGCACCTAATCGCCACCGGTCCCCGACACGCTCAGGCTTACGACATAAGAGGATCTCTATCAGCCTAAGCCGATCGCACACTAAGGGGATTTCATGGCGAATACTCGGTCCCACTGAGGGCCAATTTCATTTGGAACAACTGGGCTATCGTAGGGATCGCCAGCCTCCTGGTTGCGATATTTGTTTGCCTGTGCAGTTTCTCCCTCACCGGCCCTAAGATCGGGCTAACGCCAGAAAACAGAGACAGCCATTAGCCCGAATTTCTCATACTAAATTGAAAAAGGCTGTTGCTTCATGGCATAACTCTTTTGTCTAGAAAGATTCTGCCAAGAAGGAGCAACAGCCTTATGACCACAGAGTGTAACCAGTTTGTCTTCCGATTTCATCCCCAAAAGCGACGCGAGATTCGGGCGCAGTTCGACGGCGGAGCGATCACCAGCGACGGCGGCGGTCTGCTCTTGCGGGAGGTCGAGAAACGGGTGGGGATTCTGCGCCAGTTTGCCGCCTGCTTCACGGATTATCGGAATCCGGATCTGATCGAACATCCGGTGGAGGAGTTGGTGGCCCAGAGAGTCTATGGTCTGGCCCTGGGATACGAAGATCTGAACGATCACGAGGAGTTGCGGAACGATCCTTTGCTGGCGGTGCTGGTGGAGAAGTCGGATCCCCGCAGCCAAGTTTTAGCAGGAAAGAGCACCCTGAACCGGCTGGAACTGACCAAAGAGATGGCCAGCAGGAAGGAGCGCTACAAGAAAATCGTGCTGGATCACGGAGCCGTGGACCGGCTGCTAGTGGATATTTTCCTCCAAGCCCACCGGGAAGCGCCGCAGGAAATCATCCTGGACCTGGATGCTACCGATGATCCTTTACACGGAAACCAGGAAGGTCGTTTTTTCCATGGTTATTACGGCCACTATTGCTATTTGCCGTTGTACATCATTCTGCGGGGAGTTCTTGCTGTGTGCGCGGTTACGCTCATCGAACATAGATGCGTCGGCAGGAAGTGTAGAAGAGCTACAGCGCATCGTGGCCCAGATTCGTTCCGCGTGGCCCCAGGCAGGTATCTTGGTGCGCGGGGACTCCGGGTTTTGCCGCGAGGAGCTGATGGCTTGGTGTGAAGCGAACCGCGTAGAGTACCTGCTGGGGCTAGCGAAAAACGAGCGTCTGAAGGTGGAGATCAAGAAGGAGATGGAGGAAGCCAAAGCACGATACCAAGAGACGGGACGCGCCGCCCGGTTGTTCAAAGAGTTTGTCTACCAGACGCGGGAGAGTTGGAGTCGGGCGCGACGGGTGGTGGCCAAGGCCGAGCATCTGGAGAAAGGAGAGAACCCGCGGTTCGTGGTGACCTCTCTGAGCGGAGAAGCCTGGCCGGCGCAGGCCTTGTATGAAGAGCACTACTGTGGAAGAGGAGACATGGAGAATCGCATTAAAGAACAACTAATGTTGTTCAGCGACCGGACCAGCACGCATTACCTGCGCAGCAACCAATTGCGCTTGTACTTCTCTTCGATGGCCTACGTGTTGTTGCAGATGCTGCGGCGACTGGGACTGCAAGGAACGGAGTTGGCCAAGGCCCAGTGCTCCACGATTCGACTGAAGTTATTGAAGATCGGGGCGCTGATCCGCATCACAGTACGGAAGGTGTGGATTTCGCTGGCCGGTGGGTATCCGCACGTCGAGCTCTTCCGGCAAATCCATGAAAAGCTGTGCGCCGTGCCGCTAAAGTATTGAAAAAGAAAGATCCCGAACAATCTTTTCCTGGCTTATGTCGACCGGTGGTAAGGTGTGCGCCGAAACCGCCTCGGAGAGAGAAAAACTCTCACGCCAAGCGAAAACGGATTAGCTACACAACAGCGCCCTGCGAAACCATCTAGCAATTCCCAAATGGAACAAATTTCATTCCTCTTCTGCCAAGCTGTGAGAGATGAGGGTTAGTCGGTCCCACTGCTGCCGGCTTTCCCGAAGTTGAGCCCCCGCCAACCCAGGTGTTATCCTGCCTTCTATGGCGGATCCCGTCATCTCCCCGCCGGAAGTGGCGTTCACCTCCCCGCTCGAACACTCCCGGCGTCAGCTCGAAGCCTTGCTTGAAGTCAGCGAGGCCATCGCCCAGCAGCGCGATCTCCCCGCGCTTTTTCACGATCTTTCGGACCGCTTGCGCTCCGTCATCGACTTCGATTTCCTGACTCTCGTCCTCCACGATCCCGCTCGCAACGTCATGCGCCTTCACGTTCTCGCTACCCGCATCCCCGGAGAAAAGGTCGCCGGCAGCGAATCTCCTGTTGAAGGCAATCCCTCCGGCTGGGTCTGGCAGACGCAACAGTCCTTTGTGGTCAGCGACACCGAAGAGGAGACGCGTTTCCCGGATTTTCTGAAACGCTTGCGTGAGCACAATGTGCGCTCACTGGCGATTCTTCCGCTCACGACCGCCCAGCACCGCCTCGGCGCCATGGGTTTCGGCCGTCTTACCCCTCAGTGCATCACAGACACCGAGCTGCAATTTATGGAGCGCGTCGCCAGCCAGGTGGCCGTGGCCGTTGATAACGCCCTGAATTTCGCCACTTCCCAGGCTTACCAATCGCAACTCGCGCGCCAGCGCGACCGCCTCCAGGTTCTTCTCGAAATCAACAATCTCCTGATCACCAGCCGCGAACTCCCCGAACTCTTCCGCGGCATCGTCAACACTCTCGAGCGCGTCATTCACCACGACTACACCAGCCTCGCGCTCCTCGATTCCCAAACCGGATTGCTCAAGATTCACGCCCTCGATTTTCCCGGCAACCAGAGCATCTTCAAGTCGGAGACGCTGGTTCCGCGTGACACGTCTCCTGCGGGACGCGCTATCGCCACCAGCCAGCCCTTGATCGCGCGGGGCTCCGAACTCGACCGTTACGACACGGAAATTATCCGCACCCTTCGCGCCGAAGGCTTGCAAGCCGTCTGCTGCATCCCGTTGATCCATCACAGCCATACTTTCGGCACACTCAATCTCGCGAGCCGCAGGCTCGATTTTTTCACCACGGAGGACGTCGAGCTCCTTCAGCCCGTCGCCGCGCAGGTCGCCATCGCCGTTGAAAACGCTCTGGCCTTCAAGGAAATCGACGCGCTGAAAAATAAGCTCGCCGAAGAAAAGCTCTACCTCGAGGAAGAAATTCGCAGTGAATTCAATTTTGAAGAAATCGTCGGCGAAAGTCCCGCGCTCAAGCGCGCCTTGGCCCAGGTCGAGCTCGCCGCCCCCGCCGGCACCGCCGTCCTGCTCCTCGGCGAAACCGGCACGGGCAAGGAGCTCTTCGCCCGCGCCATCCATAATCTCAGTCCGCGCCGCGATCGCACCTTCGTTAAAATCAATTGCGCCGCCATTCCCAGCGGTCTTCTCGAATCCGAACTCTTCGGCCACGAGCGCGGCGCGTTCACCGGCGCCATCAGCCAAAAAATCGGCCGCTTCGAACTCGCCGACCGCGGCACGCTCTTCCTCGACGAAGTCGGCGACCTTCCCCTCGAACTTCAGCCGAAACTTCTTCGCGTGCTTCAAGAGCAGGAATTCGAACGGCTGGGCGGCAACCGCACCCAGCGCGTGGACGTCCGCGTCGTCGCCGCCACCAACACCGATCTTTCGAAACGTGTCGCCGAGCGCGCCTTTCGCAGCGACCTCTATTACCGCCTGAACGTTTTCCCCATCCAGATCCCCGCTCTCCGCGAGCGCCCCGAAGACATCCCGCTCCTTGTCCGCTACTTCGTGCAGAGATTCAGCCGCCAGCTCAACAAAGGCGTCGAGTACATTCCCGCCGACGCCATGGACGCCCTCACGCACTATTCCTGGCCCGGCAACGTGCGCGAACTTGAGAACCTCATCGAGCGCGCCGTTCTCCTCTCCCCCGGCCGAGAACTTCGCGTTCCCCTCACGGAATTGAAATCTGCCTCCGCCTCCAGCACAGCCTCAGGCGCCGATTCCTCTTCATCCTTTACTTCATTTACTTCCTTAACCTCCTCTGACTCCTCGATCTCCACTCTCGAAGAAGCCGAGCGCCAGCACATCCTCCGCGCCCTAAAGCAAACGCAGTGGCGCATCGCCGGCCCCAAGGGCGCGGCCGTCCTCCTCGGCATGAAGCGCACCACACTGCAAGCGCGCATGCGCAAGCTTGGCGTCCGCCGCCCGGTCTAGTTCAGCTATACTGCGCTCCGCAAAACGTCCGCGCATTCCATCCGGGAGACGCCGTGTCAAAATTCACCCTCAATCTCATCTTCGTTTTTCTGCTTGCCATCTTTTTCTCCGGCTCCCTCGAAGCCTCGCCGCAATCGCCGCCGAATACCATTACTGAACAAACCAGCGCTGGCGCCGCAACTCCATCAACCACTTCACCCGGCGCGCAATCTCAACCCAAAAACAAGATCACTGCTTATACCCTCCCGCCCGATCTCTACCGCAAAGCCCGCAACCGCGGCCGCATCGGCTTTGCTTCCCGCATCATCGGTTTTTTCTACGGCCTCTTGGTCCTCTGGTTCATCCTGCGCCGCAAACTCTCCGCGAAATATCGCGACTGGGCCGAAAGGTTTTCGCGTCACCGCTTCCTTCAAGCGCTCGTTTTCACCCCGCTCCTCGTCCTGACCATCGGCGTTCTCCAACTTCCCATCGATATCTTTCACGAATCGGTCTCCAAGCTCTACAAAATCTCCGTCCAGCCCTGGCCCTCCTGGGCCGCCGATTGGGCCAAGGCCCAGCTCCTCGCCATCATCATCGGCAGTTTGCTCGTCTGGATTCTTTACGCCGTCATCCGCAGGAGCCCGCGCCGCTGGTGGCTCTATTTCTGGATCATTTCGCTGCCGCTCCTGCTCTTCGGCATTTTCATCTCTCCCTATGTAATCGACCCGCTGTTCAATAAATACGAACCGCTTTCCACCAAGGCGCCGCAGCTCGTCCCCGAGCTCCAGCGCGTCACGCGCCGCGCCGGCCAGGAAATTGCTCCCGAGCGTATGTTCTGGATGAAGGCCAGCGACAAAACGATCGCCACCAACGCCTCCGTCAACGGCTTCGGGGCCTCCAAGCGCATCATCATCTGGGACACCACCTTGGCGCAGGAAACCACCGATGAAGTGCTCACCGATTTTGGCCACGAGATGGGTCACTACGTCCTGGGCCACATCTGGAAGGGGTTTCTATTCTCCGCCGTAATGATTTTTGTTCTTCTCTACCTCGGCTACCGCTCCATCGACTGGCTTCTGGCGCGCTCCCGCGCCGCTTGGGGCGTCCGCTCACTCGATGATTGGGCCTCGCTCCCCGCGCTTCTCTTGCTTCTCACTCTCTTCGGTTTTGCCGCCGACGTCCTCGGAAACACCTTCAGCCGTTATGAGGAGAATCAGGCCGACGTCTACAGCCTCGAAGTCACCCACGGCATCATTCCGGACCCCGGCCAGGCCTTCGCGCACTCTTTCCAAATCTATGGCGAAACCGTTCTCGTCGATCCTGACCCCAATCCCGTCAACGTCTTCCTCTTCTTCGATCATCCCACCGTCGCCGACCGCATCCACCTGGGTGTCACTTACGACCCTTGGTCCAAAGGCGAATCACCTCAATTCGTCAAGTAACGCTCTGTTAGCAACGGCCTCATTTTTAACGGTTTTTTGACTTGGCTTTCCAGCCGTTTCAGCGTAAATTTCTACGCGCCGGCCCCCGAGGTCTCCATGAAAATTCTCATCGCTATTCCCGTGCTCTTGCTATCTCTTTTCTTCTTCGCTCCGGCGCTTCCCGAGGCGCCTGCGGGCTTCGACAACAAGAGCAACGGGCTGGTGGACGACGCCACGCACACGGCGGATCAAGTCAAGTTCGATGAAATCGAGCAAATCTCCGACGGACTCGGCCCGCTCTACAACGCGCAATCTTGCCGCGAGTGCCATCAGAATCCCACTTCCGGCGGCTCCACCCAGGTCTCTGAATTGCGTGTCGGTCACCGTGGCCCCGGCGGCAAATTCCAGAATCCCGAGATTCCCATCGCCCGCGGCACAGAGGTCATTAAGGGCCGCACCCTGGTAAACGACCGCGCCATTTGCCCGAACGCTGCCTTCCCCAGCACGGAAATTCAGGAGCGCGTTCCCGATTCGGAGAACATTCGTACCTTCCGCGTTTCTCTGAACGTTCTCGGCGATGGATTCGTGGAAGCCGTCCCCGACCAAACTTTTGTCAACCTCGCGAAGGACCAATGCCGGAAAAACCACAACAAGATTTGCGGCCAGGTCCTCTACGTTCCCATCCTCGAGGCTCCCCCGCAGACCGGGGTCGGCCGCTTCGGCTGGAAAGACCAGCACGCTAGCCTGCTGTCGTTTTCCGCCGACGCCTATCTCAACGAAATGGGCATCACCAATCGCCTCCAGCCCGACGAAGTCACGAACCTCTGCAACACCGTCAACGAGCCGAACGACACCCCCGGCCCCGACGGCCTCGCGGACATCGATCATTTCGCGCGCTTCATCCGCGCCACCAAAGCTCCCGCTCGCGACTCGACGCTGGCGCAAACTCCCAAGGCAAAATTAGGCGCCGATTTATTTGTTAAAGTCGGCTGCGATATTTGTCACGTCCAGACGCTCACCACAGCTCCCGCCGGCACAACCGTCAATGGCGGCACCTTCACCATCCCTCCGGCGCTCGGCGATAAGCAGTTTTATCCTTATGGGGATTTCCTGCTTCACAATGTCGGCACCGGCGACGGCATCGTCGCGGCCATGCTCGAGCACTACGGCAAGAATATGTACCAGACCAACTGGAGAAACCTCTCCATCCCCGATTACAACAACGCCGCAAACAAAATCCGCACCGCGCCTCTTTGGGGTGTCCGCCTGCACTCGCGTCTCATGCACGATGGCGATTCCGTAACCCTTTTCGACGCCATCATGCGCCATGGCGGCGAGGCCGCTCAAGTCACCAAAAAATTCAAAAAGCTGAATCCCGCCGAAAAGGAGGCCCTCCTCGAATTCTTGCGCTCGCTCTGAACGCTCCGGCTGACTTTATCCCCCATCTACGCCCCCTGCCCGGTCGGACAGGTAATTGTTTGCTCAAAGGCTCCTTCCGAACCCCTTTGCTCCGCCTCTTTCTTTGCTAGCCTGTAGATACGAAACGACATACCCCACGCTGTGGAAAACTATCGGCCATCTGTTGAAATGGGGCGTTTCGCTATCTTCTTACATGGACATTGTGGCCACTTTTTGGCCACCGCCATGTTTTCACCTCGAAGGGGGTTGACGTGAATATCAGATCGGCATTTCTCGCTGTAACTGGAATCTTCGGCATTCTGGCTGTTCCCGCGCTCGGTCAGGCGCCCGCGCCTGCCGGCCCCCCTAAAACGGTTTCGCGCACCACCAAAGCCGTGAACTACCGCCGCAGCGGCGCCACCAAGATCGATTTTCAAGGCACGGAATTGATGCAGCAAGCCGTCGGCGACGCCAGGGTGCAAAACAAGGGCAACCGCACGGAGATTGAAGCCAGATTCGCCGGCCTGGATGAGGCCACCAAGTTTGGCCTCGAATATCTGACCTACGTTCTCTGGGCCGTCTCTCCCGGAGGCCGCGCCGTAAACCTCGGCGAAGTGGTGCTAAAAAATGGCTATGGTGAAGTGAAGGCCATCTCCGAGATGCAAACCTTCGGCATGATCGTCACTGCCGAACCGTATTTCGCCGTCACTCAGCCCGGTAACACTGTCGTGCTGGAAAACGTCTTTGGTCCCGCCACGCTCGGCAAGGTCGAAAACATCGACGCCAGCTACGAGCTTCTCGGCCGCGGCATCTACTCTTCCTCCAACACCAAAATTGAAAACGCCATCTTTGGCATCGACCGCAAGACCCCGCTCGGGCTTTTTGAAGCGCGCAACTCCGTACGCATCGCGCACATCGCCCTCGCCGACAAATATGCCGCTCCCACGCTCGCCAAGGCCGAGGCGCAGCTCCGCAACGCCGAAGAGGTTTACGCGCGCAAGAGCGACAAGAAATACGTCATAGCTGCCGCCCGCGAAGTCGTCGAAACCGCCGAAGAAGCCCGCGTCATGGCCGTGAAGCAAAAAGCCGAGGAAGACGCTCAGGCCAAAATCGCCGCGGACAAGCGAGCCGCCGAAGAGCGCGAAGCCAAGGCCCGCGCCGACGCCATAGCCGAAGCCCAGCGCCGCCAGGAAGCCGAGCAGGCTCGCCAGCAAGCCGAAAAGGCCAAGGCTGAAGCGCAGCGCATGCAACAGGAAGCGCAGCAAGCCGCCGCCGAAGCCGCTCGCCAGAAAGCCGAAGCCGAAAAGGCCAGCGCCGCAGCCTTAGTCCAGCAGCAGGCCGCCCAAGCCGCCGCCGACCAAGCCGCCAGAGACCGGGCTTCCGCGCAAGCCCAGCAGCGTGCCGCCGAGGCCGAAACCGAAAAAGCGCGCCGCGCCGCCGCGCAAGCCGAAGCCGAAAAAGCCCAGCTTCGCGCCCAGCTCCTCAGCCAGTTGAACTCCATTTTGCAGACCCGCGACTCCGCGCGCGGCCTCATCGTCAATATGTCGGACGTGCTCTTTGACACCGGCAGTTACACGCTCAAGCCCGGCGCCCGCGAAAAGCTCGCCAAGATTTCCGGCATCGTCCTTGCGCATCCCGGTCTCTCTCTCCAGATCGAGGGCCACACCGACAGCGTCGGTGGCGACGATTTCAATCAGCAGCTCTCCGAACGCCGCTCCGACTCCGTCCGCGATTTTCTCGCCGAGCAAGGCGTCCCGGCCTCCTCCATCACCGCCCGTGGCTTCGGCAAGACTCAGCCTGTCGCCACCAATGACACCGCCGAAGGCCGCCAGCGCAACCGCCGCGTCGAGCTCGTCGTCAACGGCGACGCCATCGGCAACACCGCCGTCGCCTCCGCCGCCCCGTCGCAGCCCTAGCACTTCGCGCGAGCGGTCGCAGCCGTAATCCTTCGCGCTTTCGTTCTTCGTAGGGGCACGATATATCGTGCCCCTCTTTCTTGTACGCCGTGCATGTTCGGCAGCTTGCGGGTGAAAGTCCCGTCCCAACCTGATGGAGGTGAAGGGTAGCGAAGCGCAAGGGCGTCACCGTGAGGTGGGGTCTGAAGGAAGCGTGGAGCAAAGATACGGGCCGATGGACAAGAATCGGATTTGAGGCCTACGGCGTCGGACGA
>Ga0209527_1000173_pt1 | contig 14587 bp, 17 predicted proteins | sample JacPinW_OM2H0_M2_FD_187968 | JGI IMG/M metagenome (GOLD analysis project Ga0209527, IMG submission 187968) | Forest soil microbial communities from Algoma, Ontario, Canada - Jack Pine, Ontario site 1_JW_OM2H0_M2 (SPAdes) (version 2) | ecosystem: Environmental > Terrestrial > Soil > Boreal... | reverse complement strand
ACACCTTGTAAGCACATCATTTCAGGTACTATTTCACTCCGCTCACAGCGGTTCTTTTCACCTTTCCCTCGCGGTACTTGTTCACTATCGGTCGCCAATTAGTATTTAGGCTTACGCCGTGGTCGGCGCAGATTCATACGAAGTTTCACGTGCGTCGTATTACTCAGGAAATCCCTAGGCGTGCTCCAGTTTTCGGTTACGGGCCTTTCACCCTCTCTGGCGCAGCTTTCCAGAAGCTTCACCTAACCTTTGCACTACCACATCGGGCTCCTACAACCCCGCTCAATAAATTGAACGGTTTAGTCTCTTCCGCTTTCGCTCGCCACTACTGACGGAATCTCTTTCGATTTCTGTTCCTCCGGTTACTGAGATGTTTCACTTCACCGGGTGTCGCGATGCTTCTGCTATGTATTCACAGAAGCTCGAGCAAGTGTTACCTCGCTCAGGTTATCCCATTCGGAAATTCACGGGTCAAAGCGTGTTTGCCGCTCTCCGTGACTTATCGCAGCTTACCACGTCCTTCATCGCCTATTGGCACCAAGGCATCCATGATGCGCTCTTTGTAGCTTGATCAATCTGTTCCGATCCCTTGCGGGATCAGAGATTCTTTGATAACTGAAACTCTCCGGCTGAAGATCTTAACCTTCAGCCGCTTTGATTTCAGACTCAGCTCTTAAAGTTGTACTTTCTTACTACCCTGTATGTAGATGTCAAAGAACCAGCATTCACGCCCATTTCAGACCACAAAAAAACTCAATCTCGTGCCCGATCATAATTTCAGCCTGCCCGCCGTGGCGGGTTCCCGATAATCATGCCGGGACAAAATTGAGTCCAATTTGCAGTCCCAAATGTACGTAGAACGAACCCCTTGATTAGAGGAGTCCCGCTGTCCAGCGGGGTCATTAAATTAGCTCGAGTCAGCCGTTCGTCAACGGCGTTTGCAAAAAAAATCCCGGCCTGCATGTCGCAATAGTTGAGGTGCTTACGAAGGGCGTGCCGGAGGTTCATTCTGTGAAACGCTCTTGGCGGAGGCTGATACAGCCGTCTTACAACGTCTTTTAAATCTGCGTTAATCTGCGTAATCTGCAGATGGAATGAATCCGACGTTTCAACGCAGTGACGGTCGCGCGCCTGATCAAGTCCGCGATGTGAGTTTCGAATTAAACATCGCGCCGCACGCGAGCGGCTCAGTGCTCGTAGCAATGGGCAACACGCGCGTGATCTGCGGAGTAATGATTGAAGAAACAACGCCACGCTGGATGAAAGAACAGAACGTCACCGGCGGCTGGCTGACCTCGGAATATTCGATGCTGCCTTATTCAACGATTACGCGAAAACCGCGCGACATTTCCAAAGGTCGCCTCGACGGTCGAAGCACAGAAATCCAACGACTCATCGGGCGGTCGCTCCGCGCAGTAGTCGATCTTGAAAAACTCGGACCGCGCACGATGTGGGTCGATTGCGACGTGCTTCAGGCCGATGGCGGCACCCGCACGGCTGCAATCACGGGTGCGAGTCTCGCTGTTGCGCTCGCCTGCCGAAAACTCGCTAAGGACAAAAAGGTTGAAGCGCCGCCGATCAAGAAATTGGTCGCGGCGGTGAGCGCCGGCATTCTCGACGGGAACGCGATTGTCGATCTTAACTACGAGGAAGACAAAGCCGTCACGGTTGATTTCAATTTGGTTGCGACTGAGGACGGCGACTTTGTCGAAGTCCAAGGTTCGGGCGAGGAAGCGACTTTCGCGCAATCCCAGCTCGACCAAATGCTCACACTCGCGCGGAAAGGAATTGCCGATTTGATCGCAGCCCAGCGCGCGGTGCTCGCGCGCATCATGGTCACACCACCGGAAAGCTAAACAAGTTGCTCGCGCACACGGTTTGCTTTAAAGCGAGACGCCGCTCATGAAAAAAGCGCTCATCACCGGGATCACGGGCCAGGACGGAAGTTATCTTGCGGATCTCTTGCTCGAAAAGGGATACGAAGTCCACGGCATCATCCGCCGCGCGAGCACGTTCAACACTTCGCGCATCGATCATCTCTACGCCGATCCGCACATCAATGGCGTCCGAATGTTTCTCCACTACGGCGATCTCGCGGATTCAGTGAACCTGGTAAAGCTGCTTTATCAACTGAAGCCGGAGGAGATTTACCATCTCGGGGCGCAAAGCCACGTCCGCGTCAGCTTCGACATTCCAGAATACACCTCCGACGTCACCGGTGTCGGCACGATTCGAATTCTTGAAGCGATCCGCGAAGCCGGGTTGCGCTCGCGTTTTTATCAGGCCTCTAGCAGCGAAATGTTCGGCAAAGCCCAGACCGTTCCGCAAAACGAAAAAACATCGTTCTGGCCGCGCAGTCCCTACGGAGTAGCGAAAGTCTTTTCGTATTGGGCGACGGTGAACTATCGCGAGAGTTATGGATTGCTGGCCAGCAACGGCATTCTGTTCAACCATGAGAGCCCGCGCCGCGGTGAAACGTTTGTCACCCGAAAGATTTCGCGTGCAGTCGCGGCGATCAAGCAAGGACTGCAAAAGGAATTATTTCTTGGAAACCTGGAGGCGAAACGAGATTGGGGTTACGCACCGGAGTACGTCGAAGCAATGTGGCGAATCTTGCAGCACGACGAAGGCGACGATTTCGTGATTGCGACCGGCGAAACGCACACGGTTCGCGAGTTCGCCGAGGCCGCGTTCGCGCATGTCGATCTTGATTGGAAAAAGTTCGTCAAACACGACCCGCGCTACGAGCGGCCGGCCGAAGTGGACGTGCTCATCGGCGACGCTTCGAAAGCGAAAAAAGTTCTCGATTGGGAACCGAAGGTGAGATTTAAAGACCTGGTTCGCATCATGGTCGATGCGGACATGGAATTGCTCTCGCGCGAAACACCGCGAAAACATCTCGGCAAGCTGCCGTAAGTGCTAACGAATCACGCCCACGGCGTGATTGGTCTCCGCCATTTGGCTGGCGGAATTCAACTCAGGGATAAGGGCGACTAACGGAGATTGAAGAATCGAAACCTCCGCACCCGGACCCACCTGACTGTAAAGATTGATGATGTCGACCGAGCGCATGCGAATGCAGCCGTAACTCGCGGGCCGGCCTATATTCCGCTCTTCCGGAGTTCCATGAATATAAATGTCGCGACGAAATGCGTTGGCGTTTCGAGTTTCGCGTCCCCGCAGCCAGATGATTCGAGTCACGATTGGATCACGACCCGGCGCATTCACGCCGACAATCTCGCCGGTCCGGCGTCGATCTTTGAAAACGGTGCCAGCCAGGGCGCCGTCGCCGATTTTGTCTGCGATTTCCAACTCGCCGAGCGGCGTGCCGAAACTTCCCGGGCGATCGCCCAATCCGAATTTGGACGTCGAAATCGGATACGTGGCGACAAGGTTGCCTTTTTGTAGCAGCGCCAGCTTTTGATCGCGCACACTGACAACGATGCGGTGCTCGGTATCGCGCGGTGCAGCGCACGAAGTGATAATCATTGCGACGCCGAGGGAGAGAGCATGCCGTCCGACGATTTTGAATTTGCCCATGTCGATCTTACCCGCGCTCAAATCGGAAGAATTCTTCCGCAGTTGCGGTGGTCGCGCCAGCGATTTTTTCCAACGAAACACTGCGAGCTCTCGCGATTTCTTCCGCGACCAACCGCGTGTGCGCCGGCTCGGAGCGTTTTCCGCGAAACGGGACCGGCGCCAGATAAGGACAATCCGTTTCGACCATGAATTTATCGAGCGGCACCCGAGCAGCGACTTCACGCACTTGTTTCCCGTTTTTGAACGTGACGATTCCGGTAAAGGAGACGAGGTGGCCAAGATCAGTGACTTCATTCGCTTGATCCAATGTTCCGCCAAAACAATGAAATACGCCGCTGACCTGCCGGCCGTAATCGCGCAAAATTTCCAGGGTATCGTCCCAGGCGTCGCGCTGATGAATCACGACGTTGAGCCGTAACTCGACGGCAAGATCGAGCAGTTGCTCAAATAACTCGGCCTGTTTCGATTTGTAAGCGCCGTCTTCGATGCGCGCTTCGATCTGTTCTTCCGTTTCGCTCTGAAGCGCGTTGAAAACCTGGATGTGTTTCTGTTTCGCTGCTTCCAAGCTGGGCAGACGATGATAATCGAGACCGATTTCCCCGATCGCGACCACGCGCGGGTTTTTCGCAAGCTCGCGCAACGGCGTGATTACGTCGTCCTCGGCTTCCAGCGCGTAAGTCGGATGAACCCCAATGACCGCGAAAACGTTCGGATATTTTTCGGCAAGATCGACTGCGCGCCGGCTGCTCTCGACCGAAGTGCCAATGGTGATGATCCGGGTAATGCCGGCGTCAGTCGCGCGCTGCAGCACATCGTCGAAATCGTTCGCGAAATCGGGATAATCCAGATGCGCGTGAGTTTCGATCAACATTGCGTGCGCGAGAGATCGACAATCACCATTCGATGATGGTGCTGGCCCAGGTCAGGCCGCCACCGAAGACCACCATCAATACATAATCGCCGTGTTTGATCCGACCGCTGCGATTTGCTTCGTCCAGCGCGATCGCGACGGCGGCGGCAGAAGTATTTCCGTACTTGTCGAGATTCACGTAGAAACGATCGAGCGGAATTTTCAATCGATCGGCGATCGCTTCGATGATGCGCAAGTTCGCCTGATGCGGAATGACGCAGGCGATGTCGTCGGCTGAAAGACCGGCGTCCGCCAAGACTTTTCGCGAAGCGTTGACCATTGCGGTGACGGCTTGTTTGTAAACTTCCTTCCCAGTCATGTGAATGGTCGCGAGATTCATATCGACGTTGTCGCGCGTGATCGGACAACGCGAGCCGCCGCCAGGCATGAAAAGAATGTCGGTGAATTGTCCATCACTGCCGATGTGCGTGCGGATGACGCCATGGGCGCTGCCGCGATGACGCAAGACCGCCGCGCCTGCACCGTCGCCGAACAACACGCAGGTGTTTCGATCGGTCCAATTCGTGATCGACGTTAATTTTTCCGCACCGATGACAAGGACGGTGTCGTGCGTGTGCGAAGTGATGAATTGCTGCGCGATTTCGATTCCAAAAAGAAAACCGGCGCACGCGGCAGAGATGTCGAGACAGGCCGCCTTTTTCGCGCCGATTTTTTTCTGCACAAAACAGGCGGTCGCAGGAAAAAGCATGTCCGGCGTGGCCGTTGCGACCAAGATAAGATCGACATCTTCCGGTTTGACTTTCGCCTGCTCGAGCGCTTGCAACGCCGCTTTTGTCGCCATGTCGCTGGTGAGCTCGTCTTTCGCGGCGACGCGACGTTCCTTGATACCGGTGCGAGTGGTGATCCAATCGTCTGAGGTATCGACCATTCGCGACAGGTCCGCGTTGGTCAGGCGTTTGTCCGGCACGTAACTTCCGGTGCCGACGATCGAAACTGTCCGGCGCAGCTTACCTGACTGCGGTCGCGGGCTCGCGCGAGGTTGTCGTTTCATGATAACGGCGAATCTCCTCGACGATATGCGGGTTGAGTTGATGTTCAATCGACTCGGCCGCCACCCGGAGCGCGTTCTTGATCGCGAGCGGGGTGCTCGCACCGTGCGCAATGATGCAAATACCGTTGACGCCGAGAAGCGGACTGCCGCCGTAGTATTCGTAGTTTGTTTTATCTTTGATGGTTAGAAACGCGTCCTTGGCGAGAAATGCGCCGGCTTTGCGTCTGGGTGAACGTGTTAATTCGTGTTTTAACCATTTGAAGATCGCGACCGCGATCGATTCACACGTTTTTAAAATCACGTTGCCGACGAATCCGTCGCACACCACGACTTCCACCGGATCTTCAAAAAGATGACGGCCTTCGATGTTGCCGCGGAAGTTGAGCGAAGTCTTTTTCAACATCTTGAAAACTTCCTTCGTCTTTTCAGTTCCTTTTACATCTTCCTCGCCCAGCGAAATCAAACCGACCCTGGGACTTTTGTAACCAAGAACATGGCGCGAATAAACCGAGCCCATGATCGCGTACTGTAAAAGATGTTCGGGCCGTGCATCGATGTTTGCCCCGGCGTCGACCAGGACGAAAACGTTAAATTGCGTCGGTAGCACCGCGGCAATGCCCGGCCGATCGATTCCTTCGAGCGTGCGCAATTTGATCATGCTCGCGGCGACAGCGGCGCCAGTATGCCCCGCGCTCACAATTGCGTCTGCCTCTCCGTATTTGACCAAATCAACCGCGCGGCTGACGGACGAATCTTTCTTTCGCCGCACGGCCGCCCACGCCCTGTCGCTCATGTCCACGACCTGAGTCGAATGCACGATAGTGATTCGGCGGTCGTTGCACTTGTGCTTCTTGAGCTCTGCGTCGATCTGCTTGGTGTCGCCAACGAGAAAAAGCTTTTCGATGTACGAATACTCTCGCAGCGCCATGACTGCTCCGGCAACAAGATAAGGCGGCCCGAAATCGCCGCCCATCGCATCCAAGGCGATCTTCATCGAGAACGAATTTTGCGAGCTTTAGCGGCTCTTTGCAAAATTAAATTTGAGTGTCGTGCGAGAAGCAGGCTTATCCCTTGCCTTCGACCGTCAGCACCTGGCGGCCTTTGTAATAGCCGCAGGACGGGCAAACCGTGTGACTTGCGACCGTGCTGCCGCACTGTGGACATTTGCTAAATTGTGGCCGGTGCCAGCGGTTCGCCGCTTTGCGGGTGCGCAGCCGCATCTTCGATGTTTTGCGTTTTGGGACTCCCATGGCAGGCGGCTATGAAAGCACGCTTTTGCAGAAAAACAACGGGCCGCCTACGAGATTCGTGATTCAAGACTCGAGATTCGACGACGCGAGCCTGTCGATTCACCGATCTAACGATTCTCGATTCAACGTTTCTCGATCTTCAATTTGTCGAGCGCCTCCCAATCGTGTTCGCGTTTCGCCTCGCTTTCGCTTGCGATCTTGAGCATCGTGCTCGCCGCTTTGCAGACGTGTCCGCCTTCCCGGTCGCAGCGCGGATGCGCCGGCAGGTTCAGCAAAATGTCCTCCCGCATGAACGGTCCAAGATCGACTGTCTCCGGACCGCGAAGTTCGGTGTGAAGCGCGAACGCAGGAACTTTGATGTCGTGGACAAATTTTTCGAGACAACCGACACAGGTCAGTTCCACTGGTTGGTTGAGCGATCCGTTTGCCCACAGCGAGCCGTCCGAAACTCCGACGTCGATCTGGTATTGCATCGGGTCGACACAGCGCACGCCTTCGGATTCGAGCTCCGGAATCAGGCAATCCTCCTCGCCTTCGAGATGCAATCCCTCCGGCGGAATCTGTTTCAGATGAACTTTCACTTGCGAACCCTTTCGCAGTTTATCCTTTAAATTTTTTCCCGAGGGCGCTCGCGACCAGACTTGGAACGAATTTCGAGACATCACCGCCGAGTCGCCCGATTTCCTTCACCAATCGCGAACTCAGATAAGTGTACTCCTCTTTCGGCATGAGGAAGATCGTTTCCACGCTATCCCTTAATTTTCGATTCATTAGGGCCATTTGAAATTCGAATTCGAAGTCCGAGACCGCGCGCAGACCGCGAATGACTGCGATCGCTTTTTGCTCGAGTGCAAACTCAACCAGCAGACCGTCAAACTTGGCGATCCGGACGTTGTCGATTTTGCCCACCGTTTGTTGCAACAACTCGAGCCGTTCCTCCAGCGAAAAGAGGGGCTGTTTCTCATCGTTATGCGCTACCGCGACGATGACTTCATCAAAAAGCTTTCGGGCGCGCTCGACCACGTCGAGATGGCCATTGGTGACGGGATCGAAGCTGCCCGGATAAATCGCACGTTTCATTTCAGCCCGAAATTCAATCATCAAACCGTAAAATCAAATCCGGTCGCCGCGGCGACACGGATTCGCCGTGGCGAACATCTGATGCATTCATTTGCCGAACGATGCGTGAAGCGGGACATTGCTGTCCCGGCTAATGATGAATCCGTCCACTTACAAGAAAGTTGCCGTGGCCAGCACATTCTCGCCCCGCTTTGAGCAAGTGCTCTCCGAGGCGGGAAGAATTCGCGAGCGATTCGGCGCGGATCTCAGCTTGATCTACATCGGCGAACGGACCGACGAAACGACAAAGAAATTTCAAAACATACTTGGCCGGCTGCAGTTGCCGGGCGACTCACCGGTTCATTATGGTCGGGGAGACCCGGCCGAGGGAATCTTGCGGGCAATCGCCGACAACGATGTCGATCTTATCGTCGCCGGCGCGTTGGAGAAAGAGAGTGCGCTCCATCCCTTTCTTGGAAACGTCGCCCGTCGACTTTTGCGCGAAGCGACCTGTTCGGTTCTTCTTTTCACGAACCCGGAACTCAAACCCAAGCCGCTGCGCCGGATCGTTTTTGTCGCGAACTATTCCGACCACGCGCAACGCGCCTTTCGCCAGACGCTCAAGCTCGCGGCGGCCGAATCGTCCGAACGACTTTACGCCGTTCGCGTTTACACAACGTTCGATGAAGTCCGCGCAACGATGTTCGTCGACAACGGCGATGGCACTCCTCGGCCGCGAACGTTCGATGAAGAAGATGCCGCTTTGGAAGAATTCGTATTGGCCGCGGGCGACACCGACGTTCCGATCGAAGCGCGCTGCATTCGCGGCAATACGGGATTCGCGGCGTCCGACTTCATCAAATCGGTAGAAGCAGATTTGCTCGTTGTGCCGGTGCACAAAAGTGAAACGTCGGCCGAACGTTTGCCAAATCATCTCGCTTGGATCGCGGATGTGATTCCGTGCAATCTCTGGCTGATTCGCTGAACGCGCTTGTCGTCTTGCGATGAGTTCCGCTCCTGAATTCCACGCCTGGAGCGCGTCGCATCTCACCGTTATTTTTTTAACCATCGGATTGCCTTTCGCACTCGCGCTGGTTGTTCATGGAATGAAATCCCGTTTCCTCGAACGTTCGATCTGTTTTGCGATCTCGGCGCTACTTCTGATCAACTACGTCGCTTATCTCGTCGTCGCGCGAGACTTTGGAGTCACGACCTGGGACCGGATGTTGCCGCTGCAATTGTGCGATTGGGCGATGGCGGTCATCATCGTCGCCCTGTGGACAGGGAATCGGCGCTGGCTTGAAGTGGCTTATTTTTGGGGAATTGGCGGAACGCTTCAGGCGATCATTACGCCAAATCTGCGGTTCGGATTTCCGGACCTGCGCTTCATCAGTTTCTTCGTCGCCCATTCCGGAATCATTATCGGCATCGTCTTTCTGATGTTGATTTACGGATTCCGTCCGCGCGCTGTCGGCGTCCTGCGCACATTTGCCTGGACGGAAATTTATTTCGTCGTCGCCTTCACGACTGATTTACTGACCGGCGAGAATTACGGCTTTCTGCTCCACAAACCCGAGGCAGCTTCGGTCCTGAGTTTTCTGTCCGATTCGCGACCGCTCTATTTGCTCGAATTTCACGGCCTGGCCTTTCTTTTCTTCTGCGCGCTCTATGCGCCATTTGCGATTGTCGACCTTCTGCGCAAACCGGAAGCTGCGCCCACCTCCCGAAGAACCGGATAAGATTACCTAATGGGCCGAGCGATTGGTTTTGATCGAATCGAGGAATTCGGTTGGAGCAAAATCATCGGTCAGAACCGGCGCATTCTTGTTTGGCTCGGAAAAAGTAACGCGAAAGGATTTGCTTGCCGCGACCGGATCGACATTTCGGCGAAACGCATCGTTGAAAGATAGATGAACAGCGTCCTTGAGCATGCTTTCAAAGGACGGCGATTTGAAGTTCGATGCTACCAGGACGGCATTGTCAGTTTGCGGAACCTCAAACATTCCCAGCTGGGGAAACACAGTGCGCATGGTTCGCACATCGGATGCGAACAACGAGCTATTCGTTTGGACGTTGGCGACGAATAATCCGTCAGGAGTCAGGTGCGATTGCACCAGCTTGTAGAATTCTACCGTCTTCAAATGCGGGGGAACGAAGCCACCGCGGAAGGCATCGAGAATGATCCAATCGTAGATCGCTTTCGAGTGTCGTAAAAACATTCGCCCATCAAGGACAACAACCCGGTCATGCTCCGATGGCTTAAATCGGAGATACTTTTGCGCAAGCGCGAATACGTTCGGATCCAGTTCGGCCGTTTCCAAGGCCGCGCCGGGAAATGCCTTTTCGAAGAATTGATTAAATCCGCCGCCGCCGAGGCCGATCATAAGCACGTTCTTGGGGTGAGGATGAAAGATTGCGCTGGCTGCGATAGACGCAGTGTAGGGAACGATCAACCGTGTCGGATCGGTCAGATCAATCGCCGATTCGCGGTAGAGTTTACTGCGCCAGAAGCTGCGCATTTCCACGATCGATCCAGTCTGCTCGATTGTGATATGATTGTAGGGCGTCTCGAACGATAGCGAACTTACCTGCCCGAGACAGAGCTCGCTGGACGCGGAGATGATTGCGAAGAAGACGAATACAAGACGAACCACAAAAGAAATTGGAGTGCTGCTGACGAAATCCACCAGACATGAAGCAAAGCGTGCGTGCCGAATCTCGGGATCAACAGGAAAGCCGCGGCCAACACTCCAATAATGTTTCCAAGAGTCGAAGTTCCATTTAACAAGCCGGCCGAGCGTCCGGCGGATTTCTCCCGGCGATCGTAGTATGCGATGCACACCGGAGTTATACTCGACAAACTCATCACCGGAACAAAATAGAGCAGGACGCACGTGCTTATCAGTTTTGCTGGAACACTCTCAATGCGGAGGTCGAGCCAGTCACAAACAGTGTAAGACCCGAGGCTATTGAAAAGGAGCGTTGCGGAACAGGCAATCATTAGGCCGCCCACAATTTTGGCTTGAATGGATATTGGTTTGGCGCTGACTGCAGCCCCAACAAACGATCCGGTGCTGAACGCCGCCAGAAAAGTCGTGATCAGACTTGCCCAGACAAAGATTGAGCTCCCGAAGAAAGGCGCCAGGGCACGCGAGGCAACGAGCTGGAGCCCCATGCTCAACATTCCCAGACAAAACACTAATAAGAATAACAATGCCGACATTAGATCGCGATACGTGCGAGTGGATCGTTGGAGGACGATATAGGAAATCGATCCGATGAACAACGACTTGGCGCTGCGTGAAGGAACTCTTTAAAATTCCTGCGTTCCTGCTTTCCTTAGAGGTATGCCGAAATCTTTTCGCCTAGGCAAAGTGACAATCGGCGGTAAGCGCCCTGTGTTTATTCTCGGCCCCTGCGTGATCGAGTCGGAGAAGTTTGTTTGGCAGATGGCGAGAAGCATCGCCAAAATCTGCGCGGCGGAAGATGTCGATCTTGTCTTCAAAGCGTCCTATAACAAAGCGAACCGGACGTCGGTCCGTTCATTTCGTGGAATGGGCGCAAGCGAAGGTTGCGAAATTCTCGCGACGATTGGTCGCGAACTGAAGGTCCCGGTCACGACTGACGTGCATTCGCCGGACGAAGCCAAACTCGCGGGCGGCATGATCGACTTGTTGCAGATTCCGGCGTTTCTTTGTCGTCAAACTGATTTGTTAAAGGGCGCGGCTGAAACCGGACGCGCGGTCAACGTGAAGAAGGGGCAATTTTTGGCGCCTTGGGATGTGAAAAATATTGCCCAGAAATTAACGTCGTTTGGTTGCAAAAAATTTTGCTTTACCGAACGCGGCACAACTTTCGGCTACAACAATCTGGTCGCGGACATGCGCTCGCTCTACTGGATGCGTGAAGAAGGCTACCCGGTCATCTTCGACGCGACCCATTCGGTGCAACGGCCAAGCGGTGGAGGCGACAAAACTTCCGGCGATGGCGCGCTCGCGCCGGTGCTTGCGCGCGCCGCGATGGCGGCGGGTTGCGACGGTATCTTCATGGAAGTGCATGAGAATCCGGCGCGCGCACTGTCGGATGCCGCCAACCAAATTCCGCTAAAGGATTTGCCGAAGCATCTGCGCATGTTAAAAGCTATTCATGCTGCCGTTTCAGGTAGGGGCGATTGACCCCAATCGCCCGGGCGCGGCGAATAGGGCGTGGCGGAACCTGGCGGTCCGGGTGAACCGTCCCTACCTGGGCTTCGCGAGTTGCTTATTGTCGATCTTGTTCTTGTTGGTTCTGCTCGCGCTCGAACCGGCGCTTGCGGCCAAACCGAAACCCAAGAAGGACAAAAAATTTCTGACTGCGACGCCGAATGCTTCGGCCGGTGAGCAAAGTTTAACCAATATTCCGCTGCCGATCGGACGCGAAGCCAAAGGTCTCGTTCTTCCGGATTTTGATTTGGAAGGTCACTTGCGCGGGCGGTTCGAAGCCGAATCTGCGAAACGGCTCGATGAAGAGCACATCGGCTTTCATTCTTTGAAGATCATCACTTACACACCAGAGAATAAACCCGATCTCACTGTCGAATTAAGTGAAGCGGTCCTTAATTTGAAAACGCGCATCCTCAGCTCGAAGGAGCGCGCGATCATCAAACGCGCGGATTTCGATATCGCCGGCGACTCGGTGGAATTCGACACCAACACGCACACTGGCAAACTGGTTGGCAACGTGAAGATGGTGATCACAAGCCAATCGCAATTGTTAGGCAATCAAAACGAGTGAGCAGGTTCGGCGTAATTGTTCTCATTATTTTTTGCGTCTCGGCCGTTCGCCTGCCTGGACAATCGGCAACTTCATCGACTCCATCGCCGGCGGCGAAGTCGAAGAAAGAGGAAAAAAAAGAAAAACAATCCGCGGACAAGACTAGTCCGTTGTTCGGCGGGATCAAAGGTGCGCCAAGCAACGGCCCCGTCACGACCGAGATTTATGCGGATGACGCCTTCTTTGATTCCAACAAGAACGTCGGCATTTTCAGCGGTCACGTGAAAGTGGCCGATCCGCGCTTTACTTTGCAGTCCGAAAAATTAACCGTCTACATCACGAAAGGTCAAAATCAGGGACTGGAAAAAGCCGTCGCGGAAGGAAATGTGGCGGTGGTGCGGGATCGACCGGATCCGAACGGCGGCGCGCCCACGCGCGCAGTCGGCCGGTCCGATCAGGCGACTTATATTGCCTCGACTGGCAATGTCGAGTTGCGCGGAACGCCGCGAGTTCAGGAAGGCGTCAATACACACATCGCCACAAGTCCGGACACAATCATGGTCGTGAATCAGAACGGACAATTGACCACGCACGGCCCGAGCCGGACTGAAATTCGTCAGGAACCGAAGCCGGACGATGGCGAAAAGAAAAATGAAACCAAACCGGCGGCATCGCCGAAAGCATCCGGCACACCGTGATTAGCCAGACTGCAGCTCGTTCCGGTTCGCAGGTTGGGACTCCACCGGAGCCGAAGACCGACAACGTGCTTCTAACGGAGCAACTCGTTAAGATTTATGGCGGCCGGTCGGTCGTTGACGGAGTGAACATCAACGCGCGCGCGGGCGAAATCGTCGGTTTGCTCGGACCAAACGGCGCCGGCAAGACCACGACCTTTTATATGATTGTCGGACTCGTTAGGCCAAACAGCGGCCGCGTCATGTTTTCCGGGACCGACGTGACCAATTATCCGATGTATAAGCGCGCCCGTCTTGGGATGGGTTATTTGCCGCAGGAAGAATCGATTTTCCGCAAGATGACGGTCGAACAAAACATCATGGCGATTCTAGAGACATTACCGATCAGCAAAGCTGAGCGAAAGAACCGCTGCGAACAGTTGCTCCACCAATTTGGCATCGAACGGGTCGCGAAAAATCAGGCCCTGACGTTGAGCGGCGGCGAAAAGCGCAGGCTCACAATTGCGCGCTCGCTCGTTACCAAACCGAAATTGCTCATGCTCGACGAACCGTTCAGCGGTGTCGATCCGATCGCCGTTTATGACGTGCAACAGATCATTGTCAACCTGCGCAAGCTTGGCCTCGCCATTTTGATCACCGATCACAACGTCCGCGAAACATTGTCGATCGTGGACCGCGCCTATTTAATTTTTGAGGGCCGGGTCGAAAGCGAAGGCACAAAAGACTTTCTCATCAACGATCCGATCAGCCGGCAACTTTATCTCGGCGAACGTTTCAAGATGTAATCGGTTCGGCAGGCTCTTCCGAAAACACAAAGCCCGCGAAGCGTTAGCGCATCGCGGGCTTTTGCAAGAATCAGCAGTATCTAATTAAAAACTCAGGGCCAGGCCGCCGCTGACGCCGTTACTGTCGTAATTGTCGCGCCCGAAGATTCCCTCGTAGTGGGCGAAGAGCGCAACCATTGGGTTGAACTGGACGGTCAGGCCGGCCGTTACTTGGGCGGCGTCTCCTCCGATTCTCGGACCATGCACAGTAAACAAGTCGTCGCATCCGAGAAAGAATGCCTTAATCGGATAGGCGCGGTCATTGTATTCATGGAGCCAGGCAACGCGCGCTTCCGGCTTGAGCATGATGCCATGATCAGTTTGGAGGCAGATGGCCACTTTTCCGCCAAGCGTGCTGCGCAATGAATCCTCACTTTGGCCCGGGAATTCCAACGGAATGAGCGAGCCTGTTTCATGGAAGCCGTCAATGTTGACGTTAGTGTATTGAACGGAAGCGATCGGTCCGACGGTGAGCGACCCGGGATGGTTCGCGGCATTGAAGTTCATGGTCCAATCGTAGCCAAGGGCTCCCATTCCGTTAACTT
>Ga0209527_1000172_pt1 | contig 14670 bp, 9 predicted proteins | sample JacPinW_OM2H0_M2_FD_187968 | JGI IMG/M metagenome (GOLD analysis project Ga0209527, IMG submission 187968) | Forest soil microbial communities from Algoma, Ontario, Canada - Jack Pine, Ontario site 1_JW_OM2H0_M2 (SPAdes) (version 2) | ecosystem: Environmental > Terrestrial > Soil > Boreal... | reverse complement strand
CCGGCGGACAAGAAGATCGATGCGATTTTTTCAGGGGTGACTTCTCCTGATGCACCCGGGCTCGCGGTGCTGGTGCGCAAAAATGGCAGCACCGTTTTCGAACGCGGCTACGGCGTTCGTGAACTCCGGACAAAAAGGACCATCGACGCGCACGCGAATTTCCGGCTGGCCTCTTTCACGAAACAATTCACCGCGATGGCCATCATGCTGCTCGTCCACGACGGAAAACTCCGCTACGACGAAACGCTCGCGGAGATCTTTCCCGAGTTTCCCGTTTATGGAAAACCCATAACCATTCGAAATCTCCTCAACCACACTTCCGGATTGCCCGACTACGAAGATTTGATGGAGGCTGCTGTAAAATCAAAAGGAACCATTTGGACACCGGAAAAACAAATTCAAGACGCCGAAGTTTTGGAACTATTAAAAAAAGAGAAAAACGGAAAATTCGCGCCGGGGAAAAACTGGGCGTACAGCAATTCCGGATACGTTGTGCTCGGATTGATTGTCGCCAAAATCTCGGGACAATCGTACGGTGAATTTCTTCACTTAAGAATTTTTGCGCCGCTGAAAATGAATCACACCATCGTTTTCCAAAAAGGAAAAAATGAAATCGTGAATCGCGCGTTCGGCCACTCCAAAGAAAACGACGCCTTCAGAGAAACCGATCAAAGCGCAACTTCCGCGACGCTCGGTGATGGCGGCATCTATTCCAATCTCGAAGATCTCGCCAAGTGGGACGACGCGCTGCGCAATCACTCTTTGCTGAGCGAAAAAGAATTTCAGCTTGCGTTAACGCCGGTGAAACTCAACGATGGCTCCGAGCCCCACTGGCCCGCCGAATCGAACGACGATAATCTGCATCCCGGCAAGCCCGTATCTTACGGCTTCGGCTGGTTTCTTGATCCTTATCAAGGGCATCGGCGAATGTGGCACACGGGAACCACGATGGGCTTTCGCACCGTGATCGAGCGCTTCACGGAAGGCGAGGGCTTAACTGTAATTATTCTTTGCAACCGCACCGACCTCGATCCCGAAGCACTCGCATTGAAAATCCTCGACCTGTGCCTCACACTGCGCTAGGACGTCTATTTTCTTTCAAAAGCGGCACGAGCACGAGAAACCTTGTCGCCGTCAGTGCTTTTTAACGAATGTCCCAGGAGCGCCTGTTTCAGGTCCCCGGGGATCAGACCATTGGCAGCCGCCCGGCGATTATTGAAGTCCCACCCTGCAAACAATCTCGCCGCACCCTCTGTTTGCTGTTCACTCAGCTTTACGTCTTTGACCGCGGCGACCAGATCATCGGTCCGGTACTCGAGGAGCATCTCTTCTGCGAGTTGTTCATACATGGGAAACCCTGACCACGGGCCGGCTCCCGATCCAAACCAAGACATGAGTGCCCGGATTCGCTGAGGCACATCTGGATATTCTTTCGCTAAACTCAATTCGAGGGCCTTCGTGTCAGACTTCTGTCCCGGCATCATTGACTCGATGGCCTTCGGCCAAATCGGACGTAGGCTCTCGGGCATAGCTTTCATCCAACGATCCTCGGCAATACGGGATGCCTCCTCTTGGTCCCTTTCAAGTTGTACTTCCTGGCGCGGGCCCGATATCTTCCGGGCATCGAACCATCCTAGCCACTTCTCGACGTCCTGGATCCGTGCATCACTGGACCAGGGAGAGAAGCCGATCATCTGCCCTTCGTACACGCTAATGAAACCGAGGTTCTTGCCCTTTCTGAACAGTACGATCTCCATCGAGGGCATACATGCGCAACGAAACCAATCTTTTGGAACCTCGATGGTCAGGGCAGCTTTCAGTTCGGAAATGTCTTTCGGGTCCGATGAGGTGTACAGGACTGCATGACCAGGGGAAGGATTTACGTGGTCCGCGACTGCGTACCCCACCCCATAGACAACAATCTTATCCGCCGCCTGGATAAGTGCTGATATTTCTTCGGGTTTAACTCGATGATGTTTCTCTTTCTCGCTCGCGAGGGTGACGGCTGTTCCCGCGAAGATAAGAGCCCACGTTAGGGAGATGTGGAACAGCATGGTGGCACTAGTTCAAGCCGGCAAGTTTGCCGAGGCCTTTCATTTTGGTGCGCGCCGCCAGGGCGCCATATTGCTTCATCATGGTGCGCATTTGCAGGTATTGCTTGAGGACGGTGTTGACGTCCTGGACGGTGGTGCCGCTGCCTTTGGCGATGCGCTTGCGGCGCTTGCCGTCGATGACGTTGTGGTCGCGGCGCTCTTGGTTGGTCATGGAGTTGATGATGGCTTCGACACGCGTGAGCTGGCCCTCGTCGACCTTGGCATCCTTCGGAAGATTCTGGAGCGGGCCCATCTTGGGGAGCATGTCCACGATCTTTTCGAGCGGTCCCATCTTGCGAATCTGCTTGAGCTGATCGCGGAAATCTTCCAGCGTGAAATCTTCCTTGCGGAGCTTGCGCTCCAGTTCGGCGGCGGCCTTCTTATCGACGGTCTGTTCCACCTTTTCGATCAGCGACATGAGGTCGCCCATGCCGAGAACGCGGGAGACGATGCGCTCAGGATAGAAACCTTCGAGGGCGTCGTATTTTTCGCCGAGCCCGACGAACTTTACCGGCGCGCCGGTGACTTTGCCGATGCTTAACGCCGCGCCACCGCGAGCGTCGCCATCAAGTTTAGTTAGAATCACGCCGGTGAGCCCGAGTCGTTTGTGAAATTCGCCAGCGGAGCGCACGGCGTCCTGACCGATCATGGAATCGGCGATGAAGAGCATTTCGCTGGGCTGCAGTTCTTTCTTCAGCATGCTCAGCTCGTTCATCAAATCATCGTCGATGTGCAAGCGGCCGGCGGTATCCACGAGGACGACGTCGCTGGCGGAAAGCTTTGCTTCCTTGATTGCGCCTTTGACGATCTCGAGCGGCTTGTCTGTCCCGGTGCCGGGCCAGTTCGCCGTGCCGACGGCTTTCGCCACTTGCGCAAGCTGTTCGCGCGCGGCTGGACGATAAACGTCCGTGGAAACGACGAGCGGACGATGTCCGTGTTGCGAAAGCCATTTGGCGAGTTTTCCGGTGGTGGTGGTTTTGCCGGAGCCTTGCAACCCGACGATCATCCAGACGGAAGGCGGGCGCGAAGCGAAGATCGGCTTGGCGTGTTTGCCAAGCATCGCGGCCAGCTCGTCGCGAACAACTTTGACCACCTGCTGATCAGGCGAAAGCTGCAGCATGACTTCGCTGCCGATGGCTTTCGCGCGGATGTTGGCAAGGAGTTCGTCAGCCACGCCAACGTTGACGTCGCCTTCGAGCAGCGCTTCGCGAATTTCCGCGAGCGCGGTGTCCAGGTGCTCGTCGGTGAGCTTGCCTTGTCCGCGCAGGTTTTTAAAAGTGCGTTGCAGCTTCTCTGTAAGATTCTCAAACATGATTGGTGACTCGTGACTACTGGCTGGTGAAATCTATATTAGGCTCCCGCATCGTGCCGGGTCAAACGTGCGCCCGGCACGGGGCAATTCACGGCAGCAGCCGACAGATCGCTTCGGATGCACGCCGGAGTAGAATCGGTGTTGCCATGGCGAAGCATCCCCAGGAGACCCCACCGGCGCCGACGGATCCGCACGAGCCTCCTCCGCAGGAAGAAGTGCCGGACATAGTGGAAGAAGCGTCCCTGGAGTCTTTTCCCGCGAGTGACCCGCCCGCCTGGAATGCAGGGAGTACCAAGCTGCAATTGATGAAGCGCGGGAAGACCGCTTGATTTCCGGCCGTGAATGTCAGAGAAACTTCACGAGCGCGTCGGTTGTTTCCTTGGGGTTTTCCTCGAGGACCCAATGTCCGGTGTTCTTCAGCACGACGACGGTCACATCCGAAGCGACCAGCTTCATCTGCTGCGCCAGTGCTTCTCCCAAGGACTTCTCTCCGCCGATCGCCAGAACCGGCATGCTCAATTTAGTTTGAGACAGTTCCGCGAAATCCTTCGCCGCTTGTTGGAATGATACGAAGTACGCCCAGCCCGCCCTCATGCGGCCTGGACGCGAGTAGGCCTCGGTGTACGCTTTCCTGTCTGCTTCCGGAATCGAACGCGTCTTGTCGGCCGCGAAGTTGTTCCAGAAGTGCTCGAAGTACGTGCGCTCGCGTCCTTGCACCAGCGCTTCGGGCGTCGCCCCATTAAAGCGGAAGTGCCAGATCGCCGGGTTGTTGTAGACCGCCTCCCATCCGCCCACTCCCGGGAGGAATGCATCCATCACCACCAGCTTTTCCACCTCCGCGGGGAACTGCGCGGCGTAAGCGTAGGCCACCATCAGGCCGATGTCGTGTCCGACGACTCTGGCTTTGTGGACGCCAAGCGAGTTCGCGAGCGCATGAATGCGGATCGCTGCGGTCTTCATGTCCAAACCGCTCGCGGGGATGTCCGAGTCCCCGATGCCGGGCAGGTCTGGCGCGATCACAGTAAATTTCTCTCCGAGCAGTGGAAGGATAGGTGTCCACATGCGCGAGGTCTCCGCGTAGCCATGCAGCAAGATGATCGATGGACCGTGACCACCCGTCATGTAATGCAGCTTCACTCCATCGATTTCCGCGGTGCGAGAAACGAAAGCCTTGTCTTGCGCATTCGCGTGCGCCGCCGCCGAAAACGAAGCAAAGGAGAAAAGCAGGCCAAGCACAGCCAGGACTGGAAACAGGTTGAGAACGCGCTTCATGGAAAGCTCCTTATGTTGAGGGCACATTATACGCGGATAGAGGCGGCAAGCTTCAGAGCCGATCACTTGGGCTTATGTTTTGCGCTGTGGCCCAGAGCGACGAGGAAGATGGCGCTCTGGCCTTCGGCGTGGGGAGAGAAGAAGCGGGTGACGTCGTCGTCGAAGAAGGTGAGGCCGGTGGCGCCGAGGCGCTGAGCGTAGGCCGCGAGATACAGCTTGCCTCCGAGAATGCCGGCTTCGAGTTGCACGGCGCGATAGCCCCGATTGCCAAAGCGCTGCGGGATGGTGCGCAAGTCCGCCAGGAAAAAGATGTCCACGGCAGCGTCGGCGGGCAGCTCCTGCTCAAGGCCGAGATAGCCGGCATCGGCGCGGAAATTTCCCTGCTTCAGACATTCGAGCGCACCGCGGCCGCGATGGAAGATGTAGGCTCCGGCCGGAAGCCCTTCGACGGCGTGAACGATCAGGTAGAGATCGTTGAGCTGGGCTCCGGGCGGATCGAGGAAATCCGCGGACACGCCGCGGGTGGCGCGGTCGAGTATGGTGGAAAGCTGCGGCAACGTGATTGGGCTGCGGGCAAACTTGCGGGTGGAACCGCGGCGCTGGATGACTTGCTCGATGGGATCGCGCGGAATTTCGGCATCGGACAGAGGTTGTAGCTGCACGATTGCCCCGGCGGGCGGCGGAAAATCCGTCTTCGGGGTGTGGCAGCGCCACGCCTCCACTTCCGCGGCGGAATCGAGCGAAGAGGCGGCGTGAATTTCTCGCATGAGGGGATAGTCCACCTCGCGCTGCGAGAGCGGGACGGTTTCGAGGCCAAGCGGGGAAATTTCGGCGGGAGCTGGCGGCGGGAGAGCGTCGGCGTGGCCGAGAGCTACGAGGGAGAAAGCCACTTCACGCTGAGGATCGACATCCAGCAGGCGATTGACGTTGGCGTCCACGAAGCCGCACACCACGCGGGCGGGCAAACCGAGGGCCGTGGCGACGGCCAGCAGGTTGGCGAGCAGAGTGCCGTTGTCCCAGCCAAAATGGCGGTAGGTGCGGGCTTGATATTTCCAGGCGTTGCGCCAGTAGGTGCAGGTGCAAACGATAGTGAGCGGGGCGTGGGCGATGGCGGGTTCGCCGCCGGTGGCTTCGAGGAGTACGCGGCGATAATCTCCGGCGCGCAGTTTGCGGAGGCCGAATTCTGCCGGGGCGAAATGATAGACACCGGCATCGAGGTTGGCCAAGTTGCCGCAAACGAGATAGAGCTCGACTTCGTAGAGCGCTCCGGTGCAGGCGGCCGCGCGAAAGTAGATTTCGCCGCCAGAATGGTTTCTCTTGCGGGTGATGCCGGCGGAGAGATAGAGAAGTTGGGCCACCGCCTCCAGATCAGGAGATGCGTTAGTGTGGGTGGGGACGCTTTCGGCGATGGCGGATAGGGCGGCGACGCCGGTTTGGCGCACCTCGGCGGGCAAGCGCAACGGCTCCAGCGTGGGATAAATCTTGAACGGCAGAGGCTGGTTGGACCAATCCATAAAATGAGGGTTGGTACGAATGCTGGTGTAGGAATGTTTGGTGACGTTGTGATAGGTCCAAGCAACTTCGGGATTGCGGTTGTCAGGCATATTGGGGTGGGCCGTCATCAAAGTCGAAATGAAGCATATCAGGTTGAGGCATCGCGACGTTCGAACGAGGTGCCCGAAGAGGAAAAGCAGGTCAGAACGTGAGCTTGACGCCGAGTTGGGCGGCGAAGGGGATGCCGACGGTGGTGCCGGGGCCGAAGAAATCGCCGAGGGCGCCGGCGGGAACCAGCAATTGCTTTCCACTAGTAACCGGCACAGAGCACGTTGGATCAGGACAAAGCGCGGTGACGTTTGCGAGATCGTTCACGGGAATGGGCAGAGCGCTGATGTCGCCGACGTAGTTGTTGCCGGGATTGTCGCGATTGAAAAGGTTGAAGAATTCGATGAAGGGCGTGAGCGACCAGCGCTCGTGGAACTGGATGGGGCGGCTCACTCGCAAATCGGTTTGCATGTAGGGCGTGCCGCGGAATTGATCGAGGGTGGATTTCATGCCGTTGATCACCACGCGATTGCCCACCGGAGTTGTCAAGGTGATGGGCCTCGCGGTCTCCGCCTGCGAGAGGAACGTCACATCGAACCCTGCCGGAGCGCGAACGGTTCCCGCTAGAACGAAGCGATGCCGGACGTCTTCTCCTGAAGGACCATAATCTCCCGGGGCGAAGGCCTTGAAGGGATCGCAGACGCCATTGACATAATCGAAGAGCTCACCGATCTGGCATCCCCAGGTTTTTGCGCTGGCGAGCGTGTAATTCGCGACGAGATTCAGGCGCCGTGCGACGTTTCCCTGAACATGCAAAGCGAGGGCTTTGTAACTGGAACGGTTGTCGGTACGAAATAAGGAGACATTTGGAAAATCGTAGCGGCGGTAGCCGTGCATGCCGGTCTCGAGGGTGTAGTCGGCGCTCAGAATCCAATTGGCGTTGAAGGCGTGCTGAATACCGCCCGTGGCATGCAACGCGTAAGGGGTGTGGTAATTCGGGTCGATGAGCGAAGGCGGGACGGAAGCATTTTGGATATTGAAATTGTTGACCGCGTTGAAGGCTTGGACCCAGCCGTTTTGCGCGAGGTCGTTGAAATAGAGACCGACACCGCCGCGCAGAGCGGTGTTGCCGGATGAACCCAGTCCGTAAGCAAGGCCGAGGCGCGGAGCGAAGGCTTTGCGGTAATCGTGCGGGATGCCGGAGACAATTCCATTGCCGGCGAGGGCGGGATTCACGCTCTGGTCGTGGCCGGAAGCGATGAACAGGCCAAACGTGGTGTCGTAGCGCAGGCCGTAGTTGATCGTAAGATGCGGAGTGACGCGGTAGGAATCCTGAGCGTAAATCCCCAGGCGCTGGACGTTTTGCGAAAAGCTGCCGTCTCCCGCGGGAGTAAAGGTAGTGAAGGGACACGTAGGATTCGGCGGCTGGTTCGCGGGATCGTTGGGATTGCAGGACAGGATGGCCGCAAGCTGGCCCTGATGATTCAACAGATAGAAGCTCGGATCCTGCGGCGGTGAGTAGACATACTCGGCAGTAGCGGCCAGGGCGCCGCTAAGAACCGGCTCGTGAATAAAGTTGACGCCAAAGCGCGGTGCATGCCGGCCGTGGACGTGACTTACGTCATAGCGAAGTTGATATTTTTCCTGATTGCGCAAAACGGGAAAAGCGGTAATCGGAGTGAAAAATTGATTGTCGCCGAAAGTCTCTATGCCGGAGATGGTGCTCAAGGTTGACGTGAAGGGGAACGCGAGAGCGAAGCCGAGGTTGGCATTGCGCGTGGCGGTCAGATGCAAACCGCTGGCGTTGAAAACAAAAGAGCCCACCCAGTTTGGCCCAAACGTGTATTGGTTGGCCACCACCAGGCTCATGTAATTGTTATGAGAGGTCGCGCCGGTCGAGGGGAGCGCAGCCTGCTGCACGAGGGCGTTGCGGGTAATGTAATTGTCGGCGGCGGCGCGGAGAAACCACTGCGAACTTGCGGATTGCGCCCAGTCCAGGCGCGCCGTGGCCAGATAGTCGCGGAACGGAACCGGGACACTGCTGGGCACCGCAATCGAATGGACGGCGCCAACGGGTGTGTTGATCAAGCCTTGCGAGGCGAGTTGCGCGAGCGCGTTGAACTCCGTCTGGCTGGACGGGCTGTAGGCGATGCTCGCGTTTTCATGGACGTATTCGAGGGAAGAGAAAAACCATAGCTTATCCTTGGCGATGGGACCGCCGAGCGTGCCGACGTAGTTTTGCCGCGAGAACGGTTGTTTGGGATCGGGGGCAGGGTTGTCAATCGGGAAACGCGCATTCAGAGAGGCAGCGCGGCCGTAAAAGGCCCCGGAACCGTGCCACTCGTTGGTGCCGTGTTTGGTGGTGATCACCACGGAGGCGGCGGTGGTGCCGCCGGTGTCCGCGTCTTCCTGCGCCGTGCGCATGGCAAATTCCTGGATGGCGTCGGGCGAGAAATTCTGCAGGAATCCGCCGATCCAGTCATCGGAATTGTCGCCGCCATCGACGGAAAGTTCATTGTTCAAACCGGAGCTGCCGCCCGTGGAAACCGCAGTGATGCGCGCTTTGGTGGGGTCGGAAGGTTCGAGCGGTTCCGTCCCCGGCGCCAGGTAAGCGATATTTGCGAAGCTGCGGGCTGCCAGAGGGATGGTTTCAAGGTCGCGGGCAGTGATTATCGCTTGGTGCACCGCACTGGCGGTGTCGAGAGGCTGGGTGGTGATGGAACCCGGCCCATCCACAATTACCGTCTCCTGGACGGTCAGTGGTTTCAGTGTAACGGTGATTTCGCGCACGGAGCTGACGATTACGCTCACCTGAGCGCTGGCTTCTGCAAAACCCGAAGCAATTACGCGCAAACGATAGGCGCCGGGGAGCAAGTCCTCCAGACGAAATTCTCCATGCGTATCGCTGGATGCTTCGCGCCGGAGAGAAGATTCGGCGGCTTGCACCACGATCTTCGCGGCGGGTACACGGCCTCCCCGTGCATCCTGGACGACGCCGCGGAGTGCGCCGCGAAATTCCTGCGCGGTGGCTACGAGCGCCCCCGCGCAGTACAGCAGAACACACAGACAGCCTATTTTGCGTACCTGACGAACGAGCCAGCTCATAAAGAGAAGGCCAACACCCGGTTGAAAGTTAAGACGCGCTAAGAGCGTCTTGCGTTACAGCGGGCCGGCCCAGGAGATAGTGTACGTTGGAAAGGGTAGCGTTGTGCGCCGGGAATGTGGGTGACCCGGAAGGGCGAAAGCAGTCAATTAAATCGCAAATGGAATGTGTAGGAAATTGTGAACAGAATGTGCGGGGCGAACCTTGCGATCCGCCCCCACGTTAAGGGGTTAGCTCTTGGGCGCCCAGGCTGAGGCGACCAGGTCATGATCAAAAGCCGGCGGCACCTGCTTGAAGCAAGCGTAACGATAGAGCGCCGCGTTGAAGATGCCTCCCACCGCAGACATGAAAACCGAGAGCACGAGGAAGTAAATAATCATCAACACCGTGCCGACGAGGAAGCCCTTGATGCCGCCCAGAAACATGGCAGCGAGCCACAAACCGATGCCGGGCAGCATGAGGACCAGGGAAACGAGGCTGAGGCTGAAGCCGCCGACGACTTTTTCTCCCCAGGTGTCGCGGAAGAGTTTGGCGGAGCGCTTCACGGCGTCTATGGGGGTAAGGTCCTCGAAGGCCAGCACGGGGACCACGAAGTAGCAGGCCAGCGTCCAGACGACGCCAATGATGCGCATGATCAAGCGGCCGATCAGGCCCAGGCGCTCTTCCAAAGTGCGCAGGATGACGCCGACGGTGGCGGCGACGAGCGCCCATTGAAGAATGGTGCCCTTGCGCTCCCAAGCCAGTTCGATGCCGTCGCGGAACGTCCACGTGCCGCCCATCAAGCGGCTATTGGCGACGCCGACGAGGGCAACGTTGAAGAACACGATCACGAAGTAATTCACCACGTACAAGGTGAACATGCCGAGCAGGAACATCGGCGACTGATTCGGATTGAACCGTTCGCCGGCAGCTATGGCCGCGGCCCTCGCCGGCAGCAGCACGAACGCGCCGCCAGTGGCAATCATGGCCGTGACAACAAAACACGAAACAGCCGAGAGCACCGGAAACAGCGTCAATTGTTTGTCGGAACGAAGAATGGCGAAGCTCTGCATGACGAGCTGCCAACTACGAGAGAACTTACCCATCACACCCTCCCCGTAACGTAAACGACGGAATGGTGACCTGAGGAAAGATTGGCGGAGAGGCCCGCCGGTTCCAATAGTACGTTCGATGCACGTCTTCCGGACAGGTAACGGTTTGGATAAAAGGTTACTGGTGACTGGTGAGAGAAGGTGAAGCGCTCGCGACAGCCCGCGCCGGGAACCTGTGGGGTACCCCACTCCCGGGTGTTTTGCGCAAAGAGTGCGGAATCGTTTTTGGGTCGGGCCACGAAATTTCCCCCCAATGAATAGACGTAGGTTGATCGCGGGCGATTTTACTCGTTCGTTACCGTGAAAGCTACTAGCGAGACTGGGCGTTTGGCCGGAAAATGAAAATGATGTCCGGTTGATAGTCGTTGTTGATACTGCGGTCAGGACTCTGGCGGTCGAGGAGGGTATATGGAATCTGAGCGAACTCCGTGTGGGGAGTGCGGAGGAGAGGTGGAGGCCGGATTCATTGCTGACGTGAGCGAGGCGACGGTGTTGCAGCAAACATGGGTGAGGGGCATTCCTCAAAAGAGATGGATTGGCGGCTTAAAGGTCGACAGGAAAAACTGCGTTCCCGTGCGGGCAAATCGATGCAAGAACTGCGGCTTTCTGAAGTTCTACGCCCAATGAGAAGGAGCTTCGTTCGCAGCCATGGCGGTGAAGGAAAGGGGAAGGTTAGCGGAGGTGCGAGCCAAACCACGCCACCGTTCGCCTCATACGATCCGTTTGGCGGGCGGGGGTGAGGAAGTGGCGGCCTTCGCGTTCGTAGACGGCTAGTTCGGCTTCGAATGTTGGTTGTTGCGGGCAGAGTTCCCGCGTAAAATCCGCGCAACTCGCCTTGTGGAGGGAATCATGATCGATCGCCGTGGATTCTTGTCTTCGTTCGCAGGCGTTGCAGGCGCCGCCGGCGCGCTCGGATTGCCGCCGAAGTGGGACACGCTGCTCGAACAGGAAGCGCCGAAGCCGCCCGACAGCGCGCTTTACGGTTCGAACGAAGAGGCGTATTGGACCGAATGGCGTAAACAGTTTCTGATTCCTGCGGAGGAAGTTTATCTCAACAACGGGACGGTGGGATCGTGTCCCCGACCGGTGCTGCGCGCCGTTTTTGATGGCTACAACGATACGGAAAAGATGGCGCAGAGCGATCCGGAAGATTATCCGATCTGGGGTTACGGCGCGTGGAACGAATTTCGCGATCCGCTCGCGGAGTTTGTCGGCTGCTCGCGCGATGAACTGGCGCTGGTGCGCAACGCGACGGAAGCCAACAGCTACATCGCCAACGGCCTGGACATGAAGCCGGGCGACGAAGTGTTGATGACCGACCAGGAGCATCCGGGAGGCGAGCATCCCTGGAACCTACGCGCGAAGCGCTATGGGATTGTGGTGAAAAAGATCACGTTGCCGAAGCCGGTGCCGAATGCGGCGGTGGCGCTGAATCTTATCAATGATGCGATCACGCCGCGGACGCGCGTGCTGTTCTTCAGCCACATCACCACGGTCACGGGCGTGGTTCTGCCCGCCAAGGAACTCTGCGCGCTGGCGCGTTCGAAGGGGATTCTCTCGGCGGTGGACGGCGCGCACGTCGTGGGAATGATGCGGCTGAACGTTCGCGAGCTGGGCTGCGACATGTACACCTCCAGCCCGCACAAATGGCTGCAGGCGCCGAAGGGCACCGGGTTTCTGTATGTACGAGACGAGGTGATCGACCGGCTGTGGAACACCATCGTTACCGCCGGCTGGGACGAACCGAAGCTTCGCGCGGAACGCTTCCAGCGCATTGGCAGCTCCAACGTGCCCTCGCTGTGGGGAATGCGCGCGGCGGTGCAACTGGCAAATCAGATCGGGATGGAGCGGATCGAACGCCGCCACCGGCACATGGCGGATGCCATTTTGAAAGAAATGATGCAGCGCGGCGCGGAGTCCTGGACGTCGCCCGATCCGGCCCTGCGCTGCGCGATTGCGTCGGTCAACGTTGCGCCGATTCAGATCACGGAGATCGAAAGCTGGATGTGGACAACAAAGAAAATTCGCATCCGCGGCGGGGGACCTTCGAAGATCCGGCTGTCAACGCCGTACTACTTGTTGCAGAAGGAAGTGGAGCGGTTTCTGGCCGCGTACGATGAATACCGGCGCGAGAAAAAGCTAGCCTAAAGCGGGACTCAGTGAGCGCGGCAAGCGATTGGAGTCCATCATCGTTTCTTGACCCTGCGCGCAAGGGTCGAATACACTACTAGATTCGGGACAAGCCGATGAACAGGCTAGTGGCCTGTTCTACCGTTGCGGGTGAAAGAGACTGCCCCGCGATCGCGTACTACAAAGGGGGATTGTTTTGCCAAAGCGCACATTTCAACCGCGCCGACGCCGACGCGCCAAGACGCACGGCTTCCGCGTACGCATGAAGACGAAGGGTGGCCGCAGGGTGCTGGCGGCGCGCCGCAAGAAGGGACGCCATCGGCTCACTCCCGAATGACTCAGGGAGCCCGGCGCCCACGGCGAGTTCCAGTGCGCACGGGAATCTGTTCCCGCGCGAGGCGCGGCTGGTGCGGCGCGGAGAATTTGATGCTGTCTACCGCGCCGGAAAGCGCCGCTCGAGTTCCCACTTCACAGTTTTTTTTCGCGCCAACGAACTGCCACAGAGCCGTTTCGGCTTCAGCATCAAAAAGGCCCTAGGCGGCGCGGTAGTGCGTAATCGTATCCGGCGGCGCCTGCGCGAGGTCGTGCGCTGCCACCGGCTGGAGATACCCACAGGATGGGACATCGTCATACACCCAAAGAGTTCGGTGTCGCGCGCGCCGTTTCCAGCGCTGACGGCGGACTTGTTGCGGCTGCTGAAGAGCGTGTGATGCATTCCTCTGCTGAACCGCCCGTAACCTCGCCGGATTCGTCCCTTGGCGCCGCACCAGCGGGCGGGGCAAGCCCCGCCCCTACACAGGCCAAAGCGATTCGAAGCGAAGAACGATCCATTCCTGTGCGCGTGGCGCTGCTCGCGCTGCGGTTCTACAAAACGTATTTGTCGATCTTGTTCGCAGGAAGTTGCCGATTCGAACCGACGTGTTCGCGGTATGCCTACGAGGCCATTGAACGGTTTGGGATGGCGCGCGGCGTTTGGCTTGGACTGAAACGGCTACTGCGCTGCCATCCGCTCTCGCGCAAATTTGGTTACGACCCGGTTCCGGAGAAATGGGAAGAGATGGCAACAAGTTCCGCCGCACAGAAAGTTCTGAAGACTGAGGCGCATTCGTGAGCGCTCCGGGACAAAAGGACAAGTTCACGCCGGAGCTGCGGATTCTCGTGGCCTCACTGTTGTCGTTTGCGGTGATCATCCTCTGGGCGAAGTTTTTCGGGCCGAAGCCGCCCGTCCAGCCAACACAAGCCAACCGGCCGGCGCAGACCGCTCCGGCCACACCAGGTCCGGCGACGTCACCGGTGGCGAATCCATCGCAAGCCGCTGCGACGCCGGCAACAATGGCCCCTGCGACAGCGGCGAGCGTTACAGTGAAGAGTGATTCGGAGGAACGCACGGTCGTCGTCGAAAACAGCCTCTACCGTGTGGAAATTTCGAACCGCGGCGCGGTGGTGAAGAGCTGGCAGCTCAAGCATTATAAAGATGACGCGAAGCCGCAGCGCGTTCTTGACGTTGTGCACCCGGACGCATCGCAACAAACAGGCGGCTGGCCCTTTTCGCTGCTGCTCGATGATGAGCAGTCGCAAAACGCGGCGAACGGCGGACTTTATCAGCTCGCCTCCCCCGCGACCGCGCTCGAAGCACCGGCCGATGTTGAACTGACATGGAGTGATGGCCACCTGGAAGTCACCAAACATTTCCGTTTTGATCATACTTATGTGATTCGTGTAGAAACCTCCGCCAAGTTGAACGGCAAGCCACTCACCGCGGGGCTCGGATGGCTCGGCGGCTTCGGCGATTTGACGGTGACAAACCCTGCACCGGTGGAAACGGTTTCGACGTACTACAGTGAGGGTGGCAAGATTACGAATTTCGCCCACAAGAAGCTGGAAGGACTCGATAAGTGGGGCCCAGGTCTTTGGCAGGGTGGGAAAGATTTCGTTGGCGTTGAGGACCGTTACTTCACCGCCGCGTTTCTCCCCGCAAACGGCGCCGCGCCGGGCACGCTGGAGACGCGCTATTGGAAATCTTGGCGGACCGTGAAAGTGAATGGTCAAGATACCGCGGAGCCCGTGCCCCAAGTGGCTGCGGCAACATCGACGCAGCCGCTGGCCTTGCGCGTCTACGTCGGTCCG
>Ga0209527_1000171_pt1 | contig 14682 bp, 8 predicted proteins | sample JacPinW_OM2H0_M2_FD_187968 | JGI IMG/M metagenome (GOLD analysis project Ga0209527, IMG submission 187968) | Forest soil microbial communities from Algoma, Ontario, Canada - Jack Pine, Ontario site 1_JW_OM2H0_M2 (SPAdes) (version 2) | ecosystem: Environmental > Terrestrial > Soil > Boreal... | reverse complement strand
GCAAGGTCGCGGAAGGTACGCACGTCTGCGGCGATCCCGGAATGCAGTTCGATACCACGATTCACAAATGGCACACGTGCAAAGGAACCGATCGGCAGAATTCCACGAACCCGTGCAGCGAATATCTCTTTCTCGATAACACCGCCTGCAATCTCGCGTCGCTTAACTTGATGAAATTCAAGACGGCGGACGGCGCGTTCGACGTCGACCGATTCAAAGCGGCGGTGCGCGTGTTAATTACCGCCCAGGAGATCATCGTCGACAACGCGAGCTATCCGATCAGAGAAATCGCGGAGAACTCGCACATCTTCCGCACGCTTGGGCTCGGCTACGCCAATCTCGGCTCGCTCATCATGAGCTATGGCCATGGTTACGACAGCGTGGAAGGCCGCGCGCTGTGCGGAGCGATCACGGCTATTATGACGGGCGAAGCCTACGAACAAAGCGCGCGTTTGGCGCGAGCGATCGGGCCATTCCCGGGATATCGGGACGCGCGGGCCAGCGGGGTGGCCAAGCCCGCGGCGAAAGACAATGTCTCGTCGATGCTGGAAGTGATCGATCTGCATCGTTGCGCGGTGAGCGAGATTCCGGACGCGCCGGAGTTCGGCTATTTGAAAGAGGAAGCGACCAAGGTGTGGGAAAGTGCCGCCGCCTTGGGCAAGCGGCATGGCTACCGCAACGCGCAGGTCACGGTGCTCGCGCCGACCGGCACGATTAGTTTTCTGATGGACTGCGACACGACCGGGATCGAACCGGACATCGCGCTCGTAAAATACAAGCTGCTGGCCGGCGGCGGGATGTTGAAAATCGTCAACCAGACGGTGAAGCCGGCCTTGGAAAAACTCGGTTATAATTCGGAGGAGATCGAGCGGATCATCGCGCACATCGACGCGTTCGACACGATCGAAGACGTTCTCGACAGCGATGGATCGACAATCACTTCCGGATTGAAGCCGAAGCACTTGTCGATTTTCGATTGCGCATTTAAACCGTTCAAAGGCGAGCGCAGCCTCAATTACATGGCGCATCTCCGCATGATGGCGGCGGCGCAACCGTTTCTGAGCGGCGCGATTTCGAAAACGGTAAACATGCCGGAAACGGCGACGGTGGACGAAATCATGAGCACGTACGTGGAAGGTTGGCGACTCGGATTAAAATCGATCGCGATTTATCGCGAGGGCTCGAAACGGTCGGCGCCGCTGAACACGCGCAAAACCAAAGACATGGGCGGGACAAGCGATGTCGATCTTGCCATGGATGTCACCGTGGAACGTGAAGATTTTCAGAAACGGATTCTCGAATTGGAAGAGGAGCTGGCTATGATCCGCGGCAAGCTCGACCAGCCGGTTCGTCATCGCATGCCGGACACGCGGATGTCGTTGACCCACCGTTTCGAGATCGCGGGACACGAAGGTTACATCACGGTCGGCTTGTACGAGGACGGCCAGCCGGGCGAGCTGTTTATCACGATGTCGAAGGAAGGCAGCACCATCGGCGGATTGATGGACACGGTCGGCACACTTACTTCGATCGCGCTCCAGTACGGCGTGCCCCTGGAAAGTCTGGCGAAAAAATTCGCGTATCAACGGTTCGAGCCCAGTGGTTTCACCAAAAATCCAGACATTCGGAATGCGACCAGCATTACCGACTACGTGTTCCGCTGGCTCGCCTGCCAATTCATCAAAGGCTACAAGGAAGCGACTTCACCGAGCCGCGGCCAAACGGAATTGCCGATGAAAGAGATTGGCGAAATGGAAAAGAAGGCGCTCAACCGGCCGGTCTCCGATTTAGCGCGCACGGGTGAAAAGGAATTGATCGACGTAATCACAAGCCATTCTTCGAACGACGGGGAGCCGCAGGTAACGGGCAATGGCCACAGTCACGCCGATCGCGTGCAGGAAGCGCTCGGAAACATGTTCATGGACATCATCTGTTCGCATTGCGGCAGCGACAAAGTGATCCGTGCCGGCGCTTGTGGGGTTTGCACCGAGTGCGGAACCAGTCAGGGCTGTAGCTGAACAATTCGTCGATTTGAAGGATGGCGCGCAGCCGTTGGACATGCGGCGGTGGATAGCTAAACTTCGAGACCCGCCGTTCGTTCGTCGGCGGGTTTGTTTTTCATGACTGAAACTGAAGCACAGCGACAAAAGGAGATTCAGCAGGCCGAAGAATTACTTTTCACCGGCCCGCAGGCACTCGGTTTTGTCAAAGGCGTGTTTCAGGGCCATTTCGTTTCCGACTGGGTGATGCCGTATCCACGGATCGCGGCGGCGGAACAACCTGAAATCGACCAGACGCTTGGTGAGTTGCGCAAATTTCTGGATGAACATCTTGATGCGCCGGAGATCGATCGGCAGGCGGACATTCCGCGTGATGTGATCGATGGACTGGGAAGAGTCGGTGTGCTCGGTGCGACTGCGCCGAAAGAAGTTGGTGGTCGCGCTTTCAGCCAAATGGCGAATTGCAAAATTTTGGAAGAGATCGGTCGCCGCTGCGCATCGACATCAGTGTTTGTGAACGCGCATCATTCCATCGGCATCCGTGCGTTGTTGCTGTTTGGAACACACGAGCAAAAGCAACGTTGGTTGCCGAAACTTGTGACCGGTGAACAATTAGGCGCGTTCGCGCTGACGGAAAAGGAAGCCGGCTCCGATGCGGCCAATGTTCAGATGACCGCGACGCCCAGCCCTGACGGTTCGCATTTCATTTTGAACGGCGAAAAGCGTTACATTACGAACGCCGCAATCGCGCAAGTGTTAACGGTAATGGCGCGAACTCCGGTCCCGGGGAAGGCAGGAAAAACGTCGATCACAGCATTTCTAGTGACGCCCGAGATGCCGGGATTTGAAATCCTCGAACCGCGTATGCCGAAAATGGGAATTCGCGGCACCGCGACTGGGCGATTCACGATGCGCGATGTGAAAGTACCGACAGAAAATATTCTCGGACCGCCCGGCAAAGGTTTGAAAGTTGCGCTCACCGTTCTCGATTTTGGACGGACGACGTTCGGCGCCTGTTGCACCGGCGCGGCGAAGACTTGCCTGGAACTTGCGGTCAAACACGCGAATACGCGGAAGCAATTCAATAAAACGCTCGGTAGTTTTCATTTGGTGAAGGAGAAAATCGCGCGGATCGCGGCCGACGCTTACGCGATGGAAGCGATGACAACGATCACGGCCTCGTTGATCGATCGCGGCTTGGAAGATTACATGCTCGAGACGGCGATGCTGAAAGTGTTCACGACCGAACGGTTGTGGGAATGCATCAACGACGCTTTCCAGATTTATGGTGGTTCAGCTTACTTTGTCGATCTTCCGTTGGAACGAATGCTGCGTGATGCGCGAATCAACCAGATCGGCGAAGGCAGCAACGAAGTGCTGACGTCGTTCATCGCGCTGGTCGGGATGCGCGGGCCAGGGATGGAGTTCAAGGAGATCTACGACACGATGCTGAAACCGACACGCGCAGGCGGGATCGGGAAAGCGTGGAGCGCGGGGATGAACCGGCTCGGTGCGACTGTGCGCATTCCGGATGTGCCGGTGCGTAGCGCCGAGTTACGCTCGTTCGGCAATCAACTCGGTCGATTAATCTGGCGTTTTAATTTCGCCGTGAACCGATCGCTCATCGTTTATCGGGAACCGATTCTGGACATGCAATTGGTGCAGGAGAGAATCGCCGGCGCGGCGATGGATCTTTTTGCATCGACCGCGGTGCTGAGCCGATGGGATTCGGAAATTCAAATGGCGCAAGGCAACGGCGAAGCGCCGAAGCAAAAGAATACCGCTGCCGAACTTTTCCTGCGTCAATCGTTCCGGAGAATTCGGAATTATCTCGCGGGCCTCAGCGACAACGACGACAAGTTCGTTCTGAACGCGGCAGATTCAGCGCTTCGCTAAAAACGTTCCTTCCGGCTACGGCGATTTCAAGATCTTAAGCGCTAGCAGCAAATCGTAGGTGACCAATTCGTAGAGTGGGTAGCGGACTGCGAGAATGATGTACTGATGAAACTCGATCGCCGCGAGAAATATAACTGCGGCGGCGATAACGGCAGCGCGATATGATTTTACCCACGACGCCAGCGCCACGATTTGGCTAAAGGCGAGGAAACGCAGCGGCATGTCCCACATGTTGGCGTAACGAAGGTTCATTCCGTACTTCACGTTGCACATCACGAGATAGCTGGCGGCAATGAAGATCGATAGGAACAGCTCCGGTTTCATCGTCCGGTTCAACCGGAAGATTGTTGCGAGCGCGAGAAGCAGAACAATCGGGCTGACCAGCAGAAGATCGACCAGGTAGCGGTACCACGGACCGTCGCCGGTCAGGATGGCGTAAGGGAGCTGAAAATTTTTGCCGACGGACAATTGATAGCTTTGAACAAAGACATCGATGCCGCCGGCGAGAAAAACCAGGACAACAACGCCGAGAAGCGGCCCGAGGAGCGTGGCGATGACGAGCTCGCGCGTGACGGTTCCGAATTGCAGCCAGCGATTCGTAACGAGCAGAGCGACAAGCGCGATCCAGACAAAGAACGAATTTTCTTTGGTTAAGACCAGTAAGGCTAACGCAACGATGTAACCGACGAGCCACCGCCAATCGCGCGGTGCCTGCAAATTTTCCCAGAACAACCAGAGAACGAGTAACGCCCAAAAAGTGAAGAACCCGTCCACGAGCGCGTGTTGCGACATGTGGAGCTGAGTCGGCGCGACTGCCATCAGCGCGGCAACCGCAATGGTCCACGTCATTCCGCGGATTCGCCACACGAACATGGCGGCGAGAGCAAGCGTCAACATGCTGAAGAACGCGGCGACCTGACGAAGCGCGTCGAGCGCTTCGGATCCAAAAATCGAATGCCACGCGTAGGCGGTAAAGATGTAGAGGAAGCGCAGCGGCGGCAGAATCGAACCAGGAAGTTTCTTTTGGACGTCGATGTAGCCCTGAACAATGTCAGGATAAGAACCGAGCCCGCCATTGCTCAAGGCATTGACGTATTCGCGATAAAGGCCTTCATCGAAGCCGATCATGTTGAAAGCAGGCTGCGGATGAAGAAACGCAATCGAGTGCAACCGTGCGCCGGGCGAAAATGCGTGCGGTGTCAGACGCAGGAAAATTCCGACAGCGAAAACGATCGCCAGCAGGACGATGTCCATCTTGCGGCGAAGAGGTTCTGGAACAGGCATCGAAAAAACGGGCGTGACACCGACGTTCTAGCCGGTTTGCACGCTATGAGCAAAATTTAAACCCGACTCCAATCTGCGTCTCGACTTCTCGAAAAACAGGGGGCAAGGCCGCGAACTGCTTACCTGGAATCAGATGAACTTGTCCCCGCAACTCGCTCCGGTAAGCCTTGCCGTGGTGATGCCGGTTTACAACTAGGCGACAAACATCGCTTCTGTTTTACGCGAATAGTTCGCTTGCTTTTACAAGATCGCTCCGCGCTTTGTGCTCTTTGCCGTCAACGACGGTTCGAAGGACCAGACGGCCGCGATTCTTGCGGCGCTGAGTCGAAAGACTGGCACGACCGTTGCTTCGAAAAGGTGCATGGCAACTGGAACAACGGGTGTGCGCGTCCGCCAACCACATGTTCAAGAAGGTCTAATCGGGGCACCTGTACAACGGCCCGCTTTTCGATCAATAGACGCCTGTCGCATCTGCGGGAACCGCGATCTCGTTTCAATTCTTTCCCTGGGCGAACAATATCTGACTGGAATATTCCCCAATGTGCGTGATGGCGCCTTGAGCAAAGGGCCGCTCGAGTTGGTGGCTTGCGACAAAGAACGGAATCCGGCAGCGTGCGGCCTGGTGCAGCTCCGTCAAACCTACAATCTCGACGAGATGTACGGCGAACATTACGGCTATCGATCATCGCTCAATCGAGCCATGGTCAAGCATCTCGACCAAAAAGTAAGACACCTTCTTGAACGTTATCCTCTCCAACCTGGAGATCTAGTGCTCGACATTGGAAGTAACGACGGCACCCTGCTCTCATTTTATCCGGACGAGGGCCTGACGATAGTCGGAATCGATCCCTCCGCCGGGAAGTTTGCGCCCTTTTATCGAAAAGATATTTCTCTGCTGGTGAATTTCTTCTCCGCCGAGCTTTTTCGAGCGACTTTCGGAAAGAAGAAGGCACGAATTATCACCTCGATTGCGATGTTCTATGATCTGGAGAACCCGCTCGCCTTTATGAGGGACATCGCTTCCATCCTGGAAGAAGATGGCATCTGGCATTTCGAAATGAGTTATCTGCCGGCCATGGTCAGGACGATGGGATACGACACCGTTTGCCATGAACACTTGGAGTATTACTCACTCCGGCAGATCAAGTGGATGACCGATCGCTGCGGTCTCAAAATATTAAACGTTGATTTCAACGATATCAACGGCGGCAGCTTTGCCGTGACAGTGGCACGCCGAGCTTCGCAACGATCCGAAAACACAAAACAACTCGAAGGGTTGCTCGCCGCGGAAGCCGCTGAAGGTCTGAGCACGAGGTCGCAGCATCGCGCTTTCGGAGCGGCGGTGACGGTCCATAAGCAGAAACTTCTAAGCCTCTTACTCGCCCTAAAGGAGCAGAACTCCGTCGTGCTCGGTTATGGCGCGTCGACCAAAGGCAATGTGCTTCTGCAGCATTGCGGGATCAAATCCGATTTGCTCCCCGCGATTGCGGAGGTCAATCCGGACAAATTCGATTGTTTCACCCCTGGCACGAATATCCCCATCATCCCCGAGCGCGAAGCGCACGCGAGAAATCCAGACTACCTGCTGGTGCTTCCATGGCATTTTCGCAACACCCTGATTCAGCGGGAAAGCGCATTCCTTCGGAGGGGAGGGAAACTAATCTTCCCTTTGCCCGCGATTGAAGTCGTGGGAGCCGAAGCACTATGCGAACGGCCCTGATCATCGGCGCTGGCGGTCAAGATGGCCGTCTGCTCGCCCGTTTTCTCCTAGCGCGCGATTACAATGTGCGCGGTTGGACGCGGGCCAATCCGGGAACCGACACGGCGTGCGACTGTGAGGTTGTCGACATTTTACGTCGCGGAGCGGTTGAACACAATTTACAGACCCTTCGTCCGGATGAGGTCTACTACTTGGCGGCGTTTCATCATTCGACTGAAGAGGCCGTGAGCGACTGCGCTGCCGAAGTGCTGAGGCGCAGTTTCGATGTCCATGTTCTCGGCTTGCTCAACGTCCTTCAAACCATTGAACGAAGCGGCAAGGCGCGCCTATTTTATGCAGCCTCGTCACATGTGTTCGGGATGCCGGTCACGGAATGGCAGAACGAGCAAACCGCCTTTGTCCCGAACTCAGCCTACGGAATCTCCAAGGCTGCCGGCATCCAGTGTTGCCAACTGTTTCGCCGGGAACGGGGAGTTTTCGCCGCGAGCGGAATCCTGTTCAATCACGAGTCGGCTCTGCGCAAGCCGTCGTTCCTTTCGCAAAAAATCGTGCGCGGGGCGTTGCGTGCACGACGCCATCCCGCATTTAAACTGGTCCTTGGCGATATAGAAGCGCGCGTCGACTGGGGTTACGCGCCTGACTACGTGGACGCGATGTTCCGCATCCTGCAATTAGCGGAGCCGAGCGACTTTGTCGTGGCGTCGGGTGAGGTGCATACGGTGCGCGAATTTGCCGAGATTGCCTTCGATGCGGTCGGTCTCGATTGGCAACGTCACGTGCAACTGGATCCGAGGCTCTTAAAGAGGGCTGCTCACCCGTTCCGAGGCGATTCGAACAAGCTGCGAGCCGCGACCGGATGGTCGCCCACCATCGACTTCAGAAACCTTGTGGCCAACCTCGTTAGGGAAGCAGAAATGACTCATGAAATGGCCTAAGCTTCTCATTTTCATTCCGACCTACAACGAAGCTGAGAACGTCGAGCGGCTTTGTCGCGAGCTGACCGCGCTTCAATTGGGGGCCGACATTCTTTTTTGCGATGACGCTTCGGCCGACGGGACCGGTGAAATTATCGAGCGTCTGTCGGAGGAATTTCCCCATGTGCGGGTCATCCACCGATCAGGCAAGCTCGGCATCGGGAGCGCTCATCATGAAGGCATCCGCTACGCCTACGCTGAAGGTTATGAAACTTTAGTGACGATGGATTGCGATTTTACTCACCAGCCGACGGACGTACTGAGACTCTTGCAGGCCGCGCAGGCGAGCGGCCGGTCAGTGACGGTCGGGTCGCGCTATTTGAAGCGTCACAGCCTTCCCGGATGGAATCCGCTGCGCCGTTCGCTGACGCATCTGGGACATTTTCTCACTGTTACCCTTCTGCACTTGCCACACGACGCCACCGGCGCCTTGCGTGTATATCAACTCGGCGCCATCCCCGAGGAGCTCTTCGACCGGATTCGGTCGTACGGATATTCATTCTTTTTTGAGAGCTTGTTTGTCCTGTACCGAAACGGATTCCCGATTGAGGAAATGCCGATTGCTTTGCCCGCGCGAACGTACGGCAGTTCCAAGATGTCCTTGCCCGAAACGCTGCGGAGCGCCGCGCGGTTGATTAGGCTTTACATCGCCAGTATCCGGCGTCCGGAGAGCTTTCTCGTTTCTTCACCTTTGCCGCCGGTTCTCGAGGCCGAACGGCCATTGCAAGATCCACAGGGCTGGGATGCCTATTGGACTAGGGGACAGGAAAAAAGTCGACGCATCTATTCCGTGATCGCAACGATTTATCGGCGGCTCGCCATCCGTCGCAACTTAGATCATTTCATCCACAAGCATTTCGTTCCAGGAGCGCGGCTTCTTCATGCCGGGTGCGGATCGGGCCAGGTGGACGAGCAGCTGTCGCGCGAGATGCGGATCACCGCGGTGGATATTTCACTGCCAGCTTTGGAATCGTATCGTCGCAATAATCCCGGCGCCGAGGCGGTATGGCATGGCGATATTCTTCATCTAGACGGTCTCCCGCCATCCAGTTTTGACGGGGCTTACAATTTGGGAGTCGTTGAACATTTCACGCGCGACCAAATTGTTCAGATTCTCCGCGAAATGGGCCGCACCGTGAAACCGGGTGGCAAGGTTGTGATTTTCTGGCCACATCGTTGGGCCACGAGTGTTTTCGTTCTCAAGATTGTTCACGGCATCCTCGATTTCGTTCGCGGCAAGAATGTTAGGCCGCTGCGTTTACATCCTCCGGAAATTTCCCTGCTCGAGTCGCGTGACCAGGCACGCAACGTGGTCGAACAAGCGGGCTTTAATTTGGTCGAGTATTCCTTTGGAATTCGCGACTTATTGGTCCAGGCGGTGGTCGTCGGCTGCAAAAAGTGATGAGGCCCGTCGCACCTGCCCCGATCAGCGGCGCAGGGGATCAAGCTAACCGGACGCCGAATTCGGCCTCGTCATCCAGGATTGAAATCCTCAGCCCATTGTTTTGGACTTACCTGGGACGATTGGAATGGGTTGTCGTATCCATAGCGGGCTGTCTGGCCGTGGCTCTCCACTTGCGTTTCGTAACCCACGTTGGCGGACTCTGGCGTGACGAAACAAACAGTGCCAACCTAGCCACGTTGTCTTCGTTTGGGGAGATGTGGCGATCTCTCGATTACGATTCGTTCCCCTTTTTATTTTTCCTGCTTCTAAGGTCGTGGCTGGAGCTGTTCGGATCCCATAACGATGCGGCCTTGCGGACACTGGGTTGCCTTACGGGCCTCGGCATCCTTGCAGTCTTATGGATTAATGCGCATTCGTTAGGCGCGCGCCTGCCCGTTCTTTCACTTGCCCTCATCGGATTAAATCCAATGCTTATTCGTTACGGTGACTCGGCCCGGGCCTATGGCTTGGGGATTTTCTTAATCCTGCTTACCTTTCGAAGTTTTTGGCGCCTGGTGGATGCTCCATCCCCTCCGGCCGTCGGGCGAGTGGTGGCAGCTGCGGCGCTGGCCCTGCTCAGCGTGCAATGCCTCTACTATAACTCTGTTCTTTTGCTCGCTATTTCGGCCGGCGCAGTAGCGGTAGCTTGGCGGAGACGAGCTTATCGGACGGCGGGTATTGTTGTGGCCATTGGTCTTCTGTCCGCCGTCTCGTTGGTACCGTACGTGCCGATGATGCGACGGATGCACGAATGGTCCTTTTTGGTGAATTTTCCCGTCGATTTCAAATGGCTTTGGACGCGCGGATGCGAGGTTATCGGTTCGCCCGATTCAGTGGCGATTTGGCTATGGGTGGCGCTGTTCCTCACCAGTCTGATCTTGCTGCTGGTATGGGTGCCGTTCACCCTGCGACATCGACTTCTTCGTAACCGCGAGAAGGATGAACTGGGACCGATTTCCCCTAATGCGACCGCCGCACCGCAGCGCCGCACTTTCATTTCATCGGCGGTTCTCTACGCCGGAGTTTGTTCGGTTGTCGGTGTAATTGGTTATGCAGGATTTCTCAAGGTCCTCAACTACTACACCCAGCCGTGGTATTACATCACTCTCGTGGCGTTTGTCGCATGCACGCTGGATGTTGTTTTCGGGGTGTGGTCGTCTGCCGGGAAAGTTCACCCTCTTTCTTCGCTTAGGATCCTCCGGCTGGCGATTGCGATCATATTTGTTGCGTTGGCCGGACTTCCGGCCTGGGCGGAGCTGCCGACCCGCCATACGAATGTTGACTTACTGGCAGCCCGGATTGAACCGCTCGGGGAAAAAGGGGATGTGATTTTAGTCCCGCGCTGGGAATGTGCGATCACACTCTGCCGTTACTATGGCGGCCCGGCGGAGGTCGTTACCCTGCCTCCAATCAGAGATCATAGGTTTCATCGCTACGACCTTGTTCTGCGCCAGATCAAGATGGCAGACCCGATTCAGCCTGTTCTCGCCAAGCTCGAGACGGTCCTGCGCTCGGGGCATCGTGTTTTTGTTGCTGGCACGCTTCCTTTCCCTTTGGCGCCTCCCGTTCTTCCGGCGAAACCGCCCATCTATCGGGATCCGCTAGGGGGCTGGCACGGCGTTCCATATGATTTCGGTTGGCCGCTGCAAGTTGGACATTTTCTCCGTGTTCACGCGACCAGTGCCGGCCCGATTGAGTTGTCTCCCCGCCTTCAGGTCCAAGACTTCGAGAACTTGGAGCTCGTCCTCGTTCAGGGCTGGAAACCGTAGGCACGGTCCATTCGGTCATTCGTCGGCGGGCACGTGTTGGTCCATCACCGTGACGAAGCCACGCCTCCATCTTGCCAACTCGAAACTACGATCGCGCGGATGTTTTAGCGGTGCTTGCGGATTGAGTTAACCGGATTGTGATCGGTGATCTTAAGCGCAATAAGCCAGAGCTGAGCGTGGCGATTGAGATGCCATCGCTCACCCCAGACATCCTGTCGCTAGATGGTTCGAAGAGAATTTGCCGGCCGTTTTCGAGAACCAGCAGCTTTGTGGTAATGGTGCAAAAAGGTGGCGAACTGGAATCGCACCAGGCCGATTACAGCCAAGCGGTTGGCGCAAGACGCCCAGAAGTTAGGGGCGAAGCCTTGGGCGCTTTTCGCAGGAAGAAACCGAATCTAAATCAGTGCCACCCTTGGCCTACCGTTAGCGAGGTCTGCTCCAAGTCGTTCGTCCGGGTATTTCGTAGTACTGGCAATGTCACCGGATCTAGCCTGTTTGCGTGCAAGACTGCCAAGACACTAAGCTGCTGCCACCAGGAATCTGTATAGGCCCTGTTGTCCCATTTGAATCTCGATGCGGGAGCCGGCGGCAGGACCATGGGCCCTTTTTCCGGAGTTGGAAGATAGAGCCCACCAACAAACCAAACGCGATTTCCTGAAACCAAAGTCACGCGAATAGCTTCCGCAAGATCGTCAATCGGATGGGCCGAGATCATTTTCGATTTCATCAGATCGTAGCGATGGACCTGATGGTCGGCGATACTGGGAATCGTAATCCAATGCGCCGCGCCGCGATAGTAACGTTGAAACGGGATGCCAAACGGCCAGGGAACGACAACGATCAAATCACTGGGTGTAGCTCGTGCCGTGACCGCTTGCGCGACGAGGTCGACGTTAGTTTGGCGTTCGGTGATGGCCGACCAATCAGCGAAAGGGGCTGCAATCAATGACATCGCTCCGAACCCTAGCCGAACCAATCGTAACCAATTGGCGGTGCAAAGACTCGACGCGATTAAATCCAATGCCGCTGTAAGGACGCAGATCAAAGCAAGATAATGCCAGGCGCTGGTGGTATAGCTGAGAACTCGTAAAAATACATAGTAGCCGGTGACACTTAGTCCGCAGACAGCCAAAGCAAACCAAACGAGTTCCCGTTGCGGAATTGCGCGACTGCCCCGAGCTCGTTGGATTCGGAAAATGAGTACGCCGGCTAAGCCAATCGCGATTGTGTACCAAATCGCTGGGATACTATAAGCGGGATTACCAAGCGCCACTTCCGAATGTTTCCACAATGAGTAAAGAGTTGGCGTCCCGCGCACCAAGATATTCCAATCACGCGCGCGTGAGTAGGCCGGGACATAAGGCAGAAGGGAAAATAAGGCGCCCGCGCAGATCGTTGAGACGACGAGGACACGTTTTAAATGACGTCGAAAGAGCAAGACTAGCGCTGCCGACGCAGCGATAGCCGTCAGCAGAACGCTGTTGTACAGGAGAGTTTGAACACCAGCCATACAGACCAACATCGCGGTGATGCAACGTCCTGAATTCGAAGCGATCAGTAGACTGCCAACGCAACCGAACGTCAACACGATCAGTGCGCTACCCAGGCCGTAACCGCGGATCGTTGTTCCCCATACGAAAAAGGTTGTGTTTAAGCTCATCAACGCGAGACCGACCATGGGAACGTCAGTACGAAATAAGCGCGAGTTAATCCAAAATGCACTGATGAGTAAGCAGCCAACGCAAAAGCCAAAAATGCGTAAGACAGTGTCGCTTGAGCCGAAGACGATTGCGTAAATTCGGACGATGAGCGGAAACAACGGCGGAAAAGCTTCATGCTGAAAGTTCCGAAGCACATCGGAAACCGACGGCATTCCTGCCAGCTGCACGACCGCGCATTCGTCGCGCCAAAGTGCGCCGGCATGGCTGGCGCGGACAGCGAGGAGAAAAATCGCCATCGCGGAAAGAAGAAGACCCACCGTCCATTCCGCTCGTTTCAGGTAATCCGGTCGAGTCACGGCGAGTTTTCTTCGATCTGTTGCTTAAGCGCTTTGAATTCGGGTTGGTCGGGATTGAGTCCAATCGCCGTCTCAATCTCGCTCCGAGCGGCCGGGCGATCACTTTTTGCGAGCAACGTTTTTGCGAGTAGAAAATGTGTTTTGGCATTGCGTGGTTCGACATTTTCTGCGCGCCGAAACCAGTTTTCAGCGTCGTCATACTGAAAAGCGTCGAGAGCAATTACCCCGAGGTTGTTGAACGCGCCCTTGTGTTGCGGATCAAGATCCAGAACGGCGTGATAAAACGACTGGGCTGCGCCGGAATCATTTTGGGCGAGACGCAAATTGCCGAGAGCGAACAACGTTTCCGAGTTGTTCGGGACATAGGCATAGGCGACGGCGAGTTTTTTCTCGGCTAGCGGCAGGTTATTCGATTCCAGCGCTTGCCAGCCTGAATTGTAAGCGTCGAGCGCCCAAAGAGACGGATCGCGCTGGGGCCAGGCGACGAGCATGGTCGATGGAACAAGCAGGATGAGATAAATCGTCGCAATCCTTAAATCGAACGCGGCGACGGCTTGCCACAGCATCGACAATCCGAACGCGGCGAAGATGAGCAAACCCGGAACCGCGACAAGCCGGTAGCGTTCAGTAATAAAAACGCCGAGCAGCGCCAGCATTGACAATAGGATTGCCCCGAGAACCCAGCGCGATCGGGGCGCAAGCCAGCATCCGAGGAAGATTCCGGGAATCGCAAGCGCGGCGACGATTCCAAAGGAAAGCCCCGGCAGAATAACACTCTGTTCCCGCAGGCTGGTGATAATGCTCAAGTCGTCATATTGAAATGCGCTCCAAAAATTGCGCAACTTTCGTGCAACCAGTTTTAACCAATCACCGAAATGATTCGCGACATACGTCTTGGCCTTCCCTGACCAATGGGCGGAAACTTCCGCGTGCTTGAGCGAGCGGCCGGTAGCCACTTCAGCTTGGGCGATCGAATCCTGAAGCATGGCGGCCTGACCAGCCCGCAACCCCGGTGGGAAACGCGGATAGCCATTAGCTTCGGGATTATTGCCGATCCAGAAGTTAATGCCGCTGTGCGCGGAAAGAAGAACAGGGTCGCGGGCGACGAAGTAATTATGAACCCAGCAGGGCGCCGTTCCGAGTGCTAGACCAGCGAACAGAAGAACGCACCGCGCAATTAAAAATCGCCACCGTTGACGCCCGTTTTTAGATCCTAAAAGGAACGCCCCTAAAAGCAGCGGGACGACTGCGAGAATTGTCGCGACCGCGGTTGCCGTAATACCGATGAGCAGAGCGACGAAGAAACATTCCGCCACGTTCGGGGCTTCGTCGTTTCGCATAACCCGCCAAACAACAAACCAAAATACCAGGACAAACCAGGCGGTGGGCATGAGGACGATGGAATAAGCCTCGGCGGGAACACAAAGCGCCCAGCCGAATGCGGCGAATAAGCCGATCAATCGTGCATTCGCCTGATGGGCGAGGTTTGAAGTCGAAGATGTCGATCTAACTGAGGCGAAAATTCGGAGACAGATCCGATAAATTACTACGGTGGCGCCAGCATCGAGCCCGGCTTGG
>Ga0209527_1000168_pt1 | contig 14921 bp, 16 predicted proteins | sample JacPinW_OM2H0_M2_FD_187968 | JGI IMG/M metagenome (GOLD analysis project Ga0209527, IMG submission 187968) | Forest soil microbial communities from Algoma, Ontario, Canada - Jack Pine, Ontario site 1_JW_OM2H0_M2 (SPAdes) (version 2) | ecosystem: Environmental > Terrestrial > Soil > Boreal... | reverse complement strand
GATCGCCGACGATGCCGAGACGCTCGCGGCGCACAGCGGCGACAAATGGTTCGCGGCCGAAGCGCCGGAAGTTGTTGTCTTCGCAAGATCGACGTCCGACGTGTCGAAGCTGCTAAGATTCGCTTCCCAGGAAAAAATTCCGGTGACTGCTCGGGGGGCTGGGTTCGGTTACGTCGGTGGCTGCGTTCCGTCGAAGAAAGGCATCGCGCTTTCGCTGATGCGAATGAACCGGATCAAGGAAATTAACTTTGCCGACGCGATCGCGATTGTCGAACCAGGTGCGATCACGTCAGACCTAAAGGCGGCTGCGCGCGCGCAGAAATTATTTTACCCGCCCGATCCGGCGAGCATGAAAGATTGCAGCATCGGCGGGAACATCGCCACCAACGCGGGCGGGCCGCGCTGTTTGAAGTATGGCGTCACGCGCAACTATGTGACCGGCCTGGAAGTGGTACTCGCGAACGGTGAGGTTCTGCGGACCGGTGGACGCGTCCACAAAAATAAAACGGGATTCGACTTGATTGGTCTTTTTGTTGGATCGGAAGGAATGCTCGGCGTCGTCACTGAAATCACGGTCCGGTTGCTGCCGCTTCCGCCGGCGCGGGCGACACTCTCCGCGGCATTCGCCAGCATTTCGCAAGCGGCCGCCGCGGTGCAGGATATTTTCGAGAAAGGTTTCTTGCCGTCATCGCTCGAGATCGCCGACAGTTTTACGCTCGAAGCCGCGCGCAAAGACCTGGGCAAAGCCCTTGTTCCGCCGGGCAACGCGCATCTCCTGGTCGATCTTGACGGCCAAGAGGAAAGCGTTCGAAGCGAAGCGGAAGCGATTCGGGAATTGCTCGGGGCCAAAAAACCGAATGCGCTTGAAATGGCGACGGGCGAAGAAGATTGCGAGAAGCTGTGGGCCTTGCGACGGCAATTCAGTAATTCGCTCCGCGCGACCGGGCTGACGAAATTGAACCAGGACGTGGTCGTGCCCCGCAGTCGCATTGTCGATCTTGTCGAGTTCGCGGAGCGCTTGCACACGACGTATGGATTTCCGATCGCCTGTTTCGGTCATGCGGGGGACGGCAACATTCACATCAACATCATGGCCGACCGTTACAACCGCGACGGTGCCGTGCGAGAAAAAGTCGAGCGCGCGCTCGACGATTTATTCGCGCAAGTGCTGGCCTGGGGCGGCGTGATCACCGGCGAACACGGAATCGGTCTGGCCAAGAAGCGCTGGTGGCCCGAAGCAACCAGCGGACCGGTGCGCGATCTTCATCGCAAACTCAAAGACGCGCTCGACCCGAGCGGGATTCTAAATCCCGGAAAATTCATCGAGTGATTTTTTAACGCGCAATCACGCGATTTAATTCGAATTTCCTATGGGGGTTAACGTCCAAATCTCTGCTGCGCTTTCGCGCCGCTGGGCCATATGAAACCGGGGAAAATCGCACACACGCTCGCAGCCTTGCTCTCATCCGTGACTTCGCTATTTGCCCACGGAGCAGTGACTAAGGCCGAGCCGACGAAGGTGAAGCTGAGCAAGAAATCCGAGAAAAAATCGGAGGAATCCCGTGTTGGAGTTGAATCGCTCGCTTTCGCACCGAGTCATTTGAGATCGGCGCCCCCTTCACCGGCTGATCCGTATCCTTGGAAACGCCAGATTGTGACCACGGTTTTCTGGATTGGTGAAAAGCCGAGTGAAAATAACCCAGTACCGAACCGCTCCAGTTCATGGGATAAAGAGTGGTCGAAAAGTTACGGCGGTTTCGATGATCCCAACCCAGAGCGACGACAGGATTACACGCCGGTAAAATTCACGCCGCGACAGAATCCATTTTACTGCGCGCTACCCTACAACGACAAAGCCGCCAATGGGCACCGGCCTGAAGCGTCGCACGTCATCCCGTGGTTCAAAGACGCGTATCAAGGTCCCGGCGTGTCCGTTTGCAAAGATCGCTGGATCGCGATTCGCAAGGGAAACAAAGTTGCTTATGCGCAATGGGAAGATGCTGGACCGTTTCGGACCGATCATTGGCAATACGTTTTCGGCAATGAGCGGCCAAAACCAAATCTGAACAAAGGCGCCGGTCTCGATGTTTCTCCGGCGGTGCGCGACTATCTCAGCTTAAGCGAAACCGACGTGACCGATTGGCAATTTGTCGATTTCAAGGACGTGCCGCACGGACCGTGGTCGAAATTAGGCGAGAACAACACCTTCGTCATCGCCCATCGGAACGCCGGGACACAGTTGGCTCGAGCAAAGAGCAGCGGCGGTCCTGAAGTTACGTCCGCTCCGGAATAGTTACTTGTCCACGTAGGATCGACATCAACGATCCGGAACGGAATCGGCGGCGGCGCCTGGCTGGTTTGGTCGGGTCTCGTTCATCCGCATGAAGGCGAAGTAACCGCCGACCAAGCAACCCACGACTAAAACAAAGAGGAAAACGAACCCGGCGGCGCGAACCGCACGGTAGCGTTCGCCCGCTTGTTTCCATGTGGCGCGCTTTTGAATCAGCTCCAGTTCGAGCAGGCGCGATAGATTATCGGGGTCGATTTCGTTCGGTTTAGCCCCAGCGGGATCAGCCATGGCAGGGAGAATTCTGCAACTCCCGTGCCGAACTCACTTTGTCGAAGCAGTTTATAAAGACCTTCGCCACTGGCACTATCGCTGCTTTCAAAAAGGGGTGCACGCCACCTTCTTCCAGAAAGTGCTCATCTGCGCCTTCGCCGGTTTCCTTGCCGCCTCCCTCGTGGAGTGGGCGAGAGTCTTCGTGGAAGGGGCCGACGACGCCCTTAATAAAGGCTACAAGCACCGCGCGGTGCTCGATCCGATCAAGTAGCGCAAAAGCCGATTGCTGCTGGCTCCCCCGCACATAGTTTGCGTGGAGGCACATGAAAGTCGGTTTCGCACAACTCAATCCCACCGTGGGGGATTTGCGCGGTAACTTCGAAAAGATCGTTCAATCTTACGAGCGTTTGGCCGCCGCTGGAGCTGAACTCATTGTCACGCCCGAATTGGCGATCACCGGGTATCCGCCACAGGACCTTGTCTTCAAGTCGCGCTTCGTTCCGGAAACACTGGAGATTGTGGATGAACTTCATCGCCGCATTGGGAAGGCAGCGTTGCTGGTCGGATTTGTCGACCGGAACGAAGGCCGGGGCCGGCCATTTCATAACGCGGCTGCGCTGCTCGTACGCGGCGAGCCGATTCGCAAAGCCCACAAATCGCTTTTGCCGACATACGATGTTTTCGATGAGGACCGCTATTTCCAACCGGCGGCCCACGTCGAGCCTTTCGATCTCAACGGGAAAAAAATCGGCGTGACGATTTGCGAGGATATTTGGACCGAACATTATCTACCGCGGCCGCTTTATGACTGCGAACCGACTCGGAGTCTGATCGAACAGGGCGCTGACGTGATTCTCAACCTGAGCGCGTCGCCATTCACTCTGCATAAACCGGCGATCCGCTATGAAATGGTCGCGACGCTCGCGCGCACTTACAAACGACCCATCTTTTACTGCAACGCCGTCGGCGGCAACGACCAACTCATTTTCGACGGAAACTCGATTGCGGTGAATGCATCGGGCGGTTTGATCGCGCAACTCCCGGCGTTTCGCGAGCACGAGCAGATTGTGGATACGGATTCAACAGCCGTTGTGGAATTCCGCGAAGAACCAACGCCGGAACAACTTTTCGCGGCGCTATCGTTGGGTTTGCGCGATTATTTGCGGAAATGCAATTTCAAGTCGGCCGTGCTCGGCCTGAGCGGCGGAGTCGATTCCGCAGCCGTGGCAGTGATCGCAGTTGACGCGCTCGGCGCGGAAAACGTAGTCGGCGTCTCGATGCCGAGCCAGTACTCGTCGCGCGGCAGTATCGACGACGCGAAGAAGCTGGCGGAAAATCTCGGGATCAAATTGTTGCACGTCCCGATCGCCGAAACGTTCGCCGTCTTCAAAGGCCAGTTTAAGGAAATCTTTTCCGGGCTTCCGGAAAACGAAACTGAGGAAAACATGCAGCCGCGTTTGCGCGCGATGACGCTGATGGCGCTCTCCAACAAATTTGGGCATCTCGTTTTATCGACTGGAAACAAAAGCGAGCTCTCGGTCGGTTATTGCACGATTTACGGAGACATGGCCGGCGGTCTCGCCGTCATCAGTGATGTGCCGAAGACAATGATTTACGAACTCGCCCGCTGGATAAATCGGCAAAAGGAAGTCATTCCAGGATCGACAATCGAAAAGCCGCCGAGCGCGGAATTGAAACCGAACCAGAAAGACCAGGACACGCTGCCGCCGTACGAAAAGCTGGACGAGATTCTACGGCTCTATGTCGAGGACAACTTGAGCGCGCGCGACATCATTGGCCGCGGGCTCGACGAAAAGACCGTCCGCTGGGTCCAACGCCGCGTCGATCTCAACGAGTACAAGCGCGAGCAAGCCGCGCCCGGATTAAAAGTCACCAGCCGCGCCTTCGGGCTCGGCCGTCGGATGCCGATCGCCCAAAAATACGTCGACTAAAAGGTTAACGACAAGTCGCTGGATTCTTCTTTGTGACATTGGTTCGATGCCGATTTTCGCTAGTGAACCCGCCGGTACATTTTCATTTTCACGTGCATTTGTAAGTTTATAGGTCTAATTCTCGTTAGGTGTTACGTCATGCGCATGCAACGTTTTCTCAGCGTCCTGGTTGTTCTCGTCTCCGTCTGCTTCGGTGGGAGTGCGCCGCCACCGCACCAGCAAGCGCACGTGTTCGATGCCACCGTCCCTCAGCGACGAGTGCGTCTCTCCTATCTTTTATTTGTGCCCGCGAGCTACGCGACCACGCCGGAGACACGCTGGCCTCTCATTCTCTATCTACACGGTGGTTCTCTGCGCGGCGACGACGTAGAGCGGTTACGCATTTGGGGATTACCGCACAAACTGGAAGGCGAGCCGGATTTTCCGTTTATTGTTGTTTCGCCGCAGTGTCCTGCCGGCGAGATCTGGACGGATGTAGATGCGGTTGACGCACTGTTGGATCGCGTGATGCGCGATTATCGCGTCGACGCGCAGCGTATTTACATCACCGGTCACAGCATGGGTGGCCGCGGCGCGCTTTATCTTGCTTACCGTCTTCCCTCGCGCTTCGCTGCGGTTCTAGCATTGGGTACCTATTCGCCGGTTCCCGCCTGGGGTGGCAAGCTCGCTCAGATTCCGCTTTGGCTATTTCACGGCACGGCAGACGCGGACGCGCCCATCGCCGAAGCGAAGGAGCTAGTTCAGGCGATTGAGGCGGCCGGCGGACACCCTCGTTTCAACATTCTGGAGGGACGGGATCATTTTATTCTGGATGTCTATGACCAGCCCGATATTTACAAATGGCTTTTGCAGCAGAAACGAGGCGCCGCGGTTACTGACAAGCCACCCAACACCTAACCAGGCGATGCAGCGAACCGCGAGCAAGGCTGCGACTGACGTTCGGAGTGTTTGCCATCCACTCTTTGGCTGCGTAGCACACTTTCCCGGGCTCGCGGTCGCTGATCTTGTTCTCGTTAGACGACCAAGATGTCTTCGCTGTGTGAGCCACTGGTTGGCACATTATTGCAGTCACTGGAGAAGAAGGATTATTCTTGGTTCTTTCACTTTGGAGAAAACATCACCATAGGGACAGAATCTGAATGGCGGTTCATCGCAGGCGGCCACATCCTCGTCACCTCCTCAGATCATGGTCATCAGTTCGGTTTGCCATCGCCGGTTGACGCTATTGCCGCGGTTATTTCTCGAACTGCCACTGAGATCGTTCGCGCAGCTTCGATTAGCGACGCAACCGGTGACTTGCGCCTCGACTTTGGTGCTGGTCTGCAGCTAGAGTTTCTCCAGATGTCATCGGGATATGAGAGTTGGCGCCTGAGTGGACCCGGTTTGTCCGTGATTTGCGGTGGAGGCGGGCGTCTAGCATTAAGCGACGCCGGTCGTCTAACCAATCGCTGCAGCTAACCGCTGGCCGCTTTGATGCCCCGCTTCAGACCATGAAAACACCTCCATTCCAATCCACGCTCGCTCCCGCCAGCGGTAGCTGAGCTCTTTCTCGTTAGGCGTCAGGAAAACGATGCTATGACACCTGAAGAACTTGAGTCTTGTTGGAAGGACCCGCACAATTGGAACTGGGCCTTCTATTATTGCAAGGCGGATCCGCGTGTGATTGTCCCGAAGCGTTTCAAGTGGGCGGGCTGGACAATCAACGTTGCGCGACCCAGCGCTATCCCCGTCGTGTTGCTCGTAGCCGCCATTGTGGCGGTTCCTGTTCTGATTGCGAGAGCTTCGGGCGGTGGGAAAGTCGTAGAGTGGGCTACGATTGCGGTCACTGGCGCCATCGTGTGTTTGTTGTGCGCTTATTTGTCATCAAGCAAACGATGGAATCACTGACGCCTAACCAAGCGCTGGAGCGAACCGCCGCCCGGCGCGCGTTCACATTTCAGATGATTAAAACAATTTCAGTCGCGGCGACGCTCGCTCTTGGCGGAGGTCGCTCAGCTTGGTCTCGTTAGGCGACTGCGATGGTCACCTTTGTGTTCATCGCCCGGCTTTGGCGCGGCAAACACTAATCGAAACGAAGACCGGGGCCGCAGTACAGATCTTCTCAGATTAAATCTGGAGTCCAAGAGGCCAGGAATAGGTCCCTCTCGAACGTGTCCTCCGCACCCGTCAGATCTTTCTTCTGACCCGCTAGTTCTTCGGCAGGACCTGGGCTAAAAAATCACGAACACTATTTAAAGACTCTTGGGAGATCCTATGTCCCATGGAAAGGGTCTTGAAGACCGGGTGATAGCCTTGGGCATTCAAACTTGTCTCTCCAAAACGGGCGTCGGCTATGGGGATTGTTTCGTCCATTTGCCCATGTACCATCAAGATCGGAACCGATCTTGGCGCTTTAAGGTCTCTCAAATTTTCCGCCGGATTCGGGACATAGCCGCTCATGGAAACGATGGCGAGGACCTTGTTCGGGCAATGAAGCCCCGTTACGATGGACATGACCCCGCCTTGAGAAAATCCAGCAAAGATCACCGGCCTTTTCGGGCCTAACCGCTGGACCAATTTCAAGAGATAGTCGCGGCTTTGGACGATATCGCTTTGATTCTCCTTGTGATACCAGCCAAACCCCTTCCCCTCGAGGAAAAGACGGCCGTCCGGGCATACGACCCGGCCGGGCGGTAGATGCAGTTCGGACCAAAGGTAAATAAGGCTCGTGGCTGAGCCGTGAGCTCCTTGGAGCAAAACGACGAGAGGCGCATTCTGGGGCAAATGGTCCGGTTCCAAAACCAGGCAGCGGTGAGAATCGACAATGACTGTGTAAAGAGGAGGGAGATCGCTTTGGGCGGCATAAGCCCTCGCAACCAAGGCCAGGAAAAAGAGAAGAAACGTCTTTTTCACGTCCCTTTATTGCACACCGCCGTCAAACCCGCAGACGCCAGCACCGACACAGCGAACAGTGATTTCACAACGCAAACTTTCCCACCTCCCCGGCGTAAAACAAGATGGATGGACCAAACGCTGAAGCGAACCCAGCACTTTGTTGTAAGCTCTCGATTAACGCGCACATTGACTTTCAAAGTGCTGGGTGGCTTATCTCTTTCTCATTAGGTCTAAATGATCGCGCGTGGCTTTAAGCGAATACGCACCACTTGGGTGGGCGGCTTCGCCATTCTTTTTTTGGGCGCAGTCATATTTTGGAACGCACCCACTTTGAGTGGTCAGGAGGCAACGGAATCGCCCACGTCGACGGCACGACCGAAATCAAAGGCGGTTTTGTATGAGAGTCCGAAGGGCGACTATCGTCTGGAGACGCGAACCGGGAGTAAATCTGTGTGGATTGTGTCGGTCAAGAATCCGGCAAAACGCAATCTGCTTGCGAGAGCTGTGCCTTTCGATCCGGATCCCTATGAAGCATCTTCAGACGAACAATGGTTAGTTTCTCGCGATGGCGAACTCTATCAGCGTGTGAGCGAAGTGAAATTTGTGATATTCAAGAAAAAGGGATGGTTTTTATCAGAGCTCGAACGCTTTGCGGAACAGACTTTCCAGCCAAACAGCAGACATTGGATATGGAGCATTGGAAGCTGGGATGACTCGAATCGTCTGGAGATTGGCATCACCTGGCCCGATGGCGAAGGCGAGATGGTTTTTAACGCGAGTACAAAAAGTTTTGAGCGGGCGCCATAGTGCCGTTGGTAAGAGTTGCCGAGTTAACGGACAAAGCGCCGCCGCCACCGGGCCGCACAAATCAAGACCTAACCATTCGATGAAGCCAACGTCCCCTCGGCGATATAACTTCAGCGTGTTTGTCACGACACCCTGCGGTGGCTTATCTCTTTCTGGTTAGATGGCTTTGAACCACCTATAATGCGCGACGCCTTTCACCCCAAGTCGCTGCTCGGCCTATTGACGGAGGTCGTTTTGATTGGAGTCAGTGTGTTCCTGGCGCTCCTGGCGAATCAATGGAGTGACGCCAGACAACATCGAGAACGCGCGAATGCCACTCTGCACTATTTTCGTGAGGAAATTGTCACTAACCAGAAAGCAATCGAAACGAGGCGACAGTATCACGAAGCTTTAAGCCGCGACATTGAGAGTTTTCTGCAATCCGATGCGCTAAAAACGCTTCAAAATTTCTACCCAACGGTTCACTTTCATGGACTGGAGCCGGTCCAGTTCGAACGCACGGCTTGGGATCTCGCTCTCGCGAATCAGTCTCTGTCCTATCTCGCCCCGAAGCTTGCCTACGCGATCTCGCGTGTTTACACGCGACAGCAGGCGTTTCAAACGCTGGAAAATAGCTTCCTTCAGGCAGTCCTTGCTCCCAGAACTTTTGCCGATCAGGATGCAACTGGATTAGCGAGATCTATGGACGCCTATTTAATCGATGTGAATATTCAGGAGCCTGACTTGTTAAAACTGTATGCTCAGCTGCTTCCCCAAATTGACGCTGTCGCGACGCCCCTTCAGTAGGGTTGGCGTTGAATGTGCATGGCAGGCCCAACCATCTAACCAGACGATGCTGCGAACGGCTACCCGCTGCGGTCACGTTTTTCCATGACTAAAACACTCCCACTTCGATTGGCGCTCCTCCCGGTAGCCGTCGCTGATCTTATTCTCGTTAGGCGTCCCTGATCACGCTCCATGAGCTACCGCTCCTTCTCTAACCTGTGCTTCCTCCTGTTTGCCGCGATGCTTCTTTCATCGCTTCTCATCTCTATCGTCGCGGCGGCACGCAGCCTCCGGCGGCGCGCCAAGACCGGCGGCACAGAGCTGACTTCGGCTTCAGCGTCACCAGTCGGAGGTCGCTTGGCGGATGTGCTGCTCCTTATCGCAGTCGCAGCGACTTGGTACAACGTTTCGTCGGGCTGGATCGCCGAGTTCACCATCTATCCGATCTACGCCGACATGAGCCAATTCGGTCCCCAGGCCTTTCACGGCTTCAGCAGAGCGTACCTGTCCCGGCTTCCAATCATCATCCTTCCCGCTGGCATTATGTTTCTGTCCTGGTCGCTTCTGCTTTGGCTCCCTTGTCGCGGCGTACCGTCGCGCCATATCTGGTTGGTCATCGCCCTGTGCACTGCGTTTGTGGCCAGCACGCCGCTAGCCGCCGGGGCCCAGGATCAGATGTATAGCGGTGGCTTTTCGCAAGAGATGTATTTCAGACTCTTGTGGTCAAACGGGGCACGCGCAATTATTTTCACGCTAATAGGACTTGTTGCGCTGCGCATCGTCTACGAGAGGTGGCACCAAGGTGGGCGCGCAGACGCCTAACACTTCAGTCGAGCGAACCGCCGCCCGGCGTGTGCTTACATTTCAGATGACCAAAACAGTTTCACTTGAAGCAAGGCGCGCTCTCAGCGGCGGTTGCTCAGCTTTGTCTCGTTAGGCCTTTATGCCGCGCTTCGCCGCACGACATTGACGCAGAGTTCACCTCTTGGCTCGCTGAAGCTTATTCGGTTGGCGAGCAACGCCACCTCGAACGAAAGGCCTGACAACGACGCCGTGGATTTGAGCAAGCTCAGGCTCGCGTGCTTTCATACTGGACGGTGCGCAGCCTGACATGTTCTGCTTAGGAGCGCCATGGAAATAAAAGCGTCGTCCAGAACGGCTTGCGTCGTGACAGGTGCTTGTCTGTTTTTGATCGCTGGCAGTCGGTTCACTCACGCTCAGAATCAAGCTTCGCAGCCCACATTGGAACAGCAACTCAAGGAAACCGAGGCTGGATTCCGAAAATCCGACACGGCGCTGAACGAGCTATATCAAAAAGTGTTGTCGACTCTGCCACCAAATGGGCAGGAGCAATTCAAGAATGCGCAGCGCGCATGGGTTAAGTCTCGCAACCATTCTGCTGCCACCGAAGAAACCACGACCGAGTCGCACGTATCCACCCTGGCGGACCACGAAGTGGCCATTCCGGATCCACGGGCGGCGGACGACCTATTAATATTCCGTTTTTTGAAAGAAAGGACGGACGACCGAACTGAAGAACTGAAGAATTACATCGGACCTAAAGCCGAGTATCCACCGGCGAAGTTCGAGAAAATTCGTGACATCTCACCGGACGGAAAGTTCGCCATGCGCATCTCGTGTAGCAGCGAGCCAGAAGATCCCAACAATATCGATTCCAGTCTGATCACCGCAGTCCAACTCGTTTCTCTGCCATCGAAAAAGGCCGTAATGAACCTTCCTCAAAACTACAACGGCAGCGCCGCCGATTTGATCTGGTCGCAGGATTCGAAATGGCTAGCCTTTTCTATATACGATGGTCCCCGCGTTAGTGACACCTACGTTTATCACAGTTCAGGCAATTATTTTATCCAACTTGCTACGCAGGAGTTGCGGGTGAAGGTCGAAGGTGATGTTAAGAACGAATACGTCAATCCAGTTCGGTGGGTAAAACCGGGTGTGCTGTTGCTTGAGCAAAACGACGTCTTTCGCGGCGACGGCAAGGATGGCAACCACAAATTCACCGCCAGTTTCGATGAGAAAACCGGCAAGTTCGGAATCATGAAGATCGAGCAAAAGCTAAATCAACACTAGCAGTCTCGTGCCAACGCCTAACCAAGCGATGCAGCGAACCGCGGCCTGTCCTTATGCCTAGCGTTCGCTGTTTTATGAAGCCACTTGTAGTTCGTGCGGTCGCTGATCTTGTGTCTCGTTAGACAGTGCGATGAGGCTACACAAGTGTGAGCAAAAGCTCCCTGGATTCTCAGACCTTGCTCCCACAATCTCGCCAGGCACCGCCGGTGGGGCGTGTGCTCCGCATCCTACTCGGCCTTGCGCTGATGGTTTACGTGGCGCCTGTTTACTTCCGAGTCCCGGTGCCACTTGCCGTGACGTCGTTGCTGCTGATCCTCGGGTTGATTGGCATCTATAGCCTGGTTCATATAACTGTATCGCAACGAATCATCCCGTTGGGTTCGGGGCTCGGCGCGATTGTGGCGAATGGGTTGCTCGTCGTGCTGTATTTTATCGGTGCCACTGGATTACCCATTGTCGGCCACGGAGTCGGTGAGTTGGCAGCCGTCACGTTTCTCGGTATCTCCTTAGTGGTTGCCGGCGTGCGCGCCGTTCCCGGTTGCGAACTCATGGCGATTCCCGGTGTCTTCTTTCGAAAGAATTCGGAACTAGCGTGTCTCATCTTTTCCCCCCTCGACAAACTGGAGCGTAAGTTGCGAAGTAAACGCGATGCTTCTGACCACTGACCGAGTAACAAATTGCAAAGTTGAAATTAGAAAGTAGAAAACTGAAAAGAAAGCTCGCTCTCGCCAGCGATGGCTGAGCTCATTCTCGTTAGGACCATGGACACCGTCTTCATTTCGCGTGGGACATCTATCACGGTTGGCCCTCCGACAGCCCATCCGGTATTAGCAGACCTCACCAGTGCTTTGTCGTCGTTCCTCAGCAACTACTCGACGGTTAGCTGCGGCTATCTCGTTCAGTTTACATACCCGCCAGGTTACGATCCTACGGTCGGCGATTCGCCTTGCCTGACTTGTGTCTTGCAGCTCGACGCAGACTCCGACAATCACGTCTTTAATGAGATTAGTCGCGCTAGCCAGCCGGTTGTTGACGGTCGCATAGGTCCGTGGCGATTCTTGGATTTTTTCAGATACAGCGATGCGGTTGCCGGTGCAGTGGAGGCCGCGGCTCGTCCCTTTTATGTCAGACGTTAACTGTAGTTATGCGATGGGCCTAACCAAGCGCTGGAGCTTGTTCTCGTTAGGCACTTCCGCGCGCGTTCGTTGAATTCGAATCCACGAAGCATAGTCCAAGCTCTTCTCGCTCAAGCGAGGTCGTTGGTGCCGGAGATTCGTCCAGCCCAGCTTCCGCCGACGAACGGCTCCCCAGACGTTCCGCAGTGGCACCAGTTTGAACATTCCATTTGGTCCATCGGTGAGCAGATCCGGCACGCCATCAATTCCCAACCAAGGCTCCGCAGCGATCGCGCGCTTTATGCCGAGATCTTGTCGATTGTGCAGCATCGGAATGGCATGCGAGGCCGACAGAGTTTTGTTCTTCTGTTCGCCTATCGACCCTGCATTGCGTGGGCTAACGATCTAGCATCCCTTATCCCCGACCCCGACATCGACGGTCAAATCATCTCTGCACTATACAAGATGCGGGCTTCTGGTTTATCAGCCACCGTCGCGCCTTTTCTTTCTTCGAGCGACCCATGGATTCGAAAGGAGGCCCGCAGGTATATGTCCTTCGACTTGGATGCGCCTATTCCGCATGAACGAAACGCCTAACCGATCGCCGGAGCCGGGCAGAAAGTAGGAATTAAAAAGTAGAAATTCAGACCTTCAACAACTCACGTTGCCAGGGAACGAGAAGCGCATCGGCGCGAGGTTGATCGGCGGCGATGGCTTCCAAAGTCGCGCGCGGGGCGATGAAGGAAGAATCAATCTGCAAATCTTTTGCGGCCTGATCTCGATTGCGGCGAAGTTGTTCGATTCGCTTTATAACTTCAGCGGTCGCGCGCGTTCCAGAACGGCGCGGCCTGACCGGCCACTCATTCTCCGGCAATTTCAACGCGCATTCCGCTGCTTCGCGAAAGGCGCGCCGTCGGCGGTCGGAAAAATGTTTGTAGTCGGGAGATTCGCCAGCCGCGAATCGTTCCGCCGACTGCAGTAACTCGCGGTTCTGTAGAATGTGAAACGGCGGACGATCGACCGCTTCGGCTTCTTTCTCTCGCCAATTCCATAATTCGCGCAAGACCGCGGACGCTCGACCGCGCAATGCACCCGCGCCGGAAATTCGCCACGCTTCATCGACATCGCGCTCGCGATCGATCGCGGCTTGCTCGAGCGCGCGCTGACACGATTGTCGGAACCACTCCATTCGATTTCGCGAATTCAATTCCGTTTCCAAACGCTCGGCCATCGGCAACAGATAGCGCGTGTCGTTGACCGCGTACTCGGCCATGCGCGCGGGAAGCGGTCGCTGCGCCCAGTTTGCCTTTTGCGAGCCTTTCGTCAGCTCGATTCCAAAATAACGCTGCACCAGCGCGGCCAGACTGAATTCGCGGATCCCGATCAACCGCGCGGCGAGCACGGTGTCGACAATTCGCTGGGGCACGAAATTCAAATCCCGCCGGAGCAATCGCAAATCGTAATCGGCTCCGTGGAGGACGATTTCCTTTTTCGTGAGCGCGTCACGCAACGGCGCAAGATCGACATCCGCCAGTGGATCGACAATCGCGTCGCGCCCCGGAACGCTGATCTGGAGCAAACAAAGTTTCTCGTGGTAGCAGTGAAGACTGTCGGCTTCGGTATCAATGGCGATACGATCGACTGATTCAAGTTGTGGAAGCAGCTCGCGAAGCTGCGCAGCGTTTGAGATCAAAAGATTCTAGACAGGATTTACAAGATTATTCTGATTTACAAACCACAGAAAAGACTCTCCGGTGACCCAACCCTGTGAATCGTGTTAATCCTGTCATTTTAACCCGCCCAGGAGCAGCTCGGCATTGGTTTTCGTGTTGTTCAGGTTGTCGATCAACTTTTCCATCGCCTCGATCGGCGGAAGCGCGGCCATCGCTTTTCGCAAAAGCTGCACCCGCTCCCACTCTTCCGGATGGTAAAGCAAATCCTCGCGCCGCGTCGCCGACAGCAGCGGATGAATTGCCGGATAAAGCCGTTTCTCCTGCAGCGCGCGGTCGAGATGTATCTCCATGTTGCCGGTGCCTTTGAATTCTTCGAAAATCAGTTGGTCCATTCGGCTGCCGGTTTCGGTAAGCGCAGTCGCGAGAATTGTCAGACTGCCGCCTTCTTCGACATTTCGGGCCGAACCAAAAAATTTCTTCGGTTTCGTCAAAGCCTTGGCTTCAACACCGCCCGACATGGTCCGCCCCTTGCCCGGCTGCAAACTATTGTAGCCGCGGGAGAGCCGGGTCAGGCTGTCGAGCAAGATCACGACGTGTCTTTTCATCTCGACCAAACGCTTAGCGCGCTCGAGGACCAATTCAGCCACCTGCACATGCCGGGTCACGTTCTCGTCAAAGTTGGAATGATAAATCTCGCAATCGATTTCGCGCTCGAGGTCGGTCACTTCCTCCGGCCGCTCGTCCACCAGGAGAAGAATGAGAACAATCTCGGGATGGTTTACCCGGATCGCCTTAGCGATTTCTTTTAGCAAAATCGTTTTACCCACACGCGGCGGCGCCACAATCAAGCCGCGTTGGCCATGGCCAAGCGGTGCAAGCAGATCGACTCCGCGAGCGCAGATCGAATTCGTCTTCGGATTTTCGAGCATGATCCGCCCCTGCGGAAACTGCGGCGTTAACTTTTCGAAATCGGTCGGCTCAGTCCATTTCTCGGCCGGTTCGTCCTCGATCAGAATGACATCGTCTAGCACGAGTCCTTTCTCGCGATCGCGAGGCAGGCGCAGTTTGCCAGAGAGCTTTTGTC
>Ga0209527_1000166_pt1 | contig 14965 bp, 10 predicted proteins | sample JacPinW_OM2H0_M2_FD_187968 | JGI IMG/M metagenome (GOLD analysis project Ga0209527, IMG submission 187968) | Forest soil microbial communities from Algoma, Ontario, Canada - Jack Pine, Ontario site 1_JW_OM2H0_M2 (SPAdes) (version 2) | ecosystem: Environmental > Terrestrial > Soil > Boreal... | reverse complement strand
AGGTGCGGCCATGAAGGATGCCGCAAAGGAGAAACGCGTCGAACTCCTCTTTGAAGTCGGCTGCGAGGAGATACCAGCCGGGATGCTTCCGAAGGCCGAAGAGGAGCTCCGCACCAACATCGAGAAACTCCTGACCGCAGAAAATCTTTTTGATGGCGTATCGGTGGAGACCTTCAGCGCGCCTCGCCGCCTGACCGCTTGGGTCCGCGGACTGCTCGCCAGGCAGGCGGACGTCGAGATCGAAGTGACCGGGCCGCCCAAGTCGGTGGCCTACGATTCCGTCGGCGCGCCGACACGCGCGGCACAGAGCTTCGCCGAGAAGCAGCACGTCCACGTCAGCGATCTCTATCTGGTTCAGACTCCCAAGGGCGAATACCTTGCCGCCAAACAGATCAAGCTCGGGAGGACCGCAGAACAAATTCTCATCAGCGTGCTCCCCCGCGCCGTTCACGATCTCACCTGGCCACGCTCGATGACTTGGACCGGCCTTGATGGTGCGCGCTTCATTCGGCCCATTCGCTGGATCGTCGCCGTGCTCGGCGGCAAACCTCTGAAACTCTCCGTCGCCGGTATCGCCGCCGGCGCCACCACGCGCGGCCACCGCTTCCTCGGTTCGGACCCCATTCACGTCAGCAACTTTCTGGACTACGAGAAGCGGCTCCAGCAGAACGGCGTCATCGTCCGCCCCGGCCGCCGCGAGGAGAAAATCGCGACGGAACTCGAAGCCCATGCCAAGCGGGGAAACTATCGCATCCATGAAGACGCCTCACTTAGAAAGCTCGTGGCTTATCTCAACGAATACCCGAGCGTCATCCAGGGCGATTTCGATCCGGCGTTTCTGAGCCTGCCGGACGAAATCCTCGTCACCGTTATGCGCGACCACCAGAAGTATTTCGCCGTGGAAAAGAAGAACGGGGAACTGGCCCCGCACTTCCTGGCGGTGATCAACGCCGACAAAGACCCCAAGGGGATCATCCGCGCCGGCCACGAACGGGTCCTGCGCGCGCGCTTCGCCGACGCACAATTTTTCTGGCAGTCGGATCAGAAATGTCGGCTCGCCGACTATTTGCCGAAACTCGAACGCGTCACCTACGAATCGCGCCTGGGCAGCTATCGCGACAAGGTCGAACGCATCCGCGCCATCGCGCGCTGGTTCACCGAGCAATGGTTCAACCTGGGAATGCACCAAGCGCACGTTGCGGAGGCCGACCGCGCCGCCGAACTCGCCAAGTGCGACCTTGCCACGGAAATGGTTCGCGAGTTCACCGAGCTTCAGGGCATCGTCGGCGGCTTATACGCACGCGCCCAGGGCGAATCCGACGAAATCGCCGACGCCGTCTACGATCACTACCGTCCCGTCGGCCTCGAAGATCCCATCCCGCGCAACCTGACCGGGTGCGCCGTCGCGCTGGCGGACAAACTCGATTCGGTCGTTGGCTGCTTTGCCGTCGGAGTGGTGCCCACCGGCTCGAGCGATCCCTATGCTTTGCGCCGCGCCGCTTTGGGAATCGTCAAGATCATTCTGGAGAAGAAGCTGCCCGTCTCGCTCTCGCTGGCTATCGGCGCCGCGGCAAAGGCGCTCCTCACTCACAAACCCAAGCGCGGCGTAACGCCGGACCAGGAAGCTCAAATCTTGGACTTCATCCTCGACCGCGCCAAGTTTGTCTTCCGCGAACGGGAAGGCTTCGGCTACGACGAGGTCAGCGCCGTTTTTCGGGCCGGGGCCGACGACCTGGTGGACGCCCAGAAGCGTCTTGTGGCACTGAAGGCCATTCGCAAGTCAAAAAATTTCGAACCGCTCGCGGTTTCCTTCAAGCGTATTCGCAAGATCCTGGAGAAAGCCAACATGGCGCCCGGAGATGCTCGCCACGCGAATCCCGAGTTGTTCGAAAGCGCCGCTGAACGCGAACTGTACTCCGCGGTTCGCGAGGCCGCTTCAAAAGTACAAACGCAGAAACGCGCGGGGAAGTATCAGGAAGCCTTGGAAGCCATTGCCGGCCTTCGAAAAGTCGTCGATCAGTTTTTCGACGGCGTCATGGTGATGGCGGAGAACGAAGCAGTTCGAAACAACCGTCTGGCTTTGCTCGCGGAATTGCTCCGCGAGTTTACGACCGTTGCGGATTTTTCTGAAATTGGCGGTGAAGAGCGGCGCTAAACGGTCTCAAGTATTACTTGAACTACTAGAAAGTCGGCGTGCCGACAATTTTTCCGGCCGCCGTTGTAGAACGGTGGCGGCAGCAAGAGTTTCCTAACTCCAATGCGACAAGCGAGGCGTACAGTGAAAAAATGGGTGTACTTCTTCGGTGCTGGTAAAGCGGAAGGCGATGGAACCTGGCGCGATCTTCTCGGCGGCAAAGGCGCCGGTCTCGCCGAGATGACCAAGATCGGCCTGCCGGTGCCCGCCGGTTTCACCATCTCCACGGAAGTGTGCGATTACTTTTACAAAAACGGCAGGAAGTATCCTCCGGAGCTGAAGAAGCAAGTCGCCGATAACGTCGCCAAGCTCGAACGCACCACGAAAAAGAAACTCGGAGATCCGAAGAACCCGCTCCTCGTCAGCGTGCGCTCCGGTTCCGCCCGCTCCATGCCGGGAATGATGGAGACCATTCTCAATCTCGGCTTGAACGACCGCTCCGTCGAAGGCCTCGCCACCGTTACCAGGAACGAACGATTTGCTTACGATGCCTATCGCCGCTTTGTACAGATGTATTCGACCGTCGTCATGGGTATGTCGAAGGAAGATCTCGAACGCAGGCTTGGAGCCATGAAAGACCGGCTCGGCGTTAAGGAAGATACCGCAGTGCCCGCCAGCGGCTGGAAGGAATTGGTGGCGGAATACAAAGCGTACTTTCGCCGGCAATCCGGGAAGGACTTTCCGGACGATCCCATTGACCAACTTTGGGGCGCCATCGGGGCGGTGTTCGGCTCCTGGATGGCGGAAAAGGCGGTCACCTATCGCCGCGTCGAAAAAATCACCGGGCTTCTCGGCACCGCCGTCAACGTCGTTCAAATGGTATTCGGGAATACCGGCGACACTTCCGGCACCGGCGTCTGCTTCACACGCGACCCGAGCTCGGGCGAAAAAATCTTCTATGGCGACTTCCTTGTGAACGCCCAGGGAGAAGACGTGGTGGCCGGTATTCGAACCCCCATGCCTCTGGGCGAAATGCAAAAGATCATGCCCAGGGTATACGCACAGCTCGAGAAAGTTCGAGTAAAACTTGAGAAGCACTATCGCGACATGCAGGACATGGAGTTCACCGTCGAGGACGGCAAGCTCTACATGCTCCAGACGCGCACCGGCAAGCGTGCTCCCGCGGCCACCTTTCGAATCGCTGTCGACATGGCCAACGAAAAGCTCATTACCAGGGAAGAAGCCATCCTCCGCGTCAAACCCGAAGACATCGAACGGCTCTTCTATCCGGTGATCGATGCCAAGGTCGACAAGAAATCCCTGTCCTCGAAAATACTGGCTACCGGCATCAATGCCGTGCCCGGCGCAGCCGTCGGCAAAGTCGTCTTCTCCGCGCAGAGAGCGGAAGACTGGGCCGCACGCGGCGAGAAAGTGATCCTGGTACGTCGCGAAACCAGCCCCGAAGACGTCGGCGGCATGGCTGTTGCGCAAGGCATTCTGACCGCCACAGGCGGCAAGACCAGCCACGCGGCAGTCGTCGCGCGCGGCTGGGGCAAGTGTTGCGTGGTCGGCGCCGAAAAATTGGACATCGATTACAAATCGTTGTCGATGTCCACCAACGGCAAGGTCGTGAAGGAAGGGGAGTGGATTACCCTCGATGGCGGCGAAGGTGTGGTCTACACCGAAGCAATGCCTCTGGTCGTTCCGCAGCTTCCCAAGTCCTACGAAACGCTCATGAAATGGGCCGATGAGACGCGCCGCCTCCGGGTCCGCACGAACGTCGACACTCCGCAAGACGCTCGCAAGGCCATCGAGTTCGGGGCGGAGGGCATTGGACTCTGCCGCACGGAGCATATGTTCTTCACTGATTTCGAGCAGCCGGAGAGGAGCCACGAGCGTCAGCGCGCCATCCAGGAAATGATCCTCGCCGACAACAGGGAGGCTCGCGTCCAGGCGCTGGACAAATTGCTCCCGTTCCAGCGCCGCGATTTCGTCGGCATCTTCAAAGCCATGGACGGCCTCCCGGTCACCATCCGATTGATTGACCCGCCGCTGCACGAGTTCGTCCCGCACGAGCGTGCCAAGCAGGAAGAACTGGCGCGCGATCTGAAGATCGATGTCCAAATCGTGGTGCGCCGCGTCGAGCAATTGCACGAAGCCAACCCCATGCTAGGCCACCGCGGCTGCCGCCTCGCCATCACTTATCCTGAAATTCTGGAAATGCAAGTACGCGCCATCATCGAAGCGGCCATCGAATGCCAACGAGGCAGGATTAAAGTATTACCTGAGATCATGCACCCCCTCGTTCTGGACCGGAAAGAACTGTTGATTCTCGAACAGGCGACGCGCCGCGTCGCCGATGATCTCATCAAGAAGTCCGGAATCAAGCTCGACTATCTTGTCGGAACCATGATCGAGTTGCCGCGCGCTGCCTTGTTGGCGGGAGAAATCGCGGAAGTAGCGGAATTCTTCTCATTCGGAACCAACGATCTTACGCAAACTACCATGGGTCTTTCCCGCGACGACGCCGGCCGCTTTCTGCCGGATTACGTGGACGAGAAGAAAGCCGCTGTATTCAGCGCGGATCCTTTCCAGACGCTGGATACCAAGGGCGTGGGAATGTTGATGCGCTGGGGCATCGAACAGGGGCGCAAGACGCGCCCCAAACTGAAGATCGGCATTTGCGGCGAACATGGCGGCGATGCGGACAGTGTGAAGTTTTGCCACCAGGTTGGAATGGACTACGTCAGCGCTTCTCCGTTCCGCGTGCCCATTGCGCGCTTGGCGGCAGCTCAAGTAGTAGTTGAAGAAAAGCAGGCGAAGAAAAAGAAGACTAAGTAACGAAAGAAATCGATTCGAACCGACCTGAAGTAATACTTGAAGTCGTCGGCGCGCAGACTTTCCTACAATCTCCGTTCGTTCGGCGACTTCCTTATTTCTACGTCGGCATTTTGAAGAAAAAGTACAAGCCCAGGAAAAAGAAAATGATGTCGGGTGACCACCCTGCCAGAAACGGCGGAAGCTGGCCAACTCCGCCCATGGCCTCCAGAAGTTTGGCCACCGACCAATAAACGATTCCGAATCCAACTCCAAGCGCCACGCCTCCCACCGCGCCGCGCGTGCCCACCAGAAAAGCAAATGGGATTGCGAGAAGCATGCTCACCGGCGCGAGGAGCGGGAAGGCAATCTTTTCGTGCCACTGCACGGTAAGAGTTGAGACGTCGAAACCCGCACGATGCAATCCTTCGATATATCTCCGCAATTCGCGCCAGCTCATCTGGAACGCCTGCCGAACTTCCCGGTTGAAATAACTGGGGGGCTCGGTGAGCTCCGGCAGTGAGGTGACCGGCGGAAGCCGCTCGTACCGGACAATCGTGCCGTCTGCAAAATCGCGCACCCAGCTGCCTTCGAGCACCCACACCTTTGGCGTTTCCGACCACCGGGCGCGCGATGCAAAGATGCGCCGCCGAACCTGAAACGTCGCCGGATCGATTTCCAGCACGGTGAGCCCGCCAAAAAGATTCTGGGTGGGGTCGAAGAGATCGTAATTGTAGATTTTTGAGTTTTCACCGAAGATCCAGCGCTGCGGGTGAGTATACGTTTGGGGAGGCTTGCCCTTGATCTGGTTGCGCAGAGCATCCTGTCGCTGACTTGCGAAGGGAAGATAGGTGTCGTCGAGCACGATCATGGTTACGGCCAGGGCCAGCCCCGCAAGAAGCAGCGGCACCGCCAGACGGTACATACTGATGCCGCTGGCTTTGATGGCCACGATTTCATTGTTCTTGCTCATGATCCCCAGAGTCACCAGTACGGCGACCAGCGCCCCCAGGGGCGCCAGCTGGTAAAGGAGATAGGGAGTCAGGTAAAAGAAATAATTGACTACGATCAGAAAGGGAACGCGATGGCGCGCAATGTCGTCGAGTAACTCGAAGAACGTGAAGGTCTCAAAAAGAAAGACAAACGCCGCCATCAGCAGGGCAAAATAATAAAGGAAACGCCGCAATACATACATGTCGATCAATTGCGGGAAACTTCCGCTGGATCTCGCGAGGATTTCCTGCTTTACGCGCTCGCCATTCACTCCGTTTGCCGTGGCGGCTCTGGCGCGAGCTTGCGTTCTCCGGCGTCGTAACAGCCGCTTTCTGGATTCCAGATAAATCATCGGCCGGAGCCACAGGGTTTCGCCGCGGAATTGCTGCATCCGCGGCATGAGCGTGAGCCCTAGCGCGAAAAGAACAGCATTGGCGATCCAGATTCCCGCTGCGGGCGTCAGCGTGCCTTGCCGCGCAAGCCCCGCCCCCAGGACGGACAGCAAATAATAAGAGGAGATGAGGATCACCGCGAGCAATGCCCCGGCCGCGCGGCCGCCGCGCCGAGGCTGCGCGCCCAGTGGAACGGCGACCAGCGCAAAGGCAAAGCAGGCAATCGGAAACGCAAAGCGGCGGTGCAGTTCCACGCGGGCTTCGCGCCAACCAGGGCCGCTATCAGTCAAAAGCTCGCGAACCGAGCGCTCGGGATTGTTGAGCTGGCGCGGCTGGGCAACTGCCAGGCCGCTAAACTCGATGGGCCAGTCGCTCCGGCCGAATGCCGTGACGGAGTAGTGATCTGCGTCTTCGCGAGAGAATTCGTGCGTCGTGCCGCCCTGCAGATGGAGCTCCACCTTTCCCTGTTTCGGTTCGGCGATGACAATGGCGTTCTCCGCCAGCGTCACTCGCGAACCGCCCTCTCCACCCGTTTCCGCCAGAAATACGCCGTGCCATTGCGTGCCGCTGGCCGTGACATCGTTGACGTAGAGAACCAGGCGCGGGAAGCGCTCGTCGAAAACGCGAGGTTGTAACTGAAAGGAAATCTGCGAAGTGATCAAATCGGCCTGCAGGGAACGGAACGTCCGCAGGGCCAGCGGTCCAAGCCAGGCCGTCATTGCCAGAGTTACTAGCGCACCGGTGAGCGCCAGGACGCCGACGGGAAGCAGAATCCGGCGCCGTCCGATGCCCAGCGCCGTAAGCGCAATGATCTCGCTGTCAGCGGACATTCGCCCGAGCCCCAAGAGCACGCCGATCAGCGTAGCCATCGGCACGGTAAATACAAATACGGCGGGGAATATGCAGAGAAAAAGCTTCAGAACCTGCGCGCCGGAACCGCTGTGACGAACAAAAAGCTCCATCAAGCGCACAAGCTGGGGCACGAAAAATACAAAGGTAAAGACGACAAGTCCGAGAAGTGCGTGGCGGAAAACTTCGCGGATGATATACCGGTCCAGGATGCGCATGACGCGAACGGTGAGTGTAGCACGGACGCGACAACGTTCGCCCTGGCGACAAAGCCGGGCGAGAAATTCACTTCACCGATGCGCAGGTTTTTCCGGTTCACGAATTCTTCAAAATGATTGCGGATGAATTCTTTCATCTCCGGGTGGGTCATGCCTGTTTTGGGATTCTTGACTTCGGATGGTCCAGCCGCTCCGTTCATCGTGGCGCTCCTTCCTCAGGCGGACGCGGCGTGATCTCGAAATTCCCGCGCATTGGCGGTCAGATACTGATCGAGCGTCACGGGAGCGCGTTCGATCAGAGTTTTTAGCAGGCCATCCGTTTTCGCGCCGCCACCTTGCTTGTAATAATGCTGAAGTTCCAGGAGCGCGGTCACTTGCCACTCCGGCATACCCAGGCCGAGCATCGCCTCGCGCTGCGCCGATTCCGGAATGTCCACGTAATTCACCGTGCGCCTGGCGGCCTTGGAAATTCGCTTCGCCAGCTCTTGGTTCGATATCGCTTCCGGCCCATTCAATTCGTAGGTCTTTCCCGCGTGCGCGCCTGCCTGAAGTGCTTTGACGGCGACAACGGCGATGTCACCAACGTCCAGATAGCTGACCTTCGCGTCACCCATGGCCGCGTAAAATGCGCCTTGGGCCCGAATGCTGGGAGCGTTGTACGTAACGATGTTCTGCAGAAACCCATTGGGCCGCAGGATCGTGCAGCTCATTCCGGTTGCCTTGAGCTTGTCTTCCACCTTGCGGTGCCAGCCCGGAAACGATTTCGCGTAGTCTCCCGCTCCCAGCGCGGAATTAAGCACCACGTGCTTCACCCCGGATTCCTTGCACGCGTCCAGCATATTGCTCTCCAATTCCACAAGCTGCGGAATCGGAGAACACACAACATATACCGAAGTCACTCCAACCAGCGCCTTGCGCAGGCTCTGCTTGTCCGAATAATCGGCAAGCACGGCCTCGCATGCAGGGGGCGCCTTCGCGGCCTCCTCCTTTGACCTGTACATGGCGCGGACGTTGGACTCCTTCCGGCAAGCTTCCTGCAAAACAACTTTGCCAACACTTCCGCTGGCACCCGTGATGAGAATCATTTTTAGCTCCCACTTTCTGCGTCTCGCGACGGCCGGCCGAAATACGCTGACTTGTGCGGGCCGAATACTCGAAGGACATGGTATAACGGCCATGTACCGCGGTGAAGTACGCACAAATTTGTAAGCCCGGAGCCCCGATGAAGGTTCACCACGGCTGTCCGGTTCAGGCGACCATCAACGTCCTGAGCGGCAAGTGGAAAGTCCAGGCAGTCTGGCGACTTTCTTTTGGCCCGCTGCGCTTCGCCGAACTCCGCAATCTTCTGCGAGGCGTCAGCGAAAAAGTCCTCACCGCGCAGCTGCGTGAATTGGAAAAGGATGGCGTCGTCAACAGAAGGGCAGTGCGCTCCTCGCCCCCGAAGGTCACCTACTCGCTCACTCCCTCCGGCCAGACATTGATCCCAGTCCTCGAAGACCTTTGCGACTGGGGCTCCAAGCAGTTTGGCATCACCCCAAATCTGCCCCGCAATCCGCGGGGTTTGTAGATGAATTGAATTCACCTGGATTAGCGCAGTGTTGTGCAATTTTGAACAGACAAATATTTCTGAGCCTTCTAGTATCCCCATCTTGTGTAGTGAAAGCGGGAGTTTTTGTTGCCAATAGTTCATGCGCTTCATTCTGTCCCCCTCCTTGAGGCGCCGCTGGAGCCAGAGGGGAACGGCATGCAGCGAGCAAAATGCGCGAAAACTGCTCACCCCACCTACATCGAAAAGCATCTCGAACGTTACAGAGAGGCTTTTGTACGTGATTTAGAGGCGAAACTGGAAGGGTGGAGTTAACCATGAAGAAATATATCAAGCCGCGCCTAAGGTGTTTGGGCCTTTTGAGGCTGGTTACCAAGTTCAGTTTTTGAACAGACCGGCAATGAGGACATGCGAGAGCAAGGAGCGCTAATTTAGCGGGTCCGAACCGACTTCTTGCCGTTGGAAACAACCGCTGAATTTTCGCGCACAGCTACGTAAAAACGCGCATGGGAAAGCTGTACGCATGGTTGCATGGGAACCACCAATAGCGACGGCCTCAGATGAGAAGGGCCAAGCGATCGAATAGCCGAGAAAAACGATGAAAAAGACGACAAACTTCGATGGCTGCCCCAGACGCCACGAGCAGATCATCGTCCAGAAGGGGTCGGAGGAAGTGCTTCTCTTCAACATGGATGACGGGAGCTACTACGCGCTGAACGAGGTGGGTAGCAGAATTTGGGAGCTGTGCGACGGAACGCATAGGATGGCGGAAATGGTTGGCATGCTGGCGAAGGAATATGACGCCCCCGCCGAAATCATAAAGACGGACATCCTGGAAGTGCTCGACGATCTGCGAAGCAAGAATCTAATTGTCGAGTGCAGCGGAGAGCGTGTGGGGTTCGACGCCAGTGGCGCGCTCCAGGGATCTCCATAAACGATGCTGCGGAATTCGAAGTGTTCCTCGTATCCGGGGGACTGCTGTACCCTCCGCCAACAAGTTTTCGTTGCTAAAGAGGATCCGATTGCGTTGCCACCAATGTTCTCAAGGCTTCTAGAGATCTTCCGGGGCCCAATACCATTGCCGCTGATCTCCGTCGACAAACAAAGCGCGTAGGACAGTATGCGGAAACGATCCATTGCCGATGTATTTCTCTTCTTTCAGGTATTGTTCTTTGCCGCCACTGTTCGGTTCCTCCTTCGGCTAAAAATATCGCGAGTGGAAGCTCTGCTGGAGCCGAAAATTCCCTCCACGGCGGCCCGAGATCGAGTTGAACAGATTACGGAGTACGTGGAAATGGCGATCCGCAAGGGCCGCCCCCTAGTGCGCCCGGGATGTCTGACACGAAGCGTAACGCGCTACTACTTCTTCCGGCGGGACGGTATGGACGTGTCCCTGTGTTTCGGCATGGGCCAAGTCAAGGAAGAGTTTGCCGGGCATTGCTGGTTGGTCAAAGACGGAGTGCCCTTTATGGAAACGCGGGATCCGCGGCCTTTGTATGCCGAGATGTACCGCATTTCAGGCGTCGCCCGCCGTAACGTAGTTGTCTCCGGGAAAAATGAGCTGGAGCAATCAAGGTCGTGAGCAATAGCCAACGCACGCAGACCTACTGTTTCCACGGCCTGAATCTCAAGGTGTCGTCCTCGGACGCAATTGCGACTTGCCTCGACGCTCGCTTCCAAATGCTTCCCTCGAATGGGGAGTGCGCCGAGACTATTTTTTTCGACTTCGAGTCCGTTTCGAACACGAAAGAGCACCGCTTCGGAAAACCGCGCGGGCGGGCGAAGCCCTTTTATCAACTCGAGGGCGGCGAGGCCAGCTACTTCGAAGCCGAAGACCAACTCTTCCTTTGTTACGATGATCGCGTCCGGGTATTGTGCAACCCCGGCTCGGGGACCACGTGCTTCTCAGTGCTGCAGCCGGAGATTGACAACCTGTGGCTTGCCTCTCATCTTCTGTTCACGATATGCCTGGTGGAAATATTAAAGCGACGCGGGCTGTATAGCTTGCACGCCGGCGGTTTGAGCGCAAATGGCAAGTGTTTCCTGATTCCAGGCACAAGCGGGGCAGGTAAATCTACGCTAACAGTCGCCTCGCTCCGAACAAATTTTGAATACATGAGCGACGACATGGTCTTTCTGATTGACCGGCCGGACGGGCTCCGGGTCCTGGCATTTCCTGAAGAGGTGGATATCAGTGACCAAACAGCTGGCTTCTTCCCAGAGCTGAGTTTTCTGTTGCGCTCGCCCAAACGTTGCGGATGGCGGAAGCGGCAAATCCATCCCCTGCAGCTCTACGGCGCGAAAGTGGCCCCGGAGGCGCGGCCTGCAGCGATTGTGATTCCTCGCATCGCGGAGGCTGAAAGCAGCGTCATCACGAGGATGGATCCTGACGAAGCGCTTTTGGAGATGGTTCCCAACGTGCTGCTCACTGAGGCGAATTCGTGCCGGGCTCATTTGGATGTCCTGAGGGAACTCGCGACGTCTACGCCGTGCTACCGCCTCGAGGCGGGACGCGACTTTGATCAACTCGCCGTTCGATTTAGGGAGCTGCTGGATTCATGATGCCAAACGAAATCAAGGCGGAACAGATTCGGCAACTTCGAACCGCAGCGCCTGGTGCAGAAGTGGAACTCCTTCTCTGTTGTGCCCGCCCTCGCACGAGCCCAGAAATGTCACAACGGATCAGAGCGGCGGCTCAAAAAGAAATAGACTGGGTCCAATTCATTCGACTGGCGCTCCGTCACGACTTGCTGCCGCTCACCTATTGGAACCTTCACCGAGACTGTCCGAATATTGTGCCGAGCGGTGTCCTTGAACCGCTACGAGTGCGGCACGAGGCGCAGGCTGCAGAGGGCCGGCTACTTGCCGAGGAAATGGTGGGCATACTGGCTTTGCTCGACTCGCAAGGTATTCCGGCAGTGCCCTATAAAGGCCCTGCACTGGCCGTCAGACTCTACGGCGATTTGTCGCTTCGAGGATTTGGCGACCTAGATATCGTCATTTGTGAGCGGGATGCCCTGCGTGCCCGGAGTCTCATCATTGACCGGGGTTACGCGCCCGAGAGGGTGGAAATTGGCGACCTGAACCAATTCTTACGTGAGAACCACGAAATGCTGTTTTATCGCGCGGATGGAAAGGCGCGCTTGGATCTGCACTGGCGATACACAAGTAGATCAGCGTGTCTCGCGGGAGATCCTGAGCGGTTCCTGCAGCGCCTAGAGACGATCTCCATAGCGGGAGTGGAAGTGCCAAGTCTGCGTCTGGAAACCTACCTGCTGGTCCTCTCCATGCACGCGGCTAAGCACCAGTGGGTACAACTAAAGTTGATCTGCGACATCGCCGAAATCCTGGAAGTTCCCGATTTAGACTGGCAGTACGTGCTGCATGAGGCTGACGATCTGGGCCTTAAGCGCGCCCTCGGGACTGGTCTTCTCCTAGCGCAAGGATTGCTGGGGGCGGCCGTGCCGCCGAAACTCGCGCAGGATCTGAAGATCGATCGCACTGCGAAAGCCTTGGCTGCGCAGGCCTGCACCCGCATTTTCGAGGAGCCCGGCGAACGCTGGGGTTTGCAAGGCGGCATTGCTTCTCAACTTGAGATCCGTGAACGATTCCGGGACCGGACGAAAATCTGCCTCCGGTATTTCTTGCATAACCTTAGGCCGAATGAACGTGACCGCTGGTTTCTGCCGATGCCGAGATTTCTCTCCGTCGCGTATTACGTCGTTCGGCCGGTGCGGTTGGCCCTAGAGAGAATCAGAAGTGCGCACCGGACAAAAGGACTACTTCCCGCCGGAGATGGTCAAATCGACCGAACTTCCCGCATCGCCGAAAACAGCAACGGTAACCGTGTTGGTTCCATGGAGCAAAGCGGATGAGATATCGATCTTTCTTGTTTTCCCATCCGAAAGGCGCGTCCTAAACTGGGACCCATTGACTCTGATCACCAGCGATTCCACGCCGGGGGCACCGTTCAGAAGGAATACTATCCCCTCCGTAGGACCGATGCCGTCGAAGCGAACTACTTCCCGATGATTGAAGTTGAATTCTTCAGTATGGTGGGATTTAGAGTTGGACTTAGAGTCGGAGTCGGAATCGACGGCGGTGCCTGGAATTGTGATCGTTGCAAAGACCGGATCAAATACAGTTGTATGGCCAAATAGATCTGTAACAGTCAGTTGCACCACGGCCGATGCCGACTGATCGATCTTCGTGGCGGTGATTCCCAGAAGAGCTTGGGTCGTTCCATTGTCGAACGGCGGGATAAAGACCGTCGCATTCGTGGTCGGGGGTGTATCGGCGACCACGGAAAACAGTCCGGCTGGAGCTTGAAGGGTAAAGACGACCTGCTTAGGTGGACCGGGTGTTATGGTCGCCAGGGTGACAGTAGGGAATGGCGCCGTCGAGTTTGAGTCCGAACACGTGGCATTCGTTGTGTTCGAACCAACCGTCCCGCCGTTTATCGTAGCCACAACAGAATCTCCCGCGGCCGACGTAAATGAGGGCGCGTTAATTGTGAATGTCGCCGTACCGGAAACGTCCGTGGTAGCGGTCCCACTCTGGCCAGAGTCCGGACCGGTGATTGTAAAAGTCACGGTCGTACCCGCGATGGGGAGCCCGTTCGACGAAACGACCGCGGTCTTGGTGATGGAAGAGCCGAGGCCGCATATGACGGAGGATTCTACAGGGGACAGCACGATGGACGGCACTATGGACGACCCCGAACACCCGTTGATTATGGTCTCCTGACCGCTAATTGTGACCGAACCGTTGCTGGCCAGTGCCCGGCCACTTAGGGTGCCGCCATTAAGCGTGATGCTCGCTAACGCCATAATGGTCCCCGCAAAGTTGTTGCCCGTCTGTATGGTCGCGGAGGAGCCTACCTGCCAGAAGACATTGCAGGGCAACGCGCCGCCGGCAAAAGCAACGGTGGCACCGGTGGCTGTCGTCAGAGTGGTGCCGATCTGAAAGATCCACACGTCGGTGGAACTGCCGGTCAGTGTCAGAGTGCCATTCAGCAGCGCCGCAGACGAAAAGCAGTAAACTCCCGGGCCCAGATTAGCATTGGTCCCTTCGCCCAACGCGCCAGCGATCGGCGTGCAAGACGACCTGCCGGCCGCGTCAAGGTATGCGGCTGTTAATTGTGTTTGGGCCGTTGTCAAAACCGCGTTCGCGGCCGGGTACAACGTACCGGTGACCTGGGTTGCCAAGAGTCCCGTGACCGTGGGTGTGGGAGAGCTCCCTACATCGCCGACAATCGTGGTTCCCGAATCGGCGCTGATGATGCCAGCACCGGCCAGCACTGCAAAGTTGCCCGCTGTTTGCAGGTCAGGTGCTTGGGCATAGGTGTTCAATCCTAACGCCAAGAAAACCAGTAAACATGCGCCACGAAATCTCATCGAGTCCTCCAGAAGCTTCCGCAGCGTATTTCTCGATACGGAAGTCCTTGAAGGCATTAGTTTGAGGTCTTAAGCGGGTAATGTCTGTTCGTTGTTGAACAGCCTGGGAACTATTAGTGCAGTTTAAGAGTAATGCCCGTGAGCAGGAAAGAGTGGGCACGTCGCAGAGAAAGAGCAGTGAATCGCGTCCCCACAAGAAATGCTGGGAGGTGAGGAGGCCGGGGCGTAGAAAACAAAAGTAGGTCCCTCGCTGCGCTCGTGATGACATACATAGAGGAGGGAACGGTAGCAACCGTAGATGACGGAGCTAGCGGGTGGCGGTGACGGAAGCACCTACTCGCTCAGCGCCACCGGCCAGACATTGATCCCAGTCCTCGAAGACCTTTGCGACTGGAGCTCCAAGCAGTTTGGCATCACCCCAAATTTGCCCCGCAATCCGCGTGAGGCGTAGATAAATTGAACACTAGAGTTGAACGCCCCCCGAGTGGTTTTTTACAAAGAGTGCGTAGGCGCTTGACAGGGTTCTGCCCTCCGCATCAATAGAGCATCACCACGATGCGAAAAGGAGTAACGCGAGACGACTTTCCAGGCGGGCACGCACCCACGGCAGCAGCCTTGTA
>Ga0209527_1000164_pt1 | contig 15041 bp, 10 predicted proteins | sample JacPinW_OM2H0_M2_FD_187968 | JGI IMG/M metagenome (GOLD analysis project Ga0209527, IMG submission 187968) | Forest soil microbial communities from Algoma, Ontario, Canada - Jack Pine, Ontario site 1_JW_OM2H0_M2 (SPAdes) (version 2) | ecosystem: Environmental > Terrestrial > Soil > Boreal... | reverse complement strand
ATGGTTTTGACCGCCACGGTGCGCCCGATCACCGGGTCCATAGCCTTGTAAACGACACCCATCGCGCCGCGGCCCAGTTCACCAACGATTTCGTATCTTCCGGCTTTTGTTACTGTTGGCATCGTTCAATCGATCGGCCGCCCAGCGAGAGCGGCGCTAAAATACAATCTCCAATGAAGCGAATCGGGTTTCGGCTCTAGAGGGAAGGGAACCTGACAATACTCCCAGACCTTCCACCGTCGATTTCCCGGTCTTCATCAGCGGAATGCATCCGCCGACACCCGGGCGCCCTACCCTGACAGTACGCACTCAATTTTCGGTTGGTCAACGCTACTGCCGTACCAGTGTTTCGCACTCGATACGGTCGGAGCGCGGTGTTCTGGGAACTGCCGTGCTTGACAGTTCGCCCCAGCCGCGGGTGGGGGGATCCGGCGCAAGTTAGGGATTCCGCGTCGATTCCCGCGGAGACACCGTCCGCTCCGGCATCGGCACGTTAGTCTCCCGCACGGGGCGGTCAACTTCGCCCGGGCGAGCGGGGGCTTCGAGCCCATCCGTGAGCAGGTATCCTTGCAGGGCGATGCCGTTGGTCCACACGCTTTCGAGCGCAGCGATGTACTCGATCTGCAATTCGTAGAGTTTTCGTTGCGTATCCAGGACGCGGGGATAAGACGCCAGCATCTGGCCATATCTTTCCACCATCAGGCCGTAAGCTTTCTTTGCGCGGGGAAGCATCTCGTCTCGATACTCCATGGCCATCAGGCGCGCGTTCGCGTATTGATCGACGGCCGATGCCGCGCGCTCGCGCAGCGTGAGCGCTATGCGCTTCTTCTCCTGCCCGGCGCGATCGATGTCCGCTCGGGCCGCCGACACATTTCCCTGGTTTCGATTGAAGATCGGAATCTGCACGGCCACTTCTGCGATTCCTTCCCATCCTTTCGCGAAGGGGGCGCTGCCGAGCAGTTCGTTGTTGTATTCCATTCCCCCGCGGACTTGGATGTCGGGAATCGATTCACGCTTGGCCCGGGCAAGAACGGTTTGGGCCCGTGCTTCCGCCGCATCGGCAATTCGAACGGCGGGACTCTCTTTCGCAATCGACTCCACGGCTTCCTCTTCGTTCACGTCCGGCCAGCCTTTTTCCAGATCGCCGCCCACCGTCGTCAATGGCAGATCCGGTTGCCCGATCACCGCCGTGAGAGAGCGCCATTCTTCGCGCAGCGTGTTTTCCTGCATCCGCGCGGTCATGCGCATCCTTTGCGATTCCACTTCCGCTTCGAGTACTTCGGTTTCGTCCGCCTGGCCGGTATTCATCAGGCGCCGCTGAGTCTCTGTGGCATCTTGCGCGATCGTGGCCATGTCGCGCCGGGCATAGAGCAGTTCCTGAGCGGCCAGCACGCGCAGAAAGGCCATCTTCACAGCGCTTTGCACGCGCATTTTCTGTTCTTCGGCTTCGATCTCCGCCAGCTTCACATCTTTTCCGAACACCTCGCGGCTCAGGCCGAGTTTTCCTCCCGTGACCACCGTCTGCTGCACAAAAAAGCCCTGCTTCCCGCCGCCCACGGATCCCCCGCGGATTTCATCGCCCGTGTAAGCCACCGTTGGATTCGGATAAAGAGCCGACTGTTGCTGGCGCGCTTTGGCGGCGCTAATCTCCGCCTCCGCTTGCCGCAAGGTGGGATTCGATTCGCTGGCGATCTTCTGCGCTTGCTCGAGCGTGACCAGCGCACCCTTCGCATTTTCCTGTGCTCTTCCCATCCGTGGATATTCCGGTTTCACCGGCGGCATCTCCATCTGATGGTGCTGTTCCTGCTTAGGCATCTGCATTTCCTGTCCTCGAGCGACGCTAGCCGCTGCCAGCACGCTCGCGATCATCATCGTTTCGAATTTACCTCTAACTCGCATTTCGTTTCCTCTTCTTCTCTGTGAACTCCGTGTTCTCGGCGACCTCTGCGTTAAATCTTTTTCCCTCTTTTTACGATTCATGGTGATGCTCTTCCTGCGCCGAAGGGCTTGCGGAATTTTTCTTCGACAGAATGTTTTCGTATTCCTTGTCCGGCAAAACGCGGATCATGGTCATCATTCCCATCATTCCCGCGCTCCAATTTTTCGGCAGGCCGTAGGTCTCCGGCTTTTCCACAACTTCGTCCATCCCCATTTCCATGAAGGCGTCCTGCGGAAAACCCGGCACGCTCTCAGCATTTGCGGCGACCGGGGAAGGATGCACGTGTTGGAACGGCACGCTTCTCGCAAGCGACTCCATCTGGCCCATGGCCTTTGCTTCGGTCTGGTCGGCGGTTTCAATCTGCCGGTCGCGCATCAAGTCCATCATGCTATTCATCATGTGGTGTGGCAGGTGGCAGTGGATCATCCAGGCGCCGGGGTACTTCGCTTCGAATTCCACGACACGAGCCTGTGCCACGCCAACGAGCACTGTGTTCATCGGACACCACGTCGACTCCGGCGCGCGTCCGCCCTCCGTGCCGGTGACGACGAATTGATGCCCGTGCAGGTGCACCGGATGATGATCCATTCCGAGATTCAGAATACGCAGCCGCACCCGGCTTCCCAGCCGCGCGAGCAGCGGCGTCGTCATCGGCGCGGAAACGCCATTGAATGTCAGCCAGTTGAATTCCATCGCCGCCGTGTTCGGGACGGTGTTGTTGGGCAAGACGGCCCATTCCTGGAGGATAAAGCCATAGTCGTGATCGACGCTCGGCTTGTAATCTTTTTCCGGATGCGCCACGAAAAATCCGATTTGGCCCATCATCTCCTGCATGGCGCTGTGGGCGTGGTAGAAGAACGTGCCTTCCTGATGCACGGTGAATTCGTAGACATATTTCTCGCCCGGTGCGACGGGCTTCTGGCTGATGTAAGGCACGCCGTCCTGCTCGATGGGTATTTCCAGACCATGCCAGTGCAGGGAGGTCGATTCTGGCAGCCGGTTCTCGAACACCACGCGCACGCGATCGCCCTGCTGCACCTGAATCGTCGGCCCGGGGCAGCTTCCGTTGTAGCCCCACGCGTTAATCGTCTTGAACGGCGCAATTTTTCTCTTCACCGGCTCGCCCACAAGGTGGAAGACCTTCACGCTCCCATCCATTTCGTGTGCCAAGTCCGCCACGTCCGGCGTCACCATGGGCAGCGCATGATCGCGCACGACGGCGCGTGCCTGAGCCGGATGCGGCCCGTGGCTCCCGTACGGGGAGTGGTGCCTTCCATTCTCATTTTCGCGCGGGGATTGAACTGTACTCTCCGGCGCGCCAGCATGCAGCGTCTCGCGCAGCCCGAATAATCCCGCTCCAAACACCGCCGCATGCTGAAAAAATCTTCTCCGTGTGCCGCTCATCCTGGCCTCCTGAATTTTCCGGTGCTGCAAACCGCACGTTCGCTGAAGAGAAATGGGAATTGTCTCGGCATTCCAACGCGTTGAAATTCGTGTGATTGGGAAAGCAGGCAGAACTCTCGCCCGTCGCTGGGCCGGCCTGCTCTAGTGTTTCAGGAAGGACAATTCAGATTCGAAGGACACTCGAGAGTGCGGGCGCAAGTCTACCAGAGAAGTCATGCGGTCGGCCAAAATAAAAATCGTGGAAATGTGGTGGCGGTGCAGAATTCTCCAGCTCAACTACGAGGAATATTCCATCGGGCGTGCTCAAACGGGATGCGCGAGAAGCATCTCCACGAGGACTTTGAGTCAAAACGATCCCGGGCAATTCCGGTACACTGCAAGTCAGAAAGGCGCGCGCCTGCGGCGCTTCGTGGTGCATTGCACCGGCTCTGTGGCAACTCCCATCTGCTGCGGCCGATGCGTGCGCTCGCGGACAGTTCTGACCGGCGCAAAAAGACGCACAGGCCGGCGTCACAATGAGAGCCACGAGCGTCGCTAGACTCAGAGCTTGTAGCGGCCAGCTTGCGGATCGAATTCGCATCGCTCTTGGCATCCTATTATTACGCTACGCTGGCCACCCGCTCCCGTCAACTTGAGCGCCGCCCGACGTTCAGAAGAGCCAATGCTTCAGTCACCTTAACCGTGCGAGTCTTTATCGATCACCACTTTGCCGGCGAAAGAGCGATAGACGTAAGTAAAATATCCTGCTGCCAAAATGATTCCGAGGAGCCACCAGGCCAATCCTATTTTCAAACCATAGTCTCCGGCTTTTGCCGCCGCCACCGTCAGCGAATAACGCGGATTCCGCGCGGGCAAGACCAACGGATACACGCCAAAGACAAGGCTGGTGAGCATACCCGTCAGGTATGCGCACGATGCGAAGAACGCTTTGCGCTCATCGCGTTTTCGCAATTCAAAGAGGACGCCTGCTATCCCCGCCACCGCAAGCACAGGAAAAAGGAATCCCCAGGGCCAGGTCGTGAAATTTTCTTTTACTTGTGGCTGGACGCGGAACGTGACGGCAGTCACCAGTGCCGTAAGCACCGCGACGCCCCACCACGCATGGCCGGCTAGTTTTCCCGCGCGCGCATGGACTTCGCCGCTGGTCTTCATCTGTACCCACAGTCCACCGTGCATCATGAGTGCGAGCAGGGCCAATACTCCGACCAGAATGGTGTACCAGTCGAGGATGCCGGTTTCGTCTCCAAGGAGGAAATTGGTCCACAGCGGCTCGAAGAAATAACCGCTCGAATCCAGTGGCACACCGCGCACCACGTTGCCGAGCGCCGCACCGAAAAAAACCGCGAGCAGCAAGCTGGACGCACAGAACAGAAAATCCCAAAGCGGATCCCAAATGGCGCTTTTGATGTGATTCCGGAATTCGATGGACGCCCCACGCAGGATCAGAAGCCACAGAACGATCATCAGCGGCAGATAAAACCCGCTGAATGCGCTGGCGTAGAGAGTGGGGAAGGCGAAGTACAGAGTTCCGCCTGCCGCAATCAACCACACTTCATTTCCGTCCCAGACCGGGCCAATGCTCGCCAGAACTTGCCGCCGTTCCTGATCTGTTCTTGCCACCAAGAGGTGAATCGCTCCCGCGCCCAGGTCAAAGCCATCCAGCAGCACGTATATTGCGATCATGATTGCTACCAGCCAGAACCAGATCGTTCCCATCACGCTCTCCTCACTCCGCCGCCAGTACGATCGCATCTTCGCCGGTCGGACGATTGCCCGGGTCCGGTCCGAGTTCGATCTCACGATAAATCAGGAACAGCCACAGGATCGCCAGCACCGCGTACATCCCCATGAAGCCAATCAGCGTGAACCAAGCATTGCCCGCGACCACACGCGGAGAGATACCGCTGGCGGTGCGCATCAATCCGTAGATCAGCCAGGGCTGCCGCCCCAGTTCGGCAGTCATCCATCCGGCGGTGTTGGCGATATATGGCAAGGGGACGCAGAGCATCAGCATCCACAGCATCCAACGGGAGTCATACAGTTTTCCGCGCCACAGCAGCAGGGAAGACAGAACCATCACGCCGATGAAGATCGTTCCAAGGCCGACCATCACGTGATAGCTGTAGTAAAGCAGAGGAATCTGGTCCGGCCATTCCGTCTGCGGAAAGTCGGACAAGCCTTTGACATTTGCGCGCCATTGCTTGTAAGTCAGAAAGCTCAGCATCATGGGAACTTCCAGAGGATTGTCGAGTTTTCTTTTTTCCACATCGGGCTGCCCGAGGATTGCGAGCGGCGCTCCTTCTTGCGATTCAAAAAGTCCTTCCATCGCCGCCAGCGTCGGCTGCTGATTGTACGCAACCAACTTTCCTTGCATGTCGCCGGTGGGAAAGAGCTGTAAGATCGATGCAACCGTTCCTACCAATACGCCCGCTCGCAAAAAAGTGCGGCCGTACATTTCATCGCGCTTCGTCAGCAAATAAAAAGCGCCGACCCCGGCAATGACGAAGCAGCCGGTTTGCACCGCGCCCAGCATGGTGTGTGCGTACTGCCACAGCGCCCACTTGTTCAGCAGGAGGTCCCAGAAGCTGGAGAGTTCGATGGCCCCGTTGGCACCAAACCGGTAACCGGTCGGGTGTTGCATCCACGCGTCCGTCGCAACGATGAAATAGCCGGAGAGCCACGAGCCGAGAAATACGAGAAACGCCGACCACCAGTGTCCCATGCGTCCGAGTTTTTTCTCGCCGGACAAAAACAGCCCCAGGAAGCTCGATTCGAGAAAAAACGAAAATACGCCTTCCATCGCTAGTGTTTGCCCGATGACGCCGCCGGCTGTTTTTGAAAACGCAGCCCAGTTCGTCCCGAACTGAAATTCCATCGGGATGCCGGTGACAACACCCAGCGCAAAATTGATCCCAAAGATCCGCGCCCAGAATCGTGCCGCGCGGTTGTAATGTTCATCGCCGGTTCGCAGCGCTTTGGTCTTCAGGTAGACCAGCAGCAGCGCCAGCCCCATCGTCAATTGTGGAAAAATGTAGTGAAAAGTAATCGTGAACGCGAACTGCAGCCGGTGTACGTCCACTGCTTGTCCCATCGCGTCACCTCGTGGAGATTCTTTGCGATGTTCAGTCTTTGCGGCCGCCGTTTTCCCGCAGCATGCGAAGAATGCTGACGATTCAGCCGCATTCTCGCACGTCTGAAGCGCTCCACAGCAATTTTCTTGAGCAGACCAACGCCATTCCGGGGGATTCAGTCACTTTAGACAAACGTCTGAGTTTCGTCCCGCGAAGCTCCTCATCTTCGGGAATTTCTTCAATTCTCATACACTTCTGCGGCTTCCGATGTATTGTTTTGCCGCGCTTTCTCACCGGAGGATTTCCATGAAGTGCGATGCGATCATCATCGGCTCCGGCCAGGCCGGCAATCCTCTCGCTTATCGGCTCGCCGATTTGGGATGGTCCGTAGCGCTTATCGAGAAAAAAGACCTGGGTGGCACCTGCATCAATGTTGGTTGCACGCCGACCAAGACAATGGCTCATCGTGCGCAAGTCGCTCACTACGCGCGAAACGCCGCGCGCTGGGGTGTCAACGCTGCGAACGTTAGCGTTGATCTCGCCAAGATTGTTGCCCAAAAAGACGAACTCGTCCTCAGTTTTCGCGGCGGCCAGCAGAAACAAGTCGACAAGCGCGCTAACCTTCGCCTCCATCGCGGCCACGCCCAGTTTGTTGGCCCGCATCAACTCAAGGTTGGCGATGATCTGCTCGAGAGCGAAAAAATTTTCATCGATACCGGCGGCCACCCGAACATTCCCGCGATCCCCGGCCTGGATACCGTCTCGTATCTCACCAACGAATCCGTCATGCAGCTCACAAATGTCCCCGAACACCTCCTGATTCTTGGAGCCGGCTACATCGGCTTGGAATTTGGGCAAATGTTCCGCCGCTACGGCAGCCGCGTCACCGTTCTGCATACCGGCAAGCAAATTGTTTCTCGCGAAGATCCGGAAATTACTGCCGAGCTGCAGAGAGCGCTCGAAGCCGAAGGAATACAATTTCTGCTCAACGCCCGCACTACGCGCGTCGAAAACAAGAACGGCGCTGTCACTCTTTCTTTCAACGGAACTGCAGGCTCATCCAGCGTCACCGGCTCGCATCTCTTGGTCGCCACGGGACGCGCTCCTAATACGGACGATCTCGGCCTGGATAAAGCCGGCATCGAAACGGACAAGGGTGGCTCTATCAAAGTGAACGGCCGCCTCGAAACGAACGTTCCCGGCGTTTGGGCCCTCGGCGATTGCAAAGGTGGCCCGGCATTCACGCACATCTCCTACAACGATTTTCAGATCGTTTACGGCAATGTGGTGGAAGGGATGAATCTCACGACCGAAAATCGGACCGTGCCGTACTGCGTCTTCACCGACCCGCAACTCGGCGGCGTCGGCATGACCGAGAAAGAAGCTCGCGCCAAGAGTTATAGGCTCAAAATCGGAAAATGTCCGATGACGCGTGTGGCGCGCGCCATCGAGCGCGGCGAGACGGCGGGGCTTATGAAACTCGTTGTCGATGCCTCCAATGACCGCATCCTTGGAGCCTCCATTCTCTCGTCCGAAGGTGGGGAACTCGTGCAAATCCTCGGCACCCTCATGCTTGCGAATCAGCCGTACACGTTCTTGAAAGGCGCCGTGTATATCCACCCCACACTCGCCGAAGGCTTTTTCGCTCTCATGGAGGACGTCAAGCCCGCCGGCTGACGAACCTCGCATCGCGAAACTTTTCGAAAAGGAAGGTCGCGCGTATCTGTTCGCGCAACTGCACACTAAAAACAGATTACTGAAAACTTTTTTCTGGTGGGGCTGGGGAGATTCGAACTCCCGACAAACGGTTTAGGAAACCGTTGCTCTATCCATCTGAGCTACAGCCCCACTTCTCCATTGTAATACTTCTCATGCTTTTCAGTTCCGTCTGTGTTCGTCACGGGGATGGCCGCGTCGTCCCCGGCGTAGCCGCTGGATCCGATTTCAACCCCGGAGCGATCTTCGTGATGCGCAGATTGCGAAAGATTGTCGGCCAGTATTCCCGGAGCGCGTTGCTGGCGGTGTTCAAGCCGACCCGGATTCCGTAGCGTTGAAAGGTCCGGCCCGCCGTTTGTTCTTTCACTGGCAGATAGCTGGTCGCCAGGCTCTCGGCCAGCAGCGGGCCCAGGATTCCCGGCCAATTGGCCGCATCCCTGCCATCATCCTTGCGTGAAACCACGATGCGGCTAAGCGCGTAGCCGATGCGGTGTCCCGTGCCTCCGTGCAGCGTCACAAAGTATCGCGGATCGCGGTGCAGCAGGGACGCAATCAGAAACGTTCCGAAAAAATTGTTCGACGCGGCCGTGGCCATCGAAGAACCAAAACGCTTTCCATACCCCCCTAGTCCCTGGCCATACCCCTCCAGCGAATTCTGCGCTTGGCCGATCCCGGCGCCGAAGGCCGAGCTGAGAATACGGGAAGGCGCCACGCTCTCATCCGCAAAAAGTTCGAACTTCTGTTTGTTGCTCAGCGCGCCCACGCTGGTAGCTATATTGGGAAAGAAAATAGACCGCCGGCCGAGAACTTCGATGGTTGTATTGTAGGGATTTTGGTGCTTCTGCGGCGTGCTTTCCTGTTTCGCCGCTGGCGCATCGGGAAGGTCTCGCGGCTTCGGTTCCTGCTGCGCCGCAGCAGTTGCGGCAACGCCCAACAGCAGTGCAATCAGGGGCAAAGCCGGTGAGCGGTCCCGCATCCACTCATCCTAACATGAACCCAAATCTCGCTCTTACAGCCTCGAGTCCCACGCGCAGAATTTGCGCCCGAGGTTCTTGGTCTTGCGCACGACGCCTGCGGTTGCACTCTCAGGGAGTCGAGGACCGCGCGATCCGGAAACCATAGTCTGCGTATTGGAATTCCGGCGGAATGCTCGAACGCGCCGCCGTCCGCGTAACCTTAATATGATGTCGCCACGAGCCACCGCGCGAAGCACGACGACTGCCGCTCTTCGGCCCCGGCGGGTTTCGTTCCGGTGAGCGCTCGTAGTAGCCGTCGTCGTACCAGTCGGCGCACCATTCATGCACGTTGTCCCCGACATTATAGAGCCCATAAGCATTCGGCGGATACAGGCCCACGGGCTCCGGTCCCAGCTTCCACCGCTTGCCGTAATCGGGAACCATCTCAGGAGGCGCATCTCCCCACGGGTATAAAAAGCCTTCCGCGCCGCCGCGCGCCGCACGCTCCCATTCGGCCTCGCTTGGCAAACGATAGCGCTTGCCACTCACGCCGCTCAGCCACTCGCAGTAATTCGCGGCCTCGTACCACGACACCGCCACCACAGGCATCTTCGGATGTTGGAAGTTTGCATCACTCCAGCACGGCGGCGAAGCACAACCCGTCGCCGCAAGAAAACACTCGTACTCCTCGTTCGTCACCTGGTAAGCCGCAAGGTCAAACGCATCCACCCACGCACGATGTACCGGCTTTTCATCATCCCGCCCATTCTCGCAACCCATCCCAAACCAACCCTCCGGGATGCGCACCATCTCCGGCTCGATGACCGCACTTTGCGCCCTGCTCAACTTTGCTCCACTCAACTTTGACGTGCTTGCCATGCCTTCCCATCCATACGCTTACCCTGACTCCCGATCCTTGTAGTTGCGGGCCCGTTCTTCTCTTGCTTCGCTATTTCTCCCATATGCGGAAGCCGCCGAGGAACGCATTTTCATTGCTTCCAAGCCGGGTTCCGGCAGGCAGCCTCTTCAATTTCTTGCTGTTTCCCCCGCCCAGGACGACGTAATCGGCTTCCAGAGCGTCCTTCAGTCTCTTTGCAACTGTCGCCACGTGCAGACGCCATTTTTTCTTCCCCAATCGTTCCAGGCCGCGCTCGCCGAGATAATCTTCGTAGGTTTTCCCGTTTTTATAGCTGAGGTGTGCCAGCTCCATAGGCTGCAGCATTCCATCCACTATCATCGCCGACCCCAGGCCCGTGCCAAGTCCCAGAAACAGCATGCGGCCGCCCTTATAACTGCCGAGCGCTTGCATCGCCGCGTCGTTGAGTATCTTTACGGGACAGCCAAAAGCCTTGCTGAAGTTGAATCTCATCCAACCGCCGCCCAAATTATGAGGCTCGCGAAGTGGGTGTCCGTTAATGATCGGACCGGGATATCCCAAGGACACCCGGTCGAACTTCCAATCCCTGACGCACGCTTTCACTTCGCGGACCATTTTGCCCGCCGTCATGGCCGGACCAGAGGGAATTTTGCGCGGCTCCTTTTGCCCCGTCGCCAGCAGCTTGATGTTCGTGCCGCCGGTGTCGATGACGAGAACTTTGCGAGTTTTCCCCCTTTGCGCTCTCTTCATAGTCGTTGCTCCCCTGGTTCCATGAGGTTATGGTTTTTTCTCCTCTATCGGCAAGGAAATTCTAGAGTTGGCATTCAAAGCCGATTGAAAATCCGCCGGTTGCTGGAGCCCGCTTGTTAGATGCCTGAGAGATTATAGGTAGCCTTGCGATGACAACTTAAGCGGAGAGCTGGCGCCACTCAATTCGAGTTTCGTAATAACAATTGACGGGAGGATTTACTCTTGCGAATACAATCCTTGAGGGTAGCCGACGCGGCGCACCAGCTCTTGAAAGCGCGGGTCAGAGCGGAGATTGTCGATCCGTAAGTCAGCTTTGATGTGCCAAGAGATATCCAAAGATCTCTCCTGGTAAGCTCTTTCTAAGAACTCAAACGCTTTGTCCTTATCGCCAAGTCCCGCGTATATTGTTGCGATCATATATGGAGAAACATAGGCACTCTTCGGTTTTTTCTCCAGGTCATGAAGGATCTTTTTCGCTTCGGCTCTTCTGCCGATCGCTGCAAACGCGTGTGCCAGCGAAGCGGTGGCATCGTGATCGCCATTCGACACCTCAATCGCTTTCTGATACTCAGAAATCGCTTCCAGTAGTTTTCCTGTACCTTCATAGCCGATGGCGAGATTATAGTGTTGAGTCCATTCATTCGGAGAAGAGACCACCCCCCTTCGGCTTGCTTCCACCAAACTTTGGTAATCCCGCAGCTGATAGTAGGCCGCTGATTCGGCCATACCGGAGCTGGGACCAGGGTCCAGCTCGCGGCTCCTAGTGATCTCAGCTAGAGCTTCGGCGCGCCGGCCAATAAAACTGAGATAGACTGCGCGATCCTCATGAGCGCAACTGTAACTCGGGGCCAGGGCAATGGCGTGGTTGAACTCCGGTTCGGCAGCGTTCCAGTTCCACTCAAACCGCCAACTCAATTGGCCAAGGGTATCGTGGGCTTCTCCTATGCTGTCGTCCAGTTCCAGAGCTTTGCGTAAGGCTTCCTTCGCAGGTTTATAGGCAGCCTCTGGCGATAACTGACGGAAGAACGCCAAATAGACATAGGAATCTGCCAGCCCCGAGTACGCCAGCGCAAAGTCAGGATCCTTTCGGATGGATTCTTCGAAGTAGCTCTTCGCCGTATTCAGTGGCTGCCCCATCGTGAACTGATTTGATAGGTAATAACGGCCCCTGAGATAAGCTTCGTAAGCGTCTGGATTCACTGAACCGGCCGAGCGGAACCGGGCCTGCTGCTGGGGAGTTAACTGCGCCTGGACTTGCTGCGCTATCGCTTGCGCCACCTCATTCTGCAACCTGAGGACATCTCCAAGATCACGCTCATACGCCTCCGCCCAGAGGTGCTTATCTGTAGGTGCATGGAGCAGTTGGGCCGTGATTCGCACGCGGTTCCCCGACCGCATAACCGATCCTTCGACTATGCCGTCCACGTTCAATTCCTTGGCAATCTCCGGCAGACCTTTCTTTGTGCCTTTGTAACGCATCACCGAAGTCCGGGAGATCACGCGCAGGGCGCTTACCTTGGCAAGGTCCGTGATCAGCTCCTCCGTCATACCATCGGCGAAGTATTCTTGTGCCGCATCACCTGAAAGATTTTGCATCGGCAGAACGGCAAGGGAGCGTATGGAGGGCACCGGGCTCTTAACGTAGAAGTGCCGCCAGGCCGCCCAGACGGTAAGTCCGATTGCGGCGCAAAAGGATAGAGTGATGGCTAATGCTACGCGCCGCGCGGTTGGCGGCGCGACTGCCACCCCTTCGGGTGTTTTGTTGCCATTGGCTTCCGAAATCCGGGGCGCCTGGACTTCCTCTACTGGGGCAATGAATCTGTATCCGCGACGCGGCAGCGTCTCGATGTACCGGGGTGTCTCCGCTGAATCACCCAGAACTTCGCGAATGCGCCCAATGGCGTTGTGGAGACTGTGGTCGAAGTCCACAAAGGTATCAGCCGGCCAGAGCTGACTGCTTAATTCCTCGCGAGTCACAAGGTTGCCAGCAGACTGCAGCAATATCGTAAGCACTTGCAAGGGTTGGCCCTGCAGACGCAGTTTGACGCCGCGTTTGTGCAGTTCGCCCGCACGCAAATCCAGTTCAAAAGTGTCGAATCGCAGCGCGCGAGCCGCTGGGGCCGGAGCGGGCATACAGACCTCTGGAAGTTCGGTGAAGCATATCACAATTATTGCCCTGCTGAGTCTTGCCCGCACGTGCTGCGAAGTCCCTTTTTTTCATTAGGTTAGGGATGGAGAAAACTTTGGGGACAAATAGGGGCGGCAAGGATTGACTCCTTCGCCCTGCCCGGCGACAGTTGCCGCTGTTTTTGCGCCCGAGACTCAGTAATCGGCGGCCATGCGCATCACCAGCCGCCGGCGCTTTCCCGAGCGCATTCCGAACGAGAACGAAGGAGACCCATGAAGAAAATTACCGTAACGAAGTTCGGTTTACTCGCCGGCGGTTTGATGTTCGCTGGGGGTTTGATGTTTGCGGGAGGGACGCAGGAAGAAGATCCACCAAGTGTCGCACAGGTGGTGGCCTTGGACGAATGCGATCCGGCCACCTTCAATGCCCCGACGGCGGTTGGGCCGGACTTTTGCAAGAATGTCGCGCTTGGAGCATCCACCAAGTTCGCCGACTTATTTGCAAAGGCAGCTCAGGGAACTCCAGACCCGAACTGGGACTTCGAACCTGACACACTCAACATCAAGAAAGGAACCATTCTTAACGTATTCGACCAGGGCGGCGAGCCTCACACCTTCACCGAGGTGGCGCACTTCGGTGGCGGCTTTATAGGGGATCTTAACGCAGGAGAGGCCACGGTTCCCGAATGTGCCGGCGGTTTTTCGAACCTCGCGGTGGCCAGGACCCGAATCCTTCAAGGCAGCCAACGCCAGATCACGGGTCTTTCGAAAGGTGAACATCTTTTTGAGTGCTGCATCCATCCTTGGATGCGTATGAAAGTCGAGGTGAAATGACCCACGGCACGCGATAGGAACAGAACGCTAGAAGCCCGTCATACTCTTACTCCCTGTTAATCGCTGGATTATTTTCGATGACTGTGCCGTCGGGCTTGCGAACGTGAGCGTAAACGACTTCGAGCGATTCGAATTTAGAAGAAAAGGAGTGAACGAGAAGGCCAAACTCGTGCACGGCGGACTCGGATTGGATACGGACGCGAAGGATGAGATCCCGGTAGCCCTTGCCGTCGGGCTCGAAGCGAACCGCGGTTTGCACGAGGTCATAGACGTAAGGTTCTTTGGCGTAAGAGTCGTCCGTCGAATGATTCGCCGGGGCGTAGCTAACGGAAGGGGAAGTCTGAGGAGCCTGCTCCGGGGTGAATGTACTCGAAGGAAAGAAGGGAGACAGCAAGAGACAAGCCGCGAGAGGAGTGCGCATTTCAATTTTGCCCTGGGCCGAGTACCAGAGGATATAGTAACGCAAAACTGAAATAGACGGATGGGTATTCCAGAGGAATGGGGGATGACGCAACGAGAATGGAACGGCGAACTGAGAATTCGGCCTGTCAGTGGAAAACTTGGCAAAGATGGGCGTCGCTCCTCTGTGATTCTTTTACGGGGGGGGTCAGTTTCTCCGTTTTCCCGGTGCCAATTTAAACAGACACGCCACTGCCCCCGGCATCCAGACCGCTTATAAATGATCATTGACATACGGTACCAATATGTTATAATGGTTTCGTTAAGTCGGCACGATTCTTCCGTGCCCTGCGAACCATGCACCTCCCGCCCCGCGGTCCTTCTAACTCCTTCAAACTTTTGCACCTTCCCGCGTCTTCTGCCCGAAGAATCAACGCGACCCAGCCGGTTACTTTAACTCACCAACACTTCTTCCGCGTAAGCCCTTTAGATGCAACACTTATGGATTCCCCCGTAAGTGTTGCAAACAAAAGACTTACGGCAGAGCTAAATCCTTTAGATGCAATACTTCCAAAAAACAGGGGGTGGGGCCCTGGGTGGGGCCCCGCCTGTGTACCCACTTCCCGTCCCCTTCCTGTCTCTTCCCGCTCCCTCTCGACCAGCCCTGCCGGAAGGAACCCGTTCCGTCAGCCTCACAAATCACCAGTCACGAGTCACCAGTCATGGCTCACATCCCCTGTCCACAACAGAACAGTCGACTTCACCCTCCGTCATGTATATTGTCCCCGTGCTATCCTCCCCTCTCTGCCGTCCGGGGGATCGCCCGTTCCTTCTGCGTCGGAGGCCGCCATGAACAAAGCATTGAAGATTGTCTTCATCGTCGTCGGCGTGTTGATCGTTCTCGTTCTCGTCGCGCCGTTTTTGATTCCCGTCAATCAGTTCCGCCCCACCATTGAAGAAAAAGCTTC
>Ga0209527_1000163_pt1 | contig 15082 bp, 11 predicted proteins | sample JacPinW_OM2H0_M2_FD_187968 | JGI IMG/M metagenome (GOLD analysis project Ga0209527, IMG submission 187968) | Forest soil microbial communities from Algoma, Ontario, Canada - Jack Pine, Ontario site 1_JW_OM2H0_M2 (SPAdes) (version 2) | ecosystem: Environmental > Terrestrial > Soil > Boreal... | reverse complement strand
GCCGAGGTCGGTGATCACCATGTCGACCACGCCCGCGCCGGTGAGCGGCAGGGTGCAGCGGTGCAGCAGCTTGGGCTCGTCCTTGGCCGTGTGCTCCATCACCACGACCACCTTCTTGACCCCGGCGACGAGGTCCATGGCGCCGCCCATGCCTTTGACCATCTTGCCCGGGATCATCCAGTTGGCGAGGTCGCCGTTCTCGGCCACCTGCATGGCGCCGAGGATCGACAGGTCGATGTGGCCGCCGCGGATCATGGCGAAGCTGTCGGCGCTGGAGAAATAGCTCGTGGTCGGCAGCTCGGTGACGGTCTGCTTGCCGGCGTTGATCAGGTCCGGGTCTTCCTCGCCCTCGAGCGGGAACGGACCGGTGCCGAGCATGCCGTTCTCGCTCTGCAGCTGAACGCTCATGCCCGGCGGGATGTAGTTCGACACCAGGGTCGGAATGCCGATGCCGAGATTGACGTAAAAGCCGTCGCGCAACTCCTTGGCGGCGCGTTCGGCCATCTGCTCGCGGGTCCAGGGCACGATTGTTCCTTTCAGCTGCGCTTGCGGACGGTGCGCTGCTCGATGTGTTTGGTTGCGTTCGGCATATGGACGATACGCTGCACGTAGATGCCAGGCGTCATGATGTGGTCCGGATTGATGTCGCCCGGCTGCACCAGGTGCTCGACCTCCGCCACGGTGACTTTGCCGGCGGTGGCAGTCGACTGGTCATAGATGAGCAGCATCTGAATCTGCATCGGCGTTTCGGGCCGTTCGGCACGCAGCATCATGTCGTCGGTCCAGCTCAGCTGCTCCACGTGGCTCTCCGTTCACGTCGTCTCGAACCCAGTCGACACGTTCGGCGCGCGGCGCGCAGCGATTCGTCGAAACCGTCATATCGGAAATTGGGGCACGATCGGGCCAAACGCTCAGGATGGCGAACCACCCCGCAGCATGAGTCGGCCCGCAGGCTCCGCCCAGCCAATTGGACCTGAAAGTCTTACGGCATGGCCGATTCGCAATGATCGATGTGCCGGTGGGCCGTACGCTACGGCGATGTGCGAATCGCAGGGCGCGCAGGCGGCCCGCACGGTGCGTTCCTACGCTCGGTGGGCGGCAAAGGCTAAGCCAGGTGACTACGTGATCGCGCTCAGCGCCGCGTCGGCGTCGGTGCCCCTAGTGGGGCGTCATCTGGAGATACTCGGTGGCTTTGCGGCTCTCGGCGTGGGCGGTCGGCGCTATGTATCGGGCATCGTCGCCGGAATGACCCAGGCCCGGTTGAGCCCCGGCAGCGCAGAGCAGCGAGACGCCCAGCGTGCGCTGACGCCGAGCGTGCTGACAGCGGCGTTGGACGGCATCGTCGCCGCCGAACACCTCGCCCAACCGTGGCCCTCGCATCGGGAGCGGGCGCCGCTGTGGAAGGCAGCCGGGCAGCGGCGGTACGTGTACCGCTCGTCGGTGCCCTATGGCGACCACCCAAGCCAGCTGCTCGACGTCTGGCGAAGCGGCGCGGACACCGTGCAGAGACCGGCGCCCGTGCTCGTCTTCATACCCGGCGGAGCATGGGTGTTCGGCCGGCGGGGGTTGCAGGGCCACGCGCTGATGGCCCACCTCGCGCGGCGAGGGTGGGTGTGCCTGTCAGTTCAGTACCGGTCCAGCCCGCGACACCGCTGGCCGCGCCAGATGACCGACGTCAAAGCTGCGATTGCGTGGGCACGGGCCAACGCTCAGCGGTTCGGCGGTGACCCCAATTTCGTTGCCGTCGCCGGGTGTTCGGCTGGCGGCCACTTGGCCACCTTGGCTGGACTGACGGCCAACGACCCGCAGTGGCAAGCCGAACTTCCCGCGGAGGCCGATACCTCGGTGGATGCGGTGGTCAGCGTGTACGGCCTGTACGACTGGCACGACCGCTCTACGCCGGAGCGCGACCGGTTCATGGAGTTCCTCGAGCGGGTCGTCGTGAAGCGTTCACAGGCTCGTCATCCCGAGGTCTTTCGTGCGGCATCGCCCGCGGAACGCGTTCATTCGTTCGCACCACCTTTCTTGGCGGTACACGGGAGCAACGACGGGCTCATCCCCGTCGGGGAGGCGCGCGCGTTCGTCGACCGAATGCGGTCGGTTTCCGAGTCCGCCGTGGGCTACATCGAATTGCCGGGCGTGGGACACGGTTTCGACCTAGTCGACGGTGTGCGCACGGCACCTGTGGTGGCGGCGATCGGCCGGTTCCTTAACCACGTCCATCGGGAACGACACCACACCAGGGTCACTTCGGCGGTCTGACACTGCCTGCAACCCACAGTGCTCAGATAGCACCATCGCCTGCAGCCACCACCTGGGCCAGGTGAGGCAGTCGGTCACCATCTGGCAAGGAGAGCTCGACACGTGGCTACCGATGAATCACGCTCGCCGTCTGGCAAGCCTGCTCCCCGACAGCACGCTCGAGGTGGTTGCCGGCGCCAGTCACGCTCTCCCGCTTGCTGTGGCCGACAAGATACTCGAGCAGCTCGCGCCATAGTGGGAATATGACGCGCGTAGGAATGAAACCTATTGTCCCAGCGGGAATATGCGAGCCTTTTCATGGATAATTGAGACTATTCATCAAGTGACTTTGTAAATCTATTGCGGCTCAGCAATATTGACTATACTGGCATGCGATGGGGTGGGCCCGTCACCATGACGAATTTCGCTCGGACGGCGACCCGCGATTGCTGTCGAAGGGGTCGGACTCTCGACGGACGGTCCAGAGCGGGTGAGGGGTACGAGAGCATCGGCGTTGGCGTATGTACCGTCACGGTGACGAGACGGTTGTGCTGACTGCAGAGCGTGAAGGCGCCGATATCAACAGCCGACGTAGCCGTCGCACGAGCATATTCGGGTGGTTCTGAAGAAATGACACGAATATGAGACAAAAGCCAGATCACATCGCGCGAGACAACTTGCATCGCTGCTGGTCAGGGGCCGCGCGGTGTGACACGGGTTTTGAGAAGCTACAGCGCCGCTAGCAGCAGCAGCAGCAGCCCGGCTGTTGTAGAGATGCAGCGAAGATTAGCAAGCGCCACCTTGTTGTTTAACAAGGAAGGCATCAGCTTGGGCGTCGATCCCCTTCTCCGACAGCGACGGGACGAAAGTCTGGTATCTCCAATTCCGGATCAGCGAGAGCATCCAGAACGGGGCCTACCGTGTCGGTACAGAGATCCAGCGGCGTGCGGAGTGGCGCAGGAAGCTGCGGCCCTGACTGAGGCCGCGTTGGCGCTTGCCGGCCATGAACTAGACGCGTTTACTCGTAAGCTGATGGCCGAGATGACTTGGGGCGAACTAAGTGGCGACCAGGCGGTAGAACAAATCATCGCCCACTTCGCTGGTTCTACTGCAGAGGCCAGCCTGGCGGTCGACCCTGGATGACCGGGGCGCCGCTTGTTGGTGACGGGCCGACGCAAGAACAGCTCTGCCGCCTCGCCGCGACCGGCGAGCCGGTCCGAGAACTCGCGAGTGCCTTCGGAATTGGGCGAGCGACAGCCAACCTTATCTATCGCAGCCCTCCGCAGCCAGCTCATCACCCAAAGGGTCCCATCCATGAACCACGCTGATGCGATCGACCGGTTACGTGCGCTTCGCGAGGGAGTGGCTACTCGACCGCCGTCGACAAGCTCACTAAAACGATTAGCGTGATGCGCGTTACGAACCGGCACCTGCCGACAGATCGTTATCGTGGCGGCTTCCCGCTCATCCACAGCGTCATGGGTTTCGGCTACATCAGACGGCGATGTACCTCGAAAGCCAAACACAGTTCGGCGACATCCCTTGGCCGCGAGAGGGATCGGCCGGTGTGCTTCTCGATTCGGCGTAAGCGGTGGCGGACGGTGTTGGGGTGGCAGAACAGTTGTGCGGCGGCGGCGCTCACCAATGCGTCGTTGTCCTGCCACACCCGAAACGTTTCAAAAAGCAGCACGCGCTCCTCGTCGGGAAGGTCGCCAAAACCGTCCAACGCAGCGCCGACCGTTTTGATCATCGCCTCGGGCGCGCTGACTGCAGCGGTGGCCAGGATGGAGCCGTCGAACACCGCGACCGAGGATGTGGAGTCGGTCGGGCCGTGCAACATCACTCTTGCCACATGCAGGGCTCGTGGCGCATCGCGCAGATCCCCGAAGGCCGCACTGACGCCCACCCGCACAGTCGTCATCCGAGACAGCAGGGCAACAACCCTGTCGAGTCCTTGGCTGGACGCGACGTGCACGATCCCGACCTGCAAATCGGGCAGCCGCCGCCACGCCGAGAAGATGTCAAGGCTGCGCAGCTTCGACTCGATCTCGGGGAGCGGCTCATCGCCCGCGCTGGGAATGTGGCCGGCGATGACCACAAACGGACCATTGATCGGCAGCCGAAGATGGCCGGCGAGATCCCGCAGGCTCCAATCGTCGAAGGCTTGTCCCTCAAGCAGCGCGTCAACCTGACTCAAACGTTGTGACACCTCAGCCAGGAGCTGCCGCTTCTGCTCGTCGCGATAACCGGCCACCAGGGCGGTCGCGATCAGTTCGGCACAGTGGCTCATGTGGTCCTCGGTGTCGGCCGGCATGCGGCCCGGCCGGTCCGAGCCGACGGCGGCCAGGCCCCACACGCGTCCGTCGATGATGACGGGGACTCCCACCGCAGCGCGCAGGCCGATCGCGCGGACGAGCTCGGCGAGTGTTCCGGTGGCGTTGTCAAGGGTGTCCATCCGGGCAGGGCGGCCGGTGCGTTGCACCACCGCCGCGAGGGTGTTGCCCTCGATCGGTGTTCGAGTGCCCACCGGCCACTTCATCGCCGCGTCAGGAAGGTAAGCCGCGACGCTGAGCAGCGTAATTTCGCCGGTCGTTTCGTATCGCCACAACATGGCGGTAGCCGCATGCAGGCAACTGCGCATTTCGGTGGTCACCGCATCTTCATCAATCGTCAGGTCAGATTGAAACCCTGCGCTCAGTTCGCCATCGTTCGCGCGTCTTGCCTGCGCGTCGGGATCGATAGTGCTACTTGCCGATTCGGTGACCGGGCTGGGCAAATTTTCGGTCATCGGGACACCATCGCGTACCCAGCGACACCCAACACCACCGGCAGCATCGCCAGCATTCCAAGCGTTGCACTCAGCATTGTTCGCTCTTTTCCTCGTGTGCTCACGAGCGCGGTGTCTGGCCTAGCCTCGGCCGTCGTTCGAGTGAGAACGTGATGAGTTGACGACTACTACGGTCGCCTCGCGGGCAGCCCGGCACCATCGCCCCAGGGGTGATGTTTAAGGCAAGGCATGGGTGGAACTAAGCGGCCCCGGTACCGACGGGCTGGTCAATCAGATCCGCGCATGAGCTGCGTCAATTGGGCGCGGGTGTTGATGCCCAGCTTGGCGAACGCATTGCGGATGTGGGTTTTCACCGTATTGGGGGAAAGGTGCAGCTGCGTGGCGACGTCGCGGTTGGTCACGCCCTGTGCGATCAGGTTGACGACCGTGAGCTCGGAGTCGGTGAGGCTGTCCCAGCCTGTTTTTGCCCGCGGGTGGCTGACAATGCGACGTTGCACACCTAACCGGCGCAACTCGCGGCCCACCCGGCGCGCATCGGCGACAGCTTCGTGCTCCATGTAGGTGTCGAATGCGGAATTGAGCTGATCGACCGCCTCATCACCACGGTGGGCGTGTGCGAGTTCAGCGCCGGCGTCCTCGGCAGCCGCGGCGTAAAAAAGCGGCCGCGACGACGCCTGAAGCACGTCCGCGGCAGCCACCAATGCCTGGGCGTCACGTTCGAGTATTCCGCGGGCATATCCGGCCACCCCCGTGAACAACGGGATCGCCGGCCGCTCACGCTCGAGCAGGTCCGTGGCCTGCAGGACACGCGCGCGCAAGCCGGCATCGCCGGCGGCCGACGCCACCCGCGCACCCAAGATCACCCGATCTAAGACCTGGGCCCAGATTGGTGATTCGAACAGCGCGATGTCGCCGCCCAGCCAGCGCATCGCGTCATGGACGTCGTCGCGCTGCCACGCCGCCAGCGCCAGCACATGCGCCGCCCCCCGACGTACCACAGATGAGCCGATGGAGTAGGCGTCGTGCGCGTCATTGACCATCTGCTGCAACAACGTTCGGTCATCGGTGCGCACCGCCACCTCGGCCAGAATCACCATGCGCATCATGTCCAGCTCGGTCACGGCTGTCCGCTGTGGGGGCGGCAGGGATTCGGTCGCGGCGCGCGCAGCAGACAACCGGCCCGCAGTTAAGTGGACAACCCCGTCAACCGTGGCCCAGATACCAAGGGCCATCGCGTTGCCTTCCCGGCGGGCTTGCTCTGTTCCGTCGGCGACCTGGGCCGCAGCGTCATCCAACCGGCCGACCGCCGCCAGCAGGTGCGCGTAGTGCATTGCGGCCAAGTCATGAGCTGCGGTCGCATCACTCGAGCGGGCGAGCGCGCAAAGCTCCCCGAGGCGGCGTAGGGCGCGGCCCGCGTACCCGTCGCCATCATCGAGCAAAGCGAGGGTGAGGTTGGCCACGATTTTCGACTCGAGATCACCGGTCGATGCCGCAGCCGCGACAGCCTCATTGGCCGCCGCGCGCTGTTGCCCACCTTGCTTCTGAAACATCAGGTTGTAGGCCAACCACGCCAGATGCCGTGCCCGGGTGACCTCGCTGACGTCGCCCAACTGCAGCGCCCGACGATTCTCCTCAACGCGCCACTGCGTAGTGTGCTTATTGAGCGCCGCGAGGCGCAGACGAATCTTAGCCTCCTCTTCGGGCGACGCCACCTCCGAGAGCGCCGCAACGGCCAACTCTTCGGCCACCTCATAGCGGCTGGCGCGGTTGAGCAACTCCACCGTTTCGGCGACCAGGAGCCCGTGGTCAGCGTCATCGGCGGCCAACAGCTCCAGCGCGCGCTTGCTCAAGTCCGCGGCCGCACTCGCATCACTGTGCCCAACTGATTGCGCGGCCTGCCGCAACGCACTGATCGCCTCTCTGTCTCCGGGCTCAGCACTGCGCGCCAGCTGGGTGGCCACCTCGGCCGGCGCCGCGCCCATACTCAGCATGATCGACGCCGATTGGCGCTCCATGGCGCGCCGCAGCGACTGCGGCAAGGACTGTCGGGTGGCCTCGCGCAGCAAGTCGTGCCGAAACCTCAGCTGCTCATCGTCTTCGACGAGCAGATCCGCGCGCACCGCCTCCTCGACAGCCGACATCAACGACGAAGGCTGGCGTTCCAGCATCGCGGCCAAAAGACCAGCCGAGAACCGGTCCGGCAGCACCGCGGCCACCCGCACCACCTCGCCAGCACCGCTGGAGAGCAGGTCGAGTCGCTGCCGCATACTGGCGCCCAGACGTCGCGGCAGCGCGTGACCGGTGGCCACCGCACGGCCGCCGCTCACGTTGAGCCGGCCCTCCTCGCCCAGACCCCCGACCAGCTCCCTGACCAGGAACGGATTTCCGTGCGCCTTCGCGGCCAGATTCAACAGCGACTCATCGGCGTTGGCCCGCACCGCGTCCTGGACCATATCGGCGACCGCGCTCGGCGACATGGCGGCCACGCGCAGAAATGCGGCACCCGCGCGTTGCAGCGCCGACAAGGTCTCCTGGACTGCGGGCCCGCCGGCCCCGGTGCGGGCGGTCAGAACCCACACCACCGCCACATCCGGCCGCGCGGTGGCCAGCGACCGCAGCGCCAGCAGCGTGCTGTTATCGGCCCAGTGGATGTCCTCCAGCACGATCGCGAGCGGCGTCTGCGCCGCCGCCGCATGAATCGCGTCGGCCAGATCGTGCACCGCCCAGTAGCGGAGATCTTCCGCGCCGCTCAGCCGGCGCAGCGCGTCGGCGTCTCCAACCGGGGGATCGGCGCGCAGGGTGGCCATGAACAGCGAGAAAAACGGCACCGTCTGCTGATACTCGAATGCCTCACCGAACAGGGTGCGCACCCCGCCCTTGTCGGCCAGCGCCATCACCTCGGTCAGCAACCGACTCTTCCCGATGCCCGGCGGGCCCTCGATGACCAGCACGCCCCCGCGCCCCTGCACCAGCGCCGTCAGCAGCGCGCCGATCACCTTCAGCTCGCCCGCCCGCCCCCGAATCGGCGGAGTGACCAGTTGGCCGCCGACGTCAAATAGGCCGGTTGGAGGCCCCACGGGGTGTCCTGTCTACCGTTTGCTGACTGCCACTGCAGTGCACGTGATTGTAGGCGTCCGCCCACGTCGTCCGCCCGATTTGTTGTCGATCGCTCAGCGTGCACCCGGTCTGGGACAGCGCCTCGGCGCCGACAGCCGAACAAGAGCGGCGGACGACCACGAATCTCGGGTGATCGCGCGGGCAATCAGGACCGCCAGTTCATCGGTGCGCTGCTAGACCGCTTTCGCCACTTCGACATCGGCGACCTGTTTCTGCACCTCGTCGCCTGGCATGGCCGAAAGATTAAGCCCAAACCCCGGCCATGCCATTGTCCGCGCGAATAAAGACGCGCGTCATCGTCGTCTCTGGGCGATTGTGGCTTCCTGCATCGTGTTGGCGTGGCGCAGCCCCTTGTACGATCTCCAATTCCTTGTCACCATCTCAAAAAGAATGTCACCGCGATGTCACCGGTGACACGGAAATGCCAATGTCACGCCGTGGCACAGGGCAACTGCTCCGCCGCACAGGGCAACTGGCCGAGGCCAGCCGATATCCGACCGCCACCGAACTGCCCGCGACGAAGTCGGTTTCGTCGAATGCCAAGAACAACGCTGCGACGGCGACGTTCTCGTGTCGCACCATCGGGCGTCAGGCGAGATTGGGCCCCGGCATCCGGCAGGTGGTACCGCCGTCGACCACAAGCGAAGCGCCCGTGATGAAGCTGGCTTCGTCGGATGCCAGGAACAACGCCGCGGCGGCGACGTCATCGGGGCGTCCGAGCCGTGTCAGATGCATGGCGCGCAAACCGGGACCGGTCGCCGGATCGGCAACCATCGCTTCGTGGCTGGGACGGCTCACGATGAATCCGAGGACCAGGTTGTTGGCGCGAACGCCTTGGGCCGCGTAGTCGACCGCGATTGATCGGGTTATCGCTTCGACGGCTGCCTTCGACGTTTGATAGGCGGCCCTGGCCGGGATGCCGTGCGTGGCGGCCGCAGACGAAATGTTGACGATTGAACCCCCGTCGCCTTCAATCATGTGTCGCAACGCGGCCTGACACGACCACACGACGGTCGTCGCACAACCACGCATGATCGCATCCCACCGCGCCGTGTCGACATCGAGCAGTGCAGCGTCGACTCCGCCCGGGCCTGCCAGGTCTGTGGCTGCGCCGCAGTTGACCAACACGTCGAGTCGGCCGAACCGCTCGGCGCCGTGGTCGACGACCCGCTGCACATCGGAGTGCTTCTCAAGGTCTGCGGAGACGAAAGTGGCTTGGCCACCGGCGCGTTCGATCATTGCGACGGTGGTCGCACCGTCTGCCTTGGTGCGCCCGGTGACCACGACGCTTGCCCCTTCGCCGGCAAAGCGGATGGCGATCGCCCGACCGATCGCACGCGTCGAACCCGTCACCACGGCAACCTTGTCTTTCAGCCGCTCACGCATGATGCCTCCTGGTCTGGGCTGGGGGTCGATTCGGTTGTTGGCGCTCACGGCGTGCCCGGGTGGCGATCAGGAGCCGTTACGCTGATAGGCGTCTGCGAACGCGTGCAGCCCCGCGAGTGCAAAGACTGTGATGTTCTCCGAAAGATGTTGCGGGGAGACCTGATATAGCTCTCGGATCGGTGTGTCGATGTCCCGGTTGACGGTTGCGAGCAAGATGCAGGGAGCGAGGGTGTTGAGGATGCACTGCAATATGGCCGTTCGGTCGTCGGTGATGCCGGTGATTTCGGAGACGATGCCGGCGAGAATGTCGAACTTCGGCACCACTCCGTCGCGCAGCATCACCGCGAACAATGGCGACGGGCTGAGGAGCTCACGCGCCCACAGGGTCACTGGCCACCCAGCTCGGTCCGAGATGCCACCGATGATCGTGTCGATGATCCGGGCGAGCTTGTCGACCGCGCTCAGTGAGCTCGCTTCGAGGTCAGCCAGGACGTCCAACCCGATCAGACGGCGGTCGACTTCGTCGAGGACGGCGATGTAGAGCTTCTCGCGACTGCCGAAGTGATAGTTGACGGCGGCAATGTTGGTGCCCGCGCGCTCGGTGATCTCCTTGCTCGACGTCTCTGCGTAACCCTTCTCGGCGAACAACGTTCCCGCGACTTCGATGATCTTCTGCCGCGTTGCGTTGCCGTCCTCGCGCGGCCTGCGGGCACTGCTGCCCGGCGTATCCGCTGACCTAGACACCTGACCCCCGTTCAACGATTCGATTGTCGATGGCCCTTGAGCAACCCGTACAGGTGTGCTCAATGCGCAGCGCCGCCGTCGAGAATTATTGTTCCGCCGGTGAGGTAGGCGGCGTCATCGCTGGCGAGAAAGGATGTCAATCCTCCGGCGTCATGCTCGGGATCTCCCAGGTGACCCATCGGTAGAGTCTTCATGAAGGCTTCCAGTTGGCTCGGATCTTTGCGGTTATCTGCGAGCGCCTCGGTCAAAATGGCTGGAAGTATGCAATTGACGGTAATGGCGTAGGGCCCGAGTTCGTGCGCTGCGGTCAATGTCAGACTGCGGATCGCTTCCTTCGTCATGTTATATGCCGCCATCAGCGGTCTGCCGGACAGCGCGACGGGAGAACCGAAGTTGATGATCCTTCCGCAGCGCTGGTTTTTCATGAACGGAAGCACCGCCTTCATCCCGTACAGCGTGCCCTTGAATCCCGTTTGGAAGGTGTAGTCCCATTCCTCCTCTGAGATGTCCTCGAAGGGCGTTTTCGGCGGAGACATCGACTTGCTGGCTGGTGTGCCCCAGGATTGGGCCACATTCACGAGTACGTCGACCGTGCCAAATGCTTTCACCGTCTGGTCGACCATCGCATTGACTTGATCGGGGCTGCCGACGTCAACCGTGATGCCGAGCGCGGATTTTGAAGTGGCCTTGATCTCGTTGACCACCTGGTTGACGGTGCGCTCGGTGCGTGACGCGACGACGACGTGAGCTCCGTCCTTGGCCAGTCTCAGGGCGATCCCGCGCCCAATTCCGCGGCCAGCCCCGGTCACTACGGCCACCTTGCCATCGAGCTTTCCCATGGGGTCCTCCGTCATTGCAATTCGATGTTGTTATATGGCCGCAGTGAATGAGTGGGACATCGACAGGTTCAGAACGCGAAGGGACCGAATCGGCCCCACGCGATCACCGCCGCGACGACGAACACCACCGCATTGAACGCGACCGCCGACGGTTCCCGGCGGCGGTAGTGGGTGAACCCAGCCAGGACCATCACGACAGCCAGCGCGGACGCCGCGATGGGAGTGAGTATCGGGGCGATCCCTGTCGCTGCCGGCAGGATCAGCCCGAGCGCTCCGAGCAACTCGGCACCGCCGATGAACCGCACCGTGGGAGTTGAAAAGTCCTCCACCCACGGCAGACTCGCGATCAGCCGCTCCCTGGGCATCGTGGACTTCATCACGCCCGCCATCAAGAAGAACGCCGCCAGCACGCCCTGCAGGATCCACAGCGCAACATTCATCGCAGACTTCCCTTCATTTCGTGGTCGCTTCGCTCCAGTCGGTCGCCGAACCGCATAGGTAGCTCTTGTTCTGCTAGTGCGCGGTGCCGTTGACGATGGCGTCGATGGCGTCGATGGCGGTGGCGGCGGGTGCGCCGGTAAGGGTCTGGAAGTCCGTTGACGGTGTGGCACACCACCCTTGGCGGTAGGCGCCGTAGAAGCCGATCACGATGCCCAGGTGTTCCGGAGGTACTCCAGCCTGGAGGGCTCGCGACATGGCTTCGTCGTCGCTGATCGGGCGGTAGGGGATGGTTCTTCCGGCTTTCGCGCCGGCCAGTTGCGCCAGCTGTTGCCAGCTCACGGTGTCGGGTGCGGTCAACTCGTACACCCGGCCCTGATGGCCGGTGCCGAGGAGCGTGACTGCTGCGGCGACGGCCACGTCACGGCGCAGGACCGGCGCCACTACCGCGTCGGCTGCCGGCGCCGCCAGCTCACCGGCGTGGATTGCGGCGACGACATCACCGGCCACGACCTCCGCATAGATCGCGTTGCGCAGCATTGTCCACTGAACGCCGGAGGCCTGGATCGCCCGCTCGGTCTCGGCGTGCGCGGCCAACAACGGCATGTCGAACTTGTCGACTGCGTGCACGCTCGGATAGACGATGTGGCCGACGCCGGCCTCGGCGGCGGCGTCGACGGCGGCCTTGTGCTGGGCGGCCCGCCGGCCGGGGTCTAGCGTCGGCGTCGGCATCAGGAGCAACCGATCCACACCCTGGAAGGCTTGGTGCAGGGTGTCGGGTGTGTCGTAATCTCCGCGCCGGACTTCGACGCCGCGCTCAGCGAGGTCCTTCGCGCCCGCGGGGTCACGAACGCTGACCGCCAATTCCGACTGCGGTGCTCGCCGCAGAAGTTCCTCGACGATCAGTCGACCCAATTTTCCGTTAGCGCCTGTCACTAGCAACATCAGCATTTCCATTCTCAAGACCTGGTGGAAGCGGTCGCACTCAGAGGAGTGCGGTGATGTCATAGGGAGTTTCGGGCTTGAACTCGCCCGCCCAGGCACGCTTGTGGATCGACCACGGTGAGTCTCCGGCCGTACGTGCGTCGACGAGCTTGTCGGGATCGACGAACATGCCCAGCGACTGTCGTTTGAAGTCCGGCGAGTTCTGCATGTGTTCGATCGCAGACCAGTGGTCGCCGTAGTTCAGGGTGTTCAGTTCGATGCTGTTGCGGTCGGGATCCTCGTAGTAGAAGGCTGTCTGTGAACCGGCATCGGTCACCAGTACCGGCATGATTCCCAACGCTTTGAGCCGTAGATAGGACCCGAGGAGATCGTCGAGCGAGTTGTAGGCGAAAGCGACGTGTTGCAGCCGGTGGTGGCGGGCACGGTCGAGATCGGCGCTTAGACCCGGCATTTCGATGATCCCCATACGGTGGTTGACTTCGTCGTTGGTGAGCCAAGCCACCCGCAACGATCCAGGACCGTCATGCGCGCCGGCGGGATTGTCCGTACGAGCAACGACCCACATCCCCAGGACTGTCTGGTACCAATCGATGAGCCCATCCAGGTTCTCTGTCGTTACGCCCAGATGCTGGAAGGCGGGATGGATGGTGGTCTCTGTGTTCAACATGTCGGTCCCTTTCTCGAAGCGGTTCTGATGGACACCGCTAACTGTAATTCAAATTTGAATTAGGTCTAGTGTGAGCCTGCTCACAACACCCGCCCCCACCGCCGTCGGGTCAGGTATCTGCCGGTTGGTTTCGGGTAGGTCATCGGAGGCCCAGCGGATGCTGGTGACCGACGGCTCGAGGCTCAGGCGGCTGACCGCGGATTCCATTTGGCGGTCATCGCGCTGATCACCGACAAGTTCGGCGCGTACCTCGACGTGGCCGTTGGTGCCGGTGTTGCTGCTGGCGATGGACCGCACCCGGAATTCGGTGCGGGTCAACGCCTGCACCAGCAAGGCCTGCACGTGGGCTTCTTGTTCGTCGCGGGTGACGGCGACGAACGTGTAGAACGTTGGACGTTCGTCGCCGGTGTCAGGCCGACGGTCGACTACCCGTCCGGCCGCTCGTAGCGCAACGTTGACGACGACCACCAGAGCGGTGCCGGCCAGTGCGACGGTGAACATGCCCGCACCGACAGCCGCCGAGCACCACAGTGTGGCGGCGGTGTTCAGGCCGCGCACGTTGAGACCGTCGCGCAGGATCACCCCGGCGCCGAGGAACCCAATACCGGACACGATCTGCGCCGCCACCCGGGTCGGATCCGCAGTGGCGCCGCGGAAACCGTACGCCGACAACAACACAAACAAGGTGGCGCCGACGGCGACCAAAGCGTTGGTCCGCAATCCGGCCATCCGCGCCCGATACTGGCGTTCCAACCCGATGACGGTGCCCAGGCCGATACCCGCGACGAGGCGCGCAGGTTCGCCGGCGAGGGCGGGGCCCTAGGAGCGGGCCCGATGGTATGTGCGTCCCGGTCGAGCGACGTTGTCCCCCGTCACATCGATTGCGTGCGACGTTGTCACCGGCGCCATCGACGGGCGCCGCCGACTCATCCAACGATGGAACGGCATCGGAGAATCACCAACCGATAATCACCTAATTGGGAGGAATTGAGTCGTGAGCACCGTTACTTCAACTACTTCAGCCGTATCGCGAGGCTCGAAGCCGCTCAACGTCGACATCACCATGAACGCGCCATAATCACCGCGGCCCAACCACTACCAAACTGCTAAGCCCGCCGCAGCGGCCTACGAGCCGATCGCAACGGACACGTTCGATCGTGGAGGGCCCGCCGGGCACCATCAGAAAGGCACAAATATGACCTCAGCCTCAGCCACCAAGCCCAATCCGGTTATCTTCATCCACGGCCTCTGGATTCATTCGGCCGCCTGGCAACCATGGATGGAGCTCTTCGGAAGCCTCGGCTACAGCGCCTCGGCGCCCGGCTGGCCCGGGGACGCAGCCACCGTTGCCGAAACCCGTGAAAACGCTGATGCGCTCAACGATGTCGGCATCCGACAGATCGTTGAGCACTACGCCGAGATGATCGGAACACCGGAGGTCAAACCCATCCTGGTTGGGCACTCATTCGGTGGACTGATCGCCCAAGAGCTGTTGGCCAACGGGGTTGCGGCAGCAGCAGTGGCGATCGATCCCGCACCGATCAAAGGCGTCAAAGCACTGCCGTTCGCGCAACTGCGATCGACACTCCCGGTACTGGGCAACCCGGCCAACAAACACCGCACCGTATCGCTGACGGCCAAGCAGTTTCACTACAGTTTCGGCAACGCGGTGAGCGAGGACGAGTCCAACGAGCTGCACGACAAATGGGCCATTCCCGGCCCGGGCCGCCCATTGTTCGAGGACGCCGGCGCCAACTTCTCACGACACTCACCGGCCAAGGTCGACACGCACCTGGCCGAGCGCGGCCCGCTGCTGCTGACGTCGGGCACAGAGGACCACACCGTCCCGCTCAAAGTCACCAAGGAAGTCTTCGGCCTGTACTCGAAAGGACCCTCCGACACCGAGTTTCACGAATT
>Ga0209527_1000162_pt1 | contig 15168 bp, 11 predicted proteins | sample JacPinW_OM2H0_M2_FD_187968 | JGI IMG/M metagenome (GOLD analysis project Ga0209527, IMG submission 187968) | Forest soil microbial communities from Algoma, Ontario, Canada - Jack Pine, Ontario site 1_JW_OM2H0_M2 (SPAdes) (version 2) | ecosystem: Environmental > Terrestrial > Soil > Boreal... | reverse complement strand
GCGGGTTTGAAGGGCCTGAAAATGGACCTAAGCAACGCAGAATCAACAACAGACTCTTAAGCTACAGGCCCAAATCCAAGAACAACTCCAAAATTCTAGCAGGCGAACGAGGCCCGGCACAACTGTAACCTCTCGGCCGCGCGTTCCAGACGAAAAAACCAGCGGCTACTGCACGAAACCCACGTTCGGCGCCGGTGTGCTCCCTTCCGGTGATTCCTTGATCGTGCCAAACTGCGCTTCGTACCGCGCGAGATTTTCTCCCAGCGCCCGCCAGATGCGTTTCGCGTGCCCCGGGCTGACGATCATACTGTTCAGCAGTTTCCCTTGTGCGCCGTTCGGAAAGATATAGATAAAGTTCATGGTGAATTCTTCCAGATTGTGGTGAATCATCACCAGGTTGCTGTATTGCCCCTGCAACTCCTTCTCGTCCGCTTTGATCTGCACCTGGCCCTGTACTGGCTGCTGTTGATCCATTTCGTTTCTCTCCCGGAACGCCGTTTCGAACTTACCATAAGCCCCCCCGGTTCGCTTGATGGGCGTCTCTTGCGGCGGGCTTCTCCATCTCTGTTGGCAAGCAGGACATGGAGTCCCATTGACAAATGAACCTATTAAGTGTAGTTTAGCATTGTTATTTAGCATAGTTAACTTCAGACATGGCACGCACGGTCCCGCCACAACTCGAAACCGACCCGCCCGTCTCCGGTGAAACTCCCGCAGGCTTCTTCTCGTCCACGGAAACGCCTGCGAGGGTTTCCCTGCCGTCCTTGCCGGAATCTCATCGCAGTATCCCTTTTTCTTCCGGCGCTTCCTGGTTCCGCAAGATCCTGGCCTTTGCCGGCCCGGGGTATCTCGTGGCTGTCGGTTACATGGACCCCGGCAACTGGGCCACGGACATCGGCGGCGGGTCAAAGTTCGGCTACACGCTTCTGAGCGTCATCCTCATCAGCAACCTGATGGCGATGTTCTTGCAAGCTCTCTCCGCAAAGCTCGGAATTGCTACCGGGCGTGATCTGGCCCAAGCGTGCCGCGAACAATACTCTCGCCGTACCGGTTTATTTCTCTGGGTGGTCTGTGAGATCGCCATTGCCGCCTGTGATCTTGCCGAAGTTCTGGGCTCGGCCGTCGCACTGAAACTTCTTTTCGGCTTGCCGCTTCTGGCCGGCGTTCTCATCACCGCATTCGACGTTCTTATCGTGCTGGCACTGCAGGGGCGCGGCTTTCGCCTTGTCGAAGCTTTCGTCGTCACGCTCATCGCCTCGATCGCCGCTTGTTTCGCTTACGAAATCTTTTTCGCTCATCCTCTCTGGCGCGAAGCCGCCATCGGCTTCATCCCCCGTGCCGAAATCCTCCGTGACCGCGAAATGCTCTACATCGCCATCGGCATCCTTGGCGCCACGGTCATGCCGCACAATCTCTACCTTCACTCCAGCATCGTGCAAACGCGCGCCTTCGGTTCCTCCACGCGCGACCGGCGCGAGGCAGTGCGTTACGCCATATTCGATTCCACGCTCGCCCTTGGCTTTGCGCTATTTATCAATGCTGCGATCCTCGTTCTTGGCGCCGCCGCTTTCCACACCCGCGGCCTTCACAACGTCGCCGAAATCGCGGACGCCTACAAACTTCTCACCCCCGTCCTGGGAGCGAGCCTCGCCAGCACGCTTTTCGCTTGCGCGCTGCTTGCTTCCGGCCAGAATTCCACGCTCACCGGCACGCTGGCCGGCCAGATCGTCATGGAAGGCTTTCTCGACATTCGGCTCAAGCCCTGGCTTCGCAGGCTCATCACCCGCTCCATCGCCATCATTCCTGCGGCCCTGGTCATCGGTTTTGCCGGCGAGAACAAAGTCACCTCGTTGCTCATTCTCAGCCAGGTGATTCTCAGTTTTCAGTTGCCTTTCGCGGTGATTCCCCTCATCCAGTTCACCAACAGCCGCGCCAGGATGGGAGAATTCGCAAATTCGCGCCTGACGGCCGCGATCGCCTGGATCGTCGCCGCCGCCATCCTCTTCTTCAACGCCGAACTTCTCTGGCTCATCTTCCGTTCTTAGCCCGAGCACAGCAGGCTACCACCGCCGCCGGGTTTGCTTTCGTTGTCCTCTCCGTTGTGCGAGAATTTTCCTGGTCGCCATGCCCATCGACGCGCAGCCCAATCTCAAGACGCGCAAGATTCTTTTCGCCTCGCTTCTCGCCCTTATTTGTATCGTGCTCGCTTACGCCGTTTTCCAGAGGGACAAACCGTGGGTAGTACCGGAGGAAGTCAAGAAACTCAAGAATCCTCTCCCGCCCTCGGAGTCGACTCTGAAGGCTGCCAGCGGGATTTACATGGATGAGTGCGCCCAGTGCCACGGCGAACACGGCAAAGGCGATGGCCCCGAAGCCACGATGCACTCTCAGGCTCCCGCCGACCTCACCGACACCAGGCACATGAACACTGTCACTGACGGCGAAATCTTCTACCAAATCAGTGAAGGCAGAAAGCCCATGCCCTCCTTCAAGAAACGCTTGACCGAGGATCAGCGCTGGGGGCTCGTTCTTTTCGTGCGATCCTTCTCCGCTCCTTCCGCGTTGCCAATTCAAGAGAAGAACGCCGACGCTGCTAAACACACAACCGCGTCCTCGAAAGACTGATCTTTCGGCATTAACCTCTCTTCCCAAACCCTGTGCAAGGTGGAGGGGTTGAAGCGGGCGGGCAAGCCCCGCCCCTACACAGACACGGGTCGCCCGGAGTCCCCTGGGAGCACCAGCATCCTTGCTGGCGTTTCTCTCCCCCTCTTTGTAATGGCGGGTCTTTAACTCCGGGCCCCGTATCTTGCTTTTACCGTGCAGCGGGAATATACTGTATTTTCGCTCTGAAGCGGGTCGCACGATGAGTGGGCGCAAGCCCACTTTTTTGTTGGCGCCGGTTGGAGTGCACTGCGGACCGGCTAAGGTCGGGGAGTCTCTACGTGGATTTGGAAAAAATCCGCGGCGCTGCCGAGAGGGTGGCGCGTTCGGAAGGCCTGGAAATCGTTGATGTCGAATGGAAAGTCGGCAAGCAGCGGTTCCTGCGGGTGTACATCGATCGAATTCCGAAGCCGACGGCGGCGATGAGTGATTCGGCTGGGGAGATGGGGGCGACGGAGGTTGTCCAGATCAGCCACTCCGATTGCGAGCGCGTCAGCAAGCAATTGAGCGTGATCCTCGACGTTGAGGAGCTGATTCCCGGGCCGGGGTACTTGCTGGAGGTGAGTTCGCCGGGCCTGGACCGGGCGCTGAAGAAGCCCGCGGATTTCGAACGCTTTGCGGGGAGGCTGGCGAAGATTTCGACCAGCGAGCCGGTGGGCGAGGCGAAGTTTTTTGAAGGGCGGCTGGCAGGATTTGCGGATGGGAAAGTCCGCGTGGAGCTGAAGGGCAAGGAAGCGCGAACGGTCGAGGTGCCGCTCGAGGCGATTCGAAAGGCGAATCTGGTGGTGGAGTTTTGAAGAGAACCGAGAGTTGACAGTCGGCAGTTAAAGGTCCAAAGAAAAAAGATTTAACACAGAGGGCACTGAGGACACAGAGACCACAGAGAAGAAGGATAAAGATAACGCAGCGACGCAGAGGACGCTGAGAGGCGCAGAGAAAACCCAAGAGCGCAAAGAACACTGCGAGTAAGCCGCGAGGCACGAAGAGAAATTGCGGGATTGCGAAGCGGAGATTTTAGGAACGAGACATGGCGAATTTGCTCTACCAACAGATTGAAATGCTGAGCCGCGAGAAGCACATCGAGCCGGAAGTGGTGGTGTCGGCGATCGAAGACGCGATGGTGGTGGCGGCGCGGAAATATTACAAGACCGAAGAGGACCTGCGAGCGAAGTTCAACCAGGAAACCGGCCAGGTGGATGTGTTTTCGGTGCACATGGTCGTCGAAGAAGTGACCGACCCGAAAAAAGAGATCAGCCTGGCGGACGCTAAGAAAAAGAATCCGGCGGCGGAGGTCGGCACGGAGATTGTGGCGGCTAAGCCCACGGATGTACTTGGACGCATCGCAGCGCAGACAGCCAAGCAGGTGATTCTGCAGAAAGTGCGCGAGGCCGAGCGCGACACGATTTTCAATGAATATCACACGCGCGTGGGCGAGCTGGTCACCGTGATCGTGAAGCGCGCCGAGGGTCCGGACCTGATCGTGGACATGGGCCGCACGGAAGCGCGGTTGCCGAAGCGCGAGCAATCGAAGCTGGAAACCTACAACATCGGCGAACGGTTGCGCGTGGTCATCAAGATGGTGGACCGCGCGGCGAAGGGGCCGCAGGTGATCGTTTCGCGAGCGGATGCGAGCCTGGTGCAGCGCTTGTTCGAAATGGAAGTGCCGGAAATTTACGACGGCACGGTGCAGATCCGTTTTGCCGCGCGGGAAGCTGGCGAGCGCACGAAAGTGGCGGTGATGAGCCGCGATAAAGACGTCGATCCGGTGGGCGCGTGCGTAGGCATGAAAGGAATGCGCGTGCAATCGATCATCCGCGAGCTGCGCGGCGAGAAGATTGACATTATTCCTTACAACGAGGAGACGGTGGCGTTCGCGCAGAAGGCCTTGAGCCCGGCGAAAGTGACGCGCGTGCAGATCACCGACCCGGAGAACAAGAAGCTCGAAGTGATCGTCGAAGATTCGCAGCTTTCGCTGGCCATCGGCAAGAAGGGGCAGAACGTGCGCCTGGCAAGCAAGCTCATTGGCTGGGACATCGACATCAAGAGCGAGGAAGAGAAGCGCCAGGAAATCGAAGAGCAGATGACCGCGCTGACCGCGCCGGTGACGCCGTTGACGTCACTGGCGGGCGTGGGCGCAAAAACCATCGAGAAGATTGAAGCGGCTGGGATCAATTCCGTGGAGAAGCTCGCCGGAATGACGCCGGAGCAATTGATGGAAATTCCAGGCATCGGCGAAAAGATGGTGGACAAGATTTATCAGGCCGTGAATCGCTTCTACGAAGGCGGCGCCGAAGCGGCTGCCGCGACCGGCGAAGCCGCTGCGGGTGGGGAAGCTCCAGCCGAAGAAGGCGAAGCTGCCGTTGCAGCCGAAGCCGAAGCTGCTACCGCAGAGACGGCAATAGCCCCTGAGACTGCCGACGCAACTGAGGAAAATCCGGCGGAGACAGCTACAGAAACCGTTGCAGAAGTTGCGCCCGCCAGCAGTGAAGGCGATGCGGAGCAGGCGGAAGAGGCGAAGTCGTAGTCGAGAACGGAGAGCATGACCGACGTAAATCAAGTCCGAATTAACGAGCTGGCCCGCGAACTCGAGGTCAAGGCTAAGGCCATCATTGACCTGTTGCCCGGTTACGGCGTCACGGAAAAGAAGACGCACTCGAGCTCGATCCCCGCGGACGTCGCGGAGAAAGTGCGCAAGAACCTTCAGGGAGCCGCCGAAGCCGAAGCCCAAGTGGAAGCGACTGCCAAAGCAGAAAAAGAAGCGAAGGACGCGGCTGCGAAGGCCGCGCGGATGAGGCCTAGTGCGCCCGCTGTTGCACCACCCCAAGCCAGTGTCGCGCCAGCCGCAGCGAAACCGAGCGCACCTGCGGTTCCCGTTGCGCCGGTGGCAAAGCCAATCGCGCCGGAAGCGCCCGCGGCTCCAGTAGCACCCAAGGCGCCGGCTCCTGCGCCCGCAGCGTTGCCGCCGGTCGCAAAGCCTGCTGCACCCGCAACGACTGCTCCGGCAGCAACTCCGATTCGTCCGCCTGCGCCGACAGGAGCCCCAGCAACAACTGCAGCGGCGCGACTCGCTACACCAGCACGATCCGCAGCGCCGTCCGGCAAACAGCCTTCTGCCATGCGTCCCGCAGCTGCTGCGCCCGGCGCCGCGCCCGGACGTCCCGGCGCGTCGGCAAGACCGGGCGCTCCGGCTCGGCCATTGCCGACAGGAAATCGCGGTCCAATGCCTACTGGCAATCGCGGGCCTTTGCCCGATACGTCGCAGGGCTCGCGCTCGGGTGGCCCGCGTCCCGGGCAGCCGATGCGTCCACAGCAATCCGGCCAGGGACGGCCTTTCACGCCTCGATCCGGCAGCACTGGCGGTCCGGGCGGACCACAATCGCGGCCTTTTGAGCAGCGCCGTGGCCCGATGCCCACAGGTACGCGCCCCGGCCCTCGTGCCCCCGGGCGTCCGGGAATGCTACCGCCGCCGTTTCCAGAGAAACTGCCGCCGAAGGCAGAGCCGGGCAAGCCGCTTTACACCCGCAAGCCCACCCAGCGCCAACGTCCCGTTCTGGATAAGCGCGAGCAAGAGGGTGAGCGCAAACTGCACCCGACGCGGCAGCGTCCGGGCGCGGGCCGCAGTTCCGCCGCCGCGGTTATCGCCCCGCCGGAGCCGCGTCCGCCGCGCGAAGTGACAATCACCGAAGGCATCACGATTCGCGAACTTGCGGAAAAACTGGACGTGCGCGCCAAGGAGCTCTTGAAAAACCTGCTCGACCGGGGCGTTTTCGCCAGCATCAACCAGGCACTGGATGTCCCTACGGCCACGACACTTGCCGAGTCTTTCAGCGGCGTAGTGAGCGTCGTCTCCCTGGAAGAAGAGATGGTGCTCGAGGTTGCGAAGGAAGAGACCAAGGAGAGTTTGAAGCCGCGGCCGCCGGTCGTCACCGTCATGGGCCACGTCGATCACGGCAAAACGAGTTTGCTCGACGCCATTCGCGAAGCGGATGTTGCCGCGGGCGAAGCGGGCGGCATCACGCAGCACATCGGCGCTTACAAGGTAGTCGTCCATGATCGCGCCGTGGTGTTCGTCGATACGCCGGGTCACGAAGCGTTTACCCGTATGCGCGCGCGAGGCGCGAAGGTCACCGATATCGTGGTGCTGGTGGTGGCCGCCGATGACGGCGTCATGCCGCAAACGAAAGAAGCCATCGACCACGCGCGAGCCGCGAAGGTTCCCATCATCGTGGCGATCAACAAGATTGACAAGCCGGAAGCGCAACTGGAGCGCGTGAAGCGGCAGCTCACGGAAAACAGCCTGATGCCCGCGGAATGGGGCGGCGACACGGAGTTCGTGGAAGTTTCCGCGAAAAAGAAGCAGGGCATCGAGAAGCTTCTCGAGACGATTTTGCTGGTCGCTGATTTGCGGGAACTCAAGGCCAATCCCGACGCGCCCGCGACGGGCACGGTGCTCGAATCGCGCGTGGATAAGGGACGCGGCCCGGTGGCTACAATTCTGATTCAGAATGGCACGCTGAAGTCCGGTGACTTCTTTATCTGCGGGTCGGTTTTCGGGAAAGTCCGCGCGATGTTTGACGATCGCGGCCGGGTCGTCAATGATGCGCCCCCATCCACGCCCGTCGAAGTGCTCGGTTTGCAAGGTGTGCCGGATGCGGGGGACCTCTTCCAGGTCACCGACGAAGCCAAAGCGCGGCACGTCGTCGAGTACCGCCAGGGCAAGCAGCGCGACGCGGCGATGGCGCGCATCAGCGGCTCGCGCATCACGCTCGACCAGCTCCACGAGCAACTGAAGGCCGGAGACGTCAAGGAATTGGGAATTGTGATAAAGGGTGACGTGCAGGGCTCCGTCGAAGTGCTCAGTGAGATGCTACCGAAGCTTTCGACGGACCAGGTGAAGCTGAAGATCATCGGTTCGGGCGTCGGCGCAGTCACGGAAAATGACGTGCTGCTCGCTTCCGCGTCCGGCGCGATTGTGATTGCGTTCGGCGTGCGGCCGGACCGCAAGGCGCTGGACCTGGCGCAGCAGGAGCACGTGGACATCCGTACGCACACGATCATCTACGAAGTATCCGACGAGCTGAAAAAGGCCATGGAAGGCCTGCTCGAGCCGGTGGTCACGGAAACGTATTTGGGCCGCGCGGAAGTGCGCAACACGTTCCGCGTCAAAGGCGCAGGGACGATTGCGGGCTGCTACGTGGTCGATGGCATCCTGAAGCGCGACGCGCAGGTCCGCGTGCTGCGCGACGGTGCGGTCATCTACACGTCGAAGCTCAACTCTCTGAAGCGATTCAAGGATGATGCCAGCGAGGTCCGCACTGGTTTCGAATGCGGCGCGGGCGTCGCCAATTTCAACGACGTGAAGGTCGGCGATATCCTGGAATGCTTCAGCGTTAGCAAGATGAGCGCCGCGGAAGCCGCCGGACAGGGCGGCGGGTCCTCCGGCAAGAAATAATCCGCCAAGCTGTCCCCCGGAGCCGCTCATGCCGGTCGGTCTGCTCACCCTCGAGCTGCACATCCCGGACGCGCAATCGCTGAAGGACAAGCGGCAGGTACTGCGCAGCTTGAAGGACAAGTTGCGGCGAGATTTCAATGTGGCGGTGGCCGAGCTGGAGCATCACGACACGTGGCAGAGGTCGGTCGTCGGGATCGTGACGATTTCGAATGAAGAGAAGCACTTGAGGGAAGTGCTGCAGAAAGTTCTGGACGAGGCGGACCGCATCCTCGGCTCATTTTTAATCAATCAAGCGGTCGAGATTGTTTAGAGAGTGTTTCAGGGGCCCCGATGAGTCCAGCCAATCACCGACACGAACGCGTGGGCGAGGAGATCGCCCACGAGATCAACGCCATGCTGGCGGGGGAACTAAAAGATCCGCGGCTGGAAGTAAGCGTGGTCGCCAGCGAAGTGCGCGTGCAGCCGGACATGAAGCACGCGCGGGTATTCATCAGCGTCAAGGGGACGAACAAGGAGCAATCGGACGCGATCAAGGCGCTCGAACATGCTTCCGGATACATCCGGCGAGAGCTGGTCGAGCGGCTGCAGCTTCGCCGCGTGCCCGAATTGCATTTTACGCTGGATCTTTCCCAAGAGCACCTCGAGCGCATCGAGCGGCTCTTGAAGGAAATGAAGAAGGACAGTCCGCCCGCGCCTTGAGAGTTTTCCGTGATCAGTTATCGGTTTTCAGTTCCGAAAAAAGGAAAGCCTCGGTGGTTGCTGTCCCTACGTTCTGAAGCCCGGGTGGAGGAACAGCAGGAACGCAATCGAGTTAAATTCGATCATGTCTGAGTGTCAAAACTAAAAACACAGAACTACGAAAAGTGTGCGAAAAACCAAGACTGAAGCCGATAACTGTCTACATCTGAAAACTGAGAACTGACTACTGATCACTCCAAAAATGCCACGACAGCCACAGCCGGCGCCGATCGACGGCGCGCTCGTCATCAACAAGCCGAAAGGGAAAACGTCGCACGACGTGGTCGATGCGGTGCGCCATTTGGCAGGCTTCCGGCAAATCGGACATCTGGGCACGCTCGATCCGCTGGCGACGGGCGTTCTTGTGCTGCTGCTCGGCCGGGCCACGCGGCTGGTGCAGTTCTACGCCGGGCGCCGCAAGCGATATGAGGCGGGCTTTCGGTTCGGGTTCGCGACGGATACGTACGATTCCGATGGTGAAGCGCAGGGCCCGGACGCCGTGCCAGCGCTGGACGCCGCGACCGTCGAAAAGTTTGCGGCGGAACGCATCGGGCGGTTCGAACAAATGCCGCCGTCCTTTTCCGCGAAGAAAGTGAAAGGGCGTCCCGCGTACGAGCTGGCGCGAAAAAAACAGGCCGTCGAGCTGAAGGCTGTCGAAGTCGAGATTTACGAATACAAACTCAGGGAGATTGAGGGCAGCATCGCGCGCTTTGTCATCGAGTGCTCGTCCGGCACGTACATCCGTTCGCTGGCGCATGAGATGGGGCAAAAGCTAGGGTGTGGCGCGCACCTCGCGGAAATCACGCGCACGGCGGTGGGAGAATTTTCGACCGAACAAGCCATCACGCTCGAAGAACTCGCCGAAGCCAAGCAGGCCGGAAAATTCGCGGACCGTCTAATCCCGCTTGAAAACCTGCTGGCTAATTTTCCCCGGGTTAACGTTTTACCGGTGATCGAAAAGCGCGTCCGTCATGGCACGAAGTTCAACATTACACTCGCGCAGCTTCAGCCGGGCCGCGTCGAGCCGCCTCCTGGCGCCACGACGCAGCTCGATGGCGGCGAACCGAAGCCGCCGCGGCTGCGTGTATTCAGCCAGCAGGATAAACTCATCGCCATTGCAGAAGCCGTAGTGCCGCGCACTTACCAGCCGATCGTCGTGTTCGAAGCTCTGCCCTAGGTCGTCCACGCCAAAGCGTAAAGTGGTTTCCGAGCAAGATTCAGATTGCCAGAGCAATAGCCCTAAGTCTTCCGTCATTCACGGACTTAGGACTTAGGGCTGTGGAGGTTGTGCTCCAGGTGATTGCAGAGTGCCTGGAGCGGGGGTTCCGCGGCCTCCGGTGTCGCCGCCGCGACCCGCGAAAATTGTCCGCGTGAGATGATCCGCCAGGCGCAGCTTCCGCGGGGTGACGAGGATCAGGAGTTCTGTATCCTGAAGTGAATTCTTCCGACCGCCGAACGCGTATCCTACGCCCGGGATTTCCGCGAAGCCCGGCAGGCCCGTGATGGAGCGGGTTTCTTCCGCATCGGTGATACCACCGATCAGGGTAGGTTCGTCCTCTCTGACGCGAACAGTCTGGGTCAGAGTACGATTGGAGATGACGGGGATCCCGTTCACGCTGGAGCCTTCCAGCGCGCGGATTTCGAACTCGAGCAGCAGAGTCACTTCATTATTGGGATGAAGCGTGGGAGTTGCTTTTATCTTCACGCCTAAATCGACATATTCCGAGGCCGGATAGGGCGTCTGCGCCGCGCCGCCGGCGGTGCTGTTGGCGAAGTTCGAGGAATCCTGAATCACCGTCACCACGCCCTGGGCAGCGGCGGGATCCTGGGACACCAAAGCGGCATCGGGAAGTCCACTGGTGGTCAATGTAACGGCGATCAGTGCGGAGGGCCCCACAGGAGTGTTGAGTTCGATGCGCGAGGCAAAGGTGCCCATTCCTTGACCAATATAAACGCCAAGCGTGCTCGAGCCCTTGTTCGTCACGGCGATGTCCGGCACAGCGCCGTTCGCAAAATTGGCGATCACGATTCCGGCAGGAGTCGTCGCGGTTGGCAGCGGGGAGCCGGTAGCGTCGGTGAATGTACCGTCTAAATTGCTGCTTCCCAGCAAGACCGAGACAGTATTATCGCCCTGGTTTACGACGGCAAGGTCCGGCACCCCGTCGGCATTCAAGTCTCCCGTGGCGATGGCAACGGGAGAAGTCCCCACCGCAATCGGCGAGTTCGTGGCTTCCGTAAAAGTCACATTTCCGTTGGTGTCCACACTTTCCAACAGAATGGAAATATTATTGGAGGCCTCGTTGACTAGCGCGAGGTCCACTGCGGGAGCGTTATTCGCATTGGCCAGCGTGCTGTTTCGAAAATTGGAGGTCACCAGAGCCACGGGTCCGCGTTCCGGACCTGTGAATGGCGAGAGCGTGAACTGCTGCTGCGCGGTCAGGGCAGGGGCGCTGGAATCCGTGACTTGCATTGTGAAAGTGAAGCTCCCCGCAGTGGGGGTTCCGGTAATCGCGCCCGTAGATGGCGCCAGGGTCAGCCCTGTGGGCAACGCACCGGCGGTAACCGTCCATGTGTAGGGAGCCTTTCCGCCGGTCGCCGTCAATACTGCGTCGTAAGGTCCTGCGATGTTGCCGTTCGGCAGGGAGTTCGCAACGGCTAGAAGAGGGGCAACCGCCGCGACGGATATGCTCAGTGTGGTCATCACGGATTTCGTAGGAGTTCCGGAATCGGCGACGCTCACCGTGAAATTTGAATTACCTGCTGTGGTCGGCGTGCCGCTAATTGTTCCCGTCGCTGGGTTCAGAGAGAGCCCGCTCGGAAGGGTTCCTGCAATAACACTCCAGGTACGCGCACCGATACCTCCCGCAGCGCGCAAAGAAGCGGAATAGGGTACCTGCAGCGTCGCGCCGGGAAGGGAAGTCGAATCGATGGCCAGTGTGCCACCGAGTGCGAAGGGAGAACCGGGAAATTCAGTGAAGCCGCCGTTCCCGTCGCCTTTGAAGAGGGAAATCGTGCTGTCCCCTTCATTTGCTACGGCAAAATCGAGGTTGCCATCACCGTCAAAATCCGCCAGCAAAATGGAACTCGGCGAGTTTCCCACGGGATAGGGAGAGCCAGTCGCTTCTTTCAGCAGCAAATTTCCACTGCTGTCAAGTGAGCTGAGCAGGACCATGACATTGTTCGACTCCGCATTCGCGACCACCAGATCCGGCGTCTGGCTGGCATTCGTTCCGGAGCTGGACCTATTGCGAAGAATTCCCTCAGCGAGTGCTGTGGGACCAATCGCTGTTACCGGCAACGAGAATGGCGAGTTGACCTCGGCAACAAAGTTTCCGCTGTCCTGATTCCGCAAGACGGTGATGGTGTTGTCGTTGCGATTGGCAACGGCAAGTTCCGGCAATGTGCCCGCATTGAAATTGCCCGCGACGAGCGTCACGGGATTCTTGCCGACGGTGAAGCTGGTCTCGGGGAAAACCGTGGAGCCCGGCACCCCCGTCAACGCGCCGCCAGTCCCCAGGCTTCCGGAGAGCAAGGAAAGCGTAATAGGAAAGCGATCGCCGACGAAAAAGCTGGCTGGCTTTCCATCTTGCGCGCGCAGAAGCACCTGGCGCCCGCTCTGCACCAGCGAGAGAGAATCGGAGAAATTGGCCGCGCCGCTGGGAAGGGTAAGCAGAAAAGTAGAGAGACCTCCGCCGATGGGAACGACAGCCGGTATGCCGGAGAATCCCTTTGCCGCGAAAACCTGTTGGATGTTGGTGAGCAGATTTGTCAGGGTTGTCGAAGACTTGAGCTTGTTCAGGTCGGCGGTGTTCAGCCCGATGAGCTGCTCAGAAGCCGGGGGCGTAATACCAAGACTGCGCGCTTTGTTGCGGTTGACTTCGAGGAGTTCGATTTCCAGCATAACTTCACCACGAGCCCTTTCCAGTTGCTGGATGAGTTCACCGGCAAGGGCGAGGCGCTCCGGAGTGTCGCGCATGGTGATGGTGCGGCTGCGAGTGTCGAGATCGATGCGCGTTGATCCGGTGATGTCGCGCAGGACGCGCAGGATTTCGGTAACATCCTCCGGGCCGACGGCTGCGGAGAGGGGGAAGGTCTGCTCTGCGACCATGGCGTACAGCCGCCGCTTCTCCTGCGTGTCTGGAGCGACAAACATCAAAGTGGGATTCAATGGGCGCCAAAAGGTTCCCGATTGCGCGCCAATGAGGGTCAAGCCGGTGTAGAAATCCACGCTATCGACGTGCAGGCGCACGCTCCTAACATTGATGTCCGGATCAAAGGTCACTTTGATGCCGAAGAGGCCCGCCAACTGTTCGTAGACCGTCTTGGTATCGCCGCGCAGGTCCAAGTTGCGTTTTCCGGCTTGCGGTTGTAGCCGAGGAAGGCCGGAGATTGCGGGCGCAGTCCCTGCGTGGGGCTCATCGTCCATGGTCTTGAGTTGAGTGAGACGCTCCGCGACGATGGTGTTTCCGGGATCGACCCGGAGCGCTGCTCCCAATTCCTCGGTGGCCTGGTGCAGATGGCCCTCCAACGCGTCGCGTTCTGCAGCCTCTACGTGCGCGCGAACCAACTTGGAGCGCAGCGCGACACCTCGTTCGACGACAGCGGCATCCTGCGGGGCGTAACGCGCGGCCTCTTCGTAAGCCCCCAGCGCTTCATCGAAGCGCCCTGCTGCTTCGGCTTTGTCGCCCCGTTCGGCAGCCTTCTGTGCGCGCTTGGGATCGGGGCGAACCGCTGGGGCTTGAAGCTGCGATGGTGCGGGTACCTGCGCGGGAGCCTGTGGGCAAAGCAGTAACCACAAGAGCAAAGAGCTGCTTAGGCGTATGGTGCGCATGAGCATCAGACAGGATAACCTAACCCCGAAGAGTAAATAGGACCAGTCTGGTCCGGTTGACGGAAGTTTCCCCGTGCGGTACACTTAAATCGTAGTTGCAAATCATTCACAACTGGAGTTTTCGTGCTCTCGGCTCTACTAATTGCACTTCGTGAAGGCGTTGAAGCTTCTCTCGTCGTCGGCATTATCCTCGTCTATCTTTCCCGCACAAGCCGTGGGCATCTGACACGTTTCGTCTGGTACGGCGTGGCAGCCGCTGCCGCGCTCAGTCTGGGAGTGGCGGTGGCCTTGGAGCGCTGGCGCATCAGCGAAGACGGCTTCGAGGGGCTGATGCTCCTGATCGCGGCGGTCTTCGTTGTTACGATGATCGTATGGATGAACCGCGTTGCGCGCCACCTGAAAAAAGAGATCGAGCAAAAGGTGGAGGCTTATGCCGAGCGCGCCGGGAGCGCGGCGGGCTGGGGCATATTCCTTTTCGTTTTCCTCATGGTCCTGCGCGAGGGGGCGGAGCTGGCGCTGATTCTGCGTGCCGTGGAGCTTTCGAGCGAGGGCTTGCAGACCTGGATCGGAACGATAGTGGGGATTGCGGCGGCCGTCGCGGTGGGACTTTTCTTCTTCAAAGGCACCTTACGCATTCCGCTGCACCGTTTCTTTGCGGCGACTAGCGTCATCTTGATGCTCGTCGCCTTTCAACTGGCGCTCACCGGTTTGCATGAGTTGAGCGAGGCGCGCTGGCTGCCTTCGAGCAAGACGGAGATGGCGATTCTGGGGCCCATAGTCCGCAATGAACTCTTCTTTTTTGTTTTTATTTTTGGAGCTGCCACGTTGCTGATCCTGCGCGAATGGCAGGCCGCTTCCCACGACAAGAACGCTCGGGAAACTCTGAACGACGCGGAGAAGCGTCTTCTGGAATCGCAGAACCGGCGGCAGCGGCGTTGGATGATGGCCGCGGCGGTCGCGTCGCTTACGGTGATTCTGGTGCTGACGGCGGATTTCATCTATGCGCGGGCAAACTCGGCGCCGCCGGCAGCGCGGCCGATTGAAGCAGCCGGGAATATCGTTCGCGTACCGGTCGCCGAAGTACAGGATGGAAGCATGCATCTCTTCACCGTGCATGCGGGCGAGCAGTCGCTGCGGTTCATGATCATCAAGAAGCCCAATGGATGGGGAGTGGCGATGGATGCCTGCCGCATCTGTGGCGCGGAAGGCTACCGGCAGGATGGACAGAACGTCATTTGCCGGCACTGCGCTTCAGCGATTTACATTCCGTCGATTGGCGATCAGGGCGGCTGCAATCCCGTCGGCGTGGCGTCGCACGTCGATGGCACCGACCTGGTAATGGACCTCACCTCGCTGACGAAAGCCGCCTCCGAGGTGCCCAAGTGACCCGCGGTGCTCCCTCTTTGCTTTCGTTGCTGACGGCTGAAAGCTGACCGCAGAAAACTCCCAATGTTTCTCCGCCTAGTCTCCGACTCTTTCGCTCGCC
>Ga0209527_1000161_pt1 | contig 15204 bp, 9 predicted proteins | sample JacPinW_OM2H0_M2_FD_187968 | JGI IMG/M metagenome (GOLD analysis project Ga0209527, IMG submission 187968) | Forest soil microbial communities from Algoma, Ontario, Canada - Jack Pine, Ontario site 1_JW_OM2H0_M2 (SPAdes) (version 2) | ecosystem: Environmental > Terrestrial > Soil > Boreal... | reverse complement strand
AGTCGAGTGCACCGGGGCGCGTATCGAGCGCTACCTTCCAAGAGAGCCTATATCCTTGAGCAGGATGGACGACAGAGACCTCTGGGGATAGCACCTGGAGGACAAAATCGTCCAACAAGCAGTGGGAACGGTCCTCAATCAGATTTATGAGGCGGACTTCTTGGGTTTCTCGTATGGGTTTCGACCGGGGCGCAGCGCGCACGACGCTCTGAGTGTCGGGATCATGAGGAAGAAGGTGAATTGGGTGCTGGATGCGGACATCCGGGGCTGCTGGATTGATACGCGCAGGTTCTAGTTCGGAGCGCGGAGCACGCAGAGCGAGGTACTCGTCCCATTTTTATTCTCGTAGAGGCCGTCCTACTCCTGCGTAGCGATGCTAGGTAATCACGTGAGACGTCACCTCTGGGTTGCTGCACAAACTGCTGCACAGACGCTTCCCTGAACCCCCTAAAATGCACCAAAACGGATGCATCACACCTATACTTCATAACAACATACGCAAGGTTGGGTCTTTTCGTAATCGGCAGGTCGTGGGTTCAACTCCCACTCTCGGCTCCAATTTTTTCCAGCAATCGTGTCAATTAAGAGCGAAGCTTTCTTGACATCATGCTGGATGGATGAGCCGGAAAGACTGCAACTCGCGGCGCGCGGTCTCCAGTTCGGAAAACCGGCTGCCTTCCTGCTCCAGCAGGTAATACTCCACTCCGCCCGCACTTTCGGCTGCTTCGAAAATGTTTTTCCACTCTCCAGCACCTTCGCCGAGCAGAACCGTGTAACCTTTCGCCGGTTCCGGTGACCAGTCTTTGAGATGGAGAGAACGGATTCGGCCTGGATTCGCGCGAATCCACGCGACCGGATCGGAGCCGGCCTCCAGACAAGTGCCCACATCCAGTTGGAGCATGATCGATGGTTTCGTATTCTTTGCGAGGATTTCAATAGGACGCTGGTTTTCGACGGGAATAAACTCTCTCTTGTGGTTGTGATAGCCCGCCTTCAAGCCGGATGATGCAAGCTGATCGGCCGCAGAGTTCAACGCGTCGGCGACCGCCTTCCAGCCGTCCAGACCGGCTTTCGGATCCGACGAAGCCATGACTATATATTTGCTGCCCAGAATCAGGTTCATATCACGCGCCCGGCCGATTTTCTCCGGACTCAAATAGGAGCTGTCGTTGTGCGTCGAGAAGCACCGGATGCCGAGATCGTCCAGAAGCTTTCTCATCTGCTTGGTTTGACTCTCGGACCATTCGAAATAGGGCGCGTAGAATTCGACGCCCTGGTATCCCATCTGGGCGACGGCGCGCACGGTGGCCTCGGGATCTTTCTTCAATTCCTCGCGGACAGAATAAAGTTCGAGGCCGAGCGGAATCGATTTTGCGGCACGAGCCGAAACGGCCCACGGCAGCATTGCCGAAAAAGCGAGAAACGAACGACGCGAAAGAGTGTATAGCGGCATCGCCGTATCCTACTGGAGATTCAAAGGGAATTCATTTCATTTTTGTTGGAATACTGATGTTTGCGCGCAGTTCGGGCCACGGAACAAAGCTCAATCAGTATGAGGCACGGCTTGTGCGGCGCGTCCCGGAACAAGGCTGCGCACGATGACGTACAAGACCGGAATGAACACTAGATTCAAAGTAGTCGCCGCGATCATCCCGCCGAAGACTGTCGTGCCCACAGAAACGCGGCCCCCGCCAGCAGCAGAACGCCCAGGATAAACGCAAGGGACGTCTCTAGTCCGCGGTTGCGTGTCCCGGGACGGCTGCGCCCGCAGGCCGCGAATGTCGCGCCCGGAAGAAGGCAAAGCGATCCAGGACCTTCTCCTGGAACTCTTCGAGGTAGAGATAGATCGCCGGAGTAATGAAAAGGGTGATGAACTGCGACACAATCAGGCCGCCGACCACAACGAGTCCGAGCGGCCGGCGCGAGGCGCCATCCGCCCCATAGCCGAGGGCGATGGGCAGGGCGCCCATCAGCGCGGCCATGGTGGTCATCATGATGGGACGAAAGCGCTCCATACTGGCGTCGTGAATCGCTTGATCGTCTGGTGCACCCTGCTCGACCCGCTGTTGCGCGAAGTCCACGATCATGATTCCGTTTTTCTTCACGATGCCCATGAGCATGAACATGCCGATGAACGCGTATAGGGAAGCCTCGGAGCCGAACAGCCACAGGGTCAGGAGGCCACCGACGAGCGCAACCGGCAACGAAGAGAGCACGGTGATCGGATGCAAGTAGCTCTCGTACAAAATGGCCAAAATCACGTACATGACAAAGACCGCGAGAAGCATCAGGATGGTGAGGCTCGATACCGTGTCGCGGAACGTAAGCGCCTCGCCCTGGAACTCGCCGCGAATTCCCCGCGGCAAGACTTGCTTCGCAGTCTTCTCCACGAAATCAGTTGCCTGCCCGATGGAATAGCCTGGCTTCAGGTTGAAGAACAGCGTGGCGCTCGTGAATTGGTTGATGTGATTGACGGACTGCGGGCCCAACAGGGTGTGCCAAGCCGCCAGAGCGTTGAGCGGAACCATCCGAGAACCGTCGTCGCTCTTGATGTACAGCAGATGGAGATCCTGGGGCTCGGAACGTTGATTGTCGGCGACTTCCAGGATCACCTGGTATTGGTCCGTGGGCTTCTTGATGAGATAGACGTAGTTCTGCGAGTACGCTTGGTGCAGAAGATTAAGAATCCGAGTCTCGGAGACTCCGTAGGTCTTGGCTTGCTCGCGGAGGATGTTGACCTGCAGATTCGGAGTATGGTTGAACAGGTCGGAGTTAACAAAGAGGAACCCCGGGAACTCGAACATCTTGCGCATCAAGGTTCCGGCGCTGGCATACACCTCGTTCGGATCGATTCCGGAAATCGAATAGGCAAACTGGCCCTGAAGCTGCGCCGTGGCTCCGGTGCTGATCTGTAGCACCGGCTGGGGCTTGAGAAAGGTGAGCAGGCCGGGAATTTTGTTGTTCAACTGACCCATCAATTGCCCGCTCACCGCTGCAATAGGTGGGCGCTTATCCGGATCTTTCAGGATCGCGAACACCAAGCCCTGATTGGCAGGGAAAAACCCATTGGCCCCGCTCAGGGTGAAAGTCATGTCTACAGCGGGATTAGCGTGCAAAACGTCTTCGACTTCCACTTGATGAGTGCGCATCTCGAGATAGGACGTGCCTTCCTGGGCGACGAAGACCCCTAGGACGAAGGAACTGTCACCGATCGGGAGGAAAGCTTTGGGCACGATGTAAAAAAGGTAGATCGTCCCTCCGAGGCAAACCAGCCAAATCGCGAGCGAAATCCAGCGGTAGCGCAGGAAGAACCATAGCGATCGGCCATAGGAGGCGAGCACCTTCCTTTCTATGCCGCCAATGACTCGTTCGACCCAGTTCTTTTTCTTGTTCTCGCCGCGTTCCCGGAGCAAGCCGGAGCACATCAGTGGAGTCAGTGTCAGCGAAACGATGCCGCTGACGAAAATCGAAACGATGATGGTGACGGAAAACTCGCGGAAAATGCGGCCCACCAAACCGCCCATAAACACGAGCGGGAGGAACACGGCCGCCAGGGAAATAGTCATAGCGAGAATGGTAAAGCTGATTTCCTTGGCGGACTGAAGTGCGGCATCGAGCGCGCGCATGCCGCTCTCCATCAGGCGAACGGTGTTTTCCAAGAAAACGATGGCGTCATCGACCAGGAATCCGACGGCGAGCGTCAGGGCCATCAGCGAGAGGTTGTCCAGGCTGTACCCAATAATGTCCATCACCACAAAGGTCAGCAGGAGCGAAAGCGGCAGCGCGGCCACAGGGATCAAAGTGTCGCGCGCTCGACCCAGAAAGACGAAGATCACCACCACAACCAAGACGAACGCGATGAACAGAGTCGCCTGGACGTCTTTAACGCTGTTTACGATGCCCTGAGAACGGTCGTAAATCGGAATAATTGCGACGGAGCTGGGAAGCTGAGCCTGCACCGTGGGAAGCAGGGCGCGGATGGATTTGGCAACCTCGACGGCGTTTGTCCCCGCGCGCCGGAAGACCGCGATGACAACTGTGGCGGAAGGAACAGTGTGGCCGCGGTACCAAAAGCGCATGTTGATGCGTTCGTCTCGTACGCCATTTTCGACGGTGGCGATGTCTTTGAGGTAGATGGGAGCCCCGTTTCCCTGCTTGACGATAAGGTTTTCGTACTGACTGGCTTCGCTGAGCTGGCCTTCGGGTTGAAGCAGAAAAGTCTGGTGCGCCCCGTCAAACTGGCCCGCGCCGGTGTAGCTGGTTCCATTCTTGAGGGCCGCAGTCAGATCATCGATCGTTAGATTGCGGGCAGCCAAGGCGGAAGGATCGGCTTTGATGCGCACGGCGGATTGAGCGCCGTAAATGGCCACCTGGCTCACTCCCGGAAGAATGCTGATGTGCTCGCCGACTTGGGTGTTGGCGTAATCGTATAGCTGCCCTCCGGTAGCGCTGTCGCTGGTGAGGCCGATGTACATGATGGGCTGGTCGTTCGGGTTGGTTTTGGTGAAGGTCGGCGGGCTCGGGAGATCCACGGGCAACTGGGCCGTGGCACGCGATATGGCCGCCTGAACGTCGGTTGCGGCAGCATCCACGTTCTTGGACAGATCAAACTGAAGAACGAAACTGGTGCTTCCCTGTCCGCTGTTGGAGGTCACCAACTGAAGGCCAGGAATCTGCATGAACTGACGCTCGAGCGGGGTGGCCACGTTGTTGGCCATGGTCTCTGGCGTTGCGCCGGGATAGCCTACGCTGACTTGAATGACGGGATAGTCCACGGCGGGCAGGTCATTGACCGGCAAGGCGAAATAAGCGAGTACGCCAAAAACGATGGCCGAGATCGTAAGCACCGCGGTCATCACCGGACGGCGAATAAATGGTTCAGACAGATTCATGGATCTTCGTTCCCATTACTTTACGCTCGCCGGCGCACCCGCCGACGTGCCCCCCGCAGGCCCAGCGCCGCCGGCATCCACACGCACCTTGCTGTTTGGAGCCACGGTCATCTGGCCGGCCAAGATGACGTTCTCTCCCGCGGCAACACCTTGGGTAACTACGACGTTATCGCCTTGCCGCTGGCCCAAGGTCACGAGTCGAAGGTCCGCGGTGTTGTCGGGTTTCACCACGTAGACGAAGGGACCTTTTTGGCTGATCTGCGTGGCTTGGTTGGGGATCAGCACCGCCCCCTTCTGCGTTGCCAGGACTAGCCTCACGTTGACAAATTGACCGGGCCAGAAATGATGATCGGGGTTGGAGATGGTGGCGCGCAAATTGACCGTGCCCGTGCCGTTCTGGACGGTGTTGTCGAGAAATGTGAGCTTGCCGCCGTGGGCGTGGTCTTCCGGATCGGAGGGCAGCCTCACGAAGGTCTTCAGCGTTCCGCGAGTCATCTCCTTCTGCACGCTGGGGAGGTCGCGCTCGGTTATGGTGAAGTCCGCATAAATCGGATCCAGTCGCTGGATCAGCAACAACCCGGTCGTGTTGGCCTGCACGACGTTTCCGACGTCGACCAGTCGCGCGCCGGCGCGGCCCTGGATCGGCGAGTGAATATAGCAATATTCCAGGTTGAGCTGGGCGGTTTCGAGGGTTGCTTCCGCCGATTCCACCTGCGCCTGATCGACGTCAACGGTGCTCTTTTTGATGTCGTAATCCTGTTTGGAGGTGACCTTGGAGCCGAATAGCTCCGAGCTGCGTGCGAACTCCACCTTGGCGAGTTCGAGCGCCGCTTTTGCCTGGGCCAGAGCGCCCTTTGCAGAATCGAGCTGGGCTTGATACGGACGCGGATCAATCACAAAAAGCAACTGGCCTTTGGCCAGATCAGCGCCATCCTGGAATTGTCTTTGCGTAATGCGGCCGCCGACTTGCGGGGTTACGGTAACCGACTCGAAAGCGAAGCTCTTGCCGATCTCGTCGAGGTAAACGGGCACATCTTGGGCTTGCGCCTTGACTACACTCACCAAGGGCGGAGGCGGGAGTTGAGGACCGGCAGCTAGGGGATTCGCCCGGTTACAGCCCGACGCTGCGATTGGCAAGGCAAACAACGGTAAGACATACAGAAATCCGAGCCTCAACTTCAATCTTAGCCTCCCCTCGTCTGTCTATACGCTACCAGCTAAGGGCATATTGCGGGCCAAGCCCAACAGCCCGCCGTCGACATCACGCCCTGCGCGTATTTCCGAAGTCTGTGAGGTCCGGTTCCACTCATAAAGCGAGACACACCATGAGTAGATTAGACGCCAAGGAAGGGAATGCGTTACTTTTCGCGAGTTGCATTGCGAACCTGTGGCAATCTGCGCCTCAGATGCCACAGTGTCAATTGTACCCCGCCGGCTGTCTCGCCCGGCCCATCCTTCCGGAGTTGAGAACTCAGTAGAAATCGCGGGAATTGATTCTTTTTCCGGAAAGCCCGAGCTGCAGGACTTCCATCTGTTCCGGCCGGTCAAAAACCTTGCCCGGGAAAAAGATCTTCGCCAGCACTCGCACGCCGCCAAACGCCACCCCTAGGACCACGGCCACTACCATGAACAAACCCGTCCCAAGAATAATCTTGACCAGGGTTGAAACCAACGGCGGATCGGTGACCGTTTGGTGCGGCTCGTTCCACGTCACTTCCGTTTCGTAAATCACCGCGCTCCGCAGCGAATCGCCATACGCTGCTGAAGATGGCTTCAGTACCAGGGAGAGCAGGGAAGCCTTGCGTTCAATTGTCGTTCCCGCCTGCTTGGCCGCTGGCGAGAGCGCCTGCTCCAGATGTCGCAGGTGTTGCTCCGCCAGTTGCGGCGTGGGATATTCCAGCAGCAACAATCCTGCCGAGTCCTTGCCGTTGCGATATTCCGCGACCATGGCCTCCGCGCCAGAGGCAAATCCTGCCTCGCTCACCAGGTTGGTAAATTCCTCCCGCTTCAGCGAGTTCAGCGCATTCCGCAAAGCCGCAGGCCCCAGCGCGTACCTTTGCGTTCCATCCGAGAAGCCGCTCGGCAAATACGCTCGAATCGGCGGCAGCGGCGACTGGCTGGAATGTTTACGGACCATCTCCGCAAGCTGTTGCAATTCATCGGTCGTTGGATTCTGGGGAGGCCGGACTTCCAGAATCAGATTACCAAGGAGCAGCAGGAGGCGCTCCTGGTCGATCGCCGAAGGCCCACCGACCGTGGATGGATGCATGCCCGGCCCGAACTCCGCGGTGTACGCTTCGTACGCGCCGCTGGGGTCCCGGAATTGCCGGAGTATGACTCCTACCTTCTGCGTTCCGTCGGAATACTCATTGGCGAGCGAGTCCGTCAGACCCGACTCGGCAGATACCTGCGCTCGCCCTTCGTCACTCTTGATCTTGACGGGGGAGTTAACGGTTTTCCATCGCCCAAATTGTCCGGGGAAAACCTTCTCAAGTGCACTTTGCGCAGACAAACGCGGTACGACGGCCACGACGGCCGCAAAAGCCGATAGCAAGATGAGGCAATACTTTCGCATCCCAGCCTCTATTAGACACCAACTGTCTAGTTTTGGTTGCGAGATTGTTCAACTGCTACCGCGCTGGGGCGCCCCGCACCGGGTCTGGACGGCTGATTCATCGTCACGCTGTTCATGCTCTCCAGGTAGCTTACCACGCCCTGATACAGCCCCTCGGCCACCTTCTGCCTTTGCTCGGGCTTCTTAAGCATTTGCTCGTCCGCCGGATTACTCAGGAACGAAATCTCCGTCAAAATCGACGGCATGTCCGCGCCGATCAGCACCACGAAGGGCGCTTTCCGCACGCCGCGGTTCTTCATAGGCTTGTTCGACTTTTGAATCCGCTTGGACAGGGAATCCTGGATGTCTTCGGCAAGTTCTTTGGACTCGTCAATCTTTTCCGTCCTCGCGATTTTCATCACCAGGTCCTGCAACTCGTGAACGCCTCCCTGCGCCGTGGCGTTTTCCCGTGCCGCCACTTCCATCGCTTCCGCCGAGCCTTTCAGGTTCAGGTAGTACGTTTCGATGCCGCGCGCCGCGTGGTCCCTGCTCGAATTCGCGTGAATCGAAATAAACAGATCCGCCTTGGCCTGGTTCGCGATGTTCGTCCGCTCTTCCAGCGGAACAAAGCTGTCGTCCGAACGCGTATAGATCACGTTCGCGCCCGGCAGCCGCTGCTCGATGATTTTCCCGAGCCGCAGCGCCACATCCAGGCACAGGTCTTTCTCCATCAACCCGGTCGGGCCAATCGTTCCCGTATCGTGCCCGCCGTGACCCGCATCGATCACGATCCTTCCAATCTTCAAGCCCAGCGCGCGCGTCAGCGTGGACTGCCCATCGCGCGTGGGTTGTGGCGCGCTCGCCGGCCGGATTAAATCCGGCTTCGCGCTCGAGGCAGTTGCTTTGATTGATTTCGATTTGCCGCTTTTCGCGCCCGGCGGCGAATTGGGTGTGACCGCGGAAGAATTGTTCACCGCCCCCGAATCGTTAATCACGCCAACGCTAGTCGCACTCCCGTTATTCGCGCCCCCACCAATCGCACCACTGATGGCGCTCTGCGAATTTCCTGCCCGCTGCTGCGAATCGGAACCCGCGTCCGTCCCCATACCTTTTGGTGCCGCGTTCTGAACCGTTCGCGCTTCGCTGTTCGCCGGCACCGTGCTCGCATTCGAATCTTCCGCCACCGCCGGCTGCGGCTTTTTCCCGTTGGCGGTGCGCACCGCCGCCTCTGGCTGCGGAGCTCCATACAAATCAATCAAAAGCTGCGCCGGATGGTACACAAACGAAGAGGAGTAATCCTTCACTCCGTTCACGTTCAGCACCACGCGCACGACGCCGCTATGATTCTGCGCCACACGAACGGCGGTCAGCAGCCCGCCTTCAACGTGGACATTCCCACGAGCCACCTCCGGCGTCAGCCGCGCCGCGTGCAAATCAAAAAAGATGCGGTCGGGATTGGCGATGCGCCCGGAAGTGTATACCACGCTGTCCTCGAGATCGATCGTCACCCGCGCCGCATCGCTATTGGCAGCCGCGCGAATCCGCAGCACCCGCGGAATCTCACCCGATGCAGACCGGCTCGCGGACTTGCCCCCGGAGTGCACCGGCGCAATCGCGCGCGCTTCCTCGGCGGTTGGAGAGGCGTTCGTCGAATTTGACGCCACGCCGTTCGTCGCAGAAGGCGCCTCGCCGTTCTGCAGCAGCGCCAATTCCGCCAGCGCTTCTTGTGCTTCGCGTTTCCGTGGCGAACGCGGATAGCGCTTCAGGAAATCTTCATAAGTTTTTTTCGCTAGTGCCGCGTCTCCCAGCTGATCGCGCTGCAGTTTCGCCGTTCGCAGGGTCGCATCCTGGCAATACCGGCTCGTCGGATATTCGCGCACCAGGAATTGGTAGGAATCGGTCGCCCACTGGTAGTAGTTCCTCCCAAACCGGTCGCCCATCTCGGTGTAAAGTTCCGCCACCGCCAGCAGGGAATCGGGGACTTCGGGGGCTCGCGGCGTTATCAAGGCGACGCGGCGATATCCGGTCACCACCAGTTTATAATCCGCTAGCGTACGCTTCTCGGTAGGTTTGCTGTTCAGCGCCGCGCGCTGCTCTTCGGCCCGCGCAAATTGCGCGGAAGCGGACTGGCGCCTCACCGCGGCCGTGGCTGTGGCCGCAGCTTCCGCACCTGTTTTCCCCGGCACAGCAGCGGCAACAGTCAGCACAAAACCCAGCGCCACAAAAACTGGCGAAAGGCGGGCGAAGCCCTTGTGCAAAATTTTTTTGCCCCCAAACATCAATCTACATCCCCAAACGCAACTCCATCCTATCTGGAAACCTCAACTCAATTCGCCAATACATTCAAAATGTTCCAGGCCCGAACCCAGAGCTCCTGGAAACTAAAAACTAGCGACTAAAAATCACAACTCTTTCTATTCGTTAGTGAACACGACGCGGCCGTCTGCTGTAACGTCTTTGTGGATCGCATGTGCGTTGATGAACGCATCCGCAAGTCGGCCCGAACCCGGCCGGAAATAGGCGTTCTGCACTCTCTGAACATAGTTTCGCGTCTCTCGAAACGCGGGGATGCCGTGAGCCCGGTCGACCGCACCCTCCCCCGCATTGTACGCCGCCAGGGCCAAATCCAGGTTGCCATTGTATCGTTCTAGCAACCACTTCAAATGCTTAACCCCCGCGTCAATGTTTTGTTGCGGGTTGAACACGTCATAAGCGCCGTATCGTTGTGCCGTCGTGGGAATCAACTGCATCAATCCGCCGGCTCCCTTGCGGGAATACGCTCTTGGATTCCAGTTCGATTCCGTTTCGATCACCGCGCGCACCAGTGCAGGATCCACGCTATGCCGGTCCGCGGCTTCTCGAACCAGCTTTTCGGTGCCGTCGCGCCCCATGTCCATGGCCGGACGGTTGCTTCCCGAAAAAGAAGACTCAGCGGGCAGGTAGATGTTCGTGCGCCGCTTCGAGGCATTGAGCTTGGCTGTCAGCGGTGGTTCCGCGTTTACAAAAAACGGCCGTCCCGCATCGTCAACGACCTTGGCGATCTGGCCGCTGGCACCCCGCGCGAAAACAGTCGCGCAAAGGACCAGCGTTGCTAGAAGAAGCCCTGCCGTGATTGCCGTGCGTTTTTTCATCAGCCTACCTTGGGAAAGGCAAACCACAGTCTTGGAGACTACTACAGAGTGCACATTTTTGAACATTACCAAGCATCGGTCAATGTCCCTTCAGTACTAGGGCTCCCCGCCGAGCGGTCTACCCTGGGGGCGATCGCCTGGCGATGGCCCTCCTTGCGAAGTCGTGTTAGCGGGGATGCCGAACTGCCTAGGCCGTAAACGCGAACGTATCCCCTCGGACACGCTTCTGGCACCACGGGGATTATAGCAAGGGTTCGATCAAGGAGAGGACACTCTCCAAGGCCACTTTTAGGCCAGTTGTGTCTTTTCCGCCAGCTTCGGCCAGGTCAGGTCTTCCCCCGCCCGAACCCCCTACCCGTTTGGCCAGTGCCTGTATCAGCTTGCCAGCATGGACTTTATCGGTGAGGTCCTTGGTCACCCCGGCGATCAGTGCCACTTTGCCGTCCTCCGGCATGCCTAGCGCCACCACTCCGGAACCCAGCCTCTGCCGCAGGCTGTCCACCAGTTGCCTAAGTCCTTCGCGGTCAACATTTTCCACTTCGGCGGCGATCACCTTGACCCCCTTAACCGTCTGTACCTTTGCCGCCAGCTCGTCGATCTGGCCGAGGGCCCCTTTGCGCTTTTGCGCCTCCAGCTCCTTCTCCAGTTGCTTGGCGGTCTGGGATAGCTTCTCCACCTGGGCCGTGATGCCGTCCTCCCCCACATTGAGCTGGCTGGCTAGTTTTGTTAAGACTAGAACTTGCCTCTGGTAATGCTCCAGCGCCCCGATGCCGGTAACCGCCTCGATGCGGCGAACGCCCGCGGCTACGGATTCTTCGCTCACGATCTTCAGTACCCCAATGTCGCCAACGCGTTGCACGTGCGTCCCGCCGCAAAGCTCCTTCGAGTAGAAACCGCGGGCCGCTCGCGGATCGGGAATCGTCACCACGCGAACGTTGTGCTCCGGATACTTGTCCCCGAAAAACGCCAGCGCACCGGAAGCCAGCGCTTCCTCCAGCGACGTGACGTTTGTCTCGATCTCCGTGTTCAGCCGGATCTCGTCGTTCACCTGTTGCTCGATGTCGCGCAGCTCTTCCGCATCCACGTGCGCAAAGTGCGAAAAGTCGAATCGCAGACGCTCCGGCGCATTCAGCGACCCGGCCTGCTTCACATGCGTCCCGAGAATGTTCCGAAGCGCCGCATTCACCAGGTGCGTCCCCGAGTGGTTGCGGATAATCCGCGCCCGCCGCTCCGCATCCGCCACCACCGCCACGCGATCCCCCACGCGCAAAGTCTCTTTCGCTACGACTTTGTGCGCTACCAGTCCCGCCACCGGATAAAACGCTCCGGTCACATCCGCGAGCAGTTGCGATTCGGAGTTGTCGTAGAACGCGCCGGTATCCGCCACTTGCCCGCCCGACTCGGCGTAAATCGCCGTGCGATCGAGAACCACTTCTCCGCTCTCGCCCGTCTTCAGCTCATTCACCGCCCCATTCTTTGTAATGATCGCTTCAATCCGGCAATCCTTCGCCGTCGTCCCAAAATAAAAATCCGGCTCCGTCTTAAACGTCTCCGCCAGCTTCGCATACGCCGGATTCGCCGCTTCCTTCGCCCCGCCCTTCCACGATGCCCGCGCCCGCGTGCGCTCCTCATCCATGGCGCGGTCAAATCCTTCTTCATCAAAAGACATGCCTCGATCCCGAACTACGGTGGCAATGAAATCTCTGCGAAGCCCGTATGTTTCATAGATTCGATAGGCGTTTGCGCCAGGGTAGACAACCGGTTTTTGCGCAGGGGGCGGCTCTTGCCTCGCCAAAATAGCCGCTGCTTTCGGAGTTGCTTCATTCATGCTCTCCGAGTTCATATCTTTTCGCAGTTCTTCCATTCCTGCTCTGGAGCGGTCAAATGCGTGCATCGCCTTCTCGATGTCCAAATCTAATTGCGGAAGCCCAACGGATATTGTTCGGGCAAACTGTTTTTCCTCAGCCAGGACAGTCTTTTTAACCCTCTGCGAGCTCTCTGACAGTTCCGGATAAGCTTGCCGCATTACTTCGACGACAGCGTCTACCGCTTCATATAGGAACGGATCTGACTTGCCGAGAAGCCGGCCGTGATGAATGGCGCGTCGCATGATTTTGCGGAGCACGTAACCGCGGCCTTCGTTTGAGGGAAGAACCCCGTCGGCGATGAGGAACGTGGTGGCGCGAGCGTGGTCGGCGATGACGCGCAGAGAAGCAGCGCCGCCTTTCCCGACTTCGGACCTGAGTTCTTTGTCGTAATCAACGCCGCAGAGTTCTGCAGCGCGCTTCATCAGCGGAACAAAAAGATCGGTGTCGTAATTGGAGATGACGCCTTGCAACACGGCGGCGACGCGTTCGAGGCCCATGCCAGTGTCCACACAAGGCTTCGGCAGGGGAGTGAGCGTGCCGCTGGCATCGCGGTTGAACTGCATGAACACGAGGTTCCAGATTTCGACGTATCGCCCGCAATCGCAGGGAAATTTGCAGTCGGCGTGGCCTTCCTCAGACGCAGTAGGCCCCATGTCATAGAAAATCTCGCTGCACGGTCCGCAAGGGCCGGTGTCTCCCATGGCCCAGAAGTTGTCTTTGAGTCCTGCGATGGCATGGATGCGTTCCTGTGGCACCTGTTCGGCCAGCCAACATTGACCGGCGGGCATATCAATCTCCAGCATGTTCCCCGGTGAAATCTCAGCGCCACCAAAGACCGTTACGTATAACTTGTCCTTCGCAATTCCGAACCACTGCGGAGAAGTGATCAATTCCCAGGCGTACGCGATCGCATCCTTCTTGAAATAATCGCCGAAGGAAAAATTCCCCAGCATCTCGAAAAACGTGTGGTGCCGCTTCGTAAACCCCACATTTTCCAGGTCGTTGTGTTTCCCGCCCGCGCGCACGCATTTCTGCGCCGTCGTCGCTCGCGTGTACTCCCGCTTTTCCAGCCCCAAAAACACGTCCTTGAACTGGTTCATCCCCGCATTCGTAAACAGCAGGGTAGCGTCCCCATGCGGCACTAGCGACGAACTCCGCACGCGCCGGTGTTCCTTGCCCTCAAAAAAGCGCAGGAATCCTTCGCGGATCTCGTTCCCGCTCCAAAATTTCTTGCTTACCGATTCACCCGTCACGCCCGCCTCAGTTTTGCAGGATTCAATCCCCAGATTATCGCAGACGCAGCAAGGTGCCGCAATGAACGTAGACACGGGTGATGGGTTAGTTTCGGATTGGCTGACAGATCAGTAGTTGGGCCGCAGGAGGGGCACAGCTAGACCCCTCCCGGAGTTCTTACTCTCGCTTTGACCGGCGAAGAGGTGACGATTTTTTTTCTACTCGCCCAGTGATTCGGCTTACATGAAGAAGAGGCCGTTCTGCTCACGCCCTAGCACGGAAACCAAGTTCCGCCCAGGGTCGGGCGTCTCCGACTCGAACCGGAAGCCAGGCTGCTCGACGGACCACTTGATCGTGGCTCCCGTGCTGAGGAACGAACCTTGGAAGCTCTGTGCGCTGTTATGAATTTCTGCCGTCGCGACGATCCCCTTCCATTCTACATCGAAAGAGACGGTCGCGCGGACGGGGGCGACAGGTGCGATGGCCGGATAGGGGAAGCCCATGTCACCCGGCAGTCCCAACCCCATGGTCAGCGAGTTGCCAATGTCGTGGTCATCGAAGACCCTTAGCCCGTTCACTCGAAGGCGCGCTCGCGCCTCGTCGAAGGCAACCTCGACGGCATGGGGCGCCACAGGGACCATCCAGAACACGTCGTTGGAGTCGATGTGCATGTTGTAGTCGTGGATTTGTTGAGGGATGTTGGCCGATCCAGCCGGACCGGTGTAGAGGTCAAGTCAAACAAAAGCGAAAGTGCCTTCATGATGACGACCGTCGGTGCCGATAAACTTGCCCTTACTGAAGCCCATGTCCGCCCGGAATGCGAGAGGCGTGGTGCTGCCGGTCATGGTGTTTGTTCCGGTTCCGCCCCCGCGGATGTTCGTCAAACCCACAAACCCGTCGAAGTCTGTAATCTGCGACGGGTCGCTTATATTGGCGAGGGGCGTTGCGGGGTTCAGGGGGTTATGGTGGATAAAAACCCCAAACGGCTTAAATGGCGCAAGGCCCCCCGGAATCGGATTGACCTGGTTGCACTCGGTGCCGTGCCGATCCTCATCGTCGTCGGCATGAGCCGGTTTTGAACGTAACAGCCCAGCTCCCAGCGCCGCTCCTGCAGCTCCGCGAATAAGATTGCGACGGCTGAGCCACTTGTCCTGAAGTGGGTTCCCTGAAAATGGCCCCCGTTTGTTCATTGTCGTTCTCCTTTGAGTTGCCGGCCGCGCACACAAAAAGAATGTGCTCACCGGCGAGTTATGGCCCGGGGTCCCGAAAATACGCGTCGAGAAACCATGAGAGAAAACACTTAGAAAGGAATATTGGGGAAAACCAAGGGTAGTCTGCTCTTGCCTGCTCAGGCATGTCAAGTACGTTTAGTCATTCGACGAAAGCGATAAACGCGCATTTAGCAAAATGGGCCGAGTTGGCCAAATCTCCGGCAAGAAATTCAGCGAGGTATTCGGTAGTGACAAGCTGGCACTTGGCCAGGAAGGAAGGGTTGAATGCGAACCCTCTCTTGACAAGACGTAGCG
>Ga0209527_1000160_pt1 | contig 15242 bp, 16 predicted proteins | sample JacPinW_OM2H0_M2_FD_187968 | JGI IMG/M metagenome (GOLD analysis project Ga0209527, IMG submission 187968) | Forest soil microbial communities from Algoma, Ontario, Canada - Jack Pine, Ontario site 1_JW_OM2H0_M2 (SPAdes) (version 2) | ecosystem: Environmental > Terrestrial > Soil > Boreal... | reverse complement strand
TGTGCTCTGGCGTATCAAAATCCGGTTCGCCCGCGCCGAAACCGCACACATCGATTCCTTCGGCCTTCATCGCCTTCGCTTTGCTGTCGATCGAAAGCGTGAGGGAGGGAGTCAGTTGGGCAGCGCGTTCGGAAATTTCCATGTCGATCTTGTTCGTTTTAATTAAGGGAGCGGCCACACTATTGGCGGCCGTAAAAGTTTTCAATCAAAGCTTTAAAATTATTCTCTTCCACACGCACAATCGCCATCTCGCGCTTCGCGTTTTCAACCGAATCGGACGCGTGCGCGGCGTTAATCATGATTGTCTGACCGAACTCTTTTCGGATCGAGCCCGGCGGTGCTTTCGCCGGATCGGTGGGGCCGAGCACTTCGCGAATTTTGCGGACGGCATCCTCGCCCTGATAAACGAGCGCGATGCATTTTTCCGACCCGGGCGCGTCCCGTTTTTCCGGAAACGTATCGCTTGGCCGCGCGCCGGCCATGAATTCGACGATGTCTTCCCACGCGTCGCGGCCTTTGTTGTGTCCAAGTTTTTCCTGCAACACCGGCAGCACGGGACCATAAAACTGTTCAGCTTGCGCCACGCTCATCCGGTGGACTTTGAAACCGACAATATAGAGACCGGTCCGCGAAAAAACTTCGATCACGCCGCCGGGCCGGACGTTTGGAAACTTAAAATTGTCCGGCTTAATCAAAACCAGGGTCTTCTCGATCTTTGTCTCCTTGGGAAATTGCACTGCTTGATCGAGAACGCCGCCGTCCCGGTCTGAAAATTCCGCCCAAAGTTTCAGATCCCGTTCGATTGCGTTGCGATTGAACTCAGCAACGACTGCTGGTTCGAAGTAAACGACTTTGCCCGAATCATCGGTCACGTAATCGCCGAACGTGTCGCGAATCGTTTCCCCGCTGGTTTCCTCGTGCGTAATGTGACCGACGGTCGCGCGCATTCTTTCGGCTGCGTCGGGCCCGCGAAAAACGAGAAACAAAACGCGTGATTGCTGACGATCTTTTTTTGCGCCGAAATTTTTCAGGACATACGCATGAATTAATTCCTGCGTCGCGCGATGAACCGGTTCCGTTTCGCTCACGATTGTCTCGGCGTAGCGGCGAACCAGTTCCTCGCTCGGCGCGAACATCCGCGCGGCCACCAAATCGAGACCCGTGCGCGAAATCAGCCGGGCGATGATCCCGCCGGTGCGCGATTTGCGCATCGAATACGGCGTAATGATGGCGTAGGAAAGTTCCTCGGTCTGCATGGACGTTTGGCCCGCGGCTTATGATAAACCGCGTTTATGCAGAAAACCGTAGCCGCTAAGGGTCGCCGAACCTACCTGACCGCCGTCAGAATCGCAACCCACTTTCCGCGTCGCCGAACCTGAACGATGTCGATCTTATGCCGTCTGAGTGCGTGAGTTACACCGCGTTCCTGGTTGCTCAAAATCCCGGAAAGAATCATCCAACGACCAGCTTTGAGTTTCGGTAAAATCTCGATCAGCAGCTCGCTAAATAGATTGCCAGTGACGATGTCGACGTTTCGCGGAAATCTCCAGCGCCGAACGTCGCCGACTAAAAATCGCATGCCTTGAATTTTGTTTGCGCGTGCATTTGCTTTTGCCGTCGAGATCGCAGTCGGGTCGTTATCAATTCCGATCACGCGATTTGCTCCGAAACATTTCGCAGCTAGCGCAAGAATCCCGGTTCCAGTTCCAAGATCGACAATCGACCAGCCAGGTTTCCATCTCCGAGTCAGTTTCTCGAGCATTCGTAACGACATCGCGGTCGTCGCGTGTTCGGCAGTGCCAAAAGCAGTGGCAGCGGTAATAATCAGCTCTTTAGTTGATTGTCGATCTTTTACCGATCGGACAATCACCAATCGTTTTCCGATCCTGATTGGTTCGGTTTTCTGTTCGCGTGAAAAGCGTTTCAACCAATCGCGTGGAAGCTTTTCAATTCGTCCGCCGAATTGCTTCGTCAGGCGTTGCAACTCCATGCGGGAAGGCGACGAGACTTCGAGCTGCAATCGTTTGCGACCGGACCTGTCAATAGTTGCCAACCGATTGCCAGCGCGGGCGCGTAACCCGTCTTCGTTGTCGCTCCACCATTTCTGACTCGCCAGTCGCCGCCACAAATACATGCGTTGAATAAGTCCTGGGAAACTTGTTAACCTTTGGTTCGATTGTGAAACTTCGCGGGATTCATCATATCACTGCCATCGCGAGCGATCCTCAGCGCAACGTCGATTTTTATACTCAGATCCTCGGCCTGCGCTTTGCCAAGCGCACGGTGAACTTTGACGATCCATCGACTTATCATTTTTACTTTGGCGATCGGACAGGGCGGCCGGGAACGGCGATTACGTTTTTTGCCTGGCCAGGTGCGCGCCGCGGGACGCGCGGAACGGGGCAGGTGATTGCAACCAGTTTCGCGATTCCGCAGGGTTCAATCGATTACTGGAAGTCACATTTCACGGAGCATCGTGTTTTCTGCGAAGAGATCCCGTCGCGCTTTGACGCACCGGCGCTTCGCTTCACCGATCCCGACGGATTGCTGCTCGAGCTGATCGAGTCCGCGCGTTTGGACAATCTCGATCTTAATTATCAAAGCGACGTGCCGACGAAGTCTGCGGTTCATGGATTTCATGCGCCGACGCTTGAAGTGCAGCAGGCCGGTCCGACTGAGGAATTACTTAAAACGCTCGGCTTCGAATTAGTTCGCGAAGAAGATTCACGGCGTCGATTTTCGGTAAACGAAAAATCTACCAGCGCACAGATTGATTTAATCGAGCAAAGCGACGGACAATTCGGAGTCAATTCCGCCGGCACGGTGCATCACATTGCGTTTCGCTGTGCAGACGACAAAGAACAATTGCGCTGGCGAGAACAGCTGGTCGATCTCGGTCTCCACGTTACGCCGGTGATCGACCGCTTCTATTTTCATTCCATTTATTTCCGCGAGCCCGGCGGAATTTTGTTTGAGATTGCGACGGAGGGACCGGGATTTACCGTGGATGAACCGGTCGAACACCTTGGCGACCATCTGAGGCTGCCGCCGCAGTACGAGGAACATCGGGCCGAAATCGAGCGGACGCTTCCGGCGATTTCGATCGAGGCAAAAGCGAAAACCGTGGGTTAAATTTGACCAAAGAGTATAATTCTCGGTAAGTAAACGCCTTTCACACCATGCTCATCGTAATGAACGCCAGCGCCGGAAAGGGCGAGATCGACAATGTGGTTCGCGTCGTCGAGTCGCTCGGGTTCCGCGCGCACGCAATGCCTGGCGCCAATCGGACCGCGATTGGAATCACCGGCAATCAGGGGGCGGTCGATCTTTCGCATTTCGAAAATCTTCCGGGCGTCGCGGAGGCGATCCGCGTCACCAAACCGTACAAATTGATAACGCTCGATCTGCGGCCCGACCGCACAATTGTCGATCTTGGTGACGGCGCGAAGATCGGCGACGGCTCACTCGCGATTATCGCTGGGCCGTGCGCGATCGAAAACAGCAAGCAAGCGTTTGCGATCGCGGACGTTGTTCAACGGAGCGGCGCTAAATTCTTCCGTGGCGGCGCATTCAAACCGCGCACCTCGCCCTACGCATTTTCGGGTCTTGGTGAAGCGGGATTGAAAATTCTTGCCGACATTCGGAAGGAGTTCGGTCTGAAGATCGTTAGCGAAGCGCTCGACGAAGGGAATGTCGATCTGGTCGAGAAATATGCCGACATGATTCAGATCGGCGCGCGCAACATGCAGAATTTCACGCTTCTTCGCCGGGTCGGCCGTTCGAAACTACCGGTGCTATTGAAGCGCGGCATGGCCGCGACACTGGAGGAATGGTTGCTCGCAGCCGAATACGTGATGGCCGAGGGAAATTACAACATCGTGTTGTGCGAGCGCGGCGTGCGCACGTTCGCTCAGCACACGCGAAACACGTTGGATCTGGCTGCCGTTCCGGCAGTTCGGCGGATTTCGCATTTGCCGGTGATTGTTGATGCTGCGCACGGAACCGGCCGGAGCTATATGGTGACGCCGCTGGCGCGCGCTGGAATCGCGGTCGGCGCAGATGGACTAATGATCGAAGTCCATGGAAAGCCCGATGAAGCGCTTTCGGATGGGGCTCAGTCGCTTATGTTCGATGAATACGAGCAAATGGTGCGCGAAGTTCGCCAGATCCACGAGGTGATCTCGCGCAACGGCGCTTAAACGCGCAGGAAATTTGCGAGCAGCTTGCGTCCTTCGGTCGTCAGGATCGATTCGGGATGGAATTGGACACCGTGGATCGGGAATTCTCGATGTTGCAGTCCCATGATCTCTCCATCGTCGGTCTCGGCGGTGATTTCGAGCGAATCCGGCAACGATTCGCGGCGGACAATGAGTGAATGATAGCGCGTAGCTTCGAGCGGCTCGGCCAAATCTTTGAAAACGCCGCGGTTTTGGTGATGAATTTTCGAAGTCTTGCCATGCATCAATTTTTCGGCGCGGACAACTTCGCCGCCGAAAACCTGCGCCATGCATTGATGACCGAGACAAACGCCGAGAATCGGGAGGCTCGGTCCTAATTCACGAATCAACTCCGAGCTAATGCCCGCATTTTCCGGACGTCCCGGTCCGGGTGAAATGCAAATTCGATCCGGTTTCAGTTTTTTGATTTCGTCGATCGAGATTTCGTCATTTCGCTTCACCGTAAGATCGACATCCATCTCGCCGAAAAGCTGGACGAGGTTGTAGGTGAAGGAATCGTAATTATCGATGATGAGAAGTTTCATTTCTTCGTTGCGCGCGCGATCGCCGCAAGCATCGCTTTCGCCTTGTTCATGCACTCATCAAATTCTCGCACGGGATCGGAATCGGCCACGATTCCCGCGCCCGTTTGCAGATACGCTTTTCCGTCTTTTAAAATGATCGACCGGATCGCGATGCAGCTGTCGTGCGATCCGTCGAACCCGAAATAGCCGACAATGCCGGCGTAAAATCCGCGCCGTGCTTTTTCCAGTTCAGCAATGATCTGCATCGCGCGAATTTTCGGCGCACCAGAAACAGTGCCGGCGGGAAACGTCGCGCGAATCGCGTCGAACGCGTTCTTGTCCTCGCGCAAACGCGCGACGATGTGCGAGACGATGTGCATGACGTGACTGTAGCGCTCGATTACCATTTGCTCCGTCACCTTTACGCTGCCGAACTTGGCAACGCGGCCGAGATCGTTGCGACCGAGATCGATCAGCATCACGTGTTCGGCGCGCTCTTTTGGATCGACAATCAACGCGCGCGCGAGCTGCTCATCCTCTGCTAAATCTTTGCCGCGCGGATATGTTCCGGCAATCGGTCGCAACTCAGCAGTCCGCTCGCGCACTCGCAGATGAATTTCCGGAGAACTGCCAAGAACCGAGAAATCGCGACCGAAGCGCAAACAAAACATGTAAGGTGAAGGATTCCCAAAGCGGAGCGCGCGATAAAGATCGAGCGGGTCACCGGTAAAATCCGTTTCGAAACGTTGCGACAACACAACTTGGAAAATATCGCCGGCCGCGATCAGCTCTTTCGCTTTCGCAACGATCGATTCAAATTCAGGACGAGTTGTGTTGCTCGCTGGAAACGGCAGCTCCGCAGCCGCTTTGGCATCGATCGGCTCCAGCACGCGCGGTTCGCTCAGCTTCGCCAGCGTCGTTTTCAGATCTGCTTCCGCTCGTTCGTAGGCCTTATCGGCCGATGTCTCTTCGTCGATGTGCGCGTTATAGATGAGACGGAGCTTCCGAAACCGATGATCGAACACGAGCAGCATTCGCGGAATCATGAACATCATCTCCGGAATCTTGAGATCGTCGCGTGGATGAATCGGCACGGTTGGTTCGAAGAAACGAACCACGTCGTAGCCGACGTAACCGACGGCGCCGCCAAGGAAATGCGGAACGTCGCTTGGCGCGACAAATTGAAAACGCGAAAGGATTTGCTCGAGCTGCGTTAGGGGATCGCCTTCGCAATCCCCGCTGTTGAAAAGCACGAGCGGATCGAAGCCAAGGAACGAAAAGCGTCCCGACTCTTCGTTCCGCTCCGCCGATTCAAAAAGAAGGCACGGGCCGCCGTCGTCGATTTTGGCAAAGGCGGAGACCGGTGTCTCGACATCCGCGACCAGATCGACAATCAGCGGGATGAGATTGCCACGCTTGGCGAGCTCGCGGAATGCGTCCCGTGAGGGAGAAATAGAATGATGGAATGCTGACTTAATGGGAGAGAATCTTGCATTAGTCTGCCACTCTGCCACTCCCCCGAATTTACGGTTGCGGAATGAGCCCGCTGCGCCATTATTTCTACCCTTTCAACATGCGGGTGTAGCTCAGTGGTAGAGCACCTCCTTGCCAAGGAGGACGTCGCGAGTTCGAGTCTCGTCACCCGCTCCATTTCTTTTTAACTTTCGTTTCCACGTGCGGCCGAAGGGTTTGCGAGACGCGAACTAAAGAGGAATGCAATCGACCCTGCCGGCCGGATTGCAGATCACGGCCGAAATTACACCTCCGTTCGCTGAAGTTCTTACGCCCGACGCATTGGCGTTCGTGGCGAAGCTGCAGCGCGAGTTTGGCGCGCGTCGCGGTCAAGCGTTGCGCGCGCGCCAAGATCGACAATCACGCTTCGATGCTGGCGAGTTGCCGGATTTTTTGTCACAGACGAAAGACATTCGCGAAGAAAATTGGACCTGCGCACCGATTCCTAAGGATTTGCGCGATCGCCGGGTCGAGATCACCGGTCCAACTGATCGCAAAATGGTGATCAACGCGCTCAACTCCGACGCGAAAATGTTCATGGCCGACTTCGAGGACGCAAATTCGCCGACATGGCAAAACATGGTGGATGGACAAATCAATTTGCGCGACGCGATCCGGCGGACGATCGCATTCCGCAGTCCGGAAGGAAAAGATTACAAATTGAACGAGCAAACGGCCGTGTTGCTTGTCCGGCCGCGCGGCTGGCATCTGGATGAAAAACACGTGCTGGTCGATGGAAAGCCGATTTCCGGCGCATTGTTTGATTTCGGTTTGTATTTTTTTCGTAACGCGCGCGAGCTGATCAATCGCGGCTCTGGTCCGTATTTTTATCTCCCGAAAATGGAGAGCCACCAGGAAGCGCGGATTTGGAATGATGTGTTCAATCTCGCACAGGACGAACTGGGAATTCCGCGCGGGACGATTCGCGCAACGGTGCTGATCGAAACGATCCCGGCGGCTTTTGAGATGGACGAGATCCTCTATGAACTGCGCGATCATTCCGCCGGACTTAACTGCGGCCGCTGGGATTACATTTTTTCCTGCATCAAAAAATTCCGTGCGAAAAAAGATTTCATCCTGGCCGATCGCGCGCTGGTCACGATGACAACGCATTTCATGCATTCGTATTCGCTGCTCTGTATCAAAACGTGTCATCGGCGAAATACTTTCGCGATGGGCGGAATGGCGGCGCAGATCCCTGTGAAGAACGATCCGAAGGCGAACGAGGAAGCATTCGCCAAGGTTCGCGCGGACAAGGAACGGGAGGTTGGCGACGGCCATGACGGAACGTGGGTCGCGCATCCGGGCATGGTGCAGCTCGCGACCGACGCGTTCAACGCGATCATGAAAAGTCCGAATCAGATCGACAAAAAGCGTGAGGACGTCAGCGTCAAAGCAAAAGACCTGCTCGATTTCGGTCCGAGCGAGCCGATCACCGAACAAGGATTGCGGCAGAACGTTTCAGTCGGCGTGCAATATCTGGAAGCCTGGCTGCGCGGACACGGCGCCGTGCCGCTGTTCAATTTGATGGAAGATGCGGCGACGTCAGAAATTTCTCGCGCGCAAGTCTGGCAATGGATCCGGCACCCACGTGGGAAATTGAGCGATGGCCAAAAGGTGACGAAGGAACTCTTCGGTCAGGTGCTCGAGGAAGAGCTCGGGAAAATCAAAGCACAGATCGGCAACACGGTTTACGACAAGCGCAAATTCGCTCTCGCGCACGATTTGTTTGCGAAGATAACGACCGACGACCAGTTCGCCGAGTTCCTTACGCTGCCCGCGTACGATTGTCTCGATTAGAAATGAAAACGCAAAAGAACGGAGGCAAGACGGGAAAGAATCGAGCTTCGAAGCGACCGAGCAGCGAGCGCTTCGATGGAATCGAGCGGCCGTATTCGAAAGAAGATGTCGAACGGTTGCGCGGGACGATTGAAATCGAGCATACGCTAGCGCGACGCGGCGCGGAGAAGTTGTGGGACTTGCTTCACACGGAAAACTTTGTGGCCGCTCTTGGCGCGTTGACCGGCAATCAGGCCGTGCAGCAGGTGAAAGCCGGTCTAAAAGCAATCTATCTGAGCGGCTGGCAGGTCGCCGCTGACGCAAATCTCGCTGGCCAAATGTATCCCGATCAAAGTTTGTATCCGGCGAACAGCGTTCCGACGGTCATTCGACGAATCAACAACGCGTTGCGCCGGGCCGACCAAATCGATCACGCCGACGGAAAGATCGACATCGACTGGTTCGTACCGATCGTCGCCGATGCGGAAGCCGGCTTTGGCGGGCCGCTGAACGTCTTCGAGTTGATCAAGGCCATGATCGAAGCCGGCGCGGCAGGTGTGCATCTCGAGGATCAATTAGCGAGCGAGAAGAAATGTGGTCACATGGGCGGCAAAGTTTTGATTCCGACGCGTCACGCGATCCGGAATCTGGTTGCGGCGCGTCTCGCAGCCGACGTTTCAAATGTTTCGACCATCATCATCGCGCGAACGGACGCCAACGGCGCGAAGCTCTTGACCAGTGACGTTGATGAACGCGATCGCGAATTTTTGACCGGCGAACGCACGGCGGACGGATTTTTCCGTGTGCGTCCCGGGCTCGACCAGGCGATCTCGCGAGCGCGCAGTTATGCGCCGTATGCCGATTTGGTCTGGTGTGAAACGCAGACCCCAGATCTGGACGAGGCGCGACGTTTTTCCGAAGCCATGCGCGAGACATTTCCACAAAAATTACTCGCTTACAATTGTTCGCCCTCCTTCAACTGGAAGAAGAAGCTCGATCGCGCGACGATCGCGAAATTCCAGCGGGAGCTGGCGGCGATGGGCTACAAATTTCAGTTTGTTACATTGGCCGGTTTTCACACGCTGAATTACTCAATGTTCGATCTCGCTCGCGGTTATGCGGAGCGCGGAATGACTGCATATTCGGAGCTGCAGGAAGCAGAGTTCGCCGCTGAAGCCGATGGTTACACCGCCACAAAGCACCAGCACGAAGTCGGGACGGGTTATTTCGACGCTGTCGCCCAGGCTATTTCGGGCGGTGAATCATCCACCGCCGCGTTGTCCGGCTCGACTGAGGAAGCGCAGTTTGCACAGGCGCGCCGGTAGACGCGTCTTGTCATTTCGAGCGCGTTTTTCTTGAATCCAAACTGTCTCCTGGCGGCATCTCACTACCAAAGGATCAATATGAAAACATTGCCTCTCTGCATTTGCTCAATTGTGCTGGCTGTTGTGGCCATGGGCCAGCCAGCGCCCCCTCCGCCTGCGCCGCCAGCCCCAGCGGCCTCGGCTTCGGGCACGGCCAGTGTCTCGCCCGCTCAGGATCTGGCGGATAGAATCCATCAGCGGATCGAGAAAAAGCTGAAAGGTCATCATGGAATCGTGATCGATGGGGACAAAGACGAAGATGTCGATGTTCGCAAACTTGGCGATCTCGGCGAACGAATGGCCGTTCCAATAGTAGCGATCGTATTCATGACGATCTTCGGCGCGCCGGTCCTGATTGTGGCTGTGATCATGTATTTCGGTTTTTCCAGAAATCGGATGATGCATCGCACGATTCGAATGATGGCCGAAAAAGGCCAACCGATTCCGCCGGCCTTGCTCGCTCCGCCTACACCAGCCATTCGGCAACGCTCAGACATGCGCCGAGGTGTTGTTCTTTGCATGGTTGGCTTGGGCCTCATGCTCTTCTTCGGTGCAGTGAACGAGTGGGAGGGTGGCTCGTGGGCGATTGGCGTTATCCCCTTTGTGATCGGCCTCGGCTATCTACTGGTGTGGAAGTTGGAGGGCAAGAAGGACGTTTCGTCGCCGCCACCGGCACCCTAATATCGCGGCGTGGAGCTAACCGATGCCGGCCTTGTCGCCCGAGTTCTTGTTGATGACGACCAGCACGCTTATGGCGAGCTCGTTCGTCGGCATCAATCGAGCGTGCGGGGTTTGTTGCGCCAACTTACCCGCGGCGATTTCGCGCTCGCCGACGATCTGGCCCAGGACGCATTTATTCGCGCTTATAAAAACATCCGCGGCTTTCGCGGCGAGGCGAAATTTTCCACCTGGCTTTATCGAATCTCCTACAATTGTTTTCGCGAGGACGCACGCCGTCGCAAGGAGTTGGTCGGCATCAATGAAGAGCAATGGCAGGCCGAGCAGGACCCTCAGACGGTCGATCCGGGTCTAAGACATGACCTTATGCACGCACTGAGTTTACTCCCGTTGCATGAGCGATCAGCGGTTTTGCTTTGCTGCCAAAACGGTTTATCCCACGACGAAGCCGCGCGTGTGCTCGATATTCCGCTAGGGACCGTTAAAACAAACGTGTTGCGAGGGCGGGAGAAATTAAAGAAAACTTTGGCTGTCTGGGCGCAATAAATGAACGAGCAACTTGAGCAAGATTGGTTGGATCGAAAGCTACAGGAAGCCGTTCTCTACATTGAGGACGACGGCTTCACCGCGCGCGTTTTGCGGCAGCTGCCGACACCGCAACGGGGAGGTCAATTTCTCCGGCCGCTCATTCTGGTGGGAATGAGCGCCTTAGCGAGTGCGCTCACATACGTTTTGTCCGACGGCGGCCGTTTTATTTTGGTAGAAATGTTCAAATTGACCACGATTCCGACGCTGTGGGTCGTCGCGTTCGCATTGGCCAGCGGGATGTTAGTTATGGCCGGCGGCATCTTTGCCGCCATGTCTAAGACAAGTCACATCCAATCTTAGATTTGACTTAGATTTGCATTGTCGATCTTAGCCGTAAAGTGGGGGATGCTAAGAGACATCCCGAGTTCGACCCTTAAGAAACTTGTTCGCCTGACCGAGCGCAAAGAAGCGCTCATGGCCCAGATTCAGGAGATCGATCGTGAAATGATCCGCGTCCAGAACAAGTTCGGCATTCCGTCGCGCGAAGGCGACCAGCGTGCACCGGTGACAGTTTCCCGTGCACCGGGCGGGCCGGTTCGGCGGCGGAGCAAACGCGGGGCGTTAAAGGAGAAAATCGTCCGGGCGTTGCGCGCGGCTGGCAAAAAAGGATCGACCATCGGCGAGCTTTCGAAAAAGTTAAAGGTGCCGAACGCGAACCTTTACGTCTGGTTCAACGGCACCGGCCGGAGCGTGCCGGGAATTAGAAAGATCGGCGTCGCAAAATATCGACTTAGATAATTTATCGAAGTTGCCGCGCCTGTTCGACGTCATGGCGGATTTGTTGAACGAGCGCGTCCAGATTTTCAAATTTCTTTTCCGGTCGAAGAAATTTTATGAAGCGAACTTCGACATCGTGCCCATAAATGTCGCGATTGAAATCGAACAAGTGAATTTCGAGCACACGCTCGGATTTCCCGCTGCTCACGGTCGGGCGAATGCCAAGGTTGATTACACCGCGATGTAACTCGCCGTCGATTCGCGCTTCCGCGGCATAAACACCGTTGGGCGGAAATTGCTCGCTGTGCGCGCTCAGGTTCGCCGTCGGAAACCCGATTTTCTTTCCAAGATTATCGCCGCGCGTCACCGTCCCGAGAATCGTATATTCGCGGCCGAGCATCGCGGCCGCTTTCGTCAGATCGCCTGTTTCAATTGCCCGCCGGATCGCCGTGCTGCTCACGACTGCGCCATTTATCTTGACCGGTGGAATCCCAACAACGTCGAAATTAAAATTCGCCCCAAGCCTTTTGAGAAGGTCGAGATTGCCGCGGCGATTTTTTCCGAACGACCATTCGTGGCCGACACAGATTTCGCGGAGCGGTTTGGAATGAGCGACTAATTTCTGCACGAAAGCTTCCGGCTCGGTCGCGGAGAACTGTTTGTCGAAACTGATGATGAGCAAGTGCTCAACGCCGAGAGCGCGGATCAGCGCGATTTTATGCTCGGTAGCGGTCAGCAAGTGCGGTGCGGCTTCTGGTCGCAAAACTTTTTCCGGATGCGGATCGAACGTGACCACAACCGGCGTTCCACTCGTCCCTCGCGCATGATCCGCCGATGTTGAAATAACCGCCTGGTGACCGCGGTGGACGCCGTCGAACACCCCAATGGCTAAAAATACCGGGCCGCGCAATCGCTCGAGCTCCGGAATCGATCGCAAGATTTCCATTGTCGATCTTACGCTCAGGCGCCGCGCATGCGCGAGACCTGTGGCAGCGAAAGAATCCGCTGCGCGATTTCCTCAGGAGGCAGCTCTTTGATTTGGTCGACGCTGATCGCGTTGCCAACATCGAATCGACCGGACTGTGTCCGTCGCAAGGATTTCAAATGCGCACCGCAGCCAAGCAGCTGGCCGATGTCGTGCGCGTAGGTGCGAACATAAAAACCTTTGCTGCACAACACGCTGAAATCGATTTCCGGTAACGTGATCCGATCGATCGTATAGCGATAAACGTGAACGAAGCGCGGCTCGCGCTCCACCACTTTTCCCTGGCGGGCCAGTTTGTAGAGCGGCACGCCGCCATGTTTTTTCGCCGAGACCATTGGCGGCATTTGATAAAAATCGCCGCGGAATTTTTCGAACGCCGCGCGAATTTCGGACTCACTCAAGTCAGGCACCGGCCGTGTCTCAACGACTTCTCCTTCTCGATCTTGGGTGCTCGTCGCTGAGCCAAGCGTGAGCGTGCCGACATATTCCTTGTCCTCGCTCATTAACAAATCCTGCACTTTTGTTCCGCGACCGATTGTGAGAAGAAGCAATCCGGTCGCGATTGGGTCGAGCGTTCCGCAATGGCCGATTTTTTTAATTCCGAGCTGGCGACGAGCGATCGCGACCACGTCGTGCGAAGTCATCCCTTCGGCTTTGTCCACCAGGAGGACGCCGTCAGGAATCGCGACCAACGACATTACGAACTTCCTCCAGAATTTTCTTTTCGACCTCCGCGAGCAAGCCGCGGACACGCGCTCCCGCGGCCAGAACGTGTCCGCCGCCGCCAAATTGTTCGCAGATGGCACATACATTTACCTTCTCGCTTTTTGAACGCATGCTCACTCGCACTTTGCCGTCGGCCAGTTCCTCAAAAAACACGGCAACGATCACACCGCGGATCGCGCGCAAATGATCGATCAGTCCTTCATTGTCTTCCGGCAGCACTCCGAGTTTTTTCGCAGTCGCCAGGCTCAAACTAAAACTGGCGACCCGGTCGTTCGCATCGAATCGCATCGTGCCGAGAAGAGCGCGCAAAAGTTCGACGCGGCGCCGCGGATAGTTCTCATACGTCAATTGGCTAACGCGGCCAACATCGACACCGGCGTGGACGAGCTCGGCGGCGATCTCAAAAGTGCGCGCGGTGGTATTTGGATATTGAAAGGAACCAGTGTCGGTCGAAATCGCGACGTAGAGATTTTCGGCGATCGCGGAATCAACCGGTAATTTTTCGCTTTTAATCAGCTCGAAAAGAATCTGCCCGGTCGCCGGGGATTTTGGATCAATATAAACAAGGTCGCCGTAACCCGGATTGCTCGGGTGATGATCGATGTTGATCCAAAGTTTGGCCGAGCGAACGGCGGGGAGCGCAGTTCCGAGCCGGTTCTGAATTGCAGTGTCGAGCGCGATCGCAACATCGACATCTTCCGGTTCGGCCGGCGGTTTCGTGAGCAGATTAGCGTTCGGCAGAAAACTGTATTTCTCAAGCATGCCTTCTTCGTTCCAGATGCGAACGTCTTTGCCGATTTGTTTGAGGGAAAGGCCGAGGGCGAGCTGGCTGCCGAGTGCATCGCCATCCGGGCGAACGTGGCCAAGAACCGCAAACGTCTGATGTTCGCGCAACGCCCGGCCGATTTGCTCGAACTTGGCTGCGCTCACTCGGGTTTTTCGCTGTCGGCGTCGATTTGCTGCAAAATTTCTACGATACGCGAACCGCGCGCGATCGATTCATCGAGATGAAAAAGCAAATGGGGCGTGAATTTCATGGTCACACGGCGCGCGAGCTCGGACTGAAAGGCAGATCGGTGCTCTTCGAGCTTCTTCATTACGGTTTCAGTCTTTTCGGCCCCAAGCACGCTCACAAAAACGTGCGCGCTCTTCAGATCCGATGTGACGTCGACGTGGTTGATGGTGATGAGCGCGCCTTCAAAACTGATTTCGCGCGCGAGTATTCCACTCAGTTCCCGTTTTACGACTTCGTTGACCCGCAGCATGCGATGTTTCATTTGGCCCTCTCATTCCCGTCAAAGTTTTTGGGCCATGGCTTCGAGCTGATAGCACTCGATGATATCGCCCACCTGATATTCGCTGAAATCGCCAAGCTTGATGCCGCATTCCAAACCGGAGCGAACTTCTTTAACGTCGTCCTGGAAACGGCGAAGCGTTGAAAGTCCACCGTCGTAAACCGGCTGACGTTTTCGAATGACCCGGGCACGGCCGGTGCGAGCGATTCGACCATCGGTGACGAGACAACCTGCCACGATGCCTTTGCTCAACTCGAAGACTTGTTTCACTTCGGCGTGCCCGAGGACGGTCTCGCGGAATTCCGGATCGAGCAATCCGGCCATCGCGTCTTTCATCTGATCGAGTAATTCGTAAATGATGCTGTAGAGCTTGATCTGAACGCCTTCGCGTTTCGCCGCCGACACAGCCATGTTTTCAACTTTGGTGTTGAAGCCGACCACGACGGCGTTGGACGCGCTCGCGAGCAAAATATCCGACTCCGAAATTGGGCCGACGCCTGCGTGAATCATTTCAAGATCGACTTTCTTGCTCTCGATTTGTTTCAACGCGCCCACGAGCGCTTCGACCGAGCCTTGAGCGTCGCATTTCAAAACGATGCGCAGAATTTTTTTCCCCTCGGCCGCTTCGAGCAGACTCTCGAGCGTGGCGCGTTGCGGCACGGTCAATTTGTCCGCGCGTTTCGTCTGCAAACGTTCCTCGCTTAAAGTTTTCGCCGAGCGCTCCGACTCCATGACCAAAAATTCATCGCCGGCATTCGGCAGACCGGTGAAGCCAAGCACTTTTACCGGCGTCGATGGCCCAGCCTGCTTGATCGGCTCACCGCGATCGTCAAGAAGCGATTTCACTTTTCCGCTGT
>Ga0209527_1000158_pt1 | contig 15301 bp, 19 predicted proteins | sample JacPinW_OM2H0_M2_FD_187968 | JGI IMG/M metagenome (GOLD analysis project Ga0209527, IMG submission 187968) | Forest soil microbial communities from Algoma, Ontario, Canada - Jack Pine, Ontario site 1_JW_OM2H0_M2 (SPAdes) (version 2) | ecosystem: Environmental > Terrestrial > Soil > Boreal... | reverse complement strand
TCATATGTTAAATATAAAATTAATTTTTTTAGTATAAAACAAATATTTATTTTATTTTTATGTTATTAAATATATTAAATCTTACTTTCTTTTTATTTATTTATTTATTATTTATTTTAGCTTATTATTTAGTTCAATTTTATTGAGTAACATAAGATTTTATAAAAGTAAATCGACAAATCTTAATATTAATTTTATTCGCAATATTCTCCATCAAAATGAATAATAAATCTAACAAATTATACACAAATAATAATAATAAAACCCAACATTCGAAGCGATTATTTTTACAAATTCTCTTAGTTTAATTTAGAACGTTTTATAAAAATTAAAAAAGTATCAGTGAAAATCTGATAGAGAATAAATTTAATTAATTAATTTCAGAGGATTAGTAATTATCTTATTTTTTTTCCTCTTCTTTTGTCCTCTTATTTTGTTATTTAAAAAAATTTAAACCATGAAACAACAAAAATTTTTCAATTTTTTATTTTTACTAAAGAAATTAAGTTTTTTTAGTAAAAAAGCTTCTCTATTAATTATTTTAGCTTTTATTATTTATAAATTTTTTTCTGAAGGTGTTTATGCTTTAATAGCTTTTATACTTTCTTTTTTAATATCTTTTTTAATGACTAATTTTTTTTATAATAATTTTAAATATTCAGATTATTTTATTGAAAGATTTTTCCTAAAAATTATAATATTTATTTTTACTGCCATATTATTTTCTATATTTTCATATTATTTTTGTTCTTATTTTTTTAACTTTAGTAGTTTTTTTATTAATACAGTTGAATGTAGTGGTGATTATAATAATATCACTGATAATAATGATAATAATATTGGTAATAAAGGTAAAGATTTAATTAAAATTCGTACCGAAATCGATATTGATAATAATGAGGAAGAATATTATAATTTTAAATTAAATAAAAAATTAGTTCACGATACTCTTCATATTGTAAAAGAATTTGGACAATTTTTTTTATGTAAAATTGCTCCTAATCTTGGAGTTGGAACTGCTGTTGGATATGCTGTATCAGCTATGATAAAACAAACAAATGTTCTGTCTCCTATGAAACGAGCATTTGCAATTAGTGGAACGGCATTTATTACTGCTTTTTTTACCAAACTTGGAATAGAACTTGCTTCAGAAGCATTTAAAAATAATAAATTTAAATTTAATATTGATTTTACAAAATTTAAACATGCTGATCCTAATGTAGGTAATATACCTAGTCCTGATGATTTATTTTATATTTTTTCTCCGTTAGAAAGTGAAGGATGAATTATTTTTGATGTTTTAGAAGTATTTTTAACATCTATATTTACATTAAATGTATTTATATTATTTTTAGTTCTTAGTATATTATTTTTAATATTTAATATATATATATTACGTTCTAATTTAGAATTTTTTAATTCTTTATTTGAAAAATATATGCCTATAAAATTCAATGATATATTTAAAAAATGAGTTAATAGAAGTAATAATTATAATAGTAGATTTATATTTATTATGTTTATAGTAAATACTATTGTTTTAATTTTATTTTATTAATTAATATATTTTTTATTGCAGAATTATTATTAAAATAAAAAGAATATGTGAATGTATATAATCATATAATTATATAATAGTATACATAGTAATAAAAGTTCATTTTTATTGTTTCTATTTTAAAAATATAAAATAATAATACATATCTAAACCCATTCCACCGAAATAATTCATAAATTAAAAATAAAATTTATAAAAATTAAAATAAAAATTTTAATAATATTATAAAAATTATAATAATATAAACCCCCTCACTTTTGTAGATACCTTATCTAATATACATATTTCTTAACATCCAATAAAATTTAATTCTTTTTTTTAATATTTTTTAATTAAAAAAGAATAAACACCTTATCCAAATTCTCTATATCTTTACAGTAAAAATAAATTATTTTAATTTTTATTTATAATAAAATAATTATAAAAATTACAATTAACAATAAAAAGAATAAGATATCTAAACACTACTACTAAAATAAAAAAATTAAAGAAAAAAATTAATTAAATAAAAAAATTAATTAAATAATAAAATTATAAAATAAAAAAATTATAAAATTACAAATAAAATTTTTAAATTATTTATATCCAGTCAAAATGTATTAAAAATTAGATAAAATATAAAAAATAGAAAAAAATAAGAGTAAAAATCGTATTAAATATAAAAAAATAATAAAAAGATAAATAAAATTATATTTTATCTTTTTATAAAATCTAGTAAATTTAAATAAAAATTTTATTTATTTAAAGACTAGGGAAAAAATTAAAAAAAATAATAGGAGAATCTTTTTTTTAGTATAAATTATATTTTTTAAATAGCTAAATCATTTAAAATGTTATCTTTAAATAAAGACTATTAATTATTAAATATAATTAAACCTATTTATATTTAATCTTACTAAATTAATAATAAAAAATAGAGTAACTACAATTTATTTTTTTAGAATATAAGTTCTAATTATAAAAAAATAATAAAAATAAAATAATAATGTTTTAATGTAAAGCTAATAAATAAAAATTTAAAAATTTAATTTATTTTATAAGAATAATTAACTAACTAATGGTAGATGATAAATTTGGTTAGTCGCTCCCTTTGGGTGGGAGACATATAGCGTGTTCGAGTCGCGCCTACCATATATTGTAAATATAATTTTTTATCAATTTTTAATTTTAAATTTTTAATTTTAATTATTTAAAATTTATTGCTATTTTTTAGATTATCTCAATTTATTATTCAAACTTTTCTAAAAGATTACTTACTTAATTTTAAGTTAAATATAAAAAAAACTAATAAAAAATTCTTTTAGTTTAATGGCAAAACAACTTTCTTCTAAAAAGTTTATTTTGGTTCAACTCCAAAAAAGAATAAAAAATTAAAGCTTATTTTTTATGTTGTTGTTTTTTTAACACACATAAATTTTATATTTCTACCCTTTTTATTAATAATTTTAATTTTATTAATAATTTATATAAAGAAATATAATTTAAATTTTGATTTATTAAAAACTGTGTAATTTAGGTTAATACCTTATAATAAATAATATTGATTATAAAAATTTAATTATTAATAATATTATTTTAATCATATTTATAACATTAGTATTTAATTAAAATGTTTTTTATTTAGGCTTAAAACCTAAAAATTATATTATAATTGGTTTTATTATTGTTTCAATATATTTATATACGTATTTATAACCTTTTTAAATTAACCTATAAAAATAAAATTAAATTGGCCTTATATTATTTTTAATATATAACATTAGCTCCGGTTTATTTAATAATTATAATTAAGAGTTAATTTTTAATTCTTATTTATATTTTAAATTAGAATTAATGTTATAATTTTATTTTTCTAAAAAAATTAATTTATATATTATTATAAATTAAATTTATTTAATTTATAAATGTAGGTTAAATTTTTATATTAATTTAAATTTTAAAATATTAATTAACTTGTAGGTTAAACTTTATAAAATGTATTACTAAAATTTAATCTTTAAAACTTTTTTTTTTTTTAAACAAAAATAAATTTTAATTTAATTTTAATTATTTTATTGTTTTGTTTGTTTTTATTTATTTTTCTTTTTATTATTTTATCAAAGATAATTGATTATAATTTATCTTTAATAAATAATTAATTTAAAATTACTAGATTTTTTATCTAGACTGTATTATACAGTATTTTCATTAATATATTTTAAAATATAATTAAAAAATATAAAATATAAAAATGAAAATTTTTATTATTACATTATATCTCATGATTAATATAAACTTTTTTTCTATTTATAATTGATTATTTAGTTTAATAGATGTATTGGCCGTAATCGTACCTGTTTTAATGGCAATTGCATTTATGACAATTTTAGAAAGAAAACAACTTGCAGCACATCAACGAAGAGTAGGTCCTGATACAGTAGGTTATAAATATTTGAATCTTTATTTAAAAAAATACTATCACACTTAAACTAAAAAAAGTGATGAAAGTGCTATAATAGAATTATATCGTAATAGAAAAGCTCCTGTTACAAATTTTATAGATGAAATCATTTTTACTTTTACGGATTTATTTTCTTTAATCAGAAATTCAGATTTTATTGAATTTAAAAATAAAGGAGGTATTTACAAACCTCCTTTATTCTTAGAGTCTGCTAATTGTTTTTCTTCCTCAGGCAAAATAGAAAATATTAGATACTTTAGTACTTTGAATAATAAGAGGGATGAGTTCATGGAATGACTATGTGGGTTTATAGACAGTGAAGGTAGTTTTTTTCTTGAACACAACAATAAGGGCCGTTCATATAGATTTAACTTTCAAATTGTGTTACATATAGATGATATAGAGGTACTACTTTTTATAAAAAGCAAACTCGGTATAGGAGAAGTAAGATCTTTTGGTAAGAATGCTAAATTTACTGTAAGGAATAAACAAGATATAGTTAAATTAATAGATATTTTATCTAAATATCCATAAAAAAAAATATCTAGATTTTTCTGATTTTAAAAGAGGATTTAAACTATATACTAGCTCTAATATAAAAACTCAAAATTTCATTCAAGAAATTTTACAAATTAAGAACGGTATGAATAGAAGTAGAACCAATTTTGATATGCCTGCTGAGCATGTTTATCGAATAACTCCTTATTGATTACTAGGTTTTGTAGAAGGTGACGGATCGTTTTTCATTCGAAAAAAAAATTACCAATTGTGTTTTGCTATTGTGCAACATTATAAGAATTCTGAATTAATGCATAAAATTGCTGACTTTTTATATGATTTACCTGTGACTGATAAACAAACAATACAAAAGACCAGTATAAGAATAAGTGAGTCTTACAGTTCGACCGCCTTACCCTCAGAATCTTCAACGTTATCTGGCAACAGTTCTAAAAATCCTTTTACTTATCTAGTAATTGACCATTCTGATCTAATAAAATTCGTAATTATTACTTTTTTTAGCTCTATGACATGGCGCAGTAAAAAATTATTAGATTTCGAGGATTTCTTTTGAGTATTTAAGTTAAAAGAACAAGGTCACCAATATACTCAAAAGGGTAAAATTTTAATAAACTCCTTCATAGGACAGATGAATAATAATAGACTTTCAACATTTGGTAGTGTTAGCTCGCCCAGAGTAGATAGGGATCTTTTAATTTCACAAGCTAAGATAATTCTACAAGGTCCTTCTAACTAAAAAAAAGAGAAAGGAAGAACCTGAATTATATCTGAAAATAAATGACTAACTTATAGAAAACACGTAGCTTATGAAATTCTTGATGTTAAAGGTAATGTTTTTATGACTTCTATGTCAATAACTGCAGTTATGGATTTTTTAGGAGTGTCACGTTATATAGTTTTAAAAAGATTAGATGACGGGGAGTTAATTTTCTGGGGAAAGAAAAATCGCTGAGTAAGCATCCGAGAAGTAGAAGTGTAGCCTAATTTATTTATAATAATACTGTTCTTCACAAGTGGTTATTATTTATGATATTAGGCTTCTTTTGTAATACTTTATTAAAAAGTAGTAATCAATATTTTTAATGTTTTAAAAAAGATGATTCCCCTATATTTATATGTTTAAATATAAATTAGATTCTAACATATATTACATAGGTAGAACTAAAAATTTTTATAAAAGATTTAAAAAACATTTTAATACTGATTTAAATGATAAATTCCATTTATTTTGCTAAAACAGTAGGTTGAGATAAATTTGAATTTTCTATTATAGAGATATGTGATCTTAATTTGCAACAAGAAAAAGAAAATTGTTACTTACAAAAATATTTACCTTTATTAAATTCAATATGAAATATTAAAAAATATACAATCAGATTTGAATTTAGATAATGGTAATAAATATGCAGGTATAAATATTTATCTTTATGAGTTTACTAATAGTAAAATTATTATAAATTATAAAACATTTAGTAGTATAAATAAATTATCTAAAAAATTAAAAATAGCAAGAGAAACTATTAGATTATATATAAATACAAATGTGCCTTTTAAATTTTATTTTTTTTTACAAATAAAATAGTAGATTATGATTTAATAAAAAAATTAATTAGTGATGCAACTCAAGGTTTAAAATTAAATCCTAATTTATCTAAAAAAGTATGAATGTATCATATAAAATTAAATGGTACTATAAATCAAACTATATTAAATTCTAAAGGTGCAGTAGCTAAACTATTAAAAGTACAACATTTAACTATTACAAATCACCTAGATAAATGAATTAAAGGTGGAATTAATGGTAATTAAATATTTAGTAATGAATTAAATAGTCTAGAATTGGAAAAGTTAAAAAATTTTCATTACTCAGAAAAACTAATAATTGTAGAGTATGAGCTTATGATGCTTTAACTTTAGAATTAATAGCAGATTCATTTAATAGTATGCAAAAAGCAGCTAAATATTTTAATGTAGATTATAGATCTATATTAAATCATTTAAATACTAAATTAGCTACTAGAAAAGGTGATAAATTAGTTTTATTATTTAGTAATGAGTTAACTAATTTAGAAAAACAAGAATTACTAAAAAATAAACAAGAAGTACAAAATGAGACTACTGCAGTTTGATTATATAAAATAATTAATGAAGAATTAATTCTAATAAATACTTTTGGATCAAAAAATTTATCTGCTAAAAATTTAAAAATGAGTACTAAAACAATAACTAAATATTTAGATACTGATAAATATTATAAAGGGCTATATTTTTATAGTTTTGAAAAATAGCTTAAATAAAGATTATAGGTAAAGTGTAAGTTACTTTACTTGGCCTAAAAGCGAAGTTAAAATTTTGCTAAATCATCAAATTGACGGGAATATCTTAAAGCTATTTTAACTAAATATATTGGGTAACTAATATGTGGCTCAGTTAATTACTTGAGGTATAGTAAAATAAAAATAGATGAACGAAAGGAAATAGATAACCTGCAGCCAAGTACCTATTTATTTAATAAAATTTTTTAAAATAGGTATGCAGTTCATCGACTAAACGGTGATTGGTATTAAATTATTAAATTTAATGCTTAAGATATAGTCAGACCCTACTTGAAAAAGTACAAGGTATAATTTAGTTTATACCTGTTAAATGGATAGTTAATAGTATAATCAATAACTATTTAGGGAGAAAGTTCTCTAACTTTCCTGTATTATATATTTTTGTATATAAATGGTTAAAGAGAATATTCGTACTTTGGAATTTTACAGCCATTTTCTGATGCTATGAAATTAATTCTTAAAGAAACAATAATTCCTTCTCAATCTAATAAAATTTTATTTTATTTAGCTCCCGTTTCTACTTTAGTATTTAGTTTATTAGGTTAATTTATCTTGGCTTAATTCAAATTTCACTATATGCTAGAAAATTCTAAAAGCTTGAATACTTAATACATTAAAACAAAGTGATAATTTCAAGTTTGTAACAATGAACAATTAGCAGGAAAATATATAAGATATAGATTATTCTTAAAGTAAGATCCTCAGAGACTATACGTGAAAAAATAAAACGAAAAAATTAATTTATTTGATATAAATAATTTTTATTTAAGAAATAGTCCAAATTTCTAGCTAAAATAATTAAAAATTGATTATTTAATATTGTTTTACAAAAATTTAGGATTAAATTTTACTATTCTTAACTTTCCAATTTTACTTAATTTTATAAAAATTTTAAATTATTATATAAATAATAATATTCGATTATATTCAAATATAATTTATTCTAATAGAATAAAAGGACCAAAAACTTTATCTGCTCACGAACTTAAAAATTTTAAAAAATAATATTTAGTTTAAAGTTAAGATATTTAACAGCAGAAAATACAAGTTTAAATAGAAATACTATATTAATAAGTCCTATATACCTAATTAAAAAAATTTAATTATACCTTATATTATTCATTCTATGTGATATAAGTTTAAGTTAGGAAATTTTTAAATTTTATTTAATTGTAAAATAATAATTTACAATTACTTTATTTTTTATTTTTATCCCATTTTTAATTTCTAGAAATTTTGTGAGGTATAATTCCTTTTGGAGAAGGTCTAACTCTTTTTGATTTTTCACTTGGTATTTTATATACATTAGCCTTATCTTCATTAGGAGTATATGGTGTACTTCTAAGTGGTTGAGCTGCTAATTCAAAATATGCGTTTTTAGGTTCTATCAGATCTTCGGCTGCTATGATTTCGTACGAGTTAATTTTAAGTTCTGCTATTTTATTAATTATATTGTTAACAGGAACTCTTAACTTTTTTACAATAATAGAACATCAACAAGCTATTTGGTTTATTGTGCCTTTATTACCTGTTTTCATATTTTATTTTATTTCTATATTAGCTGAAACTAGTCGTACACCCTTTGATCTTCAAGAGGCTAACTATTAAATAAGATTTGGCCTCTTAAACTTCACTATATGCTGGAAACTCCTAAAGTTTTAAGTACTTTAAAAAATTAATTAATTTATAAATAGATTAATTATATAACATTAAAGTAAAAATCTTAAATATGTAACAATGAACAATCAGCAGGAAACCAAACATAAAATTTAAATATAAAATATTATAGTTAATGCAGTAGGATCCTCAGAGACTATACGTGAAGATTAAATAATTTTAATATATTAAATATGATATAGTCCATCTTTATTTTAAAATTTAAAGGTAATTGAAAAATTTTGTTTACTTTATAACGTTAATTCTAATGGTAGTGATAATAGTCAAATTTATTAGTTTTAATCAAATAGTAATTTATAATAACAAAGAAACTTATTTATTTTCTTTATCTTTTTTTATACCTGTAAAAATTTATAAAAACTTATCCTTTCCTGAAGAATTTAGATCAGATCTTAATAAAATTGGAGGCGTTTATGGTATTATAAATATTTCTAATTTAAAAAAAAGAAAACAATATATTGGTTCCAGTAAAGACTTATACCAACGATTATTAGATCATTTAAAGGGAAGAGATTCAAATATTAGACTTCAACGAAGTATTGCTAAATATGGTATAGAAAGTTTTATTTTTGTAATTTATTATTGATATAAAGATCCAGCAGTAATACTTACAGATATAGAGACAGAAGTTATTAAAAGTTTTCCATTTGAAGATCTTTATAATTTTAAAAAAGAAGCTAATTCTTCATTAGGTTATAAACATACTATTAAAGCTATAAGAAAAATGAAATTAAGACTTAAAGATAAAACTAAACATCCAATGTATGGTAAAAAACATAGTATATTTGCTTTAGGAAAAATAAGCAAACCTGGGGTAAAAAATCTTATGTTTAATAAAAAACATACAATTGAAACTAAGAAAAAGATGTCTTTAGCTAAAAGTAAAACTCCATTAGCTTTATATAATAAAAATAATAATTTAATTAAAACTTTTACAAATCAAGTCGAATTAGCTCAATATTTAAATATTAGTAAAAGTACTATTGGTAGATATTTAAAATCAGGTAATATATTACTAGATAAATTAATTATACGTAAATTTAAAGAATAATATTATCTGATAAATGTAACTAACTTTTTCAATTTAATTATGGAATCAGAATTAGTAGCTGGATTTTTTACCGAACATGGAGCAACAATATTTGTGTTTTTCTTTCTAGGAGAGTATTCTTCGATTGTATTATTTAGTTGTATCTCAAGTATATTTTTTTTAGGTGGATACCATATGCCTGAAATATTTTTAAATGATTCTTTTTTAAATTTTCAGAGTATAATATTAGGTTTAAAAACATGTTTTTTTTGTTTTTTATTTGTTTTGTTCAGAGCAACTTTACCTAGACTCAGATATGACCAATTAATCTCCCTGTGCTGATTATATTTGCTTCCAATTGCTGTAGCATTCATTATTTTAATACCAAGTATATTAACTGCTTTTGATATAATATCTTTTTAGATATGAAAAATAAATTTTTATTTAACCCCCTTAATTTTTTAATTAAAACACAAATATATATTATTAATGTTTAAAACATTATATGGCAACCACAAAAAGAAATATTTCTTATTTTAATTCAAATCCTGAAACTTATTTTAATTAAAATTCCGAAAATAGAATAGAGGATATAAATAAAAAAATTACCTTTTTCAATTTCAATAAAAGGTAAATTTATTTATCTTAATCCTTTAGATGAGAGATCTAAAATTAGAAAAGATCTATTTAAAAAATCTGGTATTTATTGTTGAATTAATAAAATAAATCTTAAATTTTATATTGGAAGTACTTCTGATTTATAAATTAGAATAGACCCTTATTTTTTACCCTCTACTCCCAAACTTTATACTAGAACTATTTCTAATGCAATGCATAAATACGGTTTAATTAATTTTTTTCTAGTTATTTTAGAATTAACATAAAAAGAATTATTAATTAAAAAAGAACAATATTATTTAGAAAAATTCCCATATAATGTTTTAAAAATAGCTGGAAGTTTAAAAGATTATAAACATTCTATACTAAGTCGTAAAAAAATAAGTAAATCTCATTTCATTTAAATAAAAAACTTAGTGATATAACAAAAATTAGAATGAGTGAAACAAAAAATACTGACACTTCTAAAATTTTAAGAGGTCACCAAGTTGAAGTTATTGATTTAAAAACTAATAATATTCAATTATTTATTACTAATACTGATGCTGCGAAATTTTTTGAATTGCATACTAGATCTATTTATCAAATAGAAAAAAGAGGAACTAAACCTCCATATCGAGGTAGATATATTATAAAATTTATAAAAAAACCTTAATAGTATTTATATATTTTAATTAAAAATTTTTTAAGAGTTTTAATTCATTTATTTTTTTTTGTTGGTTATATCTTTTACCAGTTGCCGTAGCTTTTATAATACTTGTGCCTAGTATTTTTTTATTTAATTTGATACTTCTTCTTATTAAAAATTTTTAATTAAAGATTATTTAAATTTATTCACATTCTTTCTTAAAATTTTAATTTTTTTATTATTCTATTTTTATTGTTATTCTTTATTTTAATCTATTTTAAATATTTTTTTAATTTATTTTTTATGACTTAAAAAATAACTAAATAAAAACTTTTCATCTTCTTGATCCTTTTTTTTATTTTAATTAATAATAATTTAACCCCCCCCATCTTTTTTATTTTTTTACCTCTTACTTTATTGAAGAGAAATTCTATTTTTTTAATTTTATTTATTTTATTAATTATCTTTATTTATAGAGTTTTCTTTATTTGATTATTTTATTCATAGGTAATTTAGTCATTTTAGCTTTTTTTATCCTCTTCTTTTGTAATTAAAAAAATAAAAAAATATGAAACAAATTAAAAATTTATTATGATTCTTAAATTCTTCTCAATTAAAAATAGAAAAGAATGATATTTCTATTTTTAATTCATTAAAATTTTATTCAACTAAATCATCTAATTCATCTAATAATTTTGATAAAAATATCTTTGAAGATATTCTTCAAGATAATAAATATAAACTATCAGAAGAAGAAGTTATTGATTTTTATCGTTTATCTTGTAAAATATATAATTCACCGAAGAAAAAAGAAGGTGAAATTCTTACTGAAAAATAAATAGAGGAATAAAAATAGTTTAAATCTTTTGAAGCAAAACATATTAAAAATTTAAGTGAAAGAACTCCATCAAATTTAATGAGTGTAGATACTATTTTTGAAATGGAAGAATAAATTAAAGCAGATGTAGAATTTAAAAAAAATTCGATGAATATTGTAAAAAAGTTTTAGGTCAAGATTATAAAGAGAAAGATTTTGATAAAGAAGATCATGAAGATAATAAAAAAATTATTGTTGAAGAAGATTCTAAAAAATCTTAAATTTATAATATGTATCTGATGATAAATTTATAATTATTTCTTTAATCTTTAATAAACTTATCATACTAAAATTGGTACTAATCTTATGTAATAAATTTAAAAATATTATTTTTTAAATTCAATTTATATGGTTTAAAATCATATAATAAAATAAATTAGTACCCATTTTATATAAATTAGTACCAATTTTAGTTTTACTTTAAATACTAAATTATTTTAATATTTTAATTAAAATAGATTTAATCCATTTATTTTTCTAAAATAAGAATAAAAATGAAACATTAGAGAAGAAATAAAATTAGACAATTATTATAGGAAATTTATTTTATAAAAAATGTAAAATTTTTATGTTTTTAATATTAATATTTGAATTGAAATAAGATTTTTATTTTAAAGCTAATATCCTATTTATATTAATTTTATATAATTTTATATTTGATATTTTATATTTTATATTTAATATTATATATTTTATATAACTAATAATATTAATTATCCTCCTTACTAGATAAAATATTCAGAGGTATTTTATCTTTTTATTTATATTCCTCTTCTTTTGTTAATTTTAAATTTTATATATTATGTTAAGACAACTTGCTGTTAGAATTAGAAACGTTTTACCTTTTATTGCAATCGGTGTTGCTTTAGATTCTCATAGAATGGCTAGAGAAGCTCGACAAGCCAGATTGGAACAAGTTGCTAATGAAGCAACTAGACTAGCAAATGAAATTTTAGAAAAACATGATATAATAGCTGCTAATCAAATAACAAAAAACTAAAATAGTTGGTTTATCTTCTGATGTTTCAAGTCATTTAGATTCAGCAACTCATAATACTCGTGTTATCTGTGAATTAGTAAAAAACAGATTAAATGATCCTAATTTAAGTAAAGAAGAATTAGAATCTGTTTTAAAATTATTAAAAGATAATACAGATCAAAAAATAGATTCTTTAGAAAAAGCTAATAAAATTTTACAAGATGTTATTGATTTAGCAAGTTCAGGTAATTCAAAAAATGATTATATAAATCAATTTAATGTATTAATTGAAAAATATAAAGAGTATTTATCTACCTTATCTGTAGAACAAATAGCAGCTATAGTTAATATATTAGGCTATATTATTATTATTTCATCTATAATTTCTATTGCAGCAGTTCTTTATGGTGAATTTTTAATTAGATATTTTAAATTAGAAGAAAGATTTCCTAAATTATCAGGTTTCATTACTATTAGAAGAAAATTTCAGAGATATTATCTTAATTATAATTTTATAGTTATTTTATTAATTTCTCTCTTCTTAATTTGATGAAACATACAAAATTTATTTTATTAAATTGAAACATAAAAAGCTTTTAACCCCTCTAACTTTTCTATTTTTTTATAATTTTATTTTATAATCAACGTTAAACTCAAGATGTTTAAACTACATGTTTTATTTTAATTTTAATTTATTTTATTTTTAAAATATTTATATTATATATATTATCAAATTTTCAATAACTCCATAATAAAAATTTACCATCCCTATTGAAGAGAAGATCAATTAAATGATTATCTTCACTTGATTATATGTTTTAATTGGAATGGTTTATGTAAATATAAACATATTATTTGATCTTTAATAGAAAAATAATAAAAATAGGAATAATCTAATTATAATTTATATTCTTAAAATAATTTAATTCTATTGGGTTACTTTTTTAATCGTTTTTTTTCTGGTCTATTAAATTATATCTAGCCTAATACTAAAATATTATTCAACTATTGTAAAATATATTGAATAAATTATCATCATATTTCTTTACTTTATATTCATATTTTTTGAGTATAAGTAATATTGCATTCATCTTGTAGCTTCTGCTTAAAATAACTCACTATTTAACTCTTTTTATGTTATATTTTATAAATTAAGCTATTACTTTTTTATCTTTTTTAGCTTCTGTTGGTATAACTATCTTTAATGTTTATGTTATTAAATCCAACTATTGCATTCTTTTGTATATTTAAATTGATAATTTATTAAATAATTATTCTTATTTTTTTAATTAAAGAATAATTGATTTAATCTTTCAATTATTTTAATATATACATATAAAAATTTTAAAAATAAAAGTTATTAACCCCTAACTAAAATTATCACTTCTATTTAATTATTAATATCAGAGAATTAATAATTATCTTATTTACAATCAATCCTCTTCTTTTGTAATAATAAATATAAATATAAAATGAAAAACGTTACTTTTTTAAATTTTAAATTTCCATCCTTTTTAATTGTATCTTCTTTATTTTATATAAAAAGAGAATATCATTCTTCTGTTTATTTATCTAAAGAAAAAATAAATAATAAAACTATTAAAAATAGTTATTTATTATCATATTTAGATTCAATTAAAGAAATTATTAATAATCCTTCTTACTCAGAATTACAAAAACAAGAAATACTTGAAGAATCTTGAGTAAAAATTACAAAAGAAAAATTAGAGAATCCTAAATTTTTATTAGATAGATACTCTAATAAATTACATAAATTTTTGATAAAAGATGCTTTATTAACTCTAAATTTATTATATGAAAATAATATAATTAAAAAAAATTTCCTATGTTTTCAGAAGAATTAAATAATTTAGAATTTTTACTAGTAACTTATTCTTTAGCTATTACTAAATATTCTAATTTTAAATATACAGCTTTATGTGGATTCATAGGTAAAATATTCTTTTTTTAATCTATAAAAATAGATTAAAAACATCTTTAAAAGATAATTTTATAACATTTATAGAATGAAAAAAAAATTAAAAATTAAAGATATTTCTATAAATTTAGGTGACTTCTTTTTAAGTATCTTATCTAATTATCCACCTCAATTATTTGATAGAAAATATATTAAAGAAAGCTATAATAAAGAATATTATATATTAAAAATTAATGAGGAATATTTAGATATTATTAGAAATAATATAATTATACCACCTTTTTCTTTACCTATGATTTGTGAACCCGAAGAATGATCTTGTAAATCTTACGGTGGTTTTTTAGAAAATAAAATTATAGGTGAAGATATTATTACAGGTTCTAAAATGCATGGACAAAAAATGGAAAATAAAAAGCCATTATATAATGCAGTTAACTATTTAAATTCAATAAAATTTTGCATTAATGATTTATTATTTAATTATTTAAATAATGAAGGTAAATTTTTATTAGATGAAATAAAAGCTGATGATGATCTTCAAAGAATTATTACTTTGAAAATAAGTTAAACTTTTATATATAAACCTTTTTATATAAATGTCCATGCTGATTGAAGAGGAAGGATTTATACTCATTCATTTTTTATTCTTTATCAAGGTAGTGATTTAAATTCTGCTTTATTAAATATATGATAAGGAGAG
>Ga0209527_1000155_pt1 | contig 15449 bp, 9 predicted proteins | sample JacPinW_OM2H0_M2_FD_187968 | JGI IMG/M metagenome (GOLD analysis project Ga0209527, IMG submission 187968) | Forest soil microbial communities from Algoma, Ontario, Canada - Jack Pine, Ontario site 1_JW_OM2H0_M2 (SPAdes) (version 2) | ecosystem: Environmental > Terrestrial > Soil > Boreal... | reverse complement strand
GAAAGCGAATCCGGTCGTGCGTTTTGACCGAGCCTTCGGCCATCGCGAATTCTACTTCGACTGGCTCGGCGAAGAGCGGCAGATGGCCGTCCTTTTTCACCCCCCCGCGCGGATTTTGCGTCATGTAATAGCAGCCGAGTGTGATGTCTTGCGAGGGCGTCGTGATCGGTTTGCCGCTCGAAGGCGAGAAAATATTGTTCGGCGCCAGCATCAGCATGCGCGCTTCCAATTGCGCCTCGACCGAAAGCGGCACGTGCACCGCCATTTGGTCGCCGTCGAAGTCCGCGTTGTAAGCGGTGCAGACGAGGGGATGAATGCGAATCGCTTCGCCTTCAATTAACTGCGGCTCGAAAGCCTGAATCGACAATCGATGCAGGGTCGGCGCGCGGTTGAGTAACACTGGATGTCCGCGCGTCACTTCATCAAGAATGTCCCAGACTTCGGGCGTCTGGCGCTCGATCATTTTCTTCGCGCTACGCACGGTGTGGACATAGCCAAGATCTTTCAGTCGTCGGATGATGAACGGCTCGAACAAAACGAGCGCCATCTTCTTCGGCAAACCGCACTGGTGCAGTTTGAGTTCGGGTCCGATAACAATGACCGATCGGCCTGAATAATCGACGCGCTTGCCCAGCAAATTCTGACGGAAACGCCCGCCTTTGCCTTTCAGCATGTCGCTGAGCGATTTGAGCGGACGGTTGCCGGCGCCGGTGACGGCGCGGCCGTGGCGGCCATTGTCGAACAACGCGTCGACCGCTTCCTGCAACATTCGCTTTTCGTTTCGAATGATGACGTCCGGCGTTTTGAGCTGGAGTAAATTCTTGAGACGATTGTTCCGATTGATGACTCGACGATAGAGATCGTTCAGGTCGGAGGTCGCGAACCGTCCGCCTTCAAGCGGAACGAGTGGACGCAAATCGGGCGGGATCACCGGCAGCACATCGAGAATCATCCACTCCGGGCGCGCGTGCGAAGACATGAAGCCCTGCACGAGTTTGAGCCGCTTCGCGAGCTTCTTGCGAATCTGTTTGCTCTTGGTCGCGCCCATCGCTTTCTCGAGCTCTTTGTTGAGCTTGTTGAGCTCGATCTCGCCCAGGAGTTTTTTCACCGCTTCCGCGCCCATTCCAGCGACGAAATCTTCGCCGTACTGTTCCTGCGCTTCGCGATATTCTACTTCGTTCAGGAGCTGCGCCCTCTGCAGCGGCGTCTTGCCCGGATCAATGACGATGTAATCCTCGTAATAAATGACGCGCTCGAGCTGACGCGCGCTCATATCGAGCATCAGACCGATGCGCGACGGCATGCATTTGTAAAACCAGATGTGCGAAACCGGCACGGCCAATTCAATGTGGCCCATCCGTTCGCGGCGCACGCGTGCGAGCGTGACTTCAACGCCGCAACGGTCGCAGATCACGCCCTTGTGCTTGATTCGCTTATATTTTCCGCAGGAACATTCCCAATCACGCGTCGGACCGAAAATTCGTTCGCAGAAGAGGCCGCCCTTCTCCGGCTTAAACGTTCGATAATTGATCGTCTCCGGATTTTTGACTTCGCCTTTGCTCCACGACCGCATCGTGTCGCTCGAGGCGACGCCAATCGCGACCTGGTCGAAACCGACCGCTCTCTCTTCGCCCACTAACTCACGCCAGGAATGTTCGTTCATTGATTCTCCAAATGTAGATGTCGATGTTAAAAATTACGCGAGATGCTCAAAGACTGTTGTCGGAGCCTGCCCGCCGACTTTGACGTCGAGGCCCAAGCTCTGCATTTCCTTGATCAGCACGTTGAAAGATTCAGGTGTGCCCGCTTCGAGTGAATTATCGCCTTTCACGATCGATTCGTAGATGCGGGTGCGCCCTTGCACGTCGTCGGATTTCACGGTCAGCAATTCCTGCAACGTGTAAGCCGCGCCGTAAGCTTCGAGTGCCCAGACTTCCATTTCGCCGAAACGCTGGCCGCCGTATTGCGCTTTTCCGCCGAGCGGTTGCTGCGTGACGAGTGAGTACGGACCCACCGCACGCGCGTGAATCTTGTCGGCGACGAGGTGACCGAGCTTCATCATATAGATGTAGCCAACCACAACTTCTTGATCGAAAGGATCGCCAGTGCGGCCGTCGAATAACTTCGATTTGCCGGTTTCCTGGACCCAGCTGAAACCTTCTTTCTTGCGCGCCTCCTTTAGGTATTCGCGGATTTTGCTTTCCTTAATTCCGTCGAAAACAGGAGTCGCGACTTTGAAACCAAGCGCCTTGGCTGCGACTCCGAGGTGCGTTTCTAAAACTTGACCGACGTTCATTCGGCTCGGCACACCGAGCGGATTGAGCACGATCTCGACTGGCGTTCCGTCCGGGAGGAACGGCATGTCTTCTTCCGGCACGATGCGCGCGACCACGCCTTTGTTTCCGTGGCGGCCGGCCATTTTATCGCCGACCGAAAGTTTGCGTTTCGATGCGATGTAAACTTTGACCTGCTTGATGATGCCAGGATCGATGTCATCGCCGCTTTCCACTCGATCCATTGACCGTTCGCGCTCGAGTTCGAGTTCCGCGAACTTGTGTTCGTAGTGCCCGATGATCTCGCGGATCTTGTTCCGGATCGGACTCGGATCGATCTCGATGTGATCGTAAACGTTCGCCAGTTTGCGCAGGAGCGTCTTGGTGATCTTGCGATTGGCTGGAATAATGATCTCGCCCGTCTCGGCGTTGACCACGTCGAGCGGGATTTTTTCACCGAGTAAAATGTTCGAGAGCGAATCGGTCAGCTGTTCGGTCAGCTCTTCTTTCTTGCGCCGATGTTCTTCGGTAATCGCTTTGATCTGCTTCTTGGTTTCCGCCGGCGTGAGTTTTTCGCGCGAGACTTCCTTCCGCGATGAAACCTTCACATCCATCACGATTCCGTAAGTGCCCGATGGAACGGTCAGCGACGTGTCTTTAACGTCGGCGGCCTTTTCGCCGAAAATCGCGCGGAGTAATCGTTCTTCGGGCGCAAGCTCGGTCTCACTCTTCGGTGTAATTTTGCCGACGAGAATGTCGCCCGGCTTCACTTCCGCGCCGACACGAACGACTCCGTCCGGTCCGAGATTTCGCAAAGCTTCTTCGCTGACGTTTGGAATGTCGCGGGTGATTTCTTCCGGTCCGAGTTTGGTATCGCGCGCGCCGATCTCGAATTCGTCGATGTGAATCGAGGTGTAAATATCCTCCTTCACGACCTTCTCCGAGATCATGATGGCGTCTTCGAAGTTGTAGCCGTTCCACGGCATGAACGCGACCAGCACGTTGCGTCCGAGCGCGAGCTCGCCGTGTTCCGTATTCGGTCCATCGGCGATGATCTGCCCTTTCTTGACGTGCTGCCCTCTCTTCACAATGGGCTTTTGGTTCACGCACGTGCCGGCGTTGGAGCGCATGAACTTGCGCAGTTCGTAAACGTAAAGTCCGTCTTCGGGATCGGTCTTGATCCTCTTCCGATGCTCTGGAACATGGCCGTCTTTAGAGACGATAATCTGGTCGGCTGTAACTGATGCGACCTTGCCGCTATCAATCGCGATCAGCACCGCATGTGAGTCGCGAGCGACTTTGCCTTCCAAACCGGTGCCAACCAATGGGGCTTCCGAAACGATCAGCGGAACGCCTTGGCGCTGCATGTTCGAACCCATCAACGCGCGGTTCGCGTCGTCGTGTTCGAGGAATGGAATCAATCCTGCCGCCACTGAAACGAGCTGTTTCGGCGACACGTCCATGTAGTGGACTTTCGACGGCTCGACTTCCAAGAAGTCGCCGCGATAACGGACCGAAACTTTTTCGCCAGTGAAATGGCCACGGCCGTCAACTGCCGCGTTCGCTTGTGCCACCAGGTAATTTTCTTCCTTATCGCCAGTCAGGTAATCGATGTCGTCCGTGACCCGGCCATTGGTGACCTTGCGATATGGTGTTTCAATGAAACCAAACTCATTGATCCGCGCGAAAGTCGACATCGAGCTGATCAAACCGATGTTCGGACCTTCCGGTGTCTCAATCGGACAAATACGCCCGTAATGGGACGGGTGCACGTCGCGTACTTCGAATCCGGCGCGATCGCGACTCAATCCGCCTGGTCCGAGCGCGGACAGACGGCGCTTGTGGGTCAGCTCCGCCAGCGGATTCGTTTGATCCATGAATTGCGAGAGCTGCGAGCGCCCGAAGAAATCGCGAATGACCGCGCTGAGTGCTTTCGGATTCACCAGCTTTTGCGGCGTCATGCCGTCGACATTGATGTCGAACAAAGTCATGCGCTCTTTGACGAGTCGTTCCGTGCGGGCGAGACCCACGCGGCACTGATTGGCCAGGAGTTCGCCGACCGTTCGAACGCGACGGCTGCCGAGGTGATCGATGTCGTCGAGCGTACCCTCGCCGCGACGGAGGTTAATTAAGTATTTGATTGCAGCGATGAAATCTTTGTCGGTCAAAATCCGCTCGGTAAGATCGACATCGATCCCGAGTTTCTGATTGATTTTGTAACGGCCGACGCGACCGAGATCGTATTTTTTCGGATCGAAAAACAAACGCTTCAAGAGCGCGCGCGCGTTGGCAACCGTGGGCGGATCGCCAGGGCGCAAACGACGGTAAATGTCTTTGAGAGCTTCTTCCTGATCGTGCGCCGGATCTTTGCGCAGTGCTTTGACGACGGTGTCGTCGTTAGAAATGTCGATGACCTTAACTTCCTTGATCCCAAGTCCCATGACCTGGCGAACAGTCGCGAGTGTCAGAGGTTCAAACGCGCGGGCAACGGTCACTTCACCGTCGCGCACTTCCGCGGTCAAAACTTTGGTCGCGAGTTTTTCTTCATCGAGCTTCTCGCTCAGCTTCAGGTTCTCGATGTTATAGAAGAGTTTAATGACTTCCTCGTCAGAGCCGTAGCCAAGCGCGCGCAGGAAAGTGGTGGCCAGGAATTTGCGACGGCGTTTGCGGCGATCGAGATAAATGTAAAGGAGATCGGCGGTGTCGAATTGCACCTCGATCCACGAACCGCGATCCGGAATGATTCGGAAGCTGTAAAGCACTTTGCCGTTGAGGTGGATGGTCGATTCAAACGCAATACCGGGCGAACGATGTAGCTGCGAAACCACCACGCGTTCGGCGCCGTTAATGACGAAGGTTCCCTGCGGCGTCATGAGCGGGATCTCGCCCATGTAAACTTTTTCTTCTTTCGTACCTTTCTCCTCGCGGAGCTGGAACGTGACGTGAAGCGGCGCGCTGTAGGTCTGACCTTCGCGCTGGGCCTCGAGCGCGGTCAGCTTCGGCTCGCCAATTTCGTAATGGCTGAAATCGAGGACGGCTTTCTCATCGTAGCTTTCGATCGGAAAGACTTCTTTGAAAACGGCCTGGAGACCGTGATTTTTGCGCTTGGAAAACTGGACGTCTTTTTGGAGAAAATCGACGTAAGAGTTGAGTTGGACTTCAATCAGGTTTGGAGGCTCGATGGCTTCCTTGATTGTTCCGAAGTGGATGCGTTCCGAATTTCGTTCTGACATAATCACCAGGCCACGGGGTTATTCTCGCGCCGATCCACAATAAATTGCGGCCGCTTGGGTACAAGAGCCTACTGCGTCACCGGAGAGCGAGGAGTGCAAAAATTGCCTCAAAACAGCGGCTTGTCAAATAGACCCCACCGTTTTGCTGCAAGCTTCGTTTTTACCACCAACTGCAGGTTAAAAATAAGTCTCCCTTACTTCTAACAAAAACCGAGACTAGACCAAAACGGCCGCCGCGCAAGACATTTCACGTGGCGGCCGCTGTTTAAAATTTGCTTACTTAATTTCGACCTTCGCTCCAGCCGCTTCGACCTTTTTCTTGATCTCCTCGGCTTCCTGCTTGGTCACGCCTTCCTTGATTGGCTTGGGAGCGCTTTCGACCAGCGCTTTCGCCTCGGCCAATCCAAGACCGGGCGCCGCGCTGCGAATCTCCTTGATCACACCGATCTTGTTCGCGCCCATCTCCTTCAGAATGACGTCGAAAGTGGCTTTCTCTTCAGCCGCTGGTGCTGCCGCGCCGCCGCCACCAGATGGAGCCGCCGCCACCGCAACCGGTGCGGCCGCGCTTACACCCCAATCCTCTTCAAGCTTCTTCACTAACTTGGCGATCTCGAGCACTGAGTAGCTGTTGAGATCCTTGACCGTCTTTTCTATATCTGCTGCCATTTTTTTCCTCCAATTGCCGCCTCCGAAAGCCTTCGGAGAATTAAGATCGACAGCTGCCGACCCGGACAAGTTTCTATTTGTTGCTCGCAAACGTCGTCGCGACGTTGCAAAAATCTTATCCCGTTACCTCCGTCGGTGGGGGTTCGTCCTTCTTTGTCTCAGGCGATGAAGTCACTTCTTTAGATTCAGGAGCGGCTGATTCTGGCGCCGCGGCAGTCGCTTCCGCTGGGGGAGCGCTTTCTTCCTTTGGTCCGGCGTCGCGTTTACTGGCTTTCGCGTTGAGCAGCCGCGCGAGCGACGATCCTGGCTCATTTAGTACTCGCACTAATTTCGTCGCCGGAGCCAAGAGCAACCCGAGTAACTGCGCACGTAAAACATTCTCTGGCGGCAAATCGGCCAGCGCTTCCAGCTCGGCGGTGGAAACAGACGCCCGATCGATGAAACCGAGCTTCAGCATCGCTTTCTTGAATTCGGTCACAAAAGTTTTGAATGCCTTTGCCACCGGTGCCACGTCCTTCTTTCCCGTAACCACTGCAGTCTGGCCCGTAAGCTTGCCGTCACCTGCCGGGAATCCGGAATCCGCCATCGCGCGCTTCAGAAAGCTGTTCTTCACCACGTGAATCTCAGCGCCCGCACCGGCCAGCCGCTTCCGCAGCTCGCTGAAATCGTCCACCTTCATGTGTTGATAATCAGCCACCAGAACGAAGGACGACTCCTTCAATTCTTCGGAGAGATCTGAAACAATGTTGGCTTTCTCTGGTCTCATGATGTCGATCTTATGCGGCTTGCCCGGCGAGATACGGCGATGGATCGAGCTTCAGGCCGGGCGACATTGTCGCGCTTAAAGTCATCGCGTCAACATAGCGGCCTTTGGCAGTGGCCGGACGCGCGCGAACGACCGCTTCAATCACGGCGTTGCCATTTTCTACCAACGCTTTCTCTTCAAACGAAAATTTTCCAACCGGCACGGCGACATTGCCGTTTTTATCGAGCTTAAATTCAACCCGGCCAGCTTTGACTTCCTCAACTGCCTTCGCCGTGTCTTCCGACACCGTGCCAGCTTTGGGATTCGGCATCAATCCGCGCGGTCCAAGGACCTTGCCGAGCTTGCGGACTTCGGCCATCGCCGTCGGTGTCGCGACCGCAACGTCAAAATCTTGAAAACCTTCCTGAACTTTTTGGATCAAATCTTTAAAGCCGACGTGCTCGGCGCCGGCGTCTTTTGCAGCCTTAGCGGCAGCGCCTTCGGCGAATACGAGAACACGGACATGTTTCCCGCTTCCATGCGGCAGCGCACAGGTGCCGCGCACCATTTGATCCGATTGTTTTGGATCTACTCCAAGCCGGAACGAGACCGTCACCGTTTGATCGAATTTTGTCGGCGGAAATTTCTTCAGCGTCGCGACGGCCTCGTTGAGGTTGTAGGCTTTTTTGCGGTCCACCTGCTCGGCGGCCGCACGATAACGTTTGCTACGTTTTTGTTGCATATTTTTGGGCAGTGTTAGCGCCCGCTTTTTCGGCAAAGGCTCCTGCTAATTTAATCCGCCTCCTGGAGGCGGGGCGTGCACGGTAGGGGAGCATTTTAGGATTGTCAACGGCCACCAATGTCTGGTAAAACCCGGGGGTTATGAAAAGCCCCACTTATTATAGAGTATTGATCGTTGCCGCCTCTCTCCTTGTCGCTAGCCAGCTCTTCGCCCGGCCAATTGGTTTCAGCGAACTTTCACTCATGGTCCGAATGCACGAATCTGAAAACGATATTAAGAGTGACGTCGCCGAGCGAAAACTCCTTCACGGTTTAACTCAACCTCAGGAAGGCATTTTAAAATCACAAGGCGCGAGCGATTCGCTGATTAAATCACTGCGCGATTCGAACCTCGTTGCCTCGAAGGAGGAAGGTGCGGCCGCTGAAGCGGCGACCGTGAGGGAACACCAAATGGCAGCGCAACAGGAAGGACCCCAGAAATGTCCGGTTCGCTGTATAGAAGTCTTTGATATTGGTTTTGGCCAGCCAATCAATTTAAGCCAGTGGGGCGGTCTGGATTACGAAATCGCATTTTATTCCTACCGCTTCGCTGGCGAAGATCACATTCAGCCGGCGTTGATCGATCAGGTCGGCACGCGAACGGTGGTGAGTCGGACGATCCCGTTGGAGAGCGAATCCGACGCATTCGCGGCGAATTGGTTTCCGACGAACGGAGTTCGAAATTGGCGATTCACGCCATACAATGTTGTCGATTATGACAATCGAGGAGATTTCCGTGACACTCGTTCAATCAATTTCAGTGACAGCGTAAGCGTGCATTCACGATCGGTCTCCCGGTCGATCTGGATCGACTGGAACGATCCCGTGTTCTTTGATGGTCAGCCGTACACCTTTTATCCGGTTTATGGAGCCGGCGTCTCGCTCTATTATATTAACTCGAATAGCTACTCCGCCCGGGTAGCGGTCGCGTTTAATCGTTAACGCTTCAGAATTTTTTTAATCGGCAGGAATTTCGGGATCAGCATCCGCTGACACTGTGACTGGCGGTGCGCTTGGCGGACCGTTCCGGATAATTTTTCCTTCCTTCATCACGAACGACACACGCTCGGTCGCGGTGATGTCAGCGGTTGGATCGCCCGGCATGGCGATTACATCAGCAAGCTTTCCTTTTTCCAACGTTCCAGTTTTCTGCGCGATGCCAAAAAGGTCCGCGGCATTTCCGGTCGCAGTCTTCAGTGCATCGATCGGTTGCATTCCTAAATCGACCATTAATTTGAATTCCTTCGCGTTTTGTCCGTGTGGAAAAACAGCCGCGTCGGTGCCGAAAGAAATTTTGACGCCCATTTTTACCGCGTTTCGGAACATCTCCGATCGCGCTGCGCCCGCCGCCTTCGCTTTCGCCTGCAATGCCGGCGGGTAATTGTCGATCTTGCTCATGATCCATTCCGTCGCCATCAACGTCGGCGTGAGATATGTGCCCTTGTTTTTCATCAACGTCAGCGTTTCCGGTTTCATGAACGAGCCGTGCTCGATCGAATCGACGCCGGCTTCGATCGCTTCTTTCGCCGCCTGGTCGCCATGGCAATGAACCGCCACTTTTTTGCGCAGACGATGCGATTCATCGACCAGCGCTACCATTTCCGCCGGCGTGAGTTGCGGCGTGTCAACTTCATCTGCCAGTGAAAGCACCCCGCCCGATACGGCGGCCTTAATCACGTCCGCGCCGTTCTTTACCTCGAATCGCACGGCTTTTCGGATCGCGTCCGGGCCGTCGGCAATTCCTTGGCTGTAATCGGGCTCGTGTCCGAAGAGCATATCGCGAAATCCTGAGGTCGGGTCGAAATGCCCGCCGGTCGCACCAATTCCAAAAGTCGCCACCAGCATTCGCGGACCGACGATCACGCCTTTGTTAATCGAGTTCCGCAACGCAACATCGACAAACTCCTTACTGCCGACGAAACGGCTGCCGAGATCTCGTACCGTCGTAAAACCGGCCTCGACCGTGGCGCGCGCATACCGCGTCGCGATGATCGCCTGCTCGGAAACATTGAGGTCGACTTCTTTCAGCCGCCTCTCGTTGTAGTTACCGGAAAAATCGAGCGTCAGATGCGTATGCCCGTCCATGAATCCGGGCGAAAGCGTGGCGTCGCCGAGATCGATGACTTGCGCATCAGCCGGCGTCGGCAAGTTGCTTCCGGCATCGACAATCTTGTTGCCTTGAACAATGACGACGCCGTTTTGGGCCAGCGTTTTCGATTTTCCATCAAACAAACGCGCTGCCTTTAAGACGATGACCTTGTCGGCGGCGTCAGCTCCGATCGCGCAGCTGAAGAAAGCCAGGATTGTGAATGAAAACCGCAGGGAAGATCGACAAGAAGCCGGCATGTTCATTCCCTCGGTATAGAAACTTCGGAGAGACAAAGCAAGGCTGCGCGATGAACGCCTCCAGTCTTGTTTAGGGCATCGGCTTTAGCTTCAATGCTTCGATGCTCCAATCACCAGTTTCCTATCGGGCGCTACCGGTTCTCGTTTTAATCACGATGTCGATCTTCGGATCCGTGTTCGCGCAAACGAATCCGCCTAAAGGTCCATCTCCAGAACCGAAAGCGGAAACATCTCCGACGCCGCCACCTGCGACGGATTACGACATTCGCTGGGGTGTGAAGATTCCGTTGCGAGACAAAGTTGAATTAAACGCGACGCTTTATTTTCCAAAAACCCCGGACGGCTCTGCGCCTAAAACACCGGTTGTGTTCACCCTCACACCCTACATCTCGGACTCGTATCACGCGCGCGGAGCTTATTTCGCGTCGCACGGTTACGTATTTGCGCTGGTCGATGTTCGTGGCCGCGGCAATTCCGCGGGTGAGTTTGAGCCCTTCGCCAACGAGCCGCGCGACGGTCACGACGTGGTCGAATGGCTGGCGCAGCAGCCGTTTTGCGACGGGAAAGTCGCGATGTGGGGCGGTTCGTATGCCGGTTTCGATCAATGGGCGACCGCGAAAGAGTTGCCGCCGCATCTGGCCACGATTGTCCCGGCCGCAGCCGCGCATCCGCCGCTTGACTATCCATCGCTCGATAACGTCGGCGAAACCTACGATGTCCAGTGGTTCACCTTCACCAGCGGCAAGGCCAGCCAGCAAAACCTTTTTGGCGATAGCAAATTCTGGCGGACGAAATTTCTCGACGCCTACAAAAAGCATATCGCGTTCAGCGCGCTGGACTCATTCGTCGGCAATCCTTCGCAGAACTTTCAGCGCATTTTGAAACACCCGACCGCGGACGCGTATTACGACGCGATGGTGCCGACGCAGGACCAGTTCAAGAAACTATCGCTGCCGATTCTGACTATTACCGGCCAATACGATGGCGACGAGCTCGGCGCGATGACATTTTATCGCGACCACATGACGAACGCGTCGCCCGAAGCGCGCGCGAAACATTTTCTGATCATCGGGCCATGGGACCACGCCGGAACGCGAACGCCCACGGATGAAGTCGGCGGCGTGAAATTCGGGCCTGGGGCGATGGTCGATCTTAACGATCTGCATCGGCAATGGTACGACTGGACGATGAAGAACGGCGTGAAGCCGCAATTTCTGAAGAATCAGGTCGCGTATTATTTGCTCACGGCCGGAAACACTGGCGCGAATGGCGAATGGAAATACACCGACAATTTCGCGACTTTAATCGCAAATCCGAAAACGCTTTATCTCGATTCGAAAAACGGAGATGCGAATGGTGTTTTCCGTTCCGGAATGTTGGCCGAGAAGCAACCGAATGACGGCGCGGATCAATACGTGAATGATCCGATGGATACGAGCCGGGGGGAAAATGTCGAAGGCGCAGAACCGAAAGATAAGACTGCCGGTGTAGACCAGAGTTTCGCGCTCTGCATTGGAAAGGACGGCCTTGTTTATCACACCGATCCGTTGCCGAAAGAAACGCCGCTCGTCGGTTGCCCCAAAGTTTCGCTTTGGGTTTCGATCGACACGCCGGATACCGATTTGGAGGCCGACCTTTACGAAATTCAGCCGGACGGCACGAGCATCAGTCTTTGGAACGATCTGCGCCGGTTGCGTTATCGCGAGTCGCTGCGCGAAGCCAAGCTCGTGAAACCTGGTGAAATCGTGAAGTGCGACTTCGATCCCGGATTGTTCGTAGCGCGCCGTTTGATGAAAGGCAGCCGGCTCCGTCTGGTCGTCTATTCGCCCAATTCAATCTTCTGGCAGAAAAATTACAATTCGGGCGGAGTCGTCGCCGACGAAACCGCGAAAGATGCGCGTACCGCGCACGTCAAAGTTTATCACGATGCACAGCACGCGAGCGCGATTGAGTTGCCGTTGCGCTGATGAAGTTGGCGTCGCGAGTCCTGATCGTTGGAGCATTCTTACTTCTGGCGATCAATCTGCGCGCTGCGTCGGAGATCGTAATCGCGATCCGTTATTTGCAGGCGGAAGGCATCAGCCATTCGCACCTTTATCTGTATAGAGAGGATGGGAAGTTCCTGCGCCAGCTAACCACTGACAATTCCGGACAGGATGTCGATCCTGTATTCTCGCCGGAGGGCGAGATCATTGTTTTCACGCGTGAAAAGCCTGGCAGCCCGCTCGAGTTTTGGAGTGTGCGTCCGCTCGGAGATGTTTCAATAAAACTCGACTCGGCTCCGGGTTGGTACGACCAGGCAAAGACTTCGCCCTATTTTACAAATCGTGAAACATCCGAGCCGGCCGATTCGGCATCGCCCGCAACTGGATCATCTGGAACTTCGCCGTCTCCGAGTGCGGCTGGAATGATGGGCGAGCGACGAAGTTACAAGGCGCCGGATGGATCAGTGGAATTGATTCTGCGCGAAGACCCGGGCGATCCGGACGATCGAGCCAACGGCGAGCGGCACGGCAAACATTACGTGCTGCGTTATTTAAAAACCGGGATCCAGGCGGATTTCGGAACTCTCCCCGGCTTCTTCGGTGCTTATGAAATACTGCATGAAAGACAAAATTCGGATCATCAATTTTTGCTCGACGGTTTGCTGCGGGTGGCATTCTTCGGTTTGCATTTGAACAGTACCGATGGCGATGCCTCTTTTGCGCTCGATCTGAACGGGCCGCGCTTTGTCCGACTTTCTCCAAACTGGGCTGCGCCGGTGCCGTTGCCGGGCGAATCGGCTTTTCTCACACTGACAGAGAACCGTTACGTTCCGATTCCGGGCACGACGAAAACCGCGAATTGCTCTTATATAGAGCATTGGGACGTGCAGCTGCAGAAGATTCGCTACGCGCGACCGAAAGCGCCGGCCATTTTTTACGGCGCGTCAGTTTATCGTGCTGAACACACGCCGGCTGTGATTACGATCCGGCAGAGCGCAGATTGAGAAGAGAAGATGAAGAATTTTTGCACGTTTATATTCTTGATTGCGGCGACGCTGACGGTGCGTGGCGAAGACAGCACTCCGCTCGACAAACTGGCGTCCGATTTTTGGACCTGGCGGGCGAGATACGCGCCATTCACCGGCGATGATGTCAATCGAATCGAACGCCCGGGCGGAATGCGCGATTGGTCGCGCGCGAAGATCGACAATCAACGAAAAGAGCTCAGCGAGTTTGAAGAGCGCTGGAAGAAAATCGATTCGCACACGTGGCCGGTTGCCAGGCAAGTCGATCACCGATTGATCGGCTCGGCCTTGGCGCGGGTGCGGTGGGAGCTGGACATTAACCCGAGCTGGCGGCGCGATCCGACCTTTTATATCGGACAAACGCTGACCCCGATTGTGGAAGCGGTGACGGTTCCGGCACCATACAACGATGCACAGTCGCGCGAAATCCTGACACGGATCGAAAACGTTCCGTCCATACTCGAACACGCGAAACAAAACTTGGAAAAACCGCCTGCGCCATTTGCGCGAGTGACTGTTCAATCGCTTGAGAACATCCGGCCGCGCCTGCATCAAATGGCCGGCGCGCTGGCAAGATCGACAACTCTGAAAGAGCAGGACCTTTACGCTGCGACCGATCGTGCAGCGGACGCGTTGGAAAAATACCGGGCTTATTTACAAGGACTGCTCCCGTCACTTCCGATTGAGACTGCGCTCGGCCGCGACGCTTACGTTTTCTTTCTGCATAACGTCGCGATGCTCCCGTACCCGCCGGAGCAGTTGCTGGCGGCGGGCCGCCAAGAATGGGACCGCGCAGTCGCTTTCGAAACATTTGAAATCCAGCGAAACCGCGACGTTCCGCCATTGAAACTTGCGGAGAACATCGACGAATGGATTAAGGACGCTGACGCCAGAGAATTGTCGATCCGCAAATTTCTGGGGGAACACGGCATCCTCACAGTTCCGGATTGGCTGCAGCATTACACCTTGCGACCAATGCCGGATTTTTTGCGCACGTTGCAGGGATTCGGCGAAACCGATGATTTCACTTCGCCTTCGCGATTGAATCAGAATTGTATTCGCTATGTGACGGAGCCATCAGTAAAGCTTGGCTATTTCTGGCGAGCGACCGCACAGGACCCGCGACCCATTTGTGTTCATGAAGGAATTCCGGGCCATTATTTTCAGCTTTGTCTTTCCTGGAAACATGAGAATCCAATTCGTCGCCATTATTATGCTTCCACCGCGAACGAGGGGATTGGCTTTTACGCCGAAGAAATGATGTTGCAGGCGGGTTTGTTCGACGACAGCCCGCACACGCGCGAGATCATTTACAATTTTATGCGCCTGCGCGCGCTCCGGGTGGAGGTGGATGTGAGACTCGCGATTGGCGCGTTCACTCTCGATCAAGCCGCCAAATATCTGCACGACAAGGTGCCGATGGATATGGAAACCGCGCGCGAAGAAGCCACCGCTTTTGCGACCGGGCCAGGCGGCGCAATCAGCTATCAAATCGGCAAGCTGCAAATCGTGAAATTTCTGGCCGACGCGCGATTGCAGCAGGGCGATCGGTTCAATCTGCGCGCGTTCCACGACTTCGTTTGGAAAAACGGCAACGTCCCGATTTCACTCCAGCGCTGGGAATATTTGGGCGATGCGAGCGAAGTGCCAAAGTAAACTCGCAGCTTACCGGAATCGACGTCGGGAGATCTCTTCTTTCATGTCTTCGAGTGCTTCCTCGCGCTGTTCACGGATTGTTCTGATGTAGAAGATCGTGCCAACGACGCCGACGGCGGTGGCGCCGAGGAAATTGACATTTGGATTTATACTCCAAAGATACGCGCCCAAAATTGCCGCCACGCTGACGATCAAATCGCGGACTAAATAGTACGCGCCGACCATTTGCCCGCACCGGGTCGGTTCGCAATAGCCGATGATGAGCGCCTTGCGAGAGGTGTCGCCGAATTCCTTGAACCCTCGAACGATGAACGCAACTACGAGCAAGGCGAAGCTGTAGGATGGAAATGCATGCGAAACGAGCAAGCTGATCGGAAAAAGCGTGAACATGATAAACGTCACGATCACGAATGGTTCGCGGCCATATCTGTCGGCGTAATGTGAAGCTGGGATAATGCACAACGTTGCGGCCAGCATTTCCACAGCGGTGAGCACGCCCACTTGTTTCGCGCTGACGCCGACGTAGTCCATCGCGAAGATCACGACCCACGCGTAAGGAATGCGTTCGCAAAACCGAACCAGGATGTCGCTCAAGAGCAGCCGCCGCATCGGCGAATTGAACTCGCGCAAGCTTTGCCAAAAGTTCAGGCGTTCCTTGGCCGTTTCCTCTTTGGGTTCGTCCTTAATTTGTCGTTGCACGAAAAGCGCCGCGCCCGAAAGAACGATCGAAATCACCAGCG
>Ga0209527_1000154_pt1 | contig 15473 bp, 9 predicted proteins | sample JacPinW_OM2H0_M2_FD_187968 | JGI IMG/M metagenome (GOLD analysis project Ga0209527, IMG submission 187968) | Forest soil microbial communities from Algoma, Ontario, Canada - Jack Pine, Ontario site 1_JW_OM2H0_M2 (SPAdes) (version 2) | ecosystem: Environmental > Terrestrial > Soil > Boreal... | reverse complement strand
CGACGGCATGGAAAAAATGAAGTACGACATGGCTGGCGGAGCCACCATGCTTGGCGTCATGCGCGCTCTCGCCGCTCTCAAGCCCAGCGTCAAAGTGATTTGCGTCGTTCCATCCACCGAAAATATGCCCGGCGGCAAAGCCCAAAAGCCTGGCGACATCCAGACCGCCATGTCCGGCAAAACCATTGAGGTTCTCAACACCGACGCGGAAGGCCGCCTCATTCTCGCCGACGGCGTTCATTACGCCAAGCAACTCGGCGCCACGCATCTTGTCGACGCCGCAACCCTCACCGGCGCCATCGTTGTCGCCCTAGCCAACGTCAACGTCGGCGTCTTCGGCTCCGACCAGCCCTTCACCGACAAACTCCTCGCCAGTGCGAAAGCCGTCGGCGAAAAAATGTGGCAGATGCCCATCGACGACGACTACCGCGAATTCATTAAGGGCACCGTCGCCGACATCCAGAACATCGGCAGCGGCAAAGGCGGCGGCGCCATCACCGGCGCCATGTTCATCAAGGAGTTCACCGGCGACACGCCCTGGATTCACCTGGACATCGCCGGCACCGCTTGGAACGACGACGCCAAACCCTGGCTCGCCAAAGGCCCCACCGGCGTAGCCCTCCGGACCCTCGTCCACCTCATCATGTCTTCTTGAGCGTAGAATCATTTTTTCCATTGAACGTGCGGAAGCGAGAGAGGGAGAGGCCATGCGCAAACGAACAATCGCCGTAGTTTTGGTTTGCTTGATTGCCATAATGCTCCCGGCATCTGCCGCAGCGCAAACCGCTCCCACCTTTGTCGGTGTCAGAACCTTCCTGAGCGCGCCCCACGAACCGGACCTCGACAAGTTGCACGCTGATTTCGCCGTGCTTGGCGTGCCATTCGATGAAGGTACCTGGGGACAGCCCGGAGAACGCTACGGCCCGCGCGACATGCGTGAAAACTCCCAGGAATATGCCCACGATTTAACGGATGGCTTCTATTACATCGATGGCGACCGCACTGTCCTCAAAGGCAAGCGCTGGGTCGATGTGGGCGATGTGATTGTCTATCCAACGGTTCCTGCGGAGACCGGCGAGAAAATCACTGCAGCCGTGAAGAAAATTCTCGTGAAGAAAACCTTTCCGATTGTCTTGGGTGGAGATCACAGCATCACGTTCCCGGTGATCCGTGCCTTTGACGTTCCGCTGACCGTCGTGCACTACGCGCACCTGGATACTTGGAATGGCGCGAAGGGCAACCTCGATCACGCCTCCTGGGTTCTCCGCGTGGCCAAGTTGCCCTCGGTGAAGAAAATCGTGCAGCTTGGCATGCGCGGCATCGCCAATGACCTGGAAGCAGCCACCAATGCCAAAGCGCTCGGCACCAAAGTGGTTACCAGTGAAGAAATTCATCGCCGCGGCGTTTCTGCGGCCATCGACGCGATCCCCCGCAGCGAGAATATTTATGTCACGTTTGATGTCGATTCCATGGACCCCACCCTCGCGCCCGGTACGGGAACTTACGAGCCAGGCGGCCTCAACTTTGCCGAGATCGACGAACTGATGAAGCAAATTCCCACCAAGGGCAAGCTCGTCGGCCTCGACATCGTCGAAGTTAATCCCTATCGCGATCCCAGTGGCCGCACTGCCCAGACCGCCATTCGCTTAATGGTTGATTTACTCGCGGCCGCTTTCTGAGAACACCGCTGTGAGTCCCCCGTGCGCACGCCGTGCGCGGAGTTCACATCTTTTCCGGCGCGCTGATTCCCATCAGCGACAGCGCCCGTACCAGCTGCGCCTCGACCAATTCTGTCAGGCGCAACAGAAACGCCCGCTTCTGTTCATCCGCTTCCGACAAGATGTGGTGCATGTGATAAAAATTATTAAACGCCTGCGCCAATTGAAATGCATATTTCGCCATGAACGACGGCTCCTGCGTAGCAATCGCCGCCTCCACCGCGTAGTCGAGAGAACCCGCCGCGACCAATAGCTCCCAAAGCGAATTTCCTTCCGCCCCTGCGAGCAGTTGGCTTACGGATTCCTTCGTTACCTCCACGCTCGTCGCCCCAGCTTCCACGCCCTTCCGCCGAATTCCGCGAATTCGCACCACCGCATACTGGCAATACGGTCCCGTCTCGCCTTCGAAGCTCAGCGCATCCTTGAAGTCAAACGCGATAATCGCGTTACGCGTAAATTTCAGCAGAAAAAACCGCAGCGCCCCCACCGCGATCGCATGCGCAGTCAACTTCTGTTCCTCGGCCTTCATCTCCCCATGCCGCTGCCGCACTTCCGCCAGCGTCGCCGCCTCCAACTTGTCCAGCAGATCATCCGCCTTCACCCCAAAGCCTTTGCGCCCGCTCACTTCCACATACGGTTTCTTCGCCTCTTCCGGCGTAAGCTCGTAACCCATTTCCGCCGCGCATCGCGGAGTCAGCGCCACAATCTCATACGACAAATGAATCGACTGTTCCGCCGCTTTCGCATGTCCCAGCGCCCGCAATCCCGCCGCCACCACTTTTTGCAGATACGCCTGCCGCGCATCAATCACGTTGTAAACGCTTGATGCCGGCTCGCCAAAGTGCGGCGCTGCCGGATCATTGGCCCCGCTCGTCGTAGACCAAACCGTCTGCCCCTCCGGCGCGTTCGGCCATTTCCGGTAATGAAAATCCTTCCCCAGCAATCCGAATTTCCAAAGCTGGTAAGCAATATCTTTCCCGACGTATGTGACTGTCCCATTCGAACGCACGATGATCTTGTCCTGCGAATTCTCCTCCTCTTCTGTCTTCTCTGCGTCCTCTGCGTTCTCTGTGCCCTCTGCGCTAATCCCCGCCTTTTCTTCCTCCTTCCACGGCATAATCCAGCAACCCGCCATCTTCCCGCTCGTCGCCAATTGAATCGCGCCCGATTTCTTCAGCATTTCGAACGCCGCATCCCAAAACTTCAGGTGCAGGATTTCGCTCTCCCGCGCCAGCAGCTCGTAGCTAATGTCGAGCCGCGCCATCGTCCGAAGGTGGCATCCGACGATCGCATCCGCCACGACTTGCCCCACCTCCGCCTCCTCGCCTTTGCCTTCCTCGATCGACTTCAGCGTCTCCTCACGCAACTTCGCCGCGCGCGCCTTGTCCGCGGCAAAGAAGCTTGTCGCCTTCGCATAGAGATCCCAGCAGTAATAATCGAACTTTGCTTGTGCTGCCCGGTTCTTCACCCAAACCGGCGTGACCTTTTCCATTTGCAGCAGGCCGATCACCACATCCGCCACCTGCACACCGGTGTTATCAATGTAATTCTGAATCTGCACACGGTTCCCCGTGTGCCTCAGAATTCGCACCATCGTATCGCCAAGCACCGCATTCCTCACGTGCCCGATGTGCGCCGCCTTGTTCGGATTGATGCTCGTATGCTCGACAATCACCTTGCCGTGCTCTCCACGTCTCTCACCTTCTTGTCCTTCTCTGCGCTCCTCAGCGCCCTCTGCGTCTCCGCGTTGTCTTTTCTCCTTTTTGCCGCTTTCTTCCGCTTGAGCGCTTGCCCAGAACGCGCCCCGGTCGAAAAACGCATTCAAATACCCGGCACCGGCCACTTCGACCTTGGCAATCCCGTCGACCTTGCCCAAACCATTCGCAATCTCCTGCGCAATCTGCCGCGGAGCCTTCTTCAACCTCTTCGCCAATTCAAAACACACCGGCGAAGCCGCCTCACCCATTTCAATCTTCGGCGGCCGCTCCAGCACAATCGCCAGTTCCACTCCATATTTCTCGCGAATGTGCCCGGCCAACGCCTCGCGCAACCGGTTCGTCAGTGTTTGATACACGTGTCCTCGTTGGAGTGCAGCTTGCTGCCGCTTTTCCGGCTAACAGCTCATTGCCAATCGCATTCCAGAAAACAATCCCTCTCCGCCTCGATCCTGGAGCCACTCAGTATAGAGAGCCCGTCAGACCCGGTCAAAGACACCCGCGCAATCCCTGTGGGGCGGATGCCTCGACGCTGCCGCCACACGCTCAATCATTGGCCCTTACTTTTTTGTCCCGCTGGCTTCACTTTTCGTTTGATTTTCCTTTATATGTAGTATAATTACCTTTATAGATTACGTCGTGCGGAGTCCTTGTTTACTTTGGGCCGAGCCGAAGGGCCCCGCTTTTCTTTCTTAGGGCTAGCCATTCCCGCTCTTCCTAACTCAAAACAACCGAAAACGCATTCTTTAGAATCAACCACTTACAAAATGCAATTTTTGTAAGTCTTTTCCTTTGATATTCATACAAATTGGTGGGGGGGGGTGGTGGGGGAGGTTAACTGGATGCTTCGATTCCGTTACCAAGGCACCGCATTTCGCACGAGGTGTCCGTGAACTTCTCTGCGAGGCCCCGCACGTTTGACACACTCTGTCTCCGCCGATACTATCAATTCTTCTCCAACGGGACTTGAACAGAGCAGGCAGTTCCCGCGGCGGATTCCCATGAAACTCGCCTATTTCGATTGTTTTTCGGGCATTAGCGGTGACATGACGCTCGGCGCATTGGTTGACGCCGGCTGCGACGTGGAACACCTCCGCGCTGGACTCCGCGGCCTCCAGGTCCCCGGTTGGGAGCTCACCGCCGAAAAAGTTTGGAAAAATGGCATGGCCGCCACCTACGTCAAGGTCAAGACCGAAGACCAGCAAAAGCATCGCTCGCTCAGCACGATTCTGGAAATCTTGCAGAAATCGCAGCTCGCACCCCAGGTACGCGAACGCGCCGCCGCGATCTTCACAAAACTTGGCGAAGCCGAAGCCCGCGTCCACGACGTGCCTCTCGAAAAAATTCATTTTCACGAAGTGGGCGCCGTCGATGCCATCGTGGACATCGTTGGCGCGTGCATCGGCTTTCACGCCCTCGGCATCGAAAAATTCGCTTGTTCCGCATTGAACGTCGGCGGTGGGACCGCCAAAATGGCGCACGGGATTTTGCCCGTTCCCGCCCCCGCTACCGCGACTTTGCTGCAAGGAAAGCCGACCTATTCCAACGGTGTGCAAAAGGAACTCGTTACCCCCACGGGCGCGGCCATTGTCGCCACTCTTTGCGATTCGTTCGGCCCGCAGCCTCCGATGAGCGTCACCGCCATCGGCTATGGAGCGGGCACGGCTGATCTCGAAGGCCAGCCCAACGTCGTCCGCATCATGATCGGCGAAGCCGCGGAAAAAACCGTCGCCGGCTTCGACGAAGAAATTGCGGTGATTGAAGCGAATCTCGATGACATGAACCCGCAAATCTACGGCTACTTCCTGGAAAAGGCATTAGCTGCCGGCGCGCTCGACGTTTACACTACGCCGGTCCAGATGAAAAAAAATCGTCCCGGCACGCTGCTCACGGTCTTGTGCAAGCCGCAGGATACAAATACGCTAATGTCGCTGATCTTTGCCGAAACAACGACCTTTGGCGCTCGCACCTACCGCGCCCAGCGCCGCGCGCTGCCGCGCGAGTTTGTGAGCGTCCTTACAAATTACGGTGACGTGCGCATCAAGATTTCCCGCGTGAACGGCCGCATCCTGCACGTCGCACCGGAATACGACGACTGCCGAAAACTAGCCGTCGAAAAAAACGTGCCACTCCAGCGCGTGATCAGCGAAGCCCTCCGCGCCTACGAGGCCCATTCGTGATTGCACATTGCTTCGCAGGAGGCGCCCCCCGCGGCGGGCGCCCTATTGGATTTTTTCTCTCGGAACTGATAACCGACAACTGAAAACTTACAACATTAGAAAATGCCCGACAAACCCAAATATTATCTGACCACGCCGATCTACTACACGAACGGCCTACCGCACATTGGCCACACCTATTCGACCATCGTGTGCGACACCATCCGCCGCTACAAACGCATGCGCGGGTACGACGCGGTCATGACCACCGGCACCGACGAACACGGCGTCAACGTCGAGCGCTCCGCTAAAAAAGCCGGCGTGCCGGAATCCGAATTCGTCGCCAAGATGGCCGCGGAATGGCGCGCCCTGTGGGACGAACTCGGCGTCCAGGGCGACGAATTTATCCGTACGACGGACCTCAAACACGCGCACACCGTCCAGTGGCTTTTCAAACAGTGCCGCGACAATGGTTTCGTCTACCCCGGCCACTATACCGGCCAATACTGCATCTACGACAACGCTTACGTGGACGTAATGCCCGGCGAGAACTGCCCTGATTGTGGCCGTCCCACGGAAACGGTCACCGAAGCCAATTTCTATTTCAAGCTTTCCGCGTTCCAGAAGCCGCTTCTCGATTGGTATGCAAAGCATCCCGATTTCATCCAGCCCGAAGCCCGCCGCAACGAGGTTCTCAGCTTCGTCGAAGGCGGCCTCCGCGATCTCAGCATCACGCGCACCTCGGTTCGCTGGGGAATTCCCGTTCCCGGCGAAGAGCCGCACGTTTTTTACGTCTGGTTCGACGCGCTCACCGCCTATCTCAGTGCTGTCGGTGGCCCGCAATATGAGAAGACCGGATTCTTTCCCGCCGATCTCCACCTCGTCGGAAAAGAAATCATCCGCTTTCATGCCGTCTACTGGCCTGCATTTTTGATGGCCGCCGGCCTCCCGTTGCCAAAACAAGTCTGGGCCCACGGCTGGCTGCTGATGGACAGCGCCAAAATGAGCAAGTCGCTCGGCAACGTCGTTCGCCCGCGGCCGATCGTTCACGTCCTCGGCATGGACGCTCTTCGCTACTATCTTCTGCGCGAAACCGTTTTCGGCCAGGACGGCAATTTCAGTTACGACGCGCTCGTCCAGCGTTACAACAGCGATCTCGCCAACGGTCTCGGAAATCTCGCCAGCCGCACAACGGCCATGATCGAGAAAAACAACGGCGGCAAAATTCCCAAGCCTGCCACATTTCAGCCGCAGGACACCGCGCTGGCCACGAAAGCGCAAGAAGCGATCGGGGAAGTCCTGGAGCAGTACGACAAACTAGGCTTCTCACTCGCGTTGGAAGAGATCTGGTCGCTCATCGCCGCGACCGACAAATACCTTACGACCGAGCATCCCTGGTCGCTTGGTGACAGTGAAGCCGATCAACAGCGCCGCGCCACCATTCTTTGGACCACAGCGGAAGTCCTGCGAATCGTGACTGCGCTAACGCATCCCGTTTTGCCGGAGAGCACCACCAAAGTGTGGTCGTTGCTCGGCCAGCCTGGACAAGCCGATTCTGTTGCGCTGGATGGTTTGCGATGGGGACAACTCGTTCCCGGTACGGCGCTCGGTAAGTCGCAAGCTCTGTTCCCGCGCATTGAAAAAGCAGAAGCAATCGAGAGGATGGAAGCCATGGAAAAAGAAGCACAGAACGCACCGTCGCCGGTAACCACGCCAGCGCCCGCAAGCGCTCCGGGAGCGAGCGCCGCCGCTTCGGCAGCCGCGGCGCAGGCTGCTCCTGAAAAAATAGGCATCGAAGACTTCGCCAAAGTCGAAATGCGCGTCGGCCAGATCAAAACCGCCGAACGCATCGTTGGCGCGGACAAACTGCTAAAGCTTACTGTCGACATCGGCACGGAGATTCGCCAGATTTGCGCCGGCATTGCGCAATTTTACGAGCCGGAAAAATTAATCGGCCGCAAAGTCGCCGTCGTCGTCAACCTCGCCCCGCGCAAACTCCGCGGCGTCGAATCCAACGGCATGATCGTCGCCGCTTCCGTCGGCCCCGAGGGCCGCCCCGTCCTCGCCGGCTTCCCCGACGAAGACGTCGAAATCGGCGCCCGCTTGAAATGAGTTTTCAGTTCTCAGTTTCCAGTCTTAAGCGTGCGAACCAGGACTCAAGGGGAGAAGCTGAGCGCAAGACGAAACTCCATTTTTTCTTTTTTACTGAGAATTGACAACTGATCACTGATAACTTTTAGAAATGGAACTCATCGACTCACACGCTCACATCGACTTCCCGCAATTCGCCGAAGACCGCGAGGCCGTGCTCGACCGCGCACGTGCGGCTGGAGTATCAACGCTCCTCGCCATCGGCACAGGCCCCGGCCCGGAGAAGCTCGATTCCGCCCTGCCATTTGCCGAACAACATGACTGGATTTACGCCACCGTTGGCATACATCCTCACGAAGCGAAGGAAGTCACGCAGCAGCATTTGGATGAGCTGGCCCGGCTGGCCAAGCATCCCAAAGTTATCGCCTGGGGCGAGATCGGTCTCGACTACTACTACGATCATTCTCCGCGCGATGTGCAGCACCGCGTCTTCCGCGACCAGATGGCCCTTGCGCAACAAGCAAAACTACCCATCATTATTCATTGCCGCGATGCCTGGTCCGACTGTCTGAATATGATCGAAGAACACTGGCAACCAACTGGTCTGGGTGGAATTCTCCATTGCTTCACCAGCACGCTCGAGGATGCGCGGCGCGGAATCGAAATGGGTTTTCTGATTTCTTTTGCGGGAAATTCAACGTATCCAAAAACTCAGAACCTTCGCGACGTTGCGAAAGAATTGCCCCTCGAGAAGATTTTGATTGAGACGGACTCTCCGTACCTCGCGCCGCAGCCCTGGCGCGGCAAGCGCAACGAGCCTGCCTACGTTGCGGAAGTAGCGCGCACGCTCGCGAGTGTGAGAAACTTGTCGCCAGACGAAGTTGCCGCCGCCACATGCGACAATTTTCGGCGCTTCTTCGGTCTTGCTCGGCCGGCAACTCTCGCGGCCCCAGGTCTCAAGGACAAGGGTTAGATCAGGAGATTTGCCATCGCGCTGCTCACGGCTAAAGAGATTTTTGATCTCGTCCGCGACGACCTCGTTTTTGTCGAGGAAGAGCTCGCGCGGCAAAGTGATGCCGCCTTTCCGCCCGTCTCTGAAATCACAGCATATTTGCTGGGCGGCGGAGGGAAACGCATGCGTCCCGCGCTCTTGCTTCTTTCCGCAAGCTACGCGGGCCGCAGGGATCACAGCGCTATCCGCCTCGCGGCCGTCGTCGAACTTTTGCACAGCGCGACGTTGATCCACGACGACGTTATCGACAGCGCCGATACGCGCCGCGGCCGCCCGTCCGCTAATTCAAAATGGGGAAATCATCGCAGCGTGCTCACCGGCGACTGGCTGTACATGCAATCTTTTCAGATGGCTCTGGAAGAGCGCAATTTTCACGTTCTGGACATTCTGATCGACCTGACTCGGAAAATGGTCGAAGGCGAACTGATTCAACTCGCAAAAATCGGCCGCATCGACGTGACCGAAGGGGACGCCCTGCGGCTGGCCACCTACAAGACCGCATGCCTTTTCAGCGGCTGCGCGCGGCTCGGCGCAGTACTGGGCGGTCTCGAAGGTAAAGAAGAGCAGGCGCTCGCTGATTACGGGAAATACGCTGGCCTGGCGTTTCAGCTTGTCGATGATTTGCTGGATTTTACAGCTTCAGCGGAGCAACTGGGAAAACCAGTCCTCAGCGACTTGAAAGAAGGCAAGGTCACGCTGCCGCTGATCTATGCGATGGAGAATGGGCACCGCGACGCGCGTGAACTGGTCGCGCGTGTTCTGGAAGAAAAGGAATTTAATTCCGTTCGTCCAGAAACAATCGTTACGCTCGTTCGCGAGTCCGGCGCGCTCGACCGGGCGCGGAATCTCGCGCAGGACTACGCGCAGCGCGCCAAGGCGTGTCTCAACGGCCGCCCGGATTCCGAATATGCTCGGGCTCTCGCCACGCTTCCGGACTTCATTCTCGATCGCGAGAACTAGTCGCGCCAAGCGCCATGCTGCCGTTCAAACTGGTTTACCACGAACGTTACGACCTGAATCTCGGCCCGCACGTTTTTCCATCGCAAAAGTTCCGCCTCATCTATGAAATGCTGCTCCGCGAAAGCATCGCAGTGCCGCAGGATTTTCTGCGCCCCGATCCAGCTAGCGATGAAGACATTCTGCGCGTCCACACGCCGGACTGGGTGCGCAAACTAAAGACCGGCACGCTAACCGCCGGCGAAGTGATGCTGCTGGAAGTGCCGTATTCTCCGGAACTCGTCGAAGCCGTCTGGCTTGCTGCCGGCGGTACGATTCTCGCCGCGCAGTCAGCGCTGCGCGACGGATTCGGTTCAAATCTCAGCGGGGGATTTCATCATGCGTATCCGGGGCATGGCGAAGGTTTCTGCGCGATCCATGATGTGGCCGTGGCGATTCGAAAACTGCAAAGCGATGGCGCGGTGAAAAAAGCAATGGTTGTCGACACGGACGTTCATCACGGGAACGGCACGGCGGCCATCTTTCGAAACGATCCCACGGTCTTCACAATTTCGATTCATCAGGAAAACAACTATCCAGCGCACAAACCGCCATCGAGCATCGATCTCAACATGGCCGACCGCGCTGATGACGATGAGTATATGGGCGTGCTGATTCCGGCGGTGCAGCAGGCGCTCGACGAATTCCGTCCCGATATTCTTTTTTACGTTGGCGGCGCCGACCCCTACTGCGAAGATCAGCTTGGAGGACTAGCGTTGACGAAACAAGGATTGAAGCAACGCGACCGGAAGGTCTTCGAGGAAGCGCGCCACCGCAGAATTCCGGTGGCGACGACACTCGCCGGCGGCTACGCGCGACGGGTAGAAGACACCGTTCGAATCCACGTCAACACGATCCTGGCCGCCAAGGAAGTGGCGGAGAAACATCCTCAAAGCTCAGCGATGCGTGGTTAGCGCCCCGCGCGCTTAGGGCGCGGGATTTCCGGCAGGCGATGAGGCGCTCGGCGGAGCCAAGGCGCGGCGGACGGCGGCTGCAAGTTTTGGCTCAAAGCCATCGGAATCGAAGCCCTCCGAACGATAAGCAATTCTGCCCACGCGGTCGATCACCACCACGGTCGGGAAGGAATTGACGTTGAAGAACCGGTCGAGGCCATCCGCGAATACGACCGGAGTGCGAGGTTTGTCCGCCTCCAGATAGGGCGCCACGAGAGATTCATCTTCGTCACAGTCGGCGGCCACAAAATACACATCCGGATTTGCCTGGAAGTCCGCGGCGACGCGGACGAAAAGAGGTTCAAGCGCGTGGCAAGGGCCGCACCAAGTCGCCCAGAAATTGACAACGAGAACTTTTCCCTTCGTGTCTTTCAGCGGGAAAGCCGTCCCGTCAGGAGCTTTCCTGAGCGTGAAATCCGCGGGCTCGCGGGCGTCCGCATTTTTCTTTGGCTTGGCTGCGATGGAGGCTTGCGAGACCTCATCGTAAGTACGAAGCAAATACTCGCCCAGACCATCATCAGAGCCATGGGCAAGCCGCCAGACATTGCCCAATTTCTGCCGGATCGCGCGACGGCCGGCGGTTTCATTTGTTGCGTCGGCCCAGGCGAAAGCGCGGGCGTACTGCTGGATCGCGCCATTCAAATCTTTTTTCATTTCGGCGATTTCACCGAGCTGTTCCGCGGCCGCCGCACTGGGCAGGATCTCGTAACTCGCCATGAAATCCTTTTGAGCCGCTACCGTGTCCTTCAATTTCAGTTCGAGTCTTCCGCGCAACGTCAGCACGGACATGCGATCGCGTTTCTTCTCCGCGCCCCACTCTTCTTGGGAAACTCTTGGCGATTTTTCCGCGGGAGTGCTGCGCTCGACAAATTCCAACACATGGGTGGCATAGTTTGTGGCCCGGCGGAGAGCGGCTTCGTCGCCGTTCTGTTCGAGCAACTGAATCGTCAGGATGGTCATGGAGATGTCGTCAGGGCTGAGAGCGATGATTCGTTCGGCGTAGCCCGCGGCTCGCGCGTTGTCCCGCAATTGCATGCTAGCTTCCACAAGGGCGCGGTAAATCTGAGGACGCTGGCGCGAATCCGGATATTCCTTCAAGAAGGCCTCCAGATTCCGGACGAGCGCCGCGCGGTCGTTTCCGGCTTTGCTGATGGCTTGCTGCAATTCCTCTCCGGGCGACGGCTGCTTGGCGTAGGAGGCCGGATTGGAGGCGGCGACTTTGGACGAAGGTGGCATGGGGTTCTGACTCTTTTCGTCTTGCGCAGGGGCCTGACCGCACAGTGGAGAAGCCGCCGCGCAAAGAAAGAGAATCGAAGCCGCGCACGAAGAGAAGAGCTGGGAAGTCATACAGTTAAATTCTAAGGGTATCGGAAAGAATTGTCGCTAGCTCTTCGATGTTTTGTTCGAGAACGAGAACCTGAATTTGTACGAGGCTATTTCGTGCCGCTCACGCGAATTTCACCGGAGACGGTATGGACGTCCACGCGCCCGCCACCGCTGCCCATGTGGGCCCGGAGAGAATGCTTGCCCTGCTCCTCGATGACGATCGGAATGTCGGTGCGAATTTCGCCGGAGACCGCTTCCGCCGAGAGATGGAGATTGGCAGAAGCCGGAACGCCGAGTTGTACCGCACCGGATACCGTTTTCAGTTCCCAGTAGCTGTCCGCGCCTGGGTTTCCCTGCACAGAAACCCCTCCCGAAGCGGCCTGCGACTTCACGTCCTTTGCCGCGCCCTGAATCTCGACTTCGCCGCTGGCGTTATCCGCTTCGACGCGCCCCCCCGGATTGGATACGCGAATAACGCCCGAAAGGGCGTTCACGCGCACATCGCCCCGAGTGTTCGAGACCGTCACACTTCCGGAGGCGGACGATACGCGGACATCATTGCCAACATCGGTGGCCAACACCGACCCGCTGGCGGTTGTGAGTTGGACGTCGCGCTCGATTTTTTCCACACGGATGGACCCCGAAGCGGCCTGCACCTTTACGGGGCCGCGCACGCCGCGAATCGTCTGCGCGCCGGACGCGACGGTGGCGCTGACTTCCGTGTCCCGCGGCACCTGGATCGTGTAAGCGATGCTGACGTTGCGCATGTGAGACATTTCCTTGCCGATGCGAATGGTGTCGCCTCTTTGCTCGATGGGAGGATTCGCGAGGGTATCGTCCAGGCGCTTCTGCGGATTGTCAAAGCCGAATCCGGATGCGCGCACTTCACCGCGCACGTGCACTTTGCCGTCGGCGCTGCCTGCGATGTCCACGTCACCAGAAGCGTTGGTCAGTTCCAGGCGGAGTGGACCGCTAACGTTATAGCTGCGATCGAAGACGCTGCTAACCGAAGGCCCGCTGTTGCAGCCGGCCAGGACAACGACGGCCGAAATTAGCACGAGCGGCAAACAAAGACTGCGGTGGCGCGCCATTCATCCTCCGTAACGGTGCAGAGACTCGCTCTGAGCTGTCCCACATATAACTACGCAATTGCAGAGAATTATGTTCCCTGCGCGGCCTTGGCGGAACGCTGGCCGACGGGCGAAAGAGTCTCGTTGAGAGAGCCCTGGCGATAACCCTCAAGGTCCAGGGCAACATAAGTGAAGCCTGCCGCTTTCAGCCGGTCCGCCAGGGCGGCTGCCATTTCGGGAGCGAGTGCGCGAGGCATTTCTTCGGGGGATATTTCCACGCGTGCAAGCTTGTCGTGGAGGCGCACGCGGAATTGGCGGAAACCGAGCGCGCGCAAAGCCGCTTCTCCGCGCTCGACAAGTCCAAGACGCTCTGATGTCACCTCCGTGCCGTAGGGCAAGCGCGAAGCGAGGCAAGCGGAGGCTGGGCGATCCCAGGTGGGCAAGCCGGCACGCCGCGAGAGAAGCCGGATCTCGGCTTTGGTCAGGCGAGCATCGAGAAGGGGCGCAAGAACCTGATGCTCCGTGGCGGCGCGATGGCCGGGGCGAAAATCGAGCGTGTCATCGGCGTTCACACCGTAGGCGACGGCGGCAAAACCGCGCTCATGGGCTAATTCGTCCAGCGCGGAAAAAAGTTCGTCTTTGCAAAAATAGCAACGGTCGGCCGCATTCGCGCGGTAGGCGGGATTATCCATTTCGTGCGTTTCGATAAATTCGTGGCGCACGCCCAACTTGCTCACAAACTCTTCCACTATGGAGCGATCGTGGGCGGAGTAACTCGGCGAGAGCGCCGTGACGGATAGGGCGCGGGCACCCAGCGCTTCGTGGGCTGCCCAAGCCAGATAAGCGGAGTCCGCCCCACCAGAAAGCGCGACGATGAGCGAAGGAATTTCGGCGAGGCGAGCGAGCAGAAGATGTTGTTTTTCTTCCGCTGACAGGGCAGCGCCCTCTGCATTGTGAATCTGAATGAGCTCTTTCATCTCAAGGCTGAGTATATCTCAGAGCGCGGCTTGTATCGCAGATTCCGCCGCGGAAGGAGTCACTTGAAATCCAGAAGCACATCAACCGTGTTCTTGTCCGCATCCGTTTGCAGCCAATGCCCGACGTTTTCGTAGTGCACCGGCAACTCTCCGAAGACCTGCTCCTGGTGCGTTTGCAGCTTTGCCAGAAGATCCTCGAACTTTGCTTTGTCGAAAATTGCACCGGCAGCAAACGGCCATGCGTTCTGCAGTTTTCGCTCGGCAGCAGGGGAAATTCCCGTGAGGACGATTTTGCCGAAGTGGAATTGCGGCCCCTCTTGAATGCTCACCGAATAGGAAACAGTGTGTGCCTGATCGTCATACGCCGGAAGCGGATCTAGCTTTGCCTCGAGGTAGCCGCGATGGGCGTATTCTTCGCGAGCGCGGTCCCAAGCTGCTTCGATTTGCATGCCATCGGCGGTATCCCCGCTCTTGATCCCAAGCAGGGCGTTCAGCGTGAATTCCGACATGAGTGTGTTTCCAGTCCAATGGATTCCTCTCCAGCGATATACCGGGCCTGGCGCTATCGGCACAAAGACTGGAATTTGCGAAGGCAGCTTCTGATTGGGATCGTCCGTCAGCCGCACCTCCGGCGGACCGAGCTTCGCGCGCAGGAATCCTTGCTGCAGGTAAATGGGCTTTATTGCTTCGGTGAGAAAAAGATCGATGGTCATTCGAGAATAGGGCTTTCCCAGTATCTCTGATAGATGTTGCTGTACGGCTTTGGAGGACAAAATGGAGGGATCGCTCAATTCCAGCTTGGCGATTTGGAGTGCGGCGCCTTCGACCCGGATTTCTTGCACGTTGCCTTCACCATTTGGATTCGGGATCACAGTGTGCTCGAGCGACACTTGCACTCCGTGCGTCGAGAGCAAATCCTTCACCGCTTCACTGGCCTGCTCCACCGCGGCCCCGGCTTCGGGCAGCGTTCCGTCATAGAAAGGGAATTTATTGCGGATGGCATCGCCCAGCGCGGAATCCGTGAACCAGGGAATATTGTCGAAGTAGACGGGGATTCGAGGCGATTCCTCCACGTGATAGGTCACCAGGATGCCGGCGATCTTCGTCTGGAAGTTGAAGCTTACTTTGGCGAAAAGCCCCGTTTGAACGAGCCTGTCGGCAGCGGTTTGCAAATCATTCCGGCCGATCTGGTCGCCGGCAACCAGGCCGGTTATCGCGATGACCTGGGTCTCGGTGAGGAGTTTTTCGCCCTCGGCGTGGACTTCGCGCAATGGCGCCGTGGCAGCGTCCGGAGCTTGCGCAGAAGCCGGGGACCCGGCCGTCAGCGAGGAGAGCAAGAGGGTTGCGAGGCACGGGCAAAAATAACGAAGCATGTTTCTATAGTAGCGGAAACGGGCCTGACTACTCCACGGTGACGGATTTTGCCAGATTGCGCGGCTGGTCGACGTCGCAACCG
>Ga0209527_1000152_pt1 | contig 15538 bp, 11 predicted proteins | sample JacPinW_OM2H0_M2_FD_187968 | JGI IMG/M metagenome (GOLD analysis project Ga0209527, IMG submission 187968) | Forest soil microbial communities from Algoma, Ontario, Canada - Jack Pine, Ontario site 1_JW_OM2H0_M2 (SPAdes) (version 2) | ecosystem: Environmental > Terrestrial > Soil > Boreal... | reverse complement strand
CTCCTGCTTGGCTTTCTCGGCGGCCGCTAGTTGTTGCGCCGTTTGCTGTTTGGCCTTTTCTGCTGCCGCTTGCTGAGTTGCTTGTTGCTGCGCAGCCTCTTGCTTGGTCTTCTCGGCGGCCGCTAGTTGTGCCGCTTGCTGCTGAGCGGCGTCCTGCTTGGCTTTTTCGGCGGCGGCTGCTTGCTGTTGCGCAGCCTGTTGCTTGGCTTTTTCTGCCGCTAGTTGCTGTTGGGTGGGCTGCTGTGACCCAGCAGCCGCAGGTGGGGCTCCCGGCGCCGGAGGATGAACCTGTTGCGCAGTGTTTAGCGACGTCGCTGGCTGGGGCTTTTTCGCTGCCGTTTCGACTGGTTTGACGGCTGCCGCCGGGGGAGCCGTGTTCACAACTCGCACAACGGGTGGAGGCGTTGCCGCGCGGAGATTCTGCTCAACTTTCGTGTCAAGCGGCTTGCCAGGATTTGCTTGCAACGCCTGCTGCTTTTGAGCGAACGCCACCGGCGGTGGCGGCGGCGTAACCTTAGCCACTACCGGCCGGCTGACTACCGCGTCCGGGGGCTTCGGCGGGGCGCTGACAGCGGTTGCGCTCGTCGTACTCTCCTTATTTGCTCCCATCACGCTTGCTTTCACCGGAGCCAGCTGCGCAGTGTGAACCGCCGGAGCCGCGGTGATCGCGCTCGGAGCGACTTTCACCGCTGCCTGTGCCACCGGCTGCGCGTTTATGAAAGTTGTCCGCGGGACGGCGGTAACAGCGCCCGCCACATTTTGATTCACATAGGTCGTTGTCTGAACGTTGTTGTTCACCACGTTGGTGATGGTGGTCTGCTGCACCACGGTGTTTGAGACGTTCACGTTGGTGACGTAGGTCGGACTCGTCTGGTGAGCTGGCACGTACACTTCGCCCGGGGCCAGCGGAAACCACGCCACTCCGCCGCCCTTTCCGAAATCTCGAGATGAATTCGAATCTCCCACGAAGGTAACGAGCGCCGGAGAATACACGGGACGCTGCGCGGCTACATCCTGGCGCGCTTCACGGTGCGGGGGAACCCAAACCCAGCCCCCTCCGCCGTACCCGCCATCCACGTGCGCCCACCGGCCATAATGCGAGGTCACGAATCCTGAAGGCGAGTCGTCCACCCACGTCCAGCCCCAGGGATCCACCCACGCCCAGTGACCGTCTCTGTACGGCGCCCAATCTCGCGAGACATGCGTGGGCACCCAGACCGGACCGTAGGTACGATCCGTCCTCCAGGTGCCATTTTGATCGAGGTCTTCATAGCCCGTTAGTTCCGGAGAAACGTAACGGGCTGACCGAGAGCGATCTTCGCGCAGTTCCCGGGTGCGGGACCACTGATCAAAACTGTCCCTGCCAGGCAGATTATAAATGTCATAGGAAATATAATCGGTGCCGGAGACTTGAACCTGGGAGCCTCCGTCCACAAGAAACGCCTGGCCCCCGCCGGTGATCTGCCCCTGGCCGTCGCGCAGAGTAATGGTGGTGAAGGCGCCGTCCGGATCAACGGTGATGCGGTAATCGCCGCGGCGGAGCACGCTAAACGCCAGGTTCGGCGTATCCACCTCGAAGACGTTGTCGCCGTAAAGATTGCGCAGACGCACATCGATGGTTCCGGAGTTCAACTGTATTTGAACCGTGCGGTCATCCAGATTCAGGAAGGAAACCGAGGTCTGCCCGCTCATGCGGATCGCCGTGGACCCGATATGCATCTCAGCTCTCGAGCTGTTGCCAGTCCAGAGACTATCTCCCGCAGTCATGGGCCGGTTGACGGTGGCCCAGCCCCAGTCCGTCTCGCCGCCGGGCTGGAAAGAAACTTGGCCCGCCACGTAACTCAGCCGGGCCACACGCACCGGTGGATCATCAAACGCGGAGGCAGGTTGCACAACCACAACGAAAAGGCAGAGCACCAGGCTTACGCGCCCGCAGAAATTTGCAAAACTGACCGGTGTCTTCATCACATAGCTCCTTCGGGGCACGCCATCGGCGCCCCATTCTCGAATAACAGGCATCTGAACGTGTCTTTCCGCGAAGGAGTTCTCGGAAACATTAATCAGGCAACCCAAATTAGCGCGAGCCCTGGATGCTCGTCTCCCTCCGTTTGTTCAACGCCTTTATAGAGAGGGTAAAACTGAAAACAAAAGCGTACTGTACTGTTTTGGACACTGCATTCTCGACTCCCACGAGGCCTTGCCGTGCGATCATCTCAAGCCGGCTTTGCGGGTTGGTTTTCGATTCGCTTCCGCGGATCATTGTAGAATTGTAGCGGCCCGCGCCTGGGATTCTGTTCTTATTCGATTATCATCGTCCGCAGATTGGCGATGGCGCGAAGTCATGGGCATTCAGCAGGAGGATCACATGGCGATTGAGATTCGGGGGATGGCGCCGTTGCTGCAAGTTTTCGACATGCCCACGTCCATCGCGTTTTACCGGGATGTGTTGGGGTTCGAGGTGGAGAGCACGTCGAAGCCTAGGGGAGAGCACTTCGATTGGGCGCTGCTCAAGCTGAATGGTGTTGAGTTGATGCTGAACACGGCTTACGAAGAGGATGCGCGGCCGCCGGCTCCTGATCCCGTTCGCTTTTCCGCCCACGACGATACGGCAATTTATTTTGGTTGCCCAGACGTGGATGCGGCGTACGCCTACCTGCGCGCGCGTGGTGTTGCTGCGAAGGAGCCCAAGATCGCGCACTACGGCATGAAGCAGTTGTACGTCACTGATCCCGACGGGTATAACCTGTGCTTTCAGTGGCCCGCCAAGTAGACCCGCCATACCCGGAGTCCGAATTCGCAAGAGCTCAACACGCAAGGTGAGGATGGCGAGATAGCCACGCCTGTACCACGAGCGGGTTGCAAGGCATTTTGGGAGGAGCCTATACTGGCGGAGATTCGCGGCCGTTCGTGAAAATCGGGCGAATTCGTGTTTCTGGACGATCGTGGGGCAGCCGGGAGCAGGCGCGAGCATTGCTAGGTTTGGAATCCGCAACGGAGAGGATCAAGGGCGAGTGGAGGAAGTGAATCAGTTTCCGGCCGTGGAACGCCGCCGCAATCCTGCGGTGCCGTCCGCACAGCGGGAAAAGGGAGAGGTGGCCGTCTTCCAGGAGTTGGGGAAGGCGCTGACGTCCTCACTGCAACTGGATCAAGTTCTCCGCACCATCATGGAGAAGATCGATGAATTTTTGCGCCCGGATAACTGGTCGCTGCTGCTGCTGGACGAGGCCAAGCAGGAACTGTACTTTGAGCTGGCGGTCGGGAAGGCTTCACAAGCACTGAAGGACGTTCGAATCAAGATGGGGCAGGGAATTGCGGGCTGGGTCGCGCAGCACGGGGAGACCGTGGTGGTGCCGGACACGACGAAAGACACGCGCTTTTTCTCGAAAGTGGATGAGAAGACCAAAACCGAGACGCAGTCGATCGTGGCGGTGCCGGTTAGATTCCGCGACACTTGCCTGGGCGTGATCGAGCTGATCAATTGCATCGGGCCGGAAGGATTCGATCCCCGGGACCTCAAGCTGCTGGAGGCGCTTTCGGACTTCGCGGCCATTGCGCTAGAGAACGCCAGGCACGTGAAGAAAATTCACGAGCTGACCATCACGGACGACTGCACTTCGCTGTACAACGCGCGGCACATGGGCTTCATCCTGGAGACGGAGATTTACCGTTCGCAGCGCTACAACTACGAATTTTCGATCGTGTTCATCGACTTGGACCATTTCAAGCAGGTGAACGATACGCACGGGCACCTGGTGGGCTCGCGGCTGCTGGCGGAGATCGGAAATGCGCTGAAGGAGCATTGCCGGCTGATCGATTTCGCGTTCCGTTATGGCGGGGATGAGTTTGTAATCCTGCTGCCGCAGACATCGAAAGAGAGCGCGTTGAACGTGGCGCGGCGTTTACATAAATTGGTGCGCGAGGGTGTCTGGCTGGGGCCGGAGGGGTTGAACATCCGGCTGACGCCCAGCGTGGGCGTAGCATCCTACCCCGTGGACTCGCGAACCAAGGAAGGATTGCTGCACCTTGCCGATGAGGCCATGTACCTGGTGAAGAATACGAAACGCGACAGCGTCGCCGCCGCGAATATGGGGATTTTGCCTAATGTGGCGGCGAATGCCGGGTCGACTGATTAATCCTCTCCTTCTTCTGAACGAACATTCCAACTTCTATACACTCCATCGAAATTTTGCTTAACTGAAGACATGAAGAGAAGCGAGGCGGCGAAGTATGCGCGCTGGTCGGCAGCAGCAGCGTTGCTGCTGGCGAGTCTGACGGCTGGGGTGTTTCTGGAGCGGAAATGGGCCGCTCATCGAGAGCAGCAAAAGGCGCCGCCGCCGGCTCCGCAAGACGTGACGCGCCGCTCGAACGGGCTCACCTTTTCCAAGATGGATGGAAACCAAAAAATCTTCACGGTGGAGGCGTCGAAGGCCACGGATTTCAAGGATAGAGAGGCGAGCCTGCTGGAGGACGTGAAGATCACCATCTTCGGAAAGAAGGGAGAGCGGCACGACACCATTCATACGCAAAGCTGTCAATACGAAAAAGCGGGGGAAAGCATCGCCTGCAGCGGCGAAGTGCAGATGGACCTGCAGAGCCGGGAGGAAGCCGAGCGAGGAGAGAAAAATCCGGGGCCAGCAGCACAGCAGAAAGTACACGTGGAAACCCGGGGGGTGGTCTTCAACCGCGCCAGTGGTATGGCGCGGACGGAGCAGCGAGTGAAGTTCGTCTTTCCGAATGGGAATGGGGAGGCCGTGGGAGTCGAGTATCACTCCGAAGAAGGGATGGTCAGGCTGCTCAGAGATGTGCGGTTTTCCCTGATGCCGCCGAGAAATGACGCGGCGGGGAAAAAGACTGCGAGTGCGGGTAGCAAAGAACCCATTCGTGTGACGGGGAAGAATCTTGATTTTGAGCGGGACTCGAGGACGATGCAATTGTACGGACCGGTGGAAGCGGAAACGCATACGACGCATTTGCGTGGGGGAAAGCTGACGCTGACGCTGGACGCGGCGTTTCGCGCAGAGAAACTTGTGGTTACGCCGGGGTTGAATGGGGAAAACCCGGAATTGGAATCCCAGGGCGCGGATGGCCCGACAAATCTGAGCGCGGAGACAATCACGGCACAATTTGCGCCCGAGGGGTGGCTGACGAGGATCGAGGGGATTACAGAGGTGCGGGGTTCGCGGCGCACGGGAAACGAGGTAGATGAGTTCCGCGCGGATCACGGCGCAATGGAGCTGTGGCCAAAGGTAAACCAGCCGAGAGAATTGAACTTGAAAGGCAACGTGCAACTGAAAACGCGGGCAGAGAAGTCCGGCGAGGCAAGAATGCTGCAGACGGGTGCATTGCTGATGGAATTCGCCGATGGGAAAAAAGGCGAGGGCAGCAAGCTCAAGCGAGCGGAAACCTTGAGGGCTGGGAGTATCGAATGGACAGACGCGGCGCCGCAGAACGTGACCGAGGGGGCCCTCGCGGGCAGTGAGGCTGCGCGCACAAAACTGCAGGCGGATAAGCTCGAAATGGAATTCGGGGAGGAGGGCAAGGCGAGAAAGTTGGTTGCAACCGGCAATGTATTGACAGAGCGGGCGGCGGTCGGCAAGCCCGTGCAGACAGCGACCGCGCATAGCGGAGTGGCCCAACTGCTGGCTAGCGGCGGATGGTCGCAGATGGATCTGCAGGGAGAGGTGAGGCTGAAGGAGGGCGACAGGAGCGGACAAGCGGACCACGCGACGTTTGTCCGGGCAACGCAGACGGCGTTGCTGACGGGAAAAGCGCTGGCGCGCGATGCAGTCGCGGAAACGCAGGCGCAGCGGATCACGTTTGTGCAGAGCAACGGAGAGATTCATGCCGAAGGAGGTGTTCGGTCGACGGACTTTTCGACAAAAGGGAGCGGAGCGCAACTTGCCACCGCACCTACGAACATTTCGGCCGATGCGATGCAGGGGAATTCGAAGACGGGGAGAGCCCTGTACACGGGACATGCGCGCTTGTGGCAGGGCGATTCGGTGATGGAAGCAGATTCGATCGAGCTGCTGCGCGAGGCGAGGGTTATGAATGCCATTGGAAATGTTCGCGCGGTTTTCCCCCAGGCCGCGGGGCCATTGCCTGCGCAAACCGTGGCCATCCAAGCGGGGCCCAAGAAGCCGCGGTTGTGGCATGTAACGGCGGGGACGCTGATGTACCGCGACGCAGAGAACCGTGCGCACCTGGAAAAGAAGGTGGTGGCGCAATCGGCGGAGCAAATCATGCACGCCGCGGACGTGGATTTATATTTTACGAGGGCCGGGAAGCCCAATTCGAATGCGGCGAACGGTTTGGCTGCGGCAAATCCAGCGGCGGGAGCCCAGCAGATCAGCCGGGCGGTTGGCACGGGCGGCGTGATCGTGGAACAGGGGACGAGGAAAGCCACGGCCGAGCGGGGAGAGTACAACGCGACGGACGGAAAATTCGTAATGAGCGGCGGAAATCCCGCGATCCACGATGCGGTGGAAGGGACCACGACGGGGCGTCAATTGACCTTCTTTTTAGCGGATGATACGATCATCGTCGACTCAGAAAATGGTTCGCGGACGTTGACGAGGCACCGAGTCGAGAAGTGACGCAACTCCTCCGCGGCCGCCCGTGAAGAGGTATGCTGAAGCTCCAGGCCGTCGAACTTAGCAAGTCGTACCGTGGCCGTAAGGTTGTTGACGACGTTGAACTGGAGATTGGACAGGGTGAAGTTGTTGGGCTACTCGGCCCCAACGGCGCAGGCAAGACGACCACGTTTTATATCCTGGTAGGCCTCGCCCGGCCCGACTCCGGCCGCGTACTCCTCAACGGCGACGAAATCACGGACTTCCCGATGTACCTCCGGGCCCGCAGCGGAATCAGCTACCTTCCTCAGGAACCCTCGGTTTTTCGCCAATTGACCAGCGAAGAGAATCTTCTCGCGGTGCTGGAAACCCTGCCGCTGACCCCGGAACAGCAGCGCGACCGCCTGGAGGAACTCTTGATGCAGATGGGGCTGGAAACGGTGAGGACCAGCAAGGCTTATACGCTCTCCGGCGGAGAGCGCCGCCGGCTGGAGATCGCGCGATCCCTTACCTTGCAGCCTTCTTTTGTGCTACTCGACGAACCTTTTTCGGGAATCGACCCTCTAACCGTCAAGGATCTCCAAGAAACCATCCGGGATCTAGCGAAGTCGGGAATTGGCGTGCTGATTACCGATCATAACGTCCGGGAAACTCTCAGCGTGACGGATCGCGCGTACATCCTGAAAAGTGGCAAGATATTCCGGAAGGGCCGCCCGGACGAATTAAGCAACGATGCGGAAGTCCGGCGCGTTTATCTGGGCGATCATTTTCGCCTGAACTAGGATTAGAAAAGGGAACACGGGACCATCCATGGCTTGGCAAGGACTCAAACTCAATCTCCGAGTGTCGCAGAAGCAGATTCTGACGCCCGGCCTTGTGCAGATGGTGAGCGTCCTGGCGCTGAACCGCCTCGAGCTGCGCGAAATGATCAACCAGGAGATGATCGCCAACCCGGTCCTGGAAGAGCAGAGCGAAGAACCCACCCAAACGGACAACTACAGCGACGAGACCTTTCTGAAAGCGGAAACGGAAAAAGTTCCGGAGAAACCCGAGGCCAATCCGTTTGACGAGTTTGACGTGGGAAGCTTCTTCAACCAGTACCTGGATACCGGGGGAGACGGAGGGCAATCGCAGGAGCGCGAGGTTTCCGAGCGGCCTTCCTTCGAAAAGTTCCTCTCTTCACCGAGCGGGCTGACCGACCATCTCCAGTGGCAACTGAGCGTCACGATCTGTTCGGACGCGGTAAAAGAAATCGCGGACAGCATCATCGGCAATCTGGACGAGAACGGCTATCTGACGGCTTCCACCGAGGAACTGACGCAGAACGGAAAATATTCGCAGGATGATCTGGACGACGCGCTAGCCGTGGTGCAGGACTTCGACCCGATCGGAGTGGGCGCGCGGGATTTGCGTGAATGCCTGCTGCGGCAATTGAAAGCATTTGATCCGCAGAACACGCTGGCGCAGCAGATCGTTTCTGAACATCTCAAGCAAGTGCAATCCAATCAACTAAAGGAAGTAGCCCGCGCGCTGAACCGGCCGCTGGAGGTCGTCAAGCACGCCCTGGAAGTGATCAAGAAGCTCGATCCGCGGCCGGGGCTGCGCTACAACAAGACAGAGCCGCGCCTCGTCGAGCCCGACGTCTACTTCCGCAAGGTGGACGATCAGTGGCAGGCGTTCCTGAATGAAGACGACATGCCGCAACTGCGGCTGAGCCCCACCTACCGGCGGCTGCTGGTCAAGGATGCCGCCGACCGCGACGTGCGGAACTACGTGAAGGAACGCTTTACGGCGGCCGTCCAATTGATGAAGAACATCGAACAGCGCAAGCACACCATCCTGCGCGTCTGCCAGTCGATCATCGCGCGCCAGGGCGAATTCCTCGATCACGGTCAGGACGCGCTGAAGCCCATGATGATCAAAGAAGTGGCGGAAGAGGTCGGCGTGCACCCCTCGACGGTGAGCCGCGCGGTGGCCAGCAAGTATGCGCACACGTCGCAGGGCGTGCTGGAGCTGCGCTCATTTTTCAGCGAATCCGTGAACGGGCCGGAGGGCGGCGGAATGTCGCTGCTTACACTCAAGCGGCTCGTCAAGAAAATGATCGAAGAGGAAGATTCCGCGAAGCCGCTCACCGACGAACAGATTGCCAAGAAGCTGGACGACGCGGGCATTCACGTCACCCGCCGTACGGTCGCGAAGTACCGCGAGGACATGAGAATTCCCAGCACGCACCAACGCCGGGAAAAGAGCTGAGCGGCATTACCCGTGAAGCCGCAGACGCGACACGATACCCGTCATTTGGTCATCCTCACCGGGCTTTCCGGTTCCGGCAAGAGCACCGTCCTACATGCCTTCGAAGACATGGGCTTCTATTGCGTGGACAATCTTCCCGTCGAGCTCATCCCCATCTTTGCGGAACTGCACGCGGCAGGCGAAGGAGACTTTGCGCGCGCGGCGCTGCTGGTAGACGCGCGCGAGGGCGCGCAACTGCAAAAATTGCCGCCCCTCCTGAAACATTTAAAGAAAGACCATCCCATCACACTGGTTTTCATCGAAGCGAATGAGGATGCCCTCCTGCGGCGATACAGCGAGACCCGCCGCCCGCATCCCCTGGGGAGGAATTTTTCCGTGCGGGAAAGCTTGTCGCACGAACGCGCTCTGATGGAGCCGATCCGCAAGCTGGCGGACGTAGTCATTGAAACGACGCAATTCAACGTGCATGAATTGCGCAACTTCGTCACGGAGCGATTTAAGAATCCGGACAAACGGCCGATGCTGGTTTCGGTCGTGAGTTTCGGGTACCGCTACGGAGTGCCGTCGGACGCGGACCTGGTTCTCGACGTGCGATTTCTGCCCAATCCGCACTTCGTGCCGCGGTTGCGGCCATTCACGGGCAAAGATCCGAAAGTACGGCGGTATATCCGCTCGTTTCCGCAGACCGGAGAATTCCTGCGCCGCATCGAAGGCTTGCTGACCTATCTGATCCCGCATTACATTCGCGAAGGAAAAAGTTATCTGACCATTGCGTTCGGATGTACCGGCGGGAAGCACCGTTCGGTGATGCTCGCGGAGGCGGTGAAGAAGTCGCTAGGGAAGCGCGGATTTTCCGCCAAAGTCGTTCACCGCGATATCGATAAGTAAACGAACCGGGTCCGAGGTACCATCTCGCTTTCGGCGGGTCGTGAAAACTTGACACGCCGCGACGTGGCGAATAGCGTAACAAGTGGGTGAGTCAGGGAGTCTGCAGCGTGACCTCGTTGTTATCGCCACAGTGGAAGCGATTGCTCAGTTACGTGCGGCCGTACTCCTTTCGGCTGGCGGTGGGCGTGGTGTTGGTGGCTTTCACGGCGCTGGCGGACGGGATCGTGGCGCTGATGCTCCGGCCGGGATTTGACTACGTCCTCAACCCGTCCGTTTCCGGTTCGACCCTGCCGCTGGTGACATTTCCTAACGGTTATACGATCTATCTCAATCGTTTTTTCCCGCCCAGTATCCATCACGTGTGGACTATTTTTGCGCTGACGGTACTCTTTCTTTATGTTGCGAAGGGCATCGCCGAGTATCTGGGTGTGACCCAGATCCAGTACGTGGGGCAAGCCGCGGTAACCAGGCTGAGGAATCAGGTGTACGCCAAGATCATCCGCCAACCGATTGGCTTTTTTCAGAATAATCCGACGGGACGCTTGCTATCGACGACGATCAACGACGTAGAGCGCACGCGCATCGCACTCTCGGAATACTTGGCCGACCTGTTCCAAAAAGGGTTCACGCTGATTGTATTTCTAGTAGTCATCGTCGTGCTGAACTGGAAGATGGCGCTGGGATCGGCCATCCTGGTGCCGCTGGTCGTCGTGCCGGTCGGAAAACTGGGAAAGAAGATTCGCCGCTCTTCTGAAAACAGCCAGAACAGGCTTGGGGACCTCAGCCAGATTCTGCAGGAGACGGTCAGCGGGAACCGGGTCGTGAAGGCTTTCGGAATGGAGGACTTCGAGATCGCCAAGTTCAAAAATACGGCGCAACGGCTGCTGCGAGAAAATATGCGCTGGGTTCGAGCGGCAGTGGCTACCGGGCCGATGATGGATTTGCTGGGCGCGCTGGTCATCCCGTTGCTCATTTTGTACGCTCGCGATCAGATCAAGCACGGTCTGATGACGCCAGGAATTTTCATAGCATTTCTTTTTGCCATGTTTAATGCCTACATGCCCCTGAAGCGCATCGGCCAGGTGTACCAGCAATTTCAACTCGCGCAGGGAGCGAGCACGCAGGTATTTTCCTATCTCGACCGGGAAGAAGAGCTGAGCGAACAGCCGGGTGCGAAATCACTGGAGCCGTTTTCGCAGGAGATTGTTTTTGAGAACGTGGGCTTTGCGTATGACGCCGATTCGACTCAGGTGCTCGAGCAGATTTATTTCCGCGCGCGCCGCGGAGAAGTGATTGCTCTGGTGGGGTCAAGCGGGGCGGGAAAAACGACGCTGGTGAATTTGCTGCCGCGATTCTATGAGCCCACTTCCGGCGCCATCCGCATCGATGATGTGAACATCCGGGAAATAACCATCAAGTCTCTGCGCGAACAGATCGCCATGGTGACCCAGGAGAACATCCTGTTTCACGACACGGTGTGGAACAACATTTGCTACGGGTTGACGAATGTTCCCAGGGGAAAAGTTACGGCTGCGGCGCAGGCCGCGCTGGCACACGATTTCATCATGGAGCTGCCACAAGGGTATGACACCGTGATTGGCGAGCGAGGGACGCGCTTGAGCGGGGGACAGAGGCAGCGCATTGCCATTGCGCGCGCCATCCTGAAAGATTCGCCCATTCTAATCCTGGACGAGGCCACCTCGGAGCTGGATGCGGAGTCCGAGATGTTCGTCCAGAAGGCGCTCGCCAACTTGATGGTTGGGCGAACCACCTTCGTCATCGCGCATCGCCTTTCTACCATTCGCCGCGCGGACAAGATTCTCGTCCTCGAAGACGGACAAATCCGGGAAAGCGGGACGCACACGGAACTGATCGCCCGCGGCGGAACTTATGCCCGGCTTCACGACTTGCAGTTTGCGGACGACGACATGCTGGCGGCGGCACAGGCCGCACCGGCAAAGCTGAATGCAGCATCTGATTCCTTATGAGCCAAACAACTACCTTGCAAACGAAGAAAATCGATTGTTTCTCGATGACTGGCTACGCGCAAGCGCGCGCCGAGCGGGATGGCTGGGCGGTGCGCGTCAGCGTGAAGAGCGTCAACCACAGGTTCCTGGATCTCAAGCTGCGGATGCCGGAGGGATTTGATCTTTACGATCTGCGGCTGCGGCAGATCGTGCGCGAAAAAATTCACCGCGGGCACGTGGAAGTGACCGTGGGAGTGGAACCGGGGAAAACGGCGCCAATACAGGTGAACAGGGACTTGGTGCAAGCGTATCTGAAAGCCGCCGAAGCGCTGCGACAGGAGACGAGAGCGGCAACGGATATGGACGTTGTCGCCCTCTTGAGGCTGCCAGGAGTCATCACCGGCGTCACCACAGCCGTGCCGGAGACGGAAGAAGAGCAAGAGCGGCTTGGAAGCGTGCTGGACGGCGGCTTGCGGGAGGCGCTGGCAAAGCTGGATGATATGCGGCGGGCGGAAGGGCGTCATTTGGTGGAGGAGTTGCGCGATCGCCTCGCACGGGTCGGCGGCCATGTCGAGCAAGTGCGTGGGCTCGCCGCGACGCTACGGCCGGCGTTCTCGCGCCGGCTCGATGCCAAGTTGAAGGAATTGCTGGGCGGGACGGGAATCGATCCGGCGCGGCTCGCGCAGGAAGCGGCGGTGCTTGCGGAGCGCAGCGACATCAGTGAAGAATTGGACCGGCTGAGGAGCCACCTGCAGCAGTTCGGGAAATTGCTTGACGGTGCGGGCGAACTGGGGAAGAAGCTGGATTTTCTTTTGCAGGAAATGCATCGCGAGGCGAATACCATGCTGTCCAAAACGCCCGGCGTGGAAAGCGAGGCGTTGGCAATCACGGGCTTGGCGCTGGAGATCAAGGCGGAGATCGAGAAACTGCGGGAGCAGGTACAAAACATCGAATGAGCACGGGGACAGAGATAGCGCCGCTGGTGCTGATCGTGTCGGGGCCGTCGGGGTCGGGAAAATCGACTTTGGTGCAGCGAATCCTGGAACTGCCCGGGACGATGCCTTCGATTTCATGTACTACACGGTCGCGCCGGGCGACCGAGGCCAGCGGGAAGTGCTATGATTTTGTCACGCAAGCGGAATTCGACGCCATGGCCGCGCGCGGCGAATTTCTGGAGTACGCGCGGGTTTTCGGAAAACATTCTTATGGCACTCCGCTGAAGTGGCTGGAAGAATCGCGGAAGAAGGGACTCGATCTGGTGCTGGAGATCGATGTTCAAGGCGCGGCTCAGGTGAAGGAAAAGCTCCCGGAGTCAGTGGCGATTTTTATCTTGCCGCCTTCGCGCGAGGAGCTGGAGCGCAGGCTGCGCGAGCGCGGCCAGGATTCGAACGAAGAGATCGCGCGGCGGCTGGCAAAGGCGCGTGACGAGATTGCGGCTTTTGGCAAATATTACGATTTTTGCGTGGTGAATGATGATGTGGAACGCGCGGGACGCGAAGCGCAGGCGATTGTGACCGCCCTGCGCTGCACGAGCGCGCGACGGAGGGCGAGAGTGGAACAACTTCTGGCATCGTTTGGGAGGGAATGACTGAAATGACTATGCAGACGAAAGCTCCGGAGAGCCAGTTTGCGTACGTGGTGCTGGCGGCGAGGCGGGCGCGGCAGATTATGGCCGGTGCACCATCGCTGATCGAGAACCCGAGAACACTGAAGGCCACGCGGATCGCGTGCGAAGAGCTGGAGCACAGCCTGCTCGAGTATGAATTCACGGAGCCGGCATCGATCGACGTGGATAAGGAAGGGAATAAGCGGCGAAAGTAACGGGCCGCAAAAGGCAGCAATGCGAATCACGCTTGGTGTGACCGGCGGAGTGGCGGCTTACAAAGCCGCGGAACTTGTTCGCCGCTTACAGCAGGATGGTTTCAGCGTGCAGGTAGTGATGACCCGCGCGGCGCGGGAGTTCGTCACGCCGCTGACGTTCGCGGCGCTGAGCGGGCAGAGAGTTATCACCGACCTCTTCGGCGATGCTGCGGGCGGTGAAGCAAACCTCGAAAGCGCCATCGAACACATCGCGGTTGCCCAGCGGACGGATTTGCTCGTGGTCGCGCCTGCCACGGCGGATGTCATTGCAAAATTTGCGCGCGGCATCGCCGACGATTTTCTGACGACTCTGTATCTGGCATCGACGGCCCCGGTAGTGGTGGCGCCGGCAATGAACGTGAACATGTGGAACCACGCGGCGACGCAGGAAAATGTCGAGATGCTGCGCGTGCGCGGCGTAAAAGTCGTGGACCCCGGCGAAGGCTACCTCGCGTGCGGCATGATCGGCGCGGGACGGCTGGCGGGACAGGAAGCGATTGTCGCCGCCGTGCGCGAGTCGCTGAAAACGCAGCGGGATTTGGATGGAGAGACGGTGCTGATAACCGCGGGTCCGACTTGCGAAGACCTCGATCCGGTTCGTTATATCACCAACCGCTCGTCCGGGAAGATGGGTTATGCGGTTGCAGAAGCAGCGGCTCTGCGCGGCGCGAAAGTTATTCTTATAAGCGGGCCGGTAAATCTCGAAGCGCCGGCCGGCGTCGAACGCATTGACGTGCGCACGGCAAAAGAAATGCATCGGGCCGTCGTGGAGCGGATCGCCAATAGTTCCATCGCCATTCTGGCGGCCGCAGTGGCGGATTACCGCCCGGTGGAACAGCACGCGGAGAAGATCAAGAAGAGCGATGCGGCGCTGACGATTTCTCTCGAGCCCACCACGGACATTCTGGCGGAGGTGGCGAGAAACAAGGGCCAGAAAATCGTGGTGGGCTTTGCGGCGGAGACGGACCACGTCGCGGAGAACGCGCGGAAGAAACTCTCCGCGAAAAACGCCGATTTGATTGTTGCCAACGACGTCAGCGCGGAAGGCGCGGGTTTCGATCACGATACCAATATTGTGACGCTCCTTTCCCGCGATGGGCGCGACCTCGCGCTTCCGAAAATGAGCAAGAGCGAAGTGGCGCAGCGGGTTTTGGACGAAATTGTGCGGCTGCGGAGCGTTTTGCGCGGGACGGCCGCACTGAAGCGCTCCACTGTTTGATCCCGCCATGGCCGAGCGCATTTCCGAAACTCTCCAAAAAAAACTGTCAGACAGGCTGGGTTTTTACGAGGACCTCGGAATCCGCTTGTTCTATCGGGACCGCGGAGCCGTTGCTGCGCCGGAAGGCGAGCGCCGGTTGGAAACGTCTGCGGCCGCATATTTCTCGACTCAAGACCTTCAAAAGGAAAAGACCTTGCCGAAGCCTGCAGCAAAGCCCGCGTTGCAAAAGATTGCGCCAGTCGTGGCACCGGTGAGTCCCAAGATCGCATCCCTGCCTGTGATTGCGGGACCGTCGCTTTTTGAAGCCGTGGACAAGATTGCAGACGATACGCTGCTCAAGATTCGCGAAGATCTTGGCGAATGTACGCGCTGCAAGCTCCACCGCACGCGGAGGAAAATTGTTTTCGGCGACGGAAATCCCAAAGCCGAGCTGGTTTTTGTCGGCGAAGGCCCGGGCGCCGATGAAGACGCGCAAGGATTGCCTTTCGTCGGGCGCGCGGGAAAACTGCTGACGCAGATGATCGAAGCGATGGGACTGCAGCGCAAAGACGTGTACATCTGCAACGTGGTGAAGTGCCGGCCTCCGGAGAATCGCCAGCCGGATGAAGACGAAGTAAGCACCTGCTCGCCGTTTCTTTTGCGCCAGATCGACGCCATCGCTCCAAAAGTGATTGTCTGCCTGGGCGCGGTCGCGGCAAAAACATTGCTGCAGACCAATCGCGGAATTTCTCAGTTTCGCGGAGAGTGGCTGGAATTTCGCGGAAGAAAATTGCTGGCGA
>Ga0209527_1000150_pt1 | contig 15715 bp, 9 predicted proteins | sample JacPinW_OM2H0_M2_FD_187968 | JGI IMG/M metagenome (GOLD analysis project Ga0209527, IMG submission 187968) | Forest soil microbial communities from Algoma, Ontario, Canada - Jack Pine, Ontario site 1_JW_OM2H0_M2 (SPAdes) (version 2) | ecosystem: Environmental > Terrestrial > Soil > Boreal... | reverse complement strand
AGAAAATGGCCGGAACGAGGTCTCGTCGAACCGAGGCAAGCAACTAATCCCGCCGGACGGGGTTTAAGGCGGCAAACTCAGGAAAGCTACGACAGTCGACGAGGGACAGCAAGGGGAGCAAGCCGACGGGGCTCACCGCACAAAGCGGTGGAGGTGGGGACATGTCGAATCTGCCAGAATATTTCAGCGCGCTTGTTGTCCTTCGAAACATTCGTCGTTCAAATCCCCTTCGCGATGACCGCTTCTTGAAGTTTGCTGGTCGCACGCCAGCAAAATCATTTGACGGGTAGAACTCTTCGGGCCCAAACATGAAATTGAATAAACACCAACCAGCTAAGGCCAACATCGCTGGACTCATGTCTCAAGTGCAACAGGCCGAGATGAAATTAATCCTGGCCGGTACGTGGCCACCGCTCAAGCCGTTGCCGGTATTCAAGTATGAAACAGATGAGTATCGTGCCACGATTCATTTCGACAAGACACGCGGAGAGTGGGTCTGTCGTAAAACATCTTTCCCGTCCAACAAGGTTCAGGAACTGCGTGGCGGATTGACAGAAATAACCATGGCATTACCCCATGGTCAAGAAGAAGTGTTCACCGAGGTTGTCGCAGCAGAACAGCAAGAACAAGAATTGGCGAAGGACGCCAATCGCCGCCTCCAGGCCATTCTTGAGTGGAAAGAGAATTGCACGAACGGCGCATTCTATTCTGAACTGCAGGACTATCTTTCCGAAAGCCAGCAAGATGAGATCTACGACAGCATCCGACTGTCTCTTACTGCTCGGCAGCTTCAGTTCAACCCGAAAAATGTTGCGTTCGTCTTTGACGCACTTTCGAAGGCGGGCGGCAGGCTAGCAACACTCATTGAAATCGCGCAGCGGAATAAGGCGGAGCAGGAAGCGGTCGCGCAGGCAAAAGCGGAACCAGCCGCACTCGAAGCCGAACGCCAGGTGCCGGTTGCGGCGATTCGTCCTACGCGCGACCGCCGCCTTCAGGCGCGCACCACTCCTGCTTCCCACGCATACGTCGAGCTCGGCGATACCAATAGCGGCGTTGTCCTCAATATAAGTGAGACGGGCATGGCCGTTGCTGCAGCTGGCCTCCTTGTAGTAGGTGACTGCCTCCCACGCATTCGCTTTCAATCGCCCAGCTCCAGGCAAAGCATCGAAATCTCCGCGCAGATTGTGTGGTTAGCGGAATCAAAAAAACACGCGGGCATCCGATTTGTTGATCTCACCGCCGAAGCCCGCAATCAAATTTCAAATTGGATCGCGTCCGAAAAGCCAGCCCCGGAATTTGAGGGATTAACGCCGGCGCCTGTTGAGAGCCTCATCCCCGCAACTCTTGAAAACTTCCCAGAAGAGCCGATTGGAAGTATTTTGTCTGAGCAAGACCAACCCTCTTCGCCCGAACAGATTGCGCACACCGCCTCTCAAGCACCTAAGATCGTGACGTCTGAGATTCTGGATGCGAACCCGGCATCGCTTGTCGAAGTTCTCCAGGAAAAAGTGCACCACCGCGCTCCGATCGCCGGTTTTGCGCCGCAAGTTCGAACAGGCAAAGTTGAGTCGCCAGCGGATCGCATCGAGAACTCGGACTCACGCCTATATGTTCTTGAAACATCCGGATTTCAGGTCGCCGCAGTTGCGTTTTTGTTCGCGGTGATCAGTCTTGCCGTTGGACTCACAGTGGAACGCGGCCCGCTGGGAAAACGCCTCCGGGACGCCCAGAAATCAATATTGGCTGTTGATGCCACGTCACCGGCACCGTCTAATCGCCCAGGCGAAACGACTTCGCGAACTTCCACTCCATCGGCGGCAAATACCTTCAATACGCCTGCAGTAAATCCGCCAGCGACGGCGACGGAAGAATCGCGCTCAGAAAGCCCGTCCGCTCAATCCCTCAATACACGACCGGAAAATTCAGTTGAGAGCCTGAGGCCGATCGTACCATCTTCAACAATAACGACCAGATCCCTCACTGATTCCGATAATCCCGAAGCCAGTCCTGAGCGCAATGGCTCGGCCGGGCTAATCGCACGAAACGCTCCGCCACGCACAAGTCCCAAACCCATACATTTACCCAAGGCAGTCGGCCCGATAAGTAGCGTACCGAGAAACCCCGCCTCACGGAGGCTAACGCTTGGGACGCGTGCAACGCCGCACCTGTCATGGCCTTCCGCAATCCTTGTCACTGGCCCAGGCGATGGCAGCAAACCGTTCAGGCTGACTTTGCCGGAAAAACCGATTGCCGCCTCCTCTTCGTTCGCTATGACCTCGCAACTTTCTGTTCTTGTTGCTCCTGAGCCCGGATCTGCAGTGACTCATAAACCCGCTCGATTGCAAGCTGGTGAGCTCGTCTCTTTCGTCTGGCCTCGTTATCCAAGGCCGGGGGATCGACATGGATCGTCGGAGACGGTAAAGGTGCGCGCCACCATCGGAATGCTCGGCCAAGTGCAGGATATAAAGCTCGTGAGCGGCTCGACCTCCCTTCTTCCTGCCGCAATGAGCGCCATTCGCCTGTGGCGTTACAAGCCCACTCTCTTGAACAAAAGGCCTGTCCAAGCTCAACAGGACGTCACGATTGAATTCCGACCGCCACAGTATTTGTCGCACGTGCCCACTCAGCATCCATCGCACAACTAGTGGCGGTTTGAGATGATAGTTCTAAGAAGGATCTCCTGACGCGTTTCGCTGGCGTCGGTGTATGATACTGCGCAGGTCGAGGTTTCCCTTCCGCAGTAGGGGTTGTATATGGTGTTCCGTGTCCATACGTCCCTCGCGACGACTCTAATCGGCGCTGGCTGTCTTTTGTTGCCCCCCTCAGGTTTGGCGCAAGCCCCCCCAGTGCAATCTTCTGCTGGGAGGCCGATAGGCAGCGTAGCCGCGCACCCGGTGCGCCTGATTGTGCATGTCCTGGATGTGAACGGGAGGCCGGTCAGTCAGTTGGCGCTTGTCTCAGTGACCCGGATAACGGACCAGTATTGGCAGCAGATGTTGGCCCAGGCCGGCCAGGCATCCTTCGATAATGTCGCGTCAGGCCGATATATTGTTCAAGTGGTTGCAGCTGGCTATGAGAAGGCGGTCGAGGACGTTGACGTTATTGGAACTGAGGGAAGAGAAACAGTTTTCGTTACCTTGCAGCCTGAATCTGCGGGTGGCGGAGCAGCAACAGTTGCGCCCGGGCCTCCGGTACTCGCCCCCAAAGCCCAGAAAGAGCTCGGGAAGGCAGTCGAAGCGCTCCGTGCGGGAAGGCTCGCGGAGGCGCGTACGCACCTGGATGCGGTGTATCGTCTCGCACCGTCTCATCCCGATGTGAATTTTCTCTTCGGCGTGTATTCATCGCGGGTGAATAACTGGCAACAGGCCAAATCCTATTGGGAGAAGGCCATCGCCTTCTACCCGCAGCATTTGCTTGCCCAGGTTTCCCTCAGCGATGCGTTGTTGCGCGAAAACAAGCCCACGGATGCAATTCCCCATCTCAAGAAAGCCCTGGAGATCGAGCCGAATTCGTGGCGCGCCCACGCGCTCCTCGCCGATGCCGATTTGTACCTGGGCTCGTCGGAGGAGGCGGTCCGCGAGGCGGAACGCGCCACAGAGCTCGGCCACGACCGCGCCGCTGAAGTCCTGCCCACGCTGGCGCGAGCGCTCGCGGCGCAAGGGAAGGCCGACCGCGCCATCCAAATTCTGGAATCTTATCTTCGAGAATATCCAGCGAATACTGCCGCGCAAAAGCAATTGGACTCCCTTCGTCCTCCCCCGGCCGTCCCTGTTAGTCCTCCTTCTTCTGCTTCCGCAGCCCCCGCGGTTTCCGTAACCACCACGGCGGTTACTCCCTCGACTGCAGTTGCGCTCCCCCTGCCCTCCAACTGGCTCCCCCCGGATGTAGACGAGAAAGTGCCACCCGTCGAGTCCGGAGTCCCCTGCCCGCTGAACGAAGTCGTTCAGAACGCCGGAAAGCGCGTGCAGGAGTTCATTCTCAATGTGGATCGCTTCACGGCGACGGAGTCCTTCTTCCACGAATCGGTGAATGCCTGGGGATTTCCTGCCTCTCCGGAAAAACGCAAGTTTGATTACGTTGTCTCCATTCAGGAGGTTCGCCCGGGCATTCTGGCCGTATACGAATACCGCGACGGGGGTCTTTCCTACGAGAGATTCCCGGGTGGAACGGCCACTCTGGGGCTGCCCTCACTCGTGCTGATCTTTCATCCCTATAGTGCCGTGAATTACGATATGACGTGCGAAGGGTTGGCTCGTTGGAACGGGGGGCTGGCCTGGCAAGTTCATTTCCGCCAGCGGCGTGACAAGCCCAGTAAGGATCGCGGCTATCGGTTCGGCGAATCCGGCCCATCCCACCCTGTCGCCCTTAAAGGGCGCGCCTGGATCGCGGCGGACACGTTCCAGATCGTGCGCCTCGAAACCGATCTTGTCGCGCCGCTGCCGGAGATTCGTTTGGTCGCGGACCACACGGCCATCGAATACACCGCCGTGCATTTCCGCAAGCGCAATGTGGATATGTGGCTTCCGCACACGGCGGAAGTCTTCTACGACTTGAAAGGGCGGCGCACTCATCGGCGGCACAGCTTCAGTGACTATATGCTCTTCTCCGTGGACGACCGGCAGCGGATCAGCGTGCCCAAAATCGAGGAGGCGCCCTCCACGGAATCCCCATACGAACCCACAAAGCCAAATCCGTTTTAACTTCCGATGACTGTGACGCCGGAATGGCATGAACGATCAACCTTTCAACAAAGATGCCAGCGGTAGAAGCCCTTCCGTATCTTCGCGCAACGGGTGAAGGCTTGATTTGCTCCCCGGCGTGGCCGGCATGCAGGGTTTTGAGGTCACCGGTTGCGTCCGACTTGCAATGTGATTTTCACATGCCGAGCGCTCTGAAATTTCGAAAGGCAATATGAAACTTAACTCTTATCTTTTAAAGAGCACCGTGGTGGCAGCACTTGGGGGACTTCTATTCGGGTTCGACACAGCTGTGATTGCTGGTGCCACCCATGCATTGACGGAAACATTTCATCTATCGCCAGCAGCGCTAGGAATGACGGTTTCCGCAGCACTCTGGGGAACGATCCTGGGATCCATGCTGGCTGGAATTCCCGGCGATAAATTTGGCCGCCGTGACAGTTTGCGCGCCATGGCCGTCCTGTACCTCGTCTCAGCTCTGGGCTGTGCCTTTGCTTGGAACTGGAGCGCGCTTGTTCTTTTCCGCTTCATCGGAGGCCTGGGCATCGGTGGTTCATCGGTGCTCGGCCCGATGTACATCGCGGAGGTCGCGCCCGCTAAATGGCGAGGCCGGCTGGTGGGCTTGTTTCAGTTCAACGTCGTCTTTGGAATTCTGCTTGCCTACCTGTCGAACTACATCGTAGGAACAATGCAGTTTGGCCCCGCCGAATGGCGATGGAAGCTGGGTGTCCCGGCGGTTCCCGCCATACTTTTCCTGCTCTTCCTTTTTGGAATTCCGCGCAGTCCCCGCTGGCTGGTTAAGAAACAAAGGATTGCGGAAGCAAGAGACGTCCTCCGGCTGACGGGAGAGGAAAATTACGAGCAGGAGCTCCAGGAAATTATCGTTTCGATCGATGCGGACCGTGTCGCTAATGATTCGCTGTTCTCGTGGAAGTACCGCCTGCCGATTTTTCTAGCCGTCTCCATCGGCATGTTCAACCAGCTGTCCGGAATCAACGCGATCCTTTACTACTTGAATGATATTTTCGCTTTTGCCGGCTTCAACAAAGTGTCATCCGACTTGCAGGCCGTGGCCATTGGCGCGACGAACTTAGTATTTACGATGCTGGCCATGTCCGTCATCGATCGTATCGGCCGCAAGACACTGTTGCTAATCGGTTCGGTAGGCACAGCGGCGTGTCTCGCTGGCGTTGCCGCCATCTTTTTTACTCGCAGCCAGCAGAATCTTCTTGTATGGCTGCTAATCGGGTACATTGCATTCTTCGCATTTTCCCAGGGCGCGGTCATCTGGGTATTCATCAGTGAGGTCTTTCCCAATCGTGTAAGAGCTAAAGGCCAAAGTTTGGGCAGTTTTTCCCACTGGTTCATGAATGCGCTCATTTCTGGAATCTTTCCACTTCTGGCTGCGTCCTCCGGCGGATACCCTTTCGTTTTTTTCTCTTTCATGATGGCATTTCAGTTTTTCGTGGTTTTATTTGTCTATCCCGAAACCAAAGGCGTGTCTCTCGAGGAGATGCAGAAGAGGCTCGGGATCGCTTGAGCGGGTCAGCGCGGCGCACTGTTCCGTCAACCGTTGAGTACGGCCCGGCCATCATTTCTTTCGAATAGGTGTACAATTGCCGCGTTTTCGAAGCCGGGGAAGAGGAAGTTCCGGAGGCCAGTGTCGATACTGCTTGGACTATAGCCATGAACAAGAGGACTTTTATCAGGGTCTTCGGTGCGCTGTTGGCAGGCCCCGTTATCTCACCTCTGTTGGCCTGGGCGTCAAAAAACAGACTGCAGAACTGGGCGGGCAATCTGGAATACAGTACTGACCGCTTGTACTCCGCCAACTCGCTTGAACAGGTGCGGAGTTATGTTAAGAAACAGAACAAACTAAAGGTACTGGGAACGCGCCACTGCTTCAACAACATAGCAGACAGCACAAATAGCTTCCTATCCTTGAAGTCGATGGACAAGGTCGTTGCGTTGGAGCCGGAGGCGCACACCGTGACGGTCGACGCGGGCATGACTTACGGTCAGCTGTGCCCGTACCTCGATAGCAAGGGCTATGCGTTGCACAATCTCGCCTCGTTGCCCCATATTTCCATAGCGGGAGCTTGCAGCACCGCAACGCACGGTTCGGGCGAAAAGAATGGCAACCTCGCGACGGCAGTGTCAGCACTTGAAATCGTCACAGCGGCCGGCGAGGTGGTCAAGCTGTCCCGCTTAGAGGACGGCGATGCGTTTCTGGGAGCCGTTGTTGGGCTTGGTGCGCTTGGCGTAATCACAAAGATCACCCTCGATATTCAGCCAACCTTCCTGATGCGGCAGTACGTGTATGAAAATCTGCCGCTCAATGAGGTGAAAAACCACTTTGACGCCATCGAATCAAGCGCGTATAGCGTCAGCCTGTTTACCGACTGGCAAAACCAGCGTGTCAACGAGGTTTGGATCAAGAGCCGCGTTGAAGAAGGACAAGCGTTTGACGCAACCGCGGAATTCTTCGGGGCGAAACGCGCTACCAGGAATCTGCACCCCATTGCTGAACTTTCCGCTGAGAACTGTACGGAACAGATGGGCGTGCCTGGTCCTTGGTATGAACGACTGCCGCATTTTCGCATGGGGTTCACGCCTAGCGCGGGAAAAGAGTTGCAATCGGAGTACTTCGTGCCTCGTCAGCATGCGGTCGAAGCAATTCTCGCGGTGGAACGGCTGCGCGATCAGGTCAGTCCGCACTTAATGATTTCCGAAATCCGTACGATTGCCGCCGACAATTTATGGCTGAGTCCTTGTTACGAACAACCCTGCATAACCATCCACTTTACTTGGAAACAGGACTGGCCAGCGGTCAGGAAACTGTTGCCGTTGATTGAAAGGGAATTAGCTCCATTTAAGGCCCGGCCGCACTGGGGAAAGCTATTCACTGTGTCGCCAGCGGAGCTGCACTCTATCTATAAGAAACTGCCCAACTTTATCCAATTGAGCAAGAAGTACGACCCGCAAGGCAAATTCCGCAATGAATTCCTGAGCACGAATATCTTCAGCAGTTAATACTTGTTTCTCATTGAGCATTAGAAAAAGCAAGGCAGCCTTTGAGATCTTTGCCCTTCCAGTGTCCTAGAACACCGGCTTTTCGGCACTCCTTTGGGGCAAAGTTGTCCGTGCGTACAACTCCAGACCAGACTCTCCTTCATTGGTTTTGGCCGGAAGCGGCGTCGGATCGTACCTTCGGCCAATTGTAGACCGGATACTTCGGGCGCTTAACAGGCGGCACAGGATGTTCCTTCAGGTCCGCGAGCGTCACGGAGACGGCCTTCTCCAACTGTGGGTCATGACCTTGTCTCCACAGTGCGGGATCGAAATCTACCTCGATGTCCGGCGAGACGCCTTTGTTCTCCACGTCGAATTCGCCTGTCTTCGGATTGAAGAGACCCCAGCGGGGTGCAGTGATTTCTCCGCCATCCATCAGCGGCGGATAACCGCCAATGCCAATCAGGCCACCCCAAGTGCGCGTGCCGATCAAAGGGCCGATGCCGAGCTGCTTAAACATCCAGGGCAGCGCATCTCCGCCGGAGCCAGCGTACTGATTAATCAGCATCACTTTTGGGCCGAAGATCACTTGGGGTATGTAGTTGTCCTTGCCTTCGCGGGTCATGGCAGCCATCAGCAAGGGGCGGTTCAGCCAGTCCACGATATAGTCGGCAATCCATCCGCCGCCATTGAAGCGTTCATCGATGACGGCACCTTGTTTCGAATTTTGAGCGAAGTAATAGCGGTTAAAGTTGGTGAAACCGCCCACCGCGGTATCCGGCAGATAGACGTAGGCGAGCTGGCCGTTGCTCAGTTCATTCACTTTCCGGCGATTGCTGTCCATCCAGTCGCGCATGCGCAGAGAACGTTCGCTGGCGATCGTCACCACGGTCACCATGCGCGCGTCTTTTCCACTTGGGTCCGGCCCCACCTTAAGTTGAACAGCTTTGCCTGCACGTTCGACGAAAAAACTATAGATTTCGTCGCTGCCATGCACTTCGCGTCCGTCCACGGCCAGCAGATACTCGCCTTGGTGAATGTTCACACCCGGTTCCGTCAGCGGAGCACGGAGGCCTGGGTTCCAATTCTCGCCGAAGTACACCTTAGCAAAGCGGTAATGGTCATGATCGATGGCGTAGTCCGCACCAAGCAATCCCACCTTGGTTTGCTTCACTTCGGGGCGGTCGCCGCCGAATATGTAGATGTGCTGAGCGGTGATCTCACCGAGCATGTCGGCCAAAATGTAATTGAGATCTGCCCGGCTCATCACGTTGTCCACATACGGTTGATAAGCCTTCGTCAGCAATTTCAGATCCGCACCATGCAGGTTGGGGTCGTAAAAGAAGTCGCGCTCAATTCGACTGACTTCGCGGAACATCTGCTGCCACTCGGAACGAGGATCGACGTACACCTTCATGGATTCCAGATGCAAGGTTCCGTCAGGTTTGCCAGGCTCATTCGGTTTCCCAATCGCGTCCACGGGCTTGATGATCCAGGCGCCGTGGGGCGGTTCGCCGGCTGGCGCAAGCGGATTTCTCGGCGGAAGTTGCTCGTAAAGCGCTTTTTCGCGATTAGAGGAAAGAACGAAGCCGCCGACGTTGTCCAGAAGGTTGTCCGTCTTTTGCGTGCAGACGTCGAACTTGTGAAGGACGTGGCCGCTCGGATTGCCATCATCCACGGCCGGACTCTCCAATAGGTATAGCACGTGCGTTTTTCCGCCGAGCAAGAAGTCGTAGTTTCGAGCGGGAATCGGCAACGCCAGGATGCGCTGATTGATATTCTCGAAATCAATTTTCACATCCTGAATTTCTTTGGCGTCTTTCGCGTCCTTAGCACCTTTCTTCTCGTCGGTGTTCTTGTCTCCCTTCTTTGCGACGGTATCCGAGGAGGGGGCGGGGCCCGATTTGGCTTCGCCCTCGGATTTGCACTCATCGGAATCGGCAGGATTCTTGGGTGAATTCGCCGCGGCGGCTTTGTCTAAGGAACTTGTCGGCGGGACAACTTTCTCTTCGTCGCTTTGCGGAGCCAGCGGTGATTTCAGGTCGCTGCGCAGAACAATCACGTAGGCGCTGCGCGTGACGGGAACTTTGAAGGCGCCCATGCTCGCGGCGAGCGCGGGCCCGTCGTCGGTGCTGGCGAAGAAATAGAGATACTTTCCATTCTGGTCAAAAGCGACGGAGGCGGCGTCGCTTAAACCGTCCGTCAGTTGGTGCACAGTCTTTTCTTCGACACCATAAACAAATACCGCGCGCAGCGAGCTATCGAGTTGGCGCGTATAGGCTAGCCACCGACTGTCCGGCGACCACACCGGACTGAATCCCGAGCCGGGGCCACCGTCGTACGGATTGGTGTCCACAAGGACCGGTTTTCCCGAATCAGCGTCCACATACCACAGGTTCAGGCGCTTGTCGCTGTAGGCAATCTTCTTGCTGTCGGGCGACCACATGGGCGAGTAGTAGAAAGACGGGGGAGCGCCCAGACTGATTTTGTGCACTTCGCCCATGCCGTCCTGCATACGGAGGTGCAACGCATATTCGCCGGATTCATCTGAAAAATAGGCAATCCATTTCCCGTCGGGGGACCAGGCGGGATCGCGCTCCGCTGCTCCGGTCGTGTTGGTCAGGTTGCGGATGTCGCCATGCTCCACGGGCACGGTCAGGATCTCCCCATGCGCTTCAAAGACAGCTCGCGCGCCCGTTGGCGAAACGCCGGCGTTCTGGATTTGCTCGGCGGCGTTTACGTAGTGCGGCCGCACTGCAGGAAAATCGCCGGTGACGTGGATGTTGACGGCACTCTGCTTGCCGGTGGCCGGATCGAACACGTGAATCGAGCCAAACTGCTCATAGACGATCGCGTCCGGTCCTGCCGATGCCGATTTGATATCCACACCGTTGGTCGGCAGTGCTGCTTTCACCTGTTTTGTGACGCCGTTATAGACATACAAATTCACCGGGCCATCGCGGTCGGAGAGGAAATAAACCTTATCACCGACCCACATGGGCGAAGAATCATTCGAATCCTTTCGCGGGACCTTTTCTACGCTAGAATCGGAAAGCTTGGCGATCCAGATGGGCGAAGCCGTGCCGCCGCGATAGTGTTTCAGCCCGCGGTGGAATTGCCACGATTCCCTGAAATTCGTGAATGGCACATAGGCAAGATGCGAGCTGTCCGGTGAGTAGGAACCTTCGACCGCCATGGGCAGTGGAAGGACCTCCGGAAGCCCCCCGGAAAGACTGACGGTATACAACTGCATAAACCCGGAATAGCTATCGCGGTTAGAGCGAAACAGGATGCGCTTGCCATCGCGCGTCCAGCCCACCACCTGGTCGCTGCCCGGATGGGATGTTAGCCGCTTGGGAAGGCCGCCCGCAGCAGGAATGACATAAACGTCTTCATTGCCATCATATTCGCCGGTGAAGGCGATCAAGCTACCGTCGGGCGAAAAAATCGGATCGATTTCAATGCCAATATCACTCGTCAGCCGACGCGCCTCGCCACCGCTGCGGTCGATGATCCACAAGTCGCCGCCGTAGCTGAATGCAATCTGAGTTTTGCTAATCGTGGGCTTGCGCAAGAGCGGATATTGGTTGGAGGACTGAGCGCTGAGTGGCACCGCGGCAAGGAAGAACAAGAGAGTGCCAAGCAAGGCTGGTGCAATCCGACTGAAAACAGACGTGCTAAATTTTCTGAGCATGAAAACCTCCGACGGCGAAACTCTGGATAAGGGAAGCAAAGAAGATTGAAACCTGCGCTCGTCAATACCCAATAACCAGCAGGAGTCTACCACAGCCCTCACGCAATTCTTGACCATCCCGAGGTCGTCTTGAGCTCTCCCGATACGTCCACGATGTCGTAGGCGCGAACGCCTTGTGGTACCCTCCACGCAGCATCTCCGCACCAGACTGCCAGGAGGTAGCTCCCTGAACCGCGCGCTTCTCGCAATCCTCTTCCTATTTCTCCCGGCCTCCTGCTTGGCAGACGACCTGTTCGACATCAAGCCCGTCGCAGACGGCATCTATGCCGCCATTGCCAAGCCCACCTACAAAATCAATTGCAACGCCGCGATCATCTTGCTCGACGACGTCGTCCTCGTCGTCGACACCCACTCCAAGCCTTCTGCTGCCCGCGCCCTGATCGAGCAGATCAAAAAGCTCACGCCCAAGCCTGTCAAGTTCGTTGTCAACACACATTTTCACTGGGACCACTACCAGGGCAACGAAGCGTATCCTAGCTCTTGGCCCGCTGGCGTCGAGATCATCTCTTCAGAGGCCACTCGCACAAGCATCGAGCAGCGCGGTATCCCGCGCGTGAAGCACGAAATCGTGACCATGCCCGCCCAGATCGAACAACTGAAAGCGGACCTGCAAAAAGCCCCCACTCCCGAACAGAGAGCCTCCATCCAAAAAGACATTTCGGAAGCTGAGGCGTATATCGCCGAGCTTAAGAGTATGCAAATCACTCTGCCGACCATGACCTTCGACCGCAGTCTTATCCTTCACCGCAAATCCCGCACGGTTGAAATCCTCTGGCTCGGCCGCGCGCACACCGACGGCGACGTGTTCGTCTTTCTCCCAAAAGAAAAAGTCTTGGTCACCGGCGACGCGCTCCACGGTTGGACTCCCTACATGGGCGACAGCTACCCCTACGATTGGATCAAGACCCTGGATGTCGCGGAGAAGCTCGACTTCGACTACGTCATCGCCGGTCACGGCGACGTCATGCGGGACAAACAGACGTTCGAGCTCTGGAAGCAATACTTCCGCGATCTGCTCGACCAGACCGCTGCCGCTTACGCCGATGGTGCCACCCTGGACCAAGCTAAAAAGCGCGTGTCCGACTATCTAATGTCGAAGTACGCCGCCAAGTTTGATCCGAGATTCCCGCAAAATGTGGGTTCCAACGTGATCAAGGCCTATCAGGTGATCGCTTTCACTCCCTGACGCGCGGCGCGCGGCCCGCCCGAGCGGCAACAACAAAGTTGTTGCGATAGTTTCAGGCATCACCGTGGCAGACCACGGACGCCGTACCATCGAGAAATCGATCTCCAGTAATTTCGACGATCAACATTCCATCCAAATAACCACTTGACCGCGTGCTTGGCCCAGCGCGAAGGTCCGAAACACTCAACGGCGATTGTGATGACCCCACTAACATAGTTATTATTGGCCGTACGGCAGTCTGCGAAAGCTGTTAAAGTTCGCGTTAAAGCTGATCTGGTGATGTACGGGCTCGACGGTTTGAGGACCAAGTCAGGAGAGGAAAAATCAAGAAACGATTGTCACGTCGCGGATTTCTCGGCGCTGCGAGCGGGGCGGCCGTCATGTCGGGTGCCCGCAGCGTCATGGAATTGTCGCCGTTCGGGCGCCTCTTTCCTAGTGAGAGAGCCCCCGGCGCAGACAAGCCCGCCGGCCGCATCGTCGACATGCATGTGCACTTTGATGAGAAAAATCCCGGATTTCTCGAAGATTTGCTGAAGTTGGCCAACCGGATGAACCTGACGGCCTGTCTCCTGACCCCTTTTGCTCACCGACGGGTTGTCGTCGAAGCGGCCAAGCAGCATCCCCGGCAAATCGTTCCCTTCGGCTTCGTCGATTTGGACGCGCCGGATGTGGTCCCACAAGTGGAGGAGCTGCACTCGCTGGGTTTCCGGGGCCTCGGTGAGCTGGAATTCGTGAAGAAGCCGTACAACGACACGTCTTACTTTCCTGTGTACGAGCTGGCGAATCGCTATGGCTGGCTTCTTCTTTTTCACACCGGCATCGTGCTGCGAAAAAATTTCGACGAGCCCGAGGATGTAGCATCGGGCCGAATGCGGCCGATCCACTTGGAGGAGATTGCCCGGCGATTTCCGAAAATCACCCTGGTTGGTGCCCATTGTGGCAATCCCGAGTATGAATGGGCGGCCGAGATTGCGCGCTGGAACCCGAACGTCTTTTTCGACCTCAGCGGCTCGACGCTTACGAAGATGCACGGCCGTCTCGCGGAATTCCAACGGATTTTCTGGTGGTCGGCCATCGACTGGCCCGTAAAGACGCCGGACAACGATCCCAGTGCATTTATCAAGCTGATATTCGGCTCAGACTCTGATCTGGCTGGGGTGGAGTCCGTCGCCAATCAATACCGGGCCATGTTCGACGCTTGTGACGTTCCGGAACGCACTCGCAAGATGATCATGGGCGGGACACTTGCCAAGTTGCTCGGGCTGCCCGACTAGTGGAACAGCACCGTCTGGCAAGAAGACCTCCTGGGACTCGAAGACAGAATCGCTTGTGGATCATGCCGTGGGGTGACGGAGCCCGAAGTCGAAAGCCGTCGATCCTATTCTGGGGCAGTGAGTTGCCCGCGGCGAGATCGTCATGCTGCGCCTTCGGTCTCTATGTGCCTGCCGGTGGCTTTGGGATGAGGTCGAGAAAGGAGCGATGCCCGTGTGGCAAACACTCACTCGACGCGAGCTCTTGCGAGGGCTGAGCGTGCTGGCTGTCGCAGCGGGGCGGGCTGAAAGCGCGCAGCCTTCAAATTTCTTCCTGCCATTGCAAGCCGGATCTCCGGCTGACGAAGCCAAGCTCTGGAAGGGCTCAGCGCTCGGGAACCTCTACCCCTTTATTAAACGTCAGCAGGAAAAGACCCGCCAAAGCCTGGCCTTTCTCCACCGCCGACCGAAGGACCTCGAAGCCTGGAAGGCTGAAGGACGCGCCAAAGTCTTCGAGCTGATGTCCTATCGGCCGGAGGCCGTACACCCCCGACCGCGCGTCCTCGACCGCGTCGACCGAGGTGACTACATTCGAGAACGGTTGAACTTCTGGACGACTACTGATGTGGAAGTGCCTTGTTACTTTCTTATTCCGAAACGTGCCAAATTCCCCGTCCCCGCGGTCGTCGCGCTCCATGACCACGGCGGGTTTTATTACTGGGGAAAAGAGAAGCTCGTTGAGACCGACAATGAACACCCCATGCTAGCCAGCTATCGCAAGGAGTACTATGACGGCGCAAGTTTTCCCGTCACACTTGCACAGCGCGGCTATGCAGTGATCGTGATTGACATGTTCTATCACGGTGAACGTCGGCTGATCCTTGATGAAGATCTGGAGAATCGCACGAACGACCGTTCCAAAGCCGAGCCGGAAGAAATCATTCGCCAGATCAATCACCGCGCCGGAAGCTCGGAAGAAATCGTCTTTCGGAATATTCTTCACTCGGGATTCACCTGGGGCGGCGTGTTGGTGTGGGATGACATTCGCACTGTGGATTACCTGCGGACGCGCTCGGAGGTTGATCCGAATCGCATTGCCTGTGCGGGGCTCTCCGCCGGGGGCTGGAGGACTGTGTTTCTCGCCGCACTCGATCCGAGAATCAAGGCTGCATGCGTGGCAGGATGGATGACCTCATTCCACTACCTGATCCCTCACCACGAGATTTACACGGTTCCGTCAGGAATGATCCCTGGGCTGCTTGAGTATCTGGACTATCCTGACATCGCCACGCTGGCGATGCCCTGTCCGCTCCTCGTGGTCCACGGGCAACAGGACACCCTGTTCCCTCCTGAGGGCGTTAAGGCCGCGATGGACACATTGCACCAGTCTTATCAGGCGCTGGGGCGGCCGGAGCGGTTCGATACGTGGGTTTTTGAGGGCCCGCACAAGTTTCCGCTCGCGGCGCAGCGAAAAATGATCGATTGGTTCGATCGGTGGGTCTAGCGAAGGACGGCGGCATCAGAGTTGCGGCATCTTGATCTAGGGCCCAGACCGTTGGTCGTCTTCCACGGCACACATATCATCGCCCCAGGTTCCTTCCGTTCCTAATCTGAACGAAGCTCAGTCTATTGCTTGTAGGAAGTGATCGCGATTGCTCACGGTTGACTGGGAACTCGGAACCTAGCGCCAGGGAATGCGTTGTCGCGCCTTAGCTTCTAGTGTCGCCAGACTCAGGAGGATGCATGCATGCACTAACACAAAATCTTCAATTTACATTTCGCCACCTGCGAAGAACACCTGCATTCACACTCACGG
>Ga0209527_1000148_pt1 | contig 15875 bp, 14 predicted proteins | sample JacPinW_OM2H0_M2_FD_187968 | JGI IMG/M metagenome (GOLD analysis project Ga0209527, IMG submission 187968) | Forest soil microbial communities from Algoma, Ontario, Canada - Jack Pine, Ontario site 1_JW_OM2H0_M2 (SPAdes) (version 2) | ecosystem: Environmental > Terrestrial > Soil > Boreal... | reverse complement strand
CCGCCGCCGCTCTTACCAGCATCAGCCGCGCGGTTGCGCCGGACTCCCGCAAAACATCGAAGAAACTCCGCACGGAATGCGATCCATCCGTATCCTGATCGCCGTATTTTTCGTCACCGGTTGCCTGCACAATCTTCACGCGCGCCCAGTCCGCATCCAGTTCATCCGCCACGATGCGCGGCAGCGCCGTCCGGCTTCCGCTTCCCATCTCCGAGCGATGCGCGATGATGTAGGCGGTTCCATCCGTATCGATCGCCAGGTACACATTAGGCCGCAACGGCGCTTTGGTCATGACATCCGAGGGGCCGGCATTTGCAGATGCAGCAAACATCTGCTCCGGCATCAGCCGAACGCTCAGAACAAACGCTCCCGCTCCGAGCACGCCTTTGAGGAAGCCGCGCCGGCCGGTCAGGACTTCACGATCGCGATTGGAAATATTGTCGATATGAATCATGCGCCCTCGCTCCGCTACTGGACGAAAATAGTCGCAAAACCGCGTAATGCAATGCTCCATCCTACCGCCAATCCGTTTTCTTGCAAGTCCGGCGGCCGCAAAGCATGCCGAGCCGCTGGTCCGAGGGTTAAGTGATTCCGCCCATTGGAAAAATGCTGCGTTGCGAATTTCGGCCGGACAGTACAATCTGAAACACGGTAGAACAACAAATCATGTCCCCAGACTTCATGAAACGCGCCATCGCGCTGGCGCTCGAAAATGTCCGCTCGGGAAGCGGCGGCCCGTTCGCTGCTCTGATTGTCAAAGAAGACCGCATCATTGCCGAAGGCACGAACCGAGTCACTCTTACCAACGATCCAACCGCGCATGCGGAAGTCGTGGCCATTCGCGAAGCCTGCCGCGTTCTCGCCGATTTTCAACTCCGCGGCTGCGATCTTTATACGACGTGCGAGCCTTGCCCCATGTGCCTTGGCGCGATTTACTGGGCGCGCCCCGCGCGAATTTTCTACGCCGCAACCGCCGCCGATGCCGCAGGCGCTGGTTTCGACGATGCCTTCATCTATGACGAGCTGAGGATCGCGCCCACCGGACGGCGCATCCCCATGGCGCAGCTTCTCCGCGACGATTCGCTCGCTATTTTTTCGGCCTGGAAGCAACAGGCAAACAAGACGCCCTACTGACGTAAATTCCCGCTTCTCCAGCCTTACCCGCGATTCACGAGTGCTTAAGATTCCGGCCAGGTGCCCAGCGCACGCCGCAAATCGATCAGCTGTCCCAGGTGATAGGAGTTGTGATCGGCCAGCACGAGCGCTTCGCGCAGAATCGTCTGGCCGTCCCCGTGGGGAATCGCCGCGCACAAATCGGTTTTCGGGTTTTTCACCAGCTTGATCATTTCCTGGAGATCGCGCTGGAACGCTTGCACGCTCTCTTCCCACGCAGCCTCATTCGGCGGCACGGGCGTCTTCGGCCAGTAGCCTTCGGGAAATCCGGGCGAGACGTGCTTGGGGTTGCGGCTGAATTCCAGAATGTCCCGCTGCGCGATCCTCACGTGCTCCATTAATTGCCATACCGTATGCCGCAAGCCTTCGACGAATGCTCCTCGCTTCGCTTCGGGAAAGCCATCGATGGCGTCCATGAAGTGTACGTGCGCCCCGCCGCCCTTCAAGAGAGAGACGAGGTGTTCGCGCAACGCCTGGTCGGGATTTCCCGCTTTGCTTTTCTTTTTCGTGACCCGCTTGTTTTTTTTCTTCACGAGAGTTTCCTATTTCTCCCTAGAGAAGCAGCTGCCGCGGCGAGTCCGGAACCGAATACTGCGTCGTTTTCACGAAACCCGCATTCCCGGACATCTTCTCATATTGCAAGAAGGTGAAGGCATCGCCCGAGTCCGTTCCGGCCAGCAGGAAGCCTCCATGCTGATATTTTGATAGCGCAGATTATACACGCGGAGCCTCTTGAAACGTTTCTGTCTTCGAGCAAACCGATTGCCCGAAAACTGCTCCGCTGGCATACTCTCTTTTCCCCGGAACAGCCAAGAGGCAATCGATGAAACGTGAATATCACCGCTGGTACTCTCACCGGCTCGGCATGGAGCTGGGCGTCGCCGTCTTCGGCCACTGGGGACCGCCGCTCCTGGGTTTCCCGACCAGCGCCGGCGATGAGTGGGAGCTCGAGGGCCAAAGCATGGTCGGCGCGCTTGCGGATTTCATCGACGCCGGAAGAATCAAATTCTTCACCGTGAATTCGATCAATGGGCAAAGTTTTTACAACAAGGGCGCGCACCCGTTTCACCGCAGCTACGTCCAGGCCGTTTTTGATTCCTACCTGCGCGAAGAGGTGGTGCCCTTCATCTGGAACAATTGCCAGTCGCAGGGCATTGCGATCTCAACGATGGGCGCGTCTTTCGGCGCGTACCACGCCGCGAACAGCCTCTTCAAGCATCCCGACGTCATCAAGCGCTGCTTCGCGATGTCCGGGGTCTACGATGTGCGGAACTTCATGGACGGCATGTACGACGACAATTTTTATTTCAACAATCCCGTCGATTACCTCTCGAACGCCAGCGATCCCTGGTTCTATCAACAAATCGCCAGTTGCGACATTCACATCAGCACCGGTACGGGCGCCTGGGAGAACAGCGGGCCCACTTACCGCCTCTCTGAAGTTCTGTCCAGCAAGGGGATCCGCCACTCGCTCGACAACTGGGGACCGCAGGGCGGCCATGACTGGCCGTACTGGAAGCACCAAATGCGCGAATATATTAGCCAACTCTTTTAGGTTCAATCAAAGCATCTTGAATGTACGGTGCCCGTCAGGTCTTACTCCGCGAAACTTTGATAGTCTGATTCCTTGAAAATCATCCATCACATCAGCATGTCTTATGGTCCAGTCAGGAAGGCTTTCCAGGACGCAGGCGTCGAACGGTGGATACATGACAGAAAAAAGTACAAGCATGTGACAGGATTTTTTCCAGGCCCTCAGGCCACGGATTTTCCATTCTTCAAGTCCGTTCAATATTTTGGCAGTGGCAGAGTGCGACAAGGGCGGTCTTACTGTCGAATGCTCTCTACCGCAGGATCACAGAAGCCGCTCTGAAATGTGAAACCGGCTAATTCTCGCGCTTGCTTCTTAGTCTGAATCCAGGATGGAACCTACGATTCCTCCCACAACGCTGCCTTGGGTGGTTCTACCGGCCTGCTCAGTGGGCATGTACTCCATGAGTTTGTGGGCTAGTTTGGCGATCGGCAGGGTCTGCAGCCAAACGCGGCCCGGTCCCCGCAGGACGGCCAGAAAAATTCCGTCGCCACCAAAGATCAAGTTCTTGATTCCAGGAACCGTGGTGATTTCAAAATTCACGCTGGACTGGAAGGCGCCGACGTGCCCGGGATGAACGCGAAGCGTCTCGCCAGGCTTCAAGTCCTTGACAATCAGTTCTCCGGACAACTCGATCCAGGCCGTTCCCTGGCCGCTGACACGCTGCAACACGAAGCCGCTTCCTCCAAAGATTCCCGCGCCCAGGGATTGCTGGAAACCGACGCCAATCTGGACATTCGGCATGGAACACAGAAAGCCGTGGCGGTGAATCATGTATTCGCGGCCGGCGCCGACCTCGACGGGAACGATATGCCCGGGAAGTTTTGTGGCGAAGGCCAGTTCACCCGGGGCGCCCACGGCGCGATATTCGGTCATGAAAAGTGTTCCCCCGCCCACAACGCGCTTGAGCGCGCCCAGAATGCCGCCACCACCGCCCAATTGGGTGTGCGTGGTCATCTGAATCGAGCTGCCCATCCAGGAAAGCTCGCCGGCCTCCGAAATGATGGAATCATTGGGGTCAAGGACAAACTCAAGGACCGGCATGGTGGTGCCGACAATCTGATTGCGCATGGCAGACTCCTTGCAAGGAAATCCTGGTTTGTTTGAAAGAACAGTGCCGTGCCCAGGTCTTGGGGTGGCAATGAAATAGTCTCCATAAGGATACATGGGATGAGACTCAGGGGGAACGATTCGATGCGGGGGTAAATTATGCCAGGCCGAGGTGCGCGAGCTGGTAGTGGCCTTTTTCGATGACCTGGTCGTCGTCGATCCAGACGTCGCACTTGCGGGTGAGGACGTCGACGTGGGTTTTAGATTTCCAGTCGGCGTGGGTCTGGCTGCCGTAGGGATCGCCAAAGGCGATGTGGACACCGGGGAATTTTTCATCCTGTAGCAGAACGCCGATCATCTCGGATAGACCCAGGTTGGTGCCGAAAGCGAGTTCGCCGACCCGGTCGCTGTTTTCGTCGGTGTGGCAATAGTCCCAGAATTCCTGCTCCAAATCCTTGCGGGCACAAGTGACGCCGACGAGCCGCGCGCCTTTGATCTCCAACGTCAGTGGCGTGGCCTGCAGGTCGCCGTATTTTCCGTTGAAGTGGTCGCCGGCGGTGGCGTCGCAGACGAAGGAGCCGTCCACCGTCGCGGGAGTGGTGAAAACCTCGCCGGCCGGAAGGTTCGACCAGTAACGCGGGCTGATGAGCCCGCTGGTCTTCACCCAGTCGAGGCCGCGGTCGAAATGCGCAGCGATCTTGGTGCCCGCTTCGGACTTTACGGTGAGAGTTTCGGCGCGAAGCATGCGCTCACGCAAGCTGTCGCTGAGGCGGTCCACCATGAGGTAGTCCGCGCGCATGCCCTGCTGCATGATCTCTGGCGTCACGCCAATCATGTGCGCGTAACGAATCTGCCGGCGCTCGACCACTCTTACGATGGCCATGCGCGCACCCAGTTCGCCTGGCTGCGGCGTCATGCACATCACGCCGACATCCGCGGTTTCCAAAGCCTCCAGCACATCCGCGGGCGCAGCCTTCATCGGGCGGGGCCCAAACTCTTCCAGAAGCAATCCGGTATAAGGGGCATGCCGGTCGTCCAGCGCCGCGGCAATGCTCGCAGCCACGGCGCGGCTGGCTTCATCGGCAATCAGCGCTACGTGTTCGCCGGGGCGCACACCAAGGCATGTCTCCACGGCGTTGCGCGCGCCGGGCATCAATTCCGGTTGCGGGGTACCAAACTTCATCTAATTAATTCTACTTGATTTGCGCAGATTTTCTAGCACAAGCGTTCCGGTGAGTCTTCTTAACAACTGGCCATTCGGCCTGGCGAAGTTCTTCCACGAAGTGCAAGCGCGAGTTAGCCTCAGGCCGTGATTCTTCCCGATTCATTGGCCGCCGAGCTCCGCGGGGAGACGCGAAACGCCGGAACCTGGCCGCCGCCGCTGGTCACATTGGCGAGGCCGGTGGCGCTGAGGCGAGTGAGAAAGCCACAAAGTTTTCCGCGGAACAAGTACGGGGCGAAATCCACCAGCATGTCGCGGTAATCCACTTTGCCGACCTGAGCCATGTAAGGGAAGATTTCGCGCCGGATGGGGATGCGTTCCTGGGCGATCCACACGCCGTTCTTCGCCAAAAGGGCAAGCTCGATTGCCGCTTCCCAGGCGGCCTCACTGGTTTCCCAGCCGAGGGTCACGCCGGAGCCGCCATATTCATCGCTGGGCTTAAGGACCATATTTTCGCGCTGTTTGCGAATGAAGGCGAGCAATTCGATGGGCTGGCCGTAGTGCGTTGTCTTGACGTCCGCGACAACGCGCGTCCAAGGAACATGCTTTCGAATCAGTTCGCGCTCGCTGTGGGAAAAGAGCGCGTCATTTTGTTCGCCGGTCAGCACGGCGAAAAAGGCCTTCACATGCGGAATCTTGCAGCGGAAGTTATTCGCCACGCACACGGCGTTCGCGGAGTAGGCTTTGACCAGCGCCGAACACTCGGCAGGCTTGGCCACGATGTCGTTGATGAGCACGCGACGGTAAACCAGATCGATCTTCTTGTCCTGAGCGGTGAGCGATTTCCCATCCCACTCGAGCTCGCGCGGATCGGCGATGAGTGTCGGGATGCCCATTCTCTCGAAACGTTTCTGCAGGATTTCGAACTCGCTAACGGTTGGCACGTCTTTCCAGTCCACAATAGCAATCTGCGGCTTCTTGGACGATCCTCCCCAGTCCAGGTAGTTCATCACCAGAGCATCGAGGAGCTTGGCGCTGAGAGGGTAACTGTGAACTTCATACATCTGCGCAAATTTATCCATCACCGGGAGTTCGCGGAAGATTTCGGCAAGCGCTTCCGCGTAGCCCGCACCCGCGGGCGATTCGCCGTTGTATTCCGCAAACTTCAGCGAGTCCGGAAGCAAAAACGCATCCAGCCGGGAGGCGGTGCATGCCCGTCCATATCCCGCGGGAATCCGGGCGAGACGTTCCTCTTCCTCCCGCAGGTGCAATTGTCGAAAGAGATGATTGTCGTCGAGCGCGGCGCTGGTGATGCGCTCGCCGAGATCCGCGATAGTTTCCGCGACGGTTCTCACGCGCTCCTCGTCTTCGGGAGAAAGGAAAAACGGACGCAGGAAAGGACAGTGGACGCGGTCGCCAAAGGTAAGCCGCGCTTTGCGCATGCGCTTGAACAGTTCCTCCGGTAGCGCGGGCACACGCAGAAGCGTGGCTTTCAAAATAGCGTGCCACTCCTCTGCGGGGGAAGGCGGAAAAACCGAAGGTGTTGCAGCGCTGGTCATTTCATCACGATCCCTGCGCGGACCCTGCAGCCGGGGCGGCCGCTGACCGCTGTCCGGCGGAGGCGCTCTTTGGCGCTCCCGTGAATCCCGCGGCTGCTCCGATGCCCAGCATCTCTTCCCAGCGTGGCCAGGGGTTCGAAGCTTTGCCGTGCAGCGCGCGGTCGATCACCAGGCGCGCCATTTTTTCCACCACGTGCTCGAAATAGAATTCCGTGATGCGATCGCGTTCGAAATCCGGCGCGGGATTCAGGAAGTCGATGGCGTAGGGCACGCCGTCTTTGACGGCGAACTCGATGGTGTTCATTTCGTAGCCCAGCGCCTGGTTGATGGTCTGCGCATCTTTCACCACACGCGCGCCGAGCTCCGGCGTAAGGTATTGGTGGTCGACCAGGTATTTGCGCTCCTTGGGATCATAGTGAACGGGGACAATGTCCGTCTTGCCGAAAGTGAAACAGCGCACGTACTGAGTGAAATCGATGAATTCCTGAAGGGTCATGCAGTACGGCGAAGTCTTGTCGTACGCCGCGAGGAGTTCCTCTTTGTTGTTCACTTTGTAGACGTGCTTCCAGCCTCCACCCGAAAAGGGCTTCAAGATAGCGGGCCGCCCCACGTAATCGAGCAGCCCGTCCCAGTCCACGGGATATTCCAGATTGCGGAGCGATTCGGCCGTGATATCCACGTCGCTGGGATATCCCTTCTGCGGGAGGAGTACGGTCTTGGGGATGGCGAGTCCCAACTTTGCGGCCGCGGAATAGTTGAAATACTTGTCGTCGGCGGTCCACCAAAACGGATTGTTGATGACGTACGTTCCTTGAAGGACGGCGTGCTTCAGGTAACCGCGGTAATACTCGACTTCATGCGAGATGCGGTCGACGATGACGCTGTATCGTGCGGGCTCGCCCATTCGCGTGCCGCCCAGCTTCACAAATTCCGCGGTCACTCCATCCCTCGCGCCGAGCTTCTTGACGCGCTCGATAAAAGCCGGGGGAAAGCTGTATTCCCGCCCGCAGAGAAGGCCAACTGTTTTCATTTTCGTGCTCCTGTCAGGATCCTGTGGAACTGCTTCGCTTGCGATCGCCGTCAATTCACAGCGCGTGCTGAAGAAGTGCGCGGCTCAGTGACGCGTCCGCGCGTTTCGGCAACCAGGTGCCGGACCACCGCTTTCAAGTCGCCCGTTTCCTGGTAGACGCGCAACTGCCGGTCCGCGCTGGTGCCCTCGTTCATGATCGTGTGAACGTACTCGACCGCGCTGCGGCTGCCGAGGTCATCAACGACGTCATCCACCAATTCCAGCAATTCCGGAACCAGCAGGCGCATGGGCACTTCGGTTTCCTTACCAAAGTCGATCAGCTTCCCTTCAATTCCATATCGCGCCGCGCGCCACTTGTTCTCTTCGATGAGCGCGCGTCCGTACAGCCGCCAGGTCATGTTGCGCTGGTTGAGGCGGTGCAGCTTGACGATGATTGCCTGCGTGAGCGCGGCGATGGCCACGGCCTCTTCGACTCTCGTCGAGACGTCGAACATGCGGAATTCCAATGTGCCGAACATAGGATGCGGGCGCACGTCCCACCAAATCTTTTTGCCGTTGTCGATACAATTCAGCTTCACGAGAAGATTCACGAAATTTTCGTACGCGCTCCACGATTCGAATTGCTCCGGCACGCCGGTCCGCGGGAACCTGCGAAACACCGTCGTGCGGAAGGACTTCAATCCCGTGTTCCTTCCCATCCAGAATGGCGAACTGGTCGAAAGCGCCAGCAAATGCGGCAGGAAGTAGCGCACCCCGTTCATCATGTCGATGGTCGTCTGCTTGTCTGGCATGGCCACGTGAACGTGCATGCCGAAGATGAGCAGCGACCGCGCCAGTTGACCCATCTCTTCGACGATGTGCTGATAGCGTTCCCCGGGGGAGATGACCTGGTCGATCCAGCTCGAAAACGGGTGCGTGCCTGCCGCGGCAACCTGGAGTCCCGCGCGTTCCGCTGCGGCCACGAGCTCGCCGCGCGTGCGATGCATTTCGATGCGCAGCTCGCTGACGTTTTCGCAGATGCGCGTGCCGGTTTCGACGATGGACTGGTGCAACTCGTGCTTGACCTGCTCCGCGATGTCCGGGGAGGCCGCGGAGACGAGCTGGCTGACGTGCGAACGCAGCTCGCACGTCGCGGGATCAATGATCTGGAATTCTTCTTCAACGCCGATGGTGAAGCGGTGAGCCATGGAGTGGCCCTCCGGGTCGCTTGGTGTCGCTGGGGACTTTGAGCCCCGTATCATACCGCGGCGGGGCGAAAATTACACCCCTGCGGCGTACATGAAAGCACGCAAATGGTTTGAAACAAAAAAGGACAGACACGAACGTCTGTCCCACCGGAGTCAGATTGGGCAGGGCCTTTCCTTACTTCACCTCTGGCCTGAAACTCTTGGGTTCTAGGCCGCTCCCATGGCCCTGCGTTGCTGGAAGCATTCTCGGCAGAACACCGGCCGCCCCTGTGTTGGCCGGAAGGGAACCGTCGTCTCTTTCCCGCATTGCGAGCAGTTCGTCTTCGTTTCCGAGCGCATCGGCGAGGCGTGTCCTCCCCCTCCTCCTCCGCCGCCCTCGGCCCGCTTTGCTTTGCAGTTCTTGCAGCGCTTCGGTTCGTTTTTGAAGCCCTTGTCGGCAAAAAACATCTGCTCGCCGGCGGTGAAGACGAACTCGGCACTACACTCCGAACACTTCAGCACTCGATCGTGATATTCCATGAGCCGCTCTCCCCTGGCCCCGCGCCGGGCAGGAGCTTGGGCGGACTTTGTACCTGAGAGCCTAGATGCTTGAGGAGACCAGTATCCGGGGACGCCGGGCGCGGATCCCTTGGGCCTGCGGGCACGAAGCTGAAACACGAACCCAAAACTTCCCTGCTTTTCGGGGCCTGATTCTCGGAAGTGCGGCGCCGAGCCGCGAGGAAAACGGAAGGGCGACTCCGACCGGGTCGGAGCCGCCCCCTCAATTAATCCGCTTCCCGCCGCTGCTTCTTGCGCAGTCGCTTCCGCGAAAGCGCTTCTTTTGCCCGGCGCTTCTCGCCGGGTTTCATGTAGAAGCTATGCTTCTTGATTTCCTTGATGATGTCTTCCTGCTGCACCTTGCGCTTGAAACGCCGCAGGGCATTTTCCAGGGATTCACTCTCTTGGATAATGACTTCAGCCACTTTTTTATTTCACCCCCAATCCGGTTCGGATTGGTTTCTTGCGGCGCCTCTCGCCGACCAACCTGCGGCCGGCTGTATGCTGCTGCGGGCGCCGCCCCTGGTACCGATTATCGCATGTATTGTCTGCTTCGCAGGTGCACCCAGAAAGGTAGCTGGCATCTTCTAATCAATTCCTGCCATACAAGTCAAGGAATCTTTGCATTTTCTAACCGCCTGCCGTGGTACTGAACCCACCTAATAGCCATCTGTGTACTCCATTGACGTAGGAATAAACTAGAGGCACATCCGGCAAATTTGGACCGGCTGCTCCTCCCGGAGCCTTTTTCGCCTGCCGGTTATCCCACCCGGCTCTGAAACGTCCGCGCTTGTCTTTTTCCCTCCTTCTGTTGTTAGAATGAGCCGCTTCTCCATCCGCGCCGCAGGGGGCAACCAATGTCCGATATGCGGGATGCTATCGTCGTACTCCTTGCCGGGGGCCAGGGCGAACGCCTCTGGCCGCTCACTCGCGACCGCGCCAAGCCTGCCGTTCCTTTCGGCGCGCTCTACCGCATCATCGACATCACTCTCTCGAACTGCATCAACTCGAATCTCCGCCGCGTTTTCATCCTCACCCAGTACAAGGCCCTCAGCTTAAACCGCCACGTCCGCGCCGGCTGGTCGCCTCTCGCTGGCCTCGGCGATTACATCGAGGTCCTCCCCCCGCAAATGCGCGTCTCGCAGCAGTGGTATCAAGGCACGGCCGACGCCGTCTATCAGAACATTTACTCGATCGGCAGCGAGCGCTCGAAATTCGTTTTCATCCTCTCCGGCGATCACATCTACAAGATGAACTACAGCCGCATGCTCAAGCAGCACGGCGACTCCGGCGCCGAGGTCACCGTCGCGACCATCGAAATACCCGCCCTCCAGGCCGCCAAACAGTTCGGCGTGATTGAGACCGACAAGGATTGGCGCATCATCGGCTTCGAAGAAAAGCCGGTCGTCCCGAAAGAGTCGCCGCACCACCCGGGCCACTGCAATGCTTCGATGGGAATTTACATCTTCAATACGCACCTGCTGATTCCCATCCTTCTTGCGGACTCCGAGGATCCCAAGTCCAGCCACGATTTTGGCAAGGACATTCTTCCGCGCATCATTTCGAAGCACCGCGTCTTTGCCTACAACTTCGTCGATGAAAACGCCAAGGACGCCCTCTACTGGCGCGACGTCGGCACCCTCGACGCCTACTACGAAGCCAACATGGACCTCGTCAGCGTGTCTCCGGTCTTCAATCTTTATGACGAGCACTGGCCGCTCCGTACCTGGCAGCACCAGTATCCGCCGGCCAAGTTTGTCTTTGCCGATCCCGGGCGCATGGGCGTCGCTCTCGATTCCATCGTCGCCGGAGGCTCGGTCATCTCCGGCGGCCGCGTTCAGAAATCCGTCATCGGCAACAACGTCCGCGTCAACAGTTACTGCGATGTCTCAGAATCCATCATCTACAACCACGTGAACGTCGGCCGCCACTCGCGCATCCGCCGCGCCATCATCGACCGCCACGTCAGCCTTCCCGAGCGCACCGAGATCGGCTATGACCTGGAAGCCGACAAGCGCCGCTTCCACGTCACCGATTCCGGTATCGTCATCGTCGTCCGCCAAGAATCCCTGATCGAGGAACCGGAATCCGCGTAAGAATGGAGCTCCTCCGCGCGGCCTTGCGAGCAAAGCTTTACTAGCAAGCCGCGACAGTCCCGCGAATACGAACCAAAGCCTCTTGCATACCTTCATCCTCTCGCAGTCCGCACCATTCATTCCACCGTGTCATAGGAACCGTGTCTGCTACAATCTCTAGTTCGCATTTCATCCGGGAGACGCGCAAGCAATGTCCACGAAGATCGCCAAAGTCCACGCCCGCCAGATCATCGATTCTCGCGGCAATCCCACCGTCGAAGCCGACGTCATCCTCGATGGCGGAGCGCTGGGCCGCGCCGCCGTCCCTTCCGGCGCTTCCACCGGCGAGCACGAAGCACTTGAGCTCCGCGACGGTGACAAATCGAAATATCTCGGCAAGGGCGTGCTCAAGGCCGTCGCCAACGCCAACACCGAAATCGCCAAATCGATCGCCGGTCTCGACGCCGCCGACCAGCGCGCACTCGACCACAAAATGATTTCCCTCGATGGCACGCCCACGAAGTCCCGCCTCGGTGCCAACGCCATCCTCGCCGTCTCCATGGCCGCCGCGCGAGCCGCTGCCATCGCCCTCAAGCAGCCGCTCTACAAATACCTTTCGCGCTATTCCACGGATCCCTCCGCGAATCTCCTCCCCTGCCCGATGATGAACATTCTCAACGGCGGTGCGCACGCCGACAGTTCCGTCGACTTTCAGGAATTCATGGTCATGCCCGTGGGTGCGCCGAGTTTTTCGGAAGCCTTGCGCTGGGGAGTGGAAATCTTCCACGCGCTGAAGACCGCGCTGAAGAAGCATGGCTACTCGACGGCCGTCGGCGACGAAGGCGGTTTTGCGCCGAGCTGCAAATCCAACGAAGAAGCCATCCAGATCGTTCTCGAAGCCATCGCTGCCGCCGGCTACAAGCCCGGCCAGCAAGTGGGCATCGCCCTCGACCCCGCCTCCAGCGAGTTCTTCGACAAGGCCAGCGGCAGCTACGTTTTCAAGAAATCGGACAAGTCCACGCACACTTCCGCCCAAATGGCCGCTTACTGGACAAGCTGGGTGGAAAAATATCCCATCGTTTCCATCGAAGACGGCATGGCGGAAGACGATTGGGCGGGCTGGAAATCCCTGACGCAGAGCATCGGCAACAAGTCATCCAAAAAGAAAATCCAGCTTGTTGGCGACGATCTCTTCGTCACCAACACCGCGCGCCTCGCCCGCGGCATCAAGGAAGACATCGCCAACGCCATTCTCATCAAGCTGAACCAGATTGGCAGCGTCACCGAAACCATTGACGCCATCGAACTGGCCCGCAAAGCCGGCTACAATTCCATCATCTCTCATCGTTCCGGCGAAACCGAAGACACCTTCATCGCCGATCTCGCTGTCGCCACCGCGGCGGGCCAGATCAAGACCGGCTCCGCCAGCCGCACCGACCGCATCGCCAAGTACAATCAACTGTTGCGCATTGAAGAGGAACTCGGCTCTGCCGCGCGCTTCCACGGCAAAGCTGCGCTCAGCTAGTGAGGGGCTCTCGGTCAAGAACTTCTGTCAGCCGCAATCACAATTCCAGAATCGCGCGCAGTCCGTCTTCTACGGCCCTCAGTTGTTGCGCGCTGATGCTCTCAATTCTCCGGAGGAACCGTTCCTTTGTCACCGCGCGTATCTGGTCCACGACGGCGACCGCTGTCCGGCCTTCACAAGTCAGCGGCACCAAAAGCAGAGGACTGCCGGCGGGAGAGCTTGAGAGCGGGATCACCACCACGGTCCGGCGATGCTGGTTCACGATATTCGTCGTCAGCACCAGGCAGGGCCGCGTCTTACGAATTTCGGCGCCGAGTGTGGGATCGAGTCTTACCCACCAAACTTCGCCGCGGCGCGGAAGGGCTCCACGGTTCGGCGGCTTCTTCGGTGATGGCGTCGAACTCTTTTTCAATGGCTCGAACCTCCGGATCGTTGTTTGCGATTCGGCACGCCTCCACCAAATGCCGGTCGCGCGCGGAGAGTTTCTCGTTGAGCGCGTTAGCCAGATACTTGGAACGTTCGCGCGCGGGAACCCGGCGCACAAATTGCTCGGCCAGATCTTCCGGCAGCGTGAAGGTCATCTTTCTGGTGGCCATACTCCCATACTACCATATAAGCCACCCCGCTCCCACAGCGCGAGCTACGAGCGCCGCCGAAGCTGGTGCCCTAGGTGAACCTTTTTCCGCTCCGCCGTGCTCTTCATTCGTGGGTTTCTAACGGTCATTTCAATTCGCGAATGGGAGCAATCGGGGTCCGGGTACGGGTTAAACTGCGGTTGCAGGTATGAAAAAATCCGCAAAACTAACTTCTCGGGTGCGCCCGTTGCGCTTCCGTAGTGCGGTTCTTGCTGATGTCGAGGCCCTCGCTCGTTTAATCAACGCTGCTTTCCGCGTCGAGCAGCCCTTCATCGAGGGCGACCGCATCCATCCCGAGGGCGTCCGCGCCTACATGGAAAAAGGGAGCTTTTTGTTGGCGGAAGATGCCGAGGGACTTACAGGATGCGTCTATGTCGAGCTTCGCGGCGACCGCGGATACCTGGGTTTGCTCGGAGTCGAACCGCGGCGCCAGGGTACCGGCTTGGGCCGCAAGCTCATGGACGCCGCGGAGAATTTTTTCCGCGAGGCCGGCTGCGTCGCAGTTGACCTCCGCGTCGTCAGTGCGCGCACGCCCCTTCCCGCTTTTTATCGCCACCTCGGCTACCTCGAAACCGGCACCGCTCCTCTCGCTCCGGACGTGCCCGCCAAGGTCCCTTGGCACTACATCCTCATGTCCAAAATCCTCGCCTGAAAATGTGGCAAGGCGGCGTGTTATGGTTATTTTGAATTCCTTCATTTCCAATCTTTCCGCCTTCAGGCAGAATACCCCCTTCGTTCTGGGGGAACAATGAATCGCACCGCGGCAATTGCATCCATTCTCTTTGTGGGCATCTCGCTTGCTCCCTTCGGCAATCATGTCGCCGCCGACGAGCAGTCCCTCTTCGGCTACTCCGCCGAATCCTCCCGCACCGAGCGCCAGTGGGAAGAGAAGCTTCGCGCCATTCCCAGCCCGGAAAATCTCCGCGCTTACATGCAAAAACTCTCGGCGCGCCCGCACCACGTTGGCTCTCAGGCCGACAAGGACAACGCCGATTGGATCGCCGCAAAATTCAAGGAGTTCGGCCTCGATACCCACATCGAGCAATTTGATGTTCTCTTTCCCACGCCCAAGGAACGCGTCGTCGAGCTTGTCGAAGGCGGCCCCAAGTTTGTCGCCAAGCTTCAGGAGCCGGCGCTTCCGCAGGACCTCACCTCGAACCAGCAATCCGAACAGCTTCCCACCTATAACGCATACTCGATCGACGGCGACGTGACCGCTCCTCTCGTCTACGTCAACTACGGAATCCCCGAGGACTACGAGCAGCTCGAGCGCCTGGGTATTTCCGTGCAAGGGAAGATTGTCATCGCTCGGTACTACCACTCGTGGCGCGGTATCAAGCCCAAGGTTGCAGCCGAGCATGGCGCTATTGGCTGCCTGATTTACTCCGACCCGCATGAGGACGGATTTGTCCAGGGCGAGACATTCCCTGCCGGGGCCTATCGCCCGCCGGATGGAGTGCAGCGCGGCAGCGTCGCGGACATGCCCTTCTATCCCGGTGATCCCCTCACGCCGGGAGTCGGAGCCACGAAAGACGCCAAGCGGCTGAAATTGGAAGAAGCTCCCACGATCACCAAGATCCCGGTGTTGCCGATCTCCTATGCCGACGCCCAGCCGCTGCTCGCCGCGCTGACCGGCCGAGTGGCTCCGGAAGGATGGCGTGGCGGCCTCGGCATCACCTATCATGTCGGCCCTGGCCCCGCGAAAGTTCACTTGAAAGTGAAATCGAATTGGAAAACCGAACCCATTTACGATGTCATTGGAAAAATTCAGGGCGCAACGTTCCCCGATGAATGGGTGATTCGCGGCAACCACCACGACGGGTGGGTGAACGGCGCGGAGGATCCCATCTCAGGACAAATTGCCATCCTGGAAGAAGCGCGGGCTCTCGGTGAGCTGGTTAAGTCCGGCTGGAAGCCCAAGCGCACCATCATTTATTGTGCGTGGGACGGAGAAGAGCCCGGGCTGCTGGGCTCGACCGAATGGGCCGAGCAGCACTATGACGAACTGCGCGCGCACGGCGTCGCGTATATCAATTCCGACGGCAATGGCCGCGGTTATCTCGGCATCGAAGGGTCGCACACGCTCGAAAAATTCAGCAACGACATCGCGCGCGAAATTTCCGACCCGGAAACAAAACTCACGGCGTGGAAGCGCCAGCAACTCCGGGAAATTTCCAATGCCAAAACCCCGGAGCAGCGCGAAGAAATTCGCAAACGCCCCGATCTGAGAATCCCTGCTCTCGGTTCCGGTTCAGATTACACCGCATTCCTGCAGCATGATGGGGTCGCCGCGCTCAACATCGGCTTTGGAGGCGAAGACCACGGCGGCATCTACCATTCCATCTACGACG
>Ga0209527_1000147_pt1 | contig 15922 bp, 14 predicted proteins | sample JacPinW_OM2H0_M2_FD_187968 | JGI IMG/M metagenome (GOLD analysis project Ga0209527, IMG submission 187968) | Forest soil microbial communities from Algoma, Ontario, Canada - Jack Pine, Ontario site 1_JW_OM2H0_M2 (SPAdes) (version 2) | ecosystem: Environmental > Terrestrial > Soil > Boreal... | reverse complement strand
CACGACGTCGCAGACGGCGCTGAGCCTGCTGCACCTGGGCACCCACCCGGAGCTGCGACAGCAGCTCATCGACCGCCCCGAGCTCTACCCGACCGCCGCGGACGAGTTTCTTCGGTACTTCTCGGTCAATCAGCAACTGAGCCGCACCGTGACTCGCGACATCGTCCTCGGGGGGCAACAGCTTCGGCGCAACGACCGCGTCGTGATCAGCTGGCTCGCCGCCAACCACGACGAGCACGAGTTCAACCGCCCTGACGAGGTGATCCTGGATCGGTTACCCAACCGCCACCTCGCGTTCGGGCTCGGGCCGCACCGATGCATCGGATCTCATCTCGCGCGGGTGATGTTCGAGGTGATGGTGAAGGCGGTGCTCGACCGGATTCCCGACTACCACGTCGATGTCGGCGGTGTTCACCAATACCTCGGCAACCCGAGCATGACGGGACTGGGCAAGCTGCCCGTTACCTTCACCCCTGGAGTGTCGCGGGGAACGTCACGCCCGGATTGAGTCCGGCTCCGAGCGCCGAGTGTCGCGGTCGGCTAGTAGCCGGTCGGCTACCCGTCAGAACAACGAGTACTGCTCGCCGGCGACGGTCGGGTCGATGAACTCCTCGATCGAGGTGCCGCCGAGCACCGAATCCAACGCGGCCATGAACTGGGCATCCGAGATCGTCGGCACCCCGAGTTCGCGGGCGTGGAAGCCCTTGCCATGCTCGGTGTCCGGGTCGTTGCAGATCATCACCGACGTGTCCGGGTCCACCATGTCGGCGTACGCGAGCCCGGCGTGCATCATCCGTTCGATCAGTTCCTCGTGCGTGCGCTGCACCTCGGCGGACAACGCAACACGCATGCCCTGCACCAGCGGACGCCCCGGAATATGTCGGCCCGGGTTCAGCCATCGGCACGGCACCCGCGCTGCCACCGTCTTCAGCGGCCGCAGCTCGTCGTGCGTGACACGGCCGTTCGGCCAGCGCCGTCGGGTCGCCGGCCGCACCGGCAGCCACACGTCGAGCTGACGTGCGAGCTCCACTGCGGGCGTGAGCACCCGCGACAACACCAGCGCGTCGTCGAGTGCATCGTGAGGCCTCAGCTGTGGGACGCCCCAATGCGCGGCCAAGGTTTCCAGCCGCAGGTTTTCGGTGCCCAGCGACAGGCGTCTGGTCAGCTCGACCGTGCACATCACGGTGTCGATCGGCAGCTCAGCCTCGGCCAGCTCGGCCTCGGCGGACAGAAAAGCATGGTCGAACGCCACGTTGTGGGCCACCAGCGTGCGGCCTTTGAGCACGTCCAGCAGGTCGTCGGCGATGTCGGCGAATGTCGGCTGGTCGGCCAGCATTTCGGTGGTCAGCCCGTGCACGTGCGTCGGGCCCGGGTCGACACCAGGGTTCAGCAGGCTGACCACCGAGCGGTCGACGGTCCCGTCGGCGTCGAGCGCCAGCGCGGCCACGCTGATCACCCGCGCGTGGCCCGGGCGGAAGCCCGTCGTCTCGACATCCAGGACCACCCAGCCCGAGTCGTGCTCGGCGACCGGCGTGCCCCACGGCGTCTCCGCCAACTTGGGTGGCGCTTTCGGTGGCGCTGTCATACACCTCAGAGTCGCACGCAACTCCGACAAAACCGCTGATCGCCACGCCCGTGTCGCAGGTCAGTAGCGGTTTCGTCATAAACTGCCCCGGTGATCACTGCCCGCGGACGCCTCGCGCTCGCGGCCGGCGCGACCGCGAGGTGGGCATCGCGGGTGACCGGCCGCGGGGCCGGCGCGATGATCGGTGGCCTGGTGGCGATGACGCTGGACCGCTCGCTGCTGCGTCAGCTCGGCGAGGGCCGGCGCACGGTGTTGGTCACCGGCACCAACGGCAAGTCGACCACTACCCGGATGACGGCCGCGGCGCTCGCTTCGCTCGGCGCGGTGGCGACGAACTCCGAGGGCGCCAACATGGACGCCGGGCTGATCGCCGCACTGGCGACGGCCCGCAAGGCTTCGGTCGCGGCGCTCGAGGTGGACGAGATGCATTTGCCGCACGTCGCCGACGCGGTGGCCCCGCGGGTGATCGTGCTGCTGAACTTGTCGCGCGACCAGTTGGACCGGGTTGGTGAGATCAATGTGATCGAGCGGACTCTGCGTGCGGCGCTGGCTCGGCACCCGGATGCGGTGGTGGTCGCCAACTGCGACGACGTGTTAATGACGTCGGCGGCCTACGACTGCCCTCACGTCGTCTGGGTGGCCGCCGGCGGCGGGTGGGCCAACGATTCGGTGAGCTGCCCGAGGTCTGGCGAGGTCATCGTGCGTGAGCGGTCGCATTGGTACAGCACGGGCACAGACTTCAAACGGCCCACCCCGCAGTGGTGGTTCGACGACGAGATGCTCTATGGCCCGGATGGTTTGGCACTTTTTATGAAACTGTCGCTGCCGGGTGCGGTGAACCGAGGCAACGCAGCGCAGGCGGTCGCAGCGGCCGTGGCGTGCGGGGTCGACCCTGCGGCGGCGGTGGCGGCGGCGGCGGGTGTCGACGAGGTCGCCGGGCGCTACCGGACGGTGACTCTTGGCCGTCACACTGTCCGCCTGCTGCTGGCGAAGAACCCCGCGGGCTGGCAGGAGGCGCTGTCGATGATCGACAAGCACGGCGCGGGCGTGGTGATCTCCGTCAACGGGCAGGTGCCGGACGGCGAGGATCTGTCGTGGCTGTGGGACGTGCGTTTTGAACACTTTGACGACACCTTCGTGGTGTCGGCCGGTGAGCGCGGTACGGATCTTGCGGTGCGGCTGACGTACGCGGGGGTGGACCACACGCTGGTGCACGACACCGTCGCGGCGATCGAGTCGTGCCCGCCGGGGCATGTCGAGGTGATCGCGAACTACACCGCATTCCTGCAGCTTCAACGCGTTTTGGAGCGGTTGGGGCGTCGTCGTGGCTGACTCCACGGTGCGGATCGGGCTGGTGCTGCCCGATGTGATGGGCACCTACGGCGACGGGGGCAACGCGGTGGTGCTGCGGCAGCGGTTGCTGCTTCGCGGGATTGACGCCTCGATCGTCGAGATCACGTTGTCGGACCCGGTGCCCGCGTCGTTGGACATCTACACCCTCGGCGGCGCGGAGGACTACGCGCAGCGGCTGGCCACCAAGCACCTTCTTCGCTATCCGGGGTTGCAGCAGGCGGTGTCACGGGGCGCGCCGGTGCTGGCGATCTGCGCGGCGATCCAGGTGCTCGGCCACTGGTACGAAACGTCGGCCGGTGAGCGCGTCGGCGGTGTCGGGCTGCTGGATCTCGTCACGGCACCGCAGTCGGTGCGCACGATCGGCGAGCTCGTCAGCCGGCCGCTTTTGGCCGGGCTTTCTGAGCCGTTGACGGGATTTGAAAACCACCGTGGCGGCACCGTTCTCGGTTCGTCGGCGGCGCCGCTGGGCGCGGTTCTGAAGGGCTTTGGCAACCGGTCCGGCGACGGCGTCGACGGTGCGGTGCAGGGCAGCATCGTCGCGACGTACATGCACGGCCCCTGCCTGGCACGCAATCCCGCGCTGGCCGATCAGCTGCTGGCTCGAGTGGTCGGCGAGTTGTCGCCGCTGGACCTCGACGAGGTGGCGCTGCTGCGCCGGGAACGGCTGGGAGCGTGAGGGGTTTGGTTTTGCCGTTCGCCGTTCGGGAGTCAGGGCTTCCAGCCGCGCGACGTCAGTGCGCGGTACACACGGTCGATGACATCGTCCTCGCGGTCCTCGGCGATCACGCGGATGACGATCCACCCCCTGCGCTCTAACGTCGGGATGCGCCTGAAGTCCTTGACGTACTGGCTGCGGTCGGTGCGATGCTGATCGCCGTCGTACTCGGCGGCGACCTTGAATGGCTCCCAGCCCATGTCGAGTAGGGCGATCAGGTCCCAGCGGTCGTGTATCGGGATCTGCGTGGTCGGTTTCGGGAAGCCTGCGTCGATGAGGAGCAGACGCAGCCACGTCTCCTTCGGTGATGCGGCGCCGCCGTCGACAAGCGGTAGTAATTCGCGGAGTTGGCGGACACCGCGGGCGCCTTCGTGACGCTTGGCGATCAGCAGTGAATGGTCTATCGAGTACGGTATCGCCCGCATCAATGAGTCAAGTCGCGCGAGGGCGCGTCCGCGGGGCAGGTGCCTACCGAGGTCGAATGCCGTGCGAGCGGGAGTGGTCACCGGCAGCCGTGCAACGAAGGTGGTTTCGTCGTCGTGCAGCCGCTCATTGCGAGCGATCACACCGTCTGGTGGACGGGTGTTGCGCCAGATCAGCTCCACCGGGATGTCGTCATCGACCCATTGCGCGCCATGGAGCGCCGCGGCCGACAAACCCGCAATCGTCGCTCGCTGTTTGGACCAGAGCCACGCGCCCACCGTTCGGTCGCGCAGCGATACCGCCCGGCTCTTGGGGACATAAACGTCCTGGTAGATCGACTGGAAGTCGGTCCGCAATTGATAGCCGGTCAGCTGACCGCTGCGCACCGCTTGACTGCCGATGAACACGTCCCCCATACCGAGACGGTGACAGTGCACACCGACAAATCGCGAAACTGAAGCGGTTGCGATACTTCGCGGCGCGTCGTCGCGACTGGTTCAGTGTCGGCGCAGGGGTGGGGTCAGGCCATGGCGCGGCGGCCGGACAGCGCCCGCCCGAGCGTCAGTTCGTCGGCGAATTCGAGGTCGCCGCCCATCGGCAGGCCTGAGGCGATGCGCGTCACCGTGAGACCGGGGATGTCGCGCAGCATCCGCATGAGGTACGTCGCCGTCGCCTCGCCTTCGGTGTTCGGGTCCGTCGCGATGATCACCTCGGCGACCTGCACACCATCGACCTGTTCGCCGATCCGGTTGAGCAGCTCCCGAATTCGCAGCTGGTCCGGGCCGACCCCCGATAACGGGTCGAGGGCACCGCCCAGCACGTGGTACCGGCCGCGGAATTCGCGGGTGCGCTCGACGGCCTGGATGTCCTTCGGTTCCTCGACGACGCACACCACGGACGCGTCGCGGCGCGAGTCCGAGCAGATGCGGCAGCGCTCGCCGTCGGACACATTGCCGCATGCCGCGCAGAATTGAACGCCGTCGCGGACCTTGCCGAGCACCGCCGTCAAGCGGTCGATGTCGGGCGGCTCGACGGACAGCAAGTAGAAAGCGATCCGCTGAGCGCTCTTCGGGCCGATTCCCGGGAGCTTGCCCAGCTCATCGATCAGGTCCTGGACGGGGCCCTCGAACAAGTCAGATCCCCAACCCGCCGGCCAACGGACCCAGTCGGCTCTGCGCCAGCTCCGCCACCTGCGCCGATGCATCCGTCAGCGCCCCGACGATCAGGTCCTGCAGCGTCTCCACGTCGTCGGGATCGACGACCTTGGGGTCGATCGACACCGCGACCACCTCGCCGCTGCCCTTCATCGTGACCTGCACCAGCCCCCCACCCGCCTGGCCGTGCACATCGGTGGCGGCCATCTCCTCCTGCGCTTGCATCAGCTGCTGCTGCATCTGTTGTGCCTGCGCCAGCAGCGCGGACATGTCCGGCGGACCTCCGGGTTCCATCACAGTCCTCTTGCCTGTTGGTCTCGAGTTCGTTTCGGCTGGGAGTCGACCCTCCCAAGAGTAGCCGTGAGCAGGCTACTTTGACGCAGTGCCAGACCTTCGCCGGTTGCGTGTCGGCGCCGCGGCGGCCGCCGCGGCAGTCGTCACTGCCTGCCTGGTCTCCGCCCCGCACGCGCCGGCTGCGCCCGCCAACATCGCGGGGATGATCGTGTTCCTCGATCCCGGCCACAACGGCGCCAACGATGCGTCGATCAGCCGTCAGGTGTCTGATGGGCGGGGCGGTATGAAGGACTGCCAGACGAGCGGGAGCAGCACCCCTGACGGTTATCAGGAGCACACGTTCAACTGGGAAGTGGTGCTCCGGATCCGGTCGCTGCTCAACCAGCTGGGCGTTCGGTCCGCGTTGTCGCGGGGCAACGACAACGCCCTCGGCCCGTGCGTCGACGAACGCGCGTCGATGGCCAACGCAATTCAGCCGAACGCGATCGTGTCCATCCACGCCGACGGCGGTCCGCCGTCCGGCCGCGGCTTCCATGTCAACTATTCCGCGCCGCCGCTGAATCAGGCCCAGGCCGGCCCGGCGGTGCAGCTCGCGCGCATCATGCGTGATCAGCTGCAGGCGTCGGGTATCCCGCCGTCCAACTACGTCGGCCAAGACGGCCTCTACGGCCGGGCAGATCTCGCGGGGCTCAACATGGCTCAGTACCCGGCGGTCCTCGTCGAACTCGGCAACATGAAGAACCCGGCCGACGACGCGCTGATCACCACGGACGAGGGCCGCCAGAAGTACGCAGCCGCGGTGGTCAACGGCATCGCAGGCTTCCTGGGCCAGAGCGCGCCGGCCGCAACTAGTAGCTAGGCGTTTCTAGCCAGGCGTTTCTAGCCAGGCGTTTCTAGCCAGGCGTTTCGAGTTCCTTCTTGAGGTTTTCCAGCACCTCGCCCTGAATCTTCTTCAGGCCCAGCGGTGCGAACGTCTTCTCGAAGAAGCCCCCGACGCCCTCTGCACCCTGCCAGCTGGTCTTCAGCGTCACGGTCGACCCGGTCCCGGCGGGAGCGACGGTCCAGTTCGTGACCATCGACGAGTTGGCGTCCTTCTCGATCACCGTGTGGCCTGCGACGTCAACGTGAGCCTCGACGTCGCGCACGCGGGACTTGGTGGCCTGCAGCTTCCACTTCGCGACGGTGCCCTCACCCTGGCCGCCCTGCACCACCTGATAGTCGCTGTAGCGCGACGACAGGATCTTCGGTCGAACGGTCTGGTAGTCGGCAACCGCGGCGAGCACCGCCTCGGGTGCGGCGTTGATCAGAACGCTGCTGGCCGCGCTGACCTGTCCCATCAGGCAAAACTCCCTCTTCGTCGACGGCGGGCGAGTGGCGATCGGTCGCACAGGTCGCGACCGCGGACTAGCGTATATGCAGTGTCAGTACCCGCTATCAACCAAGCCGGAGCACAGTCGGTGCATGAAGCGGGCGTTCGCCGACTGGTCGCGAGTTATCGCGCGATCCCCCGCACGGCGACGGTCCGGCTGGCCAAGCCGACCTCCAACCTGTTCCGTGCGCGGGCCAAGCGGGACGCCCCTGGCCTGGACACATCGGGCCTGACGGGCGTGATCGCGGTCGACCCGCGGGCGCGGACCGCCGACGTCGCCGGCATGTGCACGTACGAGGACCTGGTGGCCGCCACGCTGCCGTACGGGTTGTCGCCGCTGGTGGTACCGCAGCTGAAGACGATCACGCTGGGCGGCGCGGTGACCGGGCTGGGGATCGAGTCGGCGTCGTTTCGCAACGGGCTGCCGCACGAATCGGTGTTGGAGATGGACATCCTCACCGGCACGGGCGAGGTGATCACCGCGTCGGCGGACCAGCATCAGGACCTATACCGCGGCTTCCCGAATTCCTACGGCACGCTTGGCTATTCGGTGCGTCTGAAGATTCAGTTGGAAGCCGTCAAACCCTTTGTGGCGCTGCGGCACCTGAGGTTCGGATCGATCAACGACCTCGTCACCGCGATGGACCGCATCATCGAGACCGGTGGATACGACGGCACCCCGGTCGACTATCTGGACGGCGTGGTGTTCAGCGCCGACGAGGGCTACCTGTGCATCGGCGTGCAGACGGGAACACCGGGGATGGTCAGCGACTACACCGGCCAGCAGATCTACTACCGCTCGATTCGGCACTCGGCCGACAAGACCGCAGCGGTGAAGTCGGACAGATTGACCATCCACGACTACCTGTGGCGCTGGGACACCGACTGGTTCTGGTGCTCCCGTGCGTTCGGTGCGCAGAACCCGCGGATCAGGCGGTTCTGGCCGCGGCGGCTAAGGCGGAGCAGTTTCTACTGGAAGCTCATCGCCTTAGACCAGCGGTTCAACATCGCCGACCGGATCGAGAAACGCAGTATTCGTTCGGCTGGCCGACCGCCGCGGGAGCGGGTGGTGCAGGACGTCGAGGTGCCGATCGAACGCTGCGCCGAGTTTGTCGAGTGGTTCCTGGACAGTGTGCCGATCGAGCCGATCTGGCTGTGCCCGTTGCGTCTTCGTGACCCCGACAGGTGGCCGCTGTACCCGATCCGGCCCGGGCACACATACGTCAACATCGGCTTCTGGTCGTCGGTGCCTGCGGGCGCCACCGCGGGCGAGACGAACCGGCTCATCGAGACCAAGGTCAGCGAGCTCGAAGGTCACAAATCGCTGTATTCCGATGCCTATTACTCTGCCGACGAGTTCGATGACCTGTACGGCGGCGAGACCTACAAGACCCTGAAGAAAACCTACGACCCCGACTCACGGTTCCTCGACCTCTACGCGAAGGCGGTGCAACGACGATGACAACGTTTCGTGAGAGCGCGGCGCTCACCTCGACAAACAAGATGACTCTCGCGGAGATCCTCGAGGTCTTCGCCGAGGGCAGGCTGCCGCTTCGATTCACCGCGTACGACGGCAGCTGCGCCGGACCCGACGACGCGGAGCTGGGCCTGGACCTGCGGACCCCGCGCGGGACCACGTACCTCGCCACCGCACCGGGCGACCTCGGGCTTGCGCGCGCTTATGTGTCGGGCGACCTCGAGCCGCACGGCGTGCACCCCGGCGACCCGCACCAGCTGCTGACGGCGCTGGCTGACAAGCTGGAGTTCAGGCGGCCTCCGGCGCGCGTGATGGCCAACATCGTGCGCTCGATCGGCGTCGAGCACCTGCTGCCGATCGCCCCGCCGCCGCAGGAGGCGCTGCCCCGGTGGCGGCGGGTCGTTGAGGGCTTGCGGCACAGTAAGACTCGCGACGCCGAAGCGATCCACCACCACTACGACGTGTCGAACACGTTCTACGAATGGGTGCTTGGGCCGTCGATGACGTACACCTGCGCCTGCTACCCCCATGCCGACGCCACCCTGGAGGAGGCGCAGGACAACAAGTACCGGTTGGTGTTCGACAAGTTGCGCCTGCAGCCCGGCGATCGCCTGCTCGACGTGGGATGCGGGTGGGGCGGCATGGTGCGCTACGCCGCACGCATGGGCGTGAAGGCGATCGGTGTCACGTTGTCGGCCAACCAGGCCGAGTGGGCGCAGAAGGCGATAGCCGACGAAGGGCTGTCCGATCTGGCCGAGGTCCGGCACAGCGACTACCGCGACGTTCATGAGACGCAGTTCGACGCGGTGTCATCGATCGGGCTGACCGAGCACATCGGTGTCGCGAACTACCCTGCGTATTTCCGCTTCCTGCAGTCGAAATTGCGCACCGGCGGCCTGCTCCTCAACCACTGCATCACTCGGCACGACAACCGGCACGGAGCGAACGCCGGCGGGTTCATCGACCGCTACGTATTCCCCGACGGGGAGCTCACCGGCTCCGGGCGGATCATCACCGAGATTCAGAACGTCGGGCTCGAAGTCCTGCACGAGGAAAACCTCCGCCACCACTACGCGATGACACTGCGCGACTGGTGCGCCAACCTGGTCGAGCACTGGGACGAAGCCGTCGAGGAGGTCGGGCTTCCCACCGCGAAGGTGTGGGGGCTGTACATGGCTGGTTCGCGAGTTGGCTTCGAGCACAATGCGATTCAGCTCCATCAGGTGCTTGCGGTAAGGCTCGATGAGCACGGCGACGACGGCGGTCTGCCGTTACGGCACTGGTGGCAGCCTTAGGAGCCGTCGATACGGCGGGCGCCCAATTCGTTCTGCAGGAGTTCCAGCGCGGCCTCTTCGGGGTCGCGGCGCGGCGTGTCGGCGGGCTCATCACGTTCGGCCTCGGCGAGCATGCTGTCCTCCTCGGCCTGGCTCGCGCCGTCGGCCGGCTGCGAATCCTCTACGGCCGCAGCGACTTCGCACCGCACCTTCCAATCCACGCCGAGAGCGTCTTTCAGTGCCTCGCGGATGACGTCGGCGTTGCGCTGCTCGGAGAGCCTTTTGACCAGCGTGACCGCGGGGTGAGTGAGAACCAGCGTGTCCCCATCGAGCGCCCGTACGATCGCGTCGCTCAACATGGCGTTGATGGCCTTGCTTCGCTCGCTGACCCGGTCGCGCACGGTCGACCACTGCCGGCGAACGTCCGCTGCATCGAGTTGGCCCCCCGCGGTCGGGGGTGGGGATGGCGGGCCGGCCTCAGGCTTCGGCACGGGTTCTGGTTTCGGCGCGGGTTCTGGTTTCGGCGCGGGTTCTGGGCTCGGCGCGGGTGGCGGCTTGGGTTCGGCGGAGGTCTTCGGCGCGGGCTTGGGCGCGCCGGAGGGCTTGGGCGCGCCCTCCGGTACCGACATGTCCAGCCGCGTTTCGATGCGCTCAACCCGTTGCAGCAGAGCCGATTCGGTGTCGCTGGCAGACGGCAGCAGCAGCCGGGCGCACACCACCTCCAGCAGCAGCCGCGGCGCGGTCGCGCCACGCATCTCACCGAGCCCGGCGTGCACCACCTCGGCGTAGCGCGTAACGGTGGCCGCCCCGATCCGCGCCGCCTGGTCACGCATTCGCTCCAGCACGTCGCCGGGCGCGTCGACCACGCCGCGGGCGGCGGCGTCGGGGACGGCCTGCAACACGATCAGATCGCGGAAGCGCTCGAGCAGGTCGGTGGCGAACCGCCGCGGATCGTGGCCGGCGTCGACCACCGCCTCGATCGCGCCGAACAACGCGGCGGCGTCGTTGGCAGCCAGTGCGTCAACGGCGTCGTCGATCAGCGCGACGTCGGTGGCGCCGAGCAACGCCAGCGCCCGCAGGTAGGTGATGCGGTCGCCCGCCGTACCGGTTTCGGCGCCGGCCAGCAGCTGGTCAAGCACGGACAGGGTGTCGCGGGGTGAGCCGCCGCCCGCGCGAATCACCAACGGGTAGACGGTGTCCTCGATCTCGACGCCCTCTTTCGAGCTGATGCGCTCGATCAGGCCCCGCATGGTCCTGGGGGCCAGCAGCCGGAACGGGTAGTGGTGGGTGCGCGACCGGATGGTCGGCAGCACCTTGTCCGGCTCGGTGGTGGCGAACACGAAGATCAGGTGCTCGGGCGGCTCCTCGACGATCTTCAGCAGGGCGTTGAATCCGGCGGTGGTGACCATGTGCGCTTCGTCCACGATGAAGATGCGATACCGGGACTGCGCCGGCGCATAGAACGCGCGGTCGCGCAGTTCACGGGTGTCATCGACGCCGCCGTGGCTGGCCGCGTCGAGTTCGACCACGTCGATGCTGCCGGGCCCGTTTGGCGCCAGCGCCACACACGAATCGCACACCCCGCACGGAGTGTCGGTGGGGCCCTGCACGCAGTTGAGCGAGCGGGCCAGGATCCGCGCCGACGAGGTCTTACCGCAGCCTCGCGGGCCGGAGAACAGGTAGGCGTGGTTGATCCGGCCGGCTTTCAGCGCTGTCGCCAGCGGTTCGGTGACGTGCTCTTGGCCCACCACCTCGGCGAAGGTCGCCGGACGATATTTGCGGTAGAGGGCCACGGTCAGCAGGCTACCGAGGGGCGGTGACGAAGTGGGGCCGGGACTGGGCTGGCGAGCATCTAGCGCCGCAGCAGCAGCGACTCGGTGGCCGCCAGCAGCGCACATGTGGCCAGGCCGTCGACGGCCTGCGAGAGATCCTCCATCGACGGGAACGTGGGCGCCAGCCGAATGTTCTTGTCGTCGGGGTCTTTTCGATACGGGAAGGCCGCGCCGGCTTCGGTGAGGGCGATCCCGGCGTCCTTGGCCAGTCCGACAGTGCGGCGGGCGGTGCCGGGCAGCACGTCGAGGCTGACGAAATACCCGCCCTTCGGCTCGGTCCACGATGCGATCTTCGAGTCGCCGAGCCGGTCTTCGAGGATGTGCAGTGCCAGGGCGAACTTGGGCGCCAGCAGCTGCTGGTGCTGCTGCATGTGCAACCGCACCCCGTCGGCGTCGCCGAGAAAGCGCAGATGCCGCAACTGATTCACCTTGTCGGGGCCGATCGACTTCTTGCCCGCGTACTGCAGATACCACGCGATGTTGCCCAGTGACCCACCGAAGAAGCTGACCCCGGCCCCGGCGAACGTGATCTTGCTCGTCGACGCGAACACGTACGGCCGGTTCGGGTTGCCCGCCGCCGCAGCCAGCCCGAGCACGTCGACCTGGCGCACGAAATCGTGGGTGAGCGTGTGCACGCAATAGGCGTTGTCCCAGAACAGCCGGAAGTCGTCGGCCGCGGTCCGCATCTGCACCAGCCGGCGGACCACCTCCCACGAATAGGTCACACCGGTCGGATTGGAGAACACCGGCACGGCCCAGATGCCCTTGATCGTGGGGTCGGCGGCCACCAATTCCTCGATCACGTCGATGTCCGGCCCGTCCTCACGCATACCGATGGTGATCATCTCGATGCCCAGGGTCTCGGTGATCGCGAAGTGCCTGTCGTAGCCGGGCGACGGACACAGGAATTTGACTGCCTGCTCGGAACTCCAGGGCCGCGGCGAATCGACGCCGCCGTGCAACATCGAGAACGTGACGATGTCGTGCATCAGCTCGAGACTGGAGTTATTGCCCGCGATCAGGTTGGGCACTGGAATGCCGAGCAGCTCGCCGAATACTGCCCGCAACTCCGGAAGGCCGTGCAGCCCGCCGTAGTTGCGCGTGTCGGTGCCTTCGCCGTCGCGGAAGTCCGCGCCCGGCAGGCTCAGCAACCCGTTGGACAAGTCCAGCTGCTGCGCAGAGGGCTTGCCGCGGGTGAGGTCCAGCGCGAGCTTCTTCGCGCGCAGCGCCGCGTAGTTCTCCTGCTGACGCTCATGCTGGGCCATCAGCTCGTCACGGCCGAGGGAAGTGAACGAAACCATGCGCCTCTCACCTCGAGCCCGACGTGGATGGCTGCGGGCCGACCGCCGGCCCGGCAGAGGGGACCCCGCGCACCCGCCAGAGCCCATTGACCCTTGCTGCCTTCCGGCCCTGGGGGAGTTCACAGGATAGACGCCGCGCGGGGTCCACGGAGAGTCTAGTACGAGCGCGTCGGCGACCGCCGGGCCGTCGGGACAGGTCGGTTACCATGGCCGACGGAGGATTCGCCTAGTGGCCTATGGCGCTCGCCTGGAACGCGGGTTGGGTTAACAGCCCTCGCGGGTTCAAATCCCGCATCCTCCGCCGTCGGATGTGGGGTGCACCGGTTACCGTCGCCCCGCGTACGCAAAAGATCGATGAGCGCCTACAGACGGCGCCTGAGGAGGGGCATGGGCCGCACTGTCGCGGTGGTTTGGCACGCGCTGATTTCCGTCGTTGCCGGCATCGTGTATTTCTTTTTCGTTCTCCCTCGCTGGTGGGAGCTGTCCGGGCAGACATCGCACACGCTCGGGACGGTGATGCGGATCGTCGCAGGCGCGCTGATCGCGCTGGCCGCGCTGCCGGTCGTGCTCACCCTGTTGCGCACGAGGCGTCCCGAGTACGGCACGCCGCAGCTCGCGCTGCGGCTGCGGGTGTGCTCAATCGTCCTGCACGTGCTCGGCGGGGTGCTGATCATCGGGGCGGCCGTCAGCGAGATCTGGCTCAGCCTTGATGCCGCCGGCCCGTGGCTGTTCGGCATCTACGGCGCCGCGGCCGCGATCTGCCTGCTCGGGATCTTCTCGTTCTACCTGGCGTTCGTCGCTGAGCTGCCACCGCCTCCGCCGCGGCCGTTGAAGAAGAAGAAGAAGAAGGAGCGCAAGCGCCGGTGGCGTCGCAAGGGCGCAGACGAAGCCGGGGACGAGGACCAGGCCGAAGACGAGGACGAGGACGACGAGGCCGACGAGGCCGGGGAAACGGTCACCGCCGAGACCACGGAGGAGACCCAGGCGACGGAGGACACCGCCACTGAGACCACCGAGACCACCGAGGCCGTCGAGGCCGTCCGGGAGGACGTCAGCGACGAAACACAGGGCACCAAGGAAACCGAGGACACCGTTGCCGATCAACCGGCGCATGCTGGGCTTCGCAACCGGAGGCCATCGGGCAAGATCCGTCGACCGCGGCTGCGCCGCAAATCGGGCGGCGTCACCGTCGAGGAGTGACCTCGGCGACTTAAACCTCAAAGACCGCCCCGACCAGCCGGTTTTCGACTAGAACTGCTGTACCGGGCACTATGGAGTCAAAGCAGTCCGACCAGCCTGAAAGGCAGCAAATGGCCGAACTACCGTCTCAAAGCCGGCGCCGAAAGGCGTGGCGACTCTCGATCGCCATCGCGCTTGCTGCAATGCTCGCGCTCGTTGCCCCGTCGGCCCCAACCGCGCTGGCGCTGCCGGGCGACCCGGCAGCGGCCAACGCTGAACAGGGCATGGTGCAGATCAAAACGGTCGTCCAGTACCAGGGCGTTGTGGGCTTTGGAGCGGGCGTCGTCCTCAGTCCCGATGGGATCGTGCTGACGAACAACCATGTCATCGCGGGGGCCGACACGATCAACGCCACCAGTGTCGGCACCGGACAGAACTTCAGGGCGCAGCTTCTCGGATTCGACCGCACAGACGACATCGCGGTCATCCAGCTGCTGGGCGCCGGCGGCCTGCCCGCCGCGCCGATCGGCGACTCCAACCAGGTCGCTATCGGTGAGCCGGTGGTGAGCTTGGGCAACGCCAACGGCACCGGCGAGCCGATCAGTCGCGAGCAAGGCAAGGTGATAACCACCGGGGCGAACATCGCCGCCGACGACGACCTGACCGGCAGTTCCGAACAGTTGACCGGTCTGATCGGGGTCGCCGCGCCGTTGCGGCCAGGCGACTCGGGCGGGCCGCTGGTCAACGGCGCCGGCCAAGTGATCGGCCTGAACGTGGCCGCGTCCGTGAACTATCGATTGGGCAGCCCGACGGGCAAGGGCTTTGCGATCCCCATCAACCGGGCGCTGGCCATCGCGGGCCAGATTCAATCGAGGACACCGTCGGACGCGGTGCACATCGGAGCGCCGGCGATGCTGGGTATCGGCGTGGGCACCGCGCAGCAGAGCGGATCCGGAGTCGTGGTTCGTGACGTGCTGAGCGCAACGCCCGCCGAGCAGTCCGGGCTTGCTCGCGGCGACGTCATCATCTCGCTCGACGGTGTAACCCTCAACAACGCGACCATGCTGACGGCCGTGTTGGACCGGCACTACCCGGGCGATAACGTCGACCTGGTGTGGCAGGACCGGACAGGCCACCAGCGCACCGCGAAGGTGACGCTGGCGGCCGGACCGGGCGGCTAGCCCGAAACGGACGGCCGGGCTTGCGCGCCCGCGCGCGTCAGTGGCGGTTCGGACGCCGGCGCCCCATCATCACATTGAGGGCGATCGCGCCAATGCCGAGCGCCAGCACAACCACTGCACCCCCAATGAGAAGGAGATCCGTGGTGCTGAGGCCGGGCGAAGCCGGCTTGCTCGAGCTCGCCAACTGCATCTGGTAGTCGCCCGGCAGCGGTCCCTCGCCCGGCGGATCGTCCATGCCCGGGAACTGCTGGGTCTTGTGGACCTCGAACTGGCGTTGGCCGTCCGAATTTGTCGTCCACACACCCCAAGCGGGCGTCACGCTGTCGAGAAGCACCTTCCGCTCACCGACAGCGGGGTCGTCGCCCACATCGACGACCCGATTGACCACGAACGGCTGATACGTCGCATCCGTGTACTGGACCTGAACCGGGACGTTGTCGTACGGCACCACCGGCGGCGGCGGAGGCGGCGGTGGCTGCCCCGGCGCCGGGTAATACCCGCCACCCATCATGTTGCCCACCGCCACGCTCGTGGGGATGCCAACCGCGTTGAGCACCATCGCCGTAAAGCTGTACGCACCAAGTGCGGCGAGCTCCGTGACGGCGCTTGCGAGTGGCGGAATCACCAGGATGCGCGGCGCACCCTGATAGATGTAGACGACCTGCAGCGGCTGCTGGTACGGATTGGCAATGATGGGTCGGTAGTACTCGTCGTAGTACACCAACTTCGGGTCGAATTGCCGCACGGCGCTGCGCTGGTTGGGATCGAACTTGCGCGGGCCGCCG
>Ga0209527_1000144_pt1 | contig 15968 bp, 14 predicted proteins | sample JacPinW_OM2H0_M2_FD_187968 | JGI IMG/M metagenome (GOLD analysis project Ga0209527, IMG submission 187968) | Forest soil microbial communities from Algoma, Ontario, Canada - Jack Pine, Ontario site 1_JW_OM2H0_M2 (SPAdes) (version 2) | ecosystem: Environmental > Terrestrial > Soil > Boreal... | reverse complement strand
ATCCTTCGGCGTTTGGCCGCGAGACATTAGGTACGCTGGGAAATGTGAGCCGCGGGTATTTACACGGCCCGGGTTACTGGAACACCGACGTCTCGCTCCAGAAGGACACCCGAATTACGGAAGGCAAGACGCTTCAGTTGCGTTTTGAAGCCTACAACGTGCTCAACCATACGAACTTTGCCAATCCGGTTGGCAGTGTTTCCAGCGGGAATTTTGGACGCATCTCCGCCCTCCGCAATTTTACCAATTCACGCCAGATTCAGTTGGGCGCGAAGTTCCTTTTCTAACGTCAACCAAATCGTGATTTAGGAGAAGGTGTCCCGGTTTACCAGGACACCTTTTCCGTTTTCTGGGTTCCAGTAGGTTTGATTACTTGCTGTTTGTCTTCTAGCGCAAGCGGCCGGGAGGGTCGGCGGGGGACGGCATAGCGGCGGATTTCCCGTTGCTCGGCGAATTGGCGGTGACGTGTACGGGGGCCGGCTGGGGGATTCCTGCACCAGCGTTTAGCTCAAGATGGTCTTTGGCGCAGGCGGGGCAGTAGGCTTTGCCGGTATCTTCATCGCGGAGGCTGGCCAGTTCGTAGCAGCCGCAGATGCAATCGCAGTAGCCGGTTTCAGAGGCTGTTTTGATGGGGATCAGCGCCATTGCAACGAGAGTTTACGTTTTCACGCTGCGGGATGCAAGAGGAGCCCGCACCTTGAGCCCCACGCTCCCGCCGTGCGTCCTATAGGTTCTTCAGTTGGGCCAGGCGAAACGGGGAACCGAGGTGTTCCCGCAGTTCCACCCAGTGCTGTTCCGGAATGGTCATGAACACGTCGACGACCGCGGGGTCAAACTGGCTCCCGGAGCAGCGCTTAATCTCTTCGCGGGCATGGGACATCGGCAAGGCTCGGCGGTAGGGACGGTCGCTGATCATGGCATCGAGAGAATCGGCGATGGTAAAGATGCGCGCGCCAAGAGGAATCTGTTCGCCCTTCAGTCCGCGGGGGTAGCCCGAGCCGTCAAAAAACTCCTGGTGCGCGAGCACGATCTCTGCGGCATCGCGCAAAAACGGAATGCGAATCAGCATGTTGTAGCCGATTTCACAGTGCTTGCGCATGATCTGTTTTTCGTCGTCGTTCAAGGGACCCGGTTTGCGCAGAATGCCATCGGGAATGGCCATTTTGCCGATATCGTGAAGGAAAGCGGCGCGCGCCAGGATGGCCAAATACGAATCCGGCACGGGCATGGCTCTGGCGACGGATATGCAAAACGCGGTGACCCGCTGGCAATGCCCTTCCGTTTCGGCATCCTTCAAGTCCAGGGCGCTTCCGAGAGCCTCGAGCGTGTCGTCGTAAGATTGCTCCAGTTCCACGTGCTTTGCGGTGAGCTGCGCGGTGCGTTCCTCGACGAGCTGCTCCAGATTGCGTTGATAGTTGCGGTTTTCGATGATCAGACGGCGGTGCTGCAGGGCGCGTCCAACGCCCAAAAAGAGCTGGTCCTTTTCGAAGGGCTTGAGGATGTAGTCATAGGCGCCGCGACGAATGGCTTCCAGCGCGGTGGAAATGTCGTGGATGGCGGTGACCATGATCACCGGCACTTCGGGGTCGTATTGCCGCATCCATTCGAGAAGACGGATCCCGTCCATCTCCGGCATGATCATGTCGCTCAGAACAAGGTCGGGCGTTAATTTCTTGACCTGGTCCTGCGCGACGCGGCCGTTCTGCACGGCCGTGCAATGATAGCCCTTTGATTCGAGCATGGTCGAAACGACCTCGCGAATCGCTTCCTCATCGTCCACGACCAGAATGTTTTCCATCTCCACGGTTGGTTGGCCCCCACTAGGCATTATATGTGACGGCACACACAATTAGTGGTGGCCTTGCCTAGTCAGAAAATAGCGTGTTAGCGTCAAGGAAGGGCATTCACTCAGAGCTTCTCGCCGTCCATATCCAGCTCCGCGGCAGCACGAGCACCGCAGCGACGGCACTACCAGCCGGGAGGCGGGGCATGGTGTTGGCGAATCAAGGCCTGCTAGGGATCGCTTTCTTCGAAGCAACTGCCTCGATCATCTTGCTGGTTCTTTTTCTTCTTTTCCGCCGCGATCACCAGGCGGGCTATTTCCGTTTTTGGCTTACCGGATGGTGCTGCTTTACCTTCTCGTCGTTGTGCGAGGTGGCGCTGCTGATTCGCCAGATTCCGGGATTGAATCTGGCCATCGTTCTGGCGCAGGCCGCCGCCCTGCTTCTCTTCCTGGTGGCCGTGGTGCATTGCTCATCAGGATCGGTGCGGCAAATCTGGTCTCCGGTTCCGCTGATGGGCTTGCTCCTGGCAGCCATCTACTATATCGAGCGGAGAGGCCCGCAGCAGGTCGCTTCCCTGCATTGGCAAACTGCCATTTTCGAGACGATACTTTGCCTGCTTGCCGGCTGGATGATGTGGAGGTCGGAGTTGGCGCGCCACAGCCATGGAGCGCAGCTCCTTGCAGGGATATTCCTGCTGAGTGGAGTGCACGGGCTGGACCGTCCGCTGTGGCTGGATAGTCCGCTCTTTCTGTTGCGCGTGGCGTTCGACCATCTTCTGGGAGTAGCCTTGGGAATCGCCATGGTGGTGGTCGTCCTGGAGGGTGCGCGCACGCGAAGCGAAGAACTGAATGACAAGATGCGTCGCCTGACGCTCTTGACCGCCGCGAGCACGCAGACACTTTCTGTCCAGGAAGTGATTGACCAGGTTCTATCGCATCTTGTGGAGAGTCTTGGCGCCACACATGGCATCGTCCGGCTGAAGGAAGGCGAAGGGAATTCGGCGCAACTCGTGGCGCGGGCATCGGTAGGGTTCGACCAGTCGTTTTTGACTCGCTATGCCAAACTCTCTGCGATGGAGCCCTGGGCGCAGCAGATGATGAAGGGAAAGTGCCAATTCCTGCAGTCCGACGAGGAGTGGGATCCCGTTGCCCGAAGGCGGGTCGACGAAGCCGGATTGAAAACGCTCGTCACTCTGCCTCTTCCCGGCAAACAAGGGCCATTGGGAGTCGTCGCCGTCGGTTCGACGCGCCAAGAACGGTTTCACCCGGACGAGCTTTCCTACCTTGTTAACATCGCGAACTTGCTCGGCTTGACGCTCCAGAATGTTAGCCTGTTTGAACAAGTCACTGCCGTGCAGCGTCAGTGGGAATACACCTTCGATTCCATTGGCGACCCGATTCTGGTCCACGATCGTGCGGGACGCATTCTGCGCAGCAATCAACGGCTTAGCCAACTTCTGGGGCGCGAGGGGAGCGCTCTCGTCGGCCGAAGCGTCATGGAACTCCTCCCCGTGCAAAACGCTGCCTACAAGAGTTGTCCTTACTGCGAGGGAGTTGGCGGGGAAGGTGACGAGCCCGATCCGTGGCTGCCCGGCTATTTCCTGGCCTCCAATTCCACGTTTACGGATCCAAGCGGAGCGCATCTCGGAACCGTCCACGTTTTGAAGGACATCACCGATCGCAAACGTGCGGAGGAAAAATACCGTACGCTCGTCTCCAGCGTTCAGGAAGGGGTGTTCATTTCCACGCCCCAGGGGCGCTTCCTGGATTTCAACGACGCGCTTCTTCGAATGACCGGCTATGAGGAGCGCGGGGAGCTGATGGGGGTCGACATTCCTACCGCGTTCTATGCCAAAAGCTCTGATCGCGAAAGGCTCAAAAGGCTCTTGCAGCAGCACGGCAAGGTAGCCGATTTCGAATTCGAAATGCGGCGCAAGGACGGCGAAATACGCGCCATGCTGGAATCTTCCATCGCGGTCCGCGATGCCGCCGGCAACGTGATAGCGTACCAGGGTTTCTTGCTCGACATTACCGAGCGCAAGCAAGCGGAATTCGAAATCCGGCGGCGCAACCGGGAGCTCCTGGTGTTGAATTCCATCGCCCAGACGCTGACGGAATCGATGGACCTTAGCGATTCGCTGCATCGCACGCTGCGTCAGATGGCCGAGCTCTTCAACCTGGACGTCACCTCGCTCTATCTGTTCGGTCAAGAGGGCACGCAGTTGCGCCGCATCGCTGCGGTCGGCCATCGCTCGGAATTCTCAAAGCACTTTCCGCCCGTCTCCGTGAGGCCGGAGTTGATGCAGCACATCAAGGCTGTGCACGCGACGTTCCTCTCCGTCCAGGGTTTGTCATTGCCGCCGATTTTCCGCGACGCCCAGTTAAAAGAGGAGATTGTTGCCGCGTACGTCGTCGTCCTGTGGTCCAAAGACCGCGTGATCGGCGGTCTGGCGGTCAGCAGCCGCACGCCCCGGGAGTTCTCTCCGGCGGACGTGAACCTGCTCATCGCCGTCGGCAGCCAGATTTCCAACGCCATCGAGCGCTCGATTTTGTATGAGGAGACTCGCCAGGCCTACGAAAACCTGCGCCGCACTCAGGAGCAGCTGCTCCACAGCGAGAAGCTGGCAGCGGTCGGGCAACTGATCTCCGGGGTCGCGCACGAATTGAACAACCCGCTTACCGCCATCCTCGGTTACAGCCAATTGCTGACCTCCAGCGGACAGATGGGACAGCAGGGCATCGAGTATGCCGACAAACTTTACAAGCAGGCCCAGCGTACCCACCGCATCGTGCAGAATCTCCTTAGCTTTGCCCGCCAGCATAAGCCTGAGCGTGTTTCCGTGCAGATCAACCAAGCCCTCCAGGAGACACTGGCGCTACGTGATTATGACTTGCGCATGCACAACGTCCGCGTCCACCTGGACCTTGCGGAGAATTTACCCGTCACTTCCGCTGATCCACACCAACTGCAGCAGGTCTTTCTGAATATGGTAAACAATGCGGTCGATGCCATCCTGGAACATTCGACGGATGGAGATCTATGGGTGCGCACCGGCTTCGATGGCGAGCGGCTCTGCATTGAGTTCACGGATAGCGGACCCGGGGTGAAAGATGCTTCCCGGGTTTTCGATCCCTTCTACACCACGAAACCAGTCGGCAAAGGAACGGGTCTCGGTCTGAGCATTTGCTATGGAATCATCACGGAACATGGCGGAACCATTCGCGTAAGGAATATCCCACCGCGTGGCGCGTCTTTTGCCATCGAGTTGCCTCGCCAATCCGTGGCTTCTCCAGAATTCTCTTCGCCGGATCAAAGGGCCATTTCAGGAAAAGATGGACGAATCCTTCTGGTGGATCACGATGATTCCGTGCTGGAAGCAGCGGGGACCATTCTGCGAGGCCGCGATCATCGTGTACGGACGGCAAGAGATCTTCGTGAAGCGCGCGCCCTGCTTGAAAAAGAGGACTTCGATCTGATCGTCGCGGATCTACACCTTTCCGATGGCGCGAACGGGGGCGACTTGGGCGCATGGCTGGCCCAGCATAAGCCCGCGCTCAGCCGCAGATTGCTCTGGATGTCTGGCGACGCGCCGTCTGAAGTTGCAGGCGAGCATATTGCCGGAAACGGCCGTCGGATTCTTCAGAAACCATTCAAGGCGAACGAACTCCTGGCGGCAGTGGACGAGTTGCTGCTAAGCAACGTCCAGGCCACGGCGATTGATCGATGAAGCTAACTCGGCCGCGGCCGCGGCGCGCTCCCCGAGCTCTTTCATCGCCGCTTCCATTCGAACGCTTAGTCCGCTGACCAGGTCACTCAAGCCGTCCAGTTGCGGCACCGTGGCAAAGCCCGCCGACAGCTTCCATCGAATCATCTCGTATTGCCAGGCAAACTTTGCCGTGAGACGAAGCCTTTCGAACTCATGTACCGCAGCCACCTCGGGGGACAGAGTGGCAATCACTTTCGCCATCCGCAACAGACTCTGGAAATCCCCGCGCAAGGCAGCCAGATAGGCGAGGGCGACACGCCGGCGGGCGTGGCGGACTCCCTGCTGCACTTCACGCGACGCTCTCTTCGAGAGGAATTCGTAGTCTGTCTTTGCGAGTGCTTGCCGGATCTGCGGCAAATAGGTTACGTGGTGCTGGCCATGTTCTTCCCACAGGCGCGGATCGGCTTGGAGTTTCCTCCGCTCCCGGGGTTCCCATAGCGCCCAGCCGAGCCCAAGGAGCAGGATAGCGACGAAACCGAAGAATAGAATCAGGGTGAGAGTCACTGCCGACGAACCTCTGGCTTCCAGATTTTGTACAACTGATCATTTAGCGATCGCAATCGCAGGTTGATCTGCGGCGTAAACGATTGATAGACGTCCAAGGGGAGAAGATTCTCTTCCGCAGCAGTCTCGGTTCGTGATTTCCAAAGGGCCCAGGACCAGAGGCATAAGCTCGCAAAAAACGCCAGCATCCCCAGTAGGCTCCAAAGCGTTGCATATCCATGCAAAAAGCGATCTGCAATCGTATCGTTCAGCGCCCGGAAACAGGAGTACAGGCAAAGACCAATCGCCAGGGAGCGGTCTGTACGCTCAATGCGCACGTCGTAATAACGCACAAAAAGAAAAATCAGCACAACCACGGCGGCAATCGACAGTTCCAGTCCGCGGTCCGCGCCTGGGAGCGCCAGTTTCCATTGATGGCGTCCTGCCAAGCCGGAGTACAACAACACCAGCCCCGCACACCCCAGCAGTAGGCGGCGGGCAAGCGCCCAAATCCCCGGGTAGCGGGAGAGGAAATGCCCGCCCACCTCGACCACCGCCAAAGCCCGCGCACAGGCCACCACAATCTGCGTCCCCCATGCGAAAAGCCAGGAAGATGAAGAGGAAAAGCCCCATCGGCGGTAGGCGATAAACAGCAAAATGGCCTGAGCCAGGTTGACAAAAATGTAGAAAGTGAAAGCGGGATAAGCCCTGAAGTTCTTGCGCACAAGGAGTAACACCAGTACCAATACTTCCGTCGCCGTGTTCACGGCCCACATCATCTGCTGAAACTGCCCGATTCCGGCTATCACGGGCGCATCTTAACACATATGTAATTCCCGTCATAGACTCGATGCGCCCCGATAGTCCGAAAGTGCTCTGCGAAGTACAGAACGACTGAAAGATGAGAGTATTCTTATACGATAACGAGCATCTGTGACGCCTGTGGCGGGAACGGCGGCTGAGGCGAGCCGTCAGCGACGAGCGTACTGGCGGTCATGGAAGACGACGGCGGGAACGGCGGCTGGGGCGAGCCATCAGCCCTCAACGTCCGATCGATCGTTACGGGTTTACCTGCTGAAAGGTTGACGGACCGCACAACGGGCAGTACCATCAAAACGGCCAAAACAGAAACTGCCACAGCTAGTGATGTTTTTTTCAAGGGAGTATCCCTCCTGACAAGCAAAGTAAGGAGGGACAGTTTTGGCGGGGTTCTGTGCTTGAAAATGTTCCGTATGCGGAACAGGTCGCGGCATGAGGGCACTTACGCAGCTTCAGCAAAACCGCAGAGTCATTCAGGACTTCACCCAGACAACTCTGGCGGGCATTCCCGGGCTATTTGCCCGGCTGGCTTACCTGGCTTCCTTGAGGGATCTCTCCAGCGGCCGATATGAACACGCCGGACTTGCCGCGCTTTATCCGGACGCGGCTATCCAGCAGGCTTTGCAGCTATGTCATGAGCAGATTTTCGAACGGGTACTGGAGGCGCCGCTTTCCAGCCAAGAGGAGGATCTGCGGGCCTGCCTCTCCGGGATGGAAGGTGGGCTGGCTGGCACGATTTCACACTGGCGCAGCATCGAAGCTTACCGGGTCCTTCAGCCGGAAGCCGCGCCGGATTATCTCAAGGAACTTTTCTGCTCGAATTTGCGCGCACTTCTGCAGATTCTTGATGAGGAACGCTCTCCGGCCCGTTCAAGCGCGTAACCACGCCCGTCACGCGCCCCACAATTTCCGCCTCTTCCGGCACGCGCCACGACTCCGGTAAACAATGCGAAAGCGGATGGGGCTGCATCACCAGCCGCGAACCTTCCTGATGGAACCACCCGCAACGATATCCATCGCGCAGCTCTACAAAGTACATCGGCCGGTCATGCTCGGTCGTCCAATCGCCATCATCGATCTTGTGTACGGACGCATCCACCAACACGATGCTCCCAGGACGCAGTAGCGGCGCCATTCGCCGGTCGGACATGCCGATATATCCGTAAATGTGATGACCATTGCCGTTCGTGAGCACACCCTCGAAGTGGCTCCATTTTTCCACCATCCGGGACAGGAATTCCGTTCGCCGGGGATCGAACGCCGGGTCAAATTTAATCGGTATCCGCAGCGATGTTGGCGCCGCCATCAGATGCGTCTGCGGCACCGGGGACGACGTTCCATCATGGAAACACTCCTCGATAGGGACGTCGTACCAGCGAAAGAGGTCCACCGGGTTCAACCGGTAGAGGGCCGCCAGCGTGTACAATTTGTGCAGACCCGGCACAACTCCCCGGTTCTCAATATCGGCCAGCCGGCTAATATGAATTATGAAGTCGGGACGTCCCCGACGCGCCGCCAATTCGTAGCTGGCGCGCTCCACGTCACGATAGGTGAGTCCGAGTCGCTCGCGGGCTTGCCGCAGACGAAGACCGGGAAGCATCAATTCCTCGGGCGCTGAGCGGATATCTTCTAGCAGAGTACAACAGAATTACCATACTGTTAAATTTTCAGAATCGCTGTGATTCCCGGGCCTGTTGAAAAAATATTGCAGTTTTGCGGCGCGCAGCTTCAGCCTCCCGTAAGTCCTGCGTTTTCTTCATTCCTTCCAACTCTGCAGCCTATGCGAACGGTCTGCCCTACTGAAACTTTGCTCTCGGCTACCGTACTGCCGCCGCGAGCCTTGTACCGCGGCTTGCGGGCGGGCACAAATAGCCTCTTTAGTTAAGTTTTCTCCAATTCGCTTTTCTGAGCCGCGGCCTCGATCAAGGGCGGCGGGGCGCAAGCCAAACTTAGTTTCGTTGCACCCATGCCAGACCATCAGGTTGCTTCCCCGTGGACACATAGCCCGTGACGTCCAGGCTCTTCAAATCCACGACGGCGACCTTGTCCCCTCCGCTGACGGCTACGTACGCGCGGGAACCATCGGGGACGATCAAGATGCCTGCTGCACCGCCTCCGAGATTGAGCTGCTTAACCTCTTTGCGCGTAGCTCCGTCCATCACAACGAGACTGCTGCCCGCCGTGCCGCCGCCTCCACCGGCGATCAAGACCCGTCTACCGTCCGGCGTAAACTTCAGTCGGTTGGCGCCTCTCAACGAAATAGGAAGAGTTTCCGTCACGCGTTTGGCGGCCGTATCGATGATGGTCACTGTGGCGTCCTGCGCGTTTGCCGCCCAGATCTCCTTGCCGTCGGGCGACACGTCAAAGCCTTCCGCTCCACGACCGGCTGCGACGTTGGTTACGCGCCATGTTTTCCGCAGGCCGCCCGGCGGCGGACTCATCCCTGGGGGAGGACCGCCAGCAGAAGGCGCAGAGCCTGGACCATTGCTGCCCGGCGGTGGACCGAAGCCGCCACTTGGAGGGGAAACCTGCTCGATGATGCTGATCGTGCCGGAACTGACATTGGAAGTAACGATCCGGTCGAGACTCTCGGAGACCGCCACCATGTGCGTTCTGTCCTGTCCGGTGCCGAGAACCAAATCCACGCTTTGCGTGGCAGGATCGTAGCGGCCGACCACCTTGTTCGTCTCCGCGGTAAAATAGAGCTTGCCGCCGGCGAGCGCCAAGCCATGCGCGGAGCGCAGCGCCCCCAGATTGATCGGCGTCAACGCCTTTCCGGCTGCGAGATCGATTACGGAGATGGTGTTCAGAGCGCCGTCGGAACCCCCGTAGTTCGAAATATAGGCCAGCTTACCATCCGCCGATGCCACGATTTCATGGGGATCCAACCCGGCGGGCACGCGCGCCACAATCTGCAAGGTCGCAGGATCAACTATGGCCAGCGAATTGTCGCTTTTCTCCAGTACGAGCAACGCTGGCGAAGGCGTTTGCGCCACCGCAAAATTCGCGCCCAGTAGCAAAATCCCGAACACCGCCGCGCCACAAATCGAAGTTCGCCGTGAATTCATCCATCGACTCATCATATCTCCTCTCCCCCGTACAAAACTCTCCAGCAAATACTACACTCTTGTGGCCCAGCCATTCCTTCTTCTGTTCTTTTCGCTTGTAGGGCCCGCCTTCTGAGGCGGGCCGCCCCATCTTGGCTCACCGATTTTGCTTGGCACCTACCCGTTTCACAAAACACAGCTATGTCATACAACTGCTAATTTGTAGTACAATCAGCCATGCGCTCCGCAATTCAAGCCAGACTGGATGACCGGTCGCGAAAGAGGCTGGCAGTGCTGGTTCGCGAACTAGGTTGGACTCCTTCGCAGGTCGTGAGAGAAGGCCTGCGCGTTCTGGAAGCAAGCTATCTAAGGAGGAAGAAGCGCGGGGTCATCGGTCTCGGGAAATTTTCCTCCGGCGCACCCGATCTGGGCTCGAACAAGAAACACCTGCGCGGCTTCGGGCGGTGAAGCCGGTACTGCTCGATACCGGCGTGATCGTCGCGCTTCTGGACCGGAGCGAGAAATTTCACCAGGCATGTGCCGAGGCGGTCGGGGAACTGGAGGCCCCGCTGATCACCTGCGAAGCGGTGATCGCCGAGAGTTGCTACTTGCTGCGGAATCTAGCTGGTGCGCCAGAGGCTGTAATCGAAAACGTGGCCGCCGGAGTTTTCCAAGTCCCTTTTCAGCTCTCGCGGGAAGCAGTTGGCTTAAAGCAGGTCCTGCGAAAGTATCGGGACCGCAAGATCGATCTCGCTGATGCCTGCCTGATTCGTCTAGCGGAGGAATTTGAAACTGCGGACATTTTGACTCTGGACAGGGACTTTGCGGTCTATCGTTGGAGCAGGAACAAACCCTTTCGCATATTGCTGGCCTTGAAGTAGATGGACCCCTGGCGCAGCCTCAACGTACCGGCGGGTTTTGGCGCGATGAATCCGCCTTTAAACACCCGCTTCCATTCCCGCACTTCCGGCGTCAAAGCCCTTAGATCGCGGCGCGCCTAGCTCTGTGGGGCCACGTCCTGCGCCGTTTTCTTCCAGGAGGCATCCGTGACACGACGCAAGCTCTCGCTGCTTCTGTTGCTGGCCGCATCCATCGCTGCGCCGCTATCGGCCGGCACGAATTCCGCCGCCGCTTTCAAAAAGCTGCAATCGCTCGCCGGCGACTGGGAAGGCAAGGACGGCCACGGCAAGGGCGTGAAAACCAGCTTCAAGGCCCTCGCCTCCGGCACCGCTGTCATGGAAACGCTCTCGCCCGCTGGCATGGAGGAAATGGTCACTCTTTACAGCATCGATGGCGACGGCGTCGCACTCGTCCACTATTGCCCCACGAACAACCAGCCGCGCATGCGCGTGGTGCCCGATTCCGACGACATCAAGGAGCTCAGCTTCGATTACCAGGGTGCCGGCAACCTCAAATCACCCTCCACCGGTCACCAGCATCATCTCGTCATCCGCTTCGACGACGCCGAACACATCACGGAAACTTGGACCTGGCGTCAGGATGGCAAGGACATCCCCATGCTCTTCCACTTCACTCGAAAGAAAAATTGAAATGAGGAGGTCGTCGGCCTCCTGGTGTGCCAAAGAGAAATTGGGTGCCCTTGATAAGATCGAAGACCTGAACGCGAGAATCACACGGTACTGTGCTTACGAGTGATTTTACTAACGGGGGTTTTTTGTAGCTCTCGGGTGGTCGGCGCAGACATGGGATGCGAACTCCTGGTCGCGTTGCTGTTCGTAGTGCATCTTCATCTCGTCGATGGATTGGCCAACGACCGGCCCCAAAGGGTTGAACGCCCATGCGCATTCGCTGCAAATCCAGCCCTGAAAATTCTGTGATTCGACCCATACCAGTTTGCGACGCATCGCCGCCATGGCCACCTCGCGATTTGGTGCAGTTAGGCTTCTCTGAAAAACGGTATAGCTTTGGTCTTCGACGGCACTGCCCCTGCAAAAGCCTCTCCTTTCATTACCCTGAGCGAGGTTCTGCCCAAGTCGCCGCTTTTGAACGTACGTCAAAAATTGAATACGCAAGCCCTGAACATTAGCGATAGAAAGAGGCTGCTGTCTGTGGGGTATCCAACGCCGGCAAGAATTGCTATCTCAATCCGAGGTCATCCTCGAACTGTTGAATGACACCGTAACACTCACAGGCGGAGTTCTGGAGTTTCCTGCGGTTCACAATCTTGACTGCACCTCGCACGTATTCGATGATTTCCTTTTTTTGCAGCACTCCGGCCGCCAAGCTCACCGTGGATCGGTCGGTACCCATCATGGTCGCAATGAAATCGTGGGTGATAGGAAGTACTCCCAATTTTACCCGATCCTGCGTCATCAGCAGCCACCTTGAGAGGCGCTGCTGTATATCATGCAGCCGGTTGCATGCCGCGGTCTGTGCGACTTGCATCCCTTGAAGCCCCGCATGCCTGTTCAAGATCACCTGCAACTGCGGTGCCGACCGCAGAATGCGTTCCAGCGCGTTCCCCATCATTCGGAAGCCATCGCCGGCGACTTGGATGATTTCACGCACTGAACTTCTGCTCAAGCCGGCTGCCAATCCCGCCCCAACGTAGCCTTCGTTACCCACTACGCCCACTTCCACGGTCCGGCCGTCTTTGGTCACTACAACTTGTGAAACCATTCCCCGGTTCGGGAAATAGACGAACTCGATCTTTTGTGTCGGCTCATGAAGGCTGAGATGATCCGGCAGGTCGATATACGTCAAGTCAGCGCGCATCAACTCGTATTCATTATCGGGCGTTGCCAGCAGTACTTTGTTGCTTACTTGTTTTCCCTCGGCGTTCGTCCGCTGGCCTGCCTGTACGGCTCGAAAGTTTTTCCCACGCATGTCTATCCTGAATGGCACCGCAGTGCCTTGCATTCCTTAGGTGAAACTTCATGGACTCTGAGATTCCATGGTACAACTGCATAGGTCGGATTGTTGGGCGGAAGCGGATTTATGGGCGCCCGCGACCACGGGAATTTCTATTCGCTTCGATCGCCTCAACCGCAGAAAGCTTGCGGTCTACGTGTGGTTCTGTGCGCGGGGCGCCGGAATGCAGCAAACAGGGCTCCCCAGGAGCGACACCGCACGTAGGACAGGGCACGGAGTACCACTCTTTTGCCGTCAAGTCGCTCTTCCTCATTTTGATACAGTACGGTAAAACCAGCCGCAGAACTGTCCCATTCTGAACGGTATACACACAATCGGAGACTGCCGAGCCTACCCGATAGCTGTTGGTAACGCGGGGGTGACTGCCTCTCGACCCCCACTCACGCCTCCGGCTGGCCATCCTCTGCGCAGTTTTGGCAGGAAGTTTGAACTTTCCGACGTCAACCTTCTCCCCCAATCCCAGCGCTCACGTTGGACATTCATTCCTGGCTGTCCTCGCCACGCGTCACTCGCCAGTTCCCCCGGCTTTCAGACGGCCACATCGCGATTCTGCTATTCTGAAAACGATATGGCCTCTCATTTGAAACACGCCTATTTCGGGCTGCAAGCTCTAGTTTTGAGCCTCGTCCTCTTCCTTGGTGGTGCAGTTGTCCGCGCACAGGAAGCTGCCGCCGCTCCGTCTTCCACGGATTCCAAGCCCGCGACGGACGCCGAGTTTATTGCAGCCGCCGACGAAGTCCTCGGCCAGATGAGCCAAATCACCAGTCTGAAATTGCTCACTCCGCTGAAAAAATCCCTGCGTTCGCGCGAAGAAATCCGCGCCTACGTTATCAAGCAGATGAACGAGGACAAAAATCCCGCCGAACGCTACGCCGACCAGCGCAGCGTTGAAGCCTTTGGGCTCCTTCCCAAGGGATTCGACCTCGATTCGTTTATGATCAACGTGCTCACGGAACAAATCGAAGGGCTCTACGATCCGACGACCCGCGAATTTTACATCGCGGACTGGAGCCCGCTTGCCGACCAGCGCATGGTCATGGCCCATGAACTGACGCATGCTCTCGAGGACCAGCATTTCCAGATCGAGGCGTGGTTAAAAGCAGCCCGTCCCAACGAAGATGCCGAACTGGCGCGCGACGCCGTCCTCGAAGGCAGCGCCATGGCCGCCATGGTCGACTATCTGATGCTCGGGACGGGACGCTCCCTGAAGGATGTTCCGGAATTCGACCCTGGGATGTTGATCGGCGATTTGGGCAGCACTCCGACTCTGCAGAAAGCTCCACCGTTCCTCAAGGACGCGCTGATCTTCCCCTATCTCGGCGGACTCACGTTCTCGGCTGCGGTCATGAAAAATACTGGCTGGGCCGCTCTCCCGGGCTTATTCGAGAAGCCGCCGGTTTCCACCCAGCAGATCCTCCACCCGGCGCTCTACCGGTCCGGCAAGACGCCCTCGAGTGTCGCTCTTCCGCCTCTCGAGAAGTTGCTCGGCGGCAACTGGTCAAAGCTCGACGAAAACATTATGGGTGAATTCGGCTGGAAGGAAGTGTTGAAGCAATTCCTCGACAACGACCGCGCCAAGACTTTGGCGGCGGCCTGGGATGGCGACCGCTATATCGTCCTCGAGCAGAAACAAACGAAAAAACTCATTCTGGTTACCCGCCTGCACCTGGACAGCGAAGAACACGCGGAGCGCTTCTTCGGCCAATATTCCGAAGCGCTCGAAAAGAAATACTCCGAGCGCTCGAATTTGCTTCGCCGCCCGAGCTTTTTTTCTTTTGACACTCCGGAGGGCGGCGTGTTTCTCGATTGTTTGGGAGACGAGTGCGTAACAATGGAAGGCGCGACACGCAACATCTTCGACGGCTTCACCAAAGCCCTGAACTGGCCTTTGGCGCCGCAACCACCCGAGCGTCCCTCGGCCGCTCCGAAGAGGACCGCCGTGATTTTTTCTCCAGCCGCGCGACCCGCTGCAGAAACTTTTTCTCCAGCCGCGCAAACCGCGCCGTGAGGAGCGGGTCGCGGGAATTGGCGCGCTGGCGCTGAAGTTTGGCGATGGCCAAGCGCGCAAATTCAGTGGCCTTGACCAGATCTTTGGCGTGACGTTCGTAGTAAATGGCCAATTGTTCGCAGGCATAAATGCCGTCGTGCAGATCGGCAACGATTTCCAGCCAGATCTCCGCGGCGCGCGCGTGTTCGCCGCGGCGCTTGGCCATCAGCGCAAGCTCGCGGCACGCCTTCGGGCGAAATTCCGCCGGCAACCCCATCGACAGGGCCTGGGCGCACGCGGAATGCGCCCGATCGGGGTCTCCGCGTCGTTGCAGAAACTTCGAAAGCCCAAACAAATCCAGGCTGTCGATGTTTTCGGAATGGCAATCGTCGTCCGCAAGGAGGGAGTTGATTTTTCCGAATAGCGCCGCCAGTCCGCGCAAATCCATCTGATTGTGGCGTACGACGCCGGCGAGCGGCTCAGCGGGCCCGCCGCGCAAATAATCAAAGTAATACTGCGGGATAAGCGCCGAAGCCACATCGTTCTCGCGATGCCAGCCGAGCCGCGGCGCATCGATGACGTGGCGCTCGAGCTCCACGAGCCGCACGGAACCGAGCCTCAGCTTCCACAGCGCGCGCGCGGGATGCAGCAAATCAAGATGCGCCGCGAGCTTCGGTACCGCGATGGAGCGCGTCATGGTGAAGCGATTTTCGAGCAGCGGCCAATCGAAAGATTTGCCATTGAAGGTAACGAGCACCGGCCGCTCCGCGGCACGCTCTGCTAACTCATGAAGTATTGAATATTCCTCGGTAAAGTCGCGCATCAAGAACTGCTCAATCTGCAATCCGCCCGCATCCCACCACGCCAGACCAATCAGGAAAGCGTACGTGCCGGTGCCCCCCGCCAGCCCCGTCGTTTCCGTATCGAGGAAAAGCCATTTTTCCGGATCTTCGAGCGCGGCGAGGGTTTTGCGTGAGAGCGATTCGTCGCGGTTGCGGGAAAGCAATTCGACTGTTATGGAGGATGGGCCGGTAAATTCCGGAGTGGAGAACCAGTTCCGAATAGACAGGTGTTCGCCGAAATGATTCCTGGCAACGCCAGCGCCGAGGAGCCGACCGAGCGAATCCGCTTCGTCGGGCGTTCGAATGGCGGCGGGGCGCGGGAGGATTGGCCGCGTGGGCTTCAGCGCG